>Ga0209331_1000052_pt1 | contig 35195 bp, 31 predicted proteins | sample JacPinW_OM3H0_M3_FD_187971 | JGI IMG/M metagenome (GOLD analysis project Ga0209331, IMG submission 187971) | Forest soil microbial communities from Algoma, Ontario, Canada - Jack Pine, Ontario site 1_JW_OM3H0_M3 (SPAdes) (version 2) | ecosystem: Environmental > Terrestrial > Soil > Boreal...
CCGCCCGGCTATTTGTCTGCCAAGTCGCTCAAGAACATGCGCAGCCACAAGCGGTCGGTGAGCGGGCAGGAGCACACGGTCGACAGCCTCATCGAGCAGGGTATCATCGTGTGCGGCAGCCCCGAAACCGTGCGCAAGCAGTTCATGGATACGCACCGCCTGCTTGGATTCCAGAATTTGCTCTGCCTCCTGCAGTTCGGAACCTTGCCCCGCGATCTGACCGAAAGGAACATCCGGCTGTTCGCGCGGGAAGTGATGCCGGCGCTGCAAGAGCGCACCGACAAGGAATACGCAGGCCAGGAGATGCACGCTGCGGAGTGATAACGACAAGGGAGGCTGGCGTGCTCAGAGAGTTGCAGTTCAACGGCGAGGTCGTGGTGGTGACCGGTGCGAGCACCGGCATTGGGCGCTCGACTGCCGAGGCGCTTGCGGAGCTCGGCGCGACCACCGTTCTGGTCGCGCGCACCCAGAGCAAGCTCGACGAGGTGAAGGCGGCAATTGCCAAGAATGGCGGCAAGGCGGAAACTTTCGTTGCCGACGTGGGCAACGAGGCGGAGGTGGGGAAACTGCGCGAGCTCGTGGCCGGCAGATGGGGGCGCGTGAAAGCCCTCATCAACAATGCCGGCAACAATTTCATCTCGCCGGTCACCGAGCTTGCCACGGAGAAATGGCGCGAGCTGATTGCGGTCGATCTCGACAGCGTTTACTACATGTGCCGCGATTTCATCCCGCTGCTGCTCAGATCCAACAAGCCCTCCATCCTCAACGTCGCCTCTACGTTCGCGCATATCGGCAACGCGCAGATGCCGGTCTACTGCGCGGCCAAGGGCGGCGTTGTTTCACTGAGCCGCCAGCTTGCCGTGGACTACGGGCCCAGGGGTCTGCGGGTGAACTCGATCTGCCCCGGACCCACGCTTTCGCCGCGGGTTAAGGGATATTTCGACTCCGGCCGCGCCGATGCCGCAGGCACCTTGCAGAAGGTGATGCTCGGCCGTTTCGCGGAATGTGATGAGATCGCGCATGTGGCCGCGTTCCTGGTCTCGGATGCCGCGAGCTACGTGCATGGAGCCTCGATCATTGTCGATGGCGGACAGACCATCAATTAGCGGGAGCGCGCTGCGTTGACGGACGTGCTCAGAGGCGTGCGCGTGCTCGAACTCGGCACGATGATCACCGCTCCGCTTGCCGGCATGATGCTGGCCGACCTCGGCGCGGAAGTGATCAAGATCGAGCACCCGCAAGGCGGCGATCCTTTCCGCAGCTTCCGCGGCGGCCAGTACAGCCCGCATTTTGTCGCCTACAACCGCGGCAAGCGCAGCATGCAGCTCGATCTGCGCAATGCCACGGGTCGCAAGATACTCCACAAGCTGCTGGGGCGGACGGATATCCTGATCGAGAACTATCGGGTTGGCGTCATGGAACGGCTCGGGCTGGGCGCCGACGCGCTCGCCGCAGTGAACCCACGGCTCATTCACTGCTCCATCACCGGCTTTGGCGCCTCGGGGCCGTATTGCGGCCGGCCCGCCTATGACAGCGTGGGGCTTGCGCTCAGCGGCATCGCGAGCCTCCTGCTCGACGCCGAGCATCCGCAAATCTGCGGCCCGACCATCCCCGATAATGCAACCGGCATGTTTGCCTGTTACGGCATCCTTGGCGCGCTCTACGAGCGGGAACGCACGGGGCGCGGCCGGCGGGTCGAGATCAACATGCTCGAGGCGGCTATCGCATTCATCCCTGACCCATTTGCCAACCACACCCAGATGCGAACCCGCAATGATCCGCTCACCCGGGTAGCAAGCTCCCATTCGTTTGCATTCCGCTGCAGCGACGGGAAACTGCTTGCGATCCATCTCTCGTCGCAGCCGAAATTCTGGGAAGGCCTGCTGGTCGCAATGGCGCGCCCGGAGCTTGCGCATGACCCTCGCTTCACAACCCGCGAAGCCCGCATAAGCAAGTACCTGGATCTCACCCGCACGCTTGCCGATATTTTTCTGACCAAGCCGCGAGCCGAATGGATGGCACTCCTTGAAAAAGAGGATGTGCCGTTTGCGCCGGTCCACAACATCCCCGAGGTGATCGAGGACCCTCAGGTCAAGCATCTCGAGACCTTCCGAACGCTGCGCCATCCGACGCAGGGCGAGGTCGTTACGATCAGGCGTCCCGTGCGCATTGACGGTGGCCGGGACGGCACCGACCTTCCCGCTCCGGCGCTCGGGCAGCATACCGAGGAACTCCTGTCGGAGCTCGGTTACGACGCGGTGGCGATCGGTGAGCTGCGCGCCGCCTCCGTGATCTGATACATGGATTTCGACCTGCCCGAAGATCTGAGAATGTTGAAGAAGACGGTCGCAGACTTTGTCGACCGCGAGTTGATTCCCATCGAGCAGAAGACGATGGACGGGCCGCTCATGCGCGCCGACATGCGAGAGCAGATCGAGCGCAAGGCCAGGGATCTGGGTCTATGGCTGCTTGAGGTCCCTGTCGAATATGGCGGTCAGGGTCTCGGGTGCCTCGGGATGGTCGTGGTCTGGGAGGAGCTTGCGCGCACCATCGCATTGCCGCCACGTGGGCCTTTGATCTTCGGCCCCGATATCAGGCCGATATTGTTCACGCTCTCAGACGCGCAGAAAGAAAAATATCTTTTCCCCGTGTTGCGGGGCGAGAAGGTCACCGCCTTCGCGCAATCGGAGCCGGACGCAGGATCCGACCCGGGCTCGATGCGAACAACGGCGGTGCGCAAGGGCGATCGCTACGTCATCAACGGGTACAAACGCTGGATCACCAATGCCGGAAACGCCGACTTCTTCCAGCTCGTTGCCTCAACTGACCGCAGCAAGGGCAGCAGGGGCGGGCTGAGCATGTTCCTTGTCGATGTGCAGACACCCGGTATCACCCTTCTCGGGCGCACGCACACCATGATGGGGGACGAGCCATATGAGGTTGCACTCGAGAATGTGGAGGTGCCCGCGGAAAACCTGATCGGACAGGAGGGGGACGGAATGAAGTCCGCTCAGACCTGGATCACAAGTGGACGGCTCTATCAGGCGTGCCGCGGCCTTGGCGTCGCCAAGCGTTGCCTCGATCTTGCAGCGCGCTATTCCAAGCAGCGGGTCACGTTCGGCGCTCCGCTCGCGGAACGTCAGGCGGTGCAGTTCATGCTGGCCGACAGCTACATGGAGCATCACATGGCGCAGCTCCTGGTTTATCAGCTCGCGGCGCGCACGGATGCCGGCGTCGCTGCGCGCCACGAAAGCTATATGGCAAAGATAGCCGGCACGGAGCTTGGTTTCCGCGTCGCGGATCGATGCATGCAGATCCATGGCGGCATGGGGCTCGCGACCGAACTGCCGATCTCGAAGATGTGGCGCGATGCCAGGAGCTTCATGATCACCGAAGGGCCGGTCGAGATCATGCGTTGGGTCCTGGCACGGGAAATCCTGCGTGCCTATTGAGGTTCCGAACGGGTGTCTTGCCTACTGCTAGGGGAAGCATGCGATGCCGCGCGCTGCCGTCAATGGGACTGAGATCTGGTACAGCATCCAAGGCGAGGGGTGCCCGCTCATGCTCCTTCCCGGGCTCGGCCTGGATCACGCGTATTATCGTCTGGGTGAGCCGCTGCTGCGCAAACGCGCAAAGACAGTGCTGTTGGATCCGCGCGGAATTGGTCAGTCGCTGAAGGATTCGCCCAAAGACGTGACATACACGCCCGAACTGTGGGCCGACGATTTCGCTGCCCTCGCTCGCACTCTGGGTTTTCAGCAGGTAGACGTCCTCGGCTCCTCCTTGGGAGCGGCGACAGCGATGGTGTTTGCCGAAAAATACCGAAGTCTGACCCGCTCTCTGGTCGCGATCGGCGGCTTTTCCCAGCTCGACCGCGCTTTGGAGATGAACTTCCGTTTCCGAAAGAAACTCATCGCCAAGCTCGGGATGGGAGAGGAGATTGCGGATTTCATGGCCATGTCCACCATGACGAGAGAGTTCATTGAAAACGACGCAGGCTTGCAGGTGATGCGGGCAAATCAAGCGAACGTTCGCAACAACTCAGCCGAGCTTTACACCGCGTTCCTGGATGCCATTCTTTGGTGGGGTCGAAAACTGCCCGGGCAGGAGAATGAGCCGCTGTTCACAACCAGGCTCAAGAACATTTGCTGCCCGACGCTCGTGATCTGCGGCGACAACGATTACTTCATACCCACTTCCTTTTCGAAGATGATGGCAGACAACATTCCTGGCTCCGTGTACCGTGAGATCGAAGGTGGGGGGCACATCCCATTTATTGAGAAGCCAACGGAAACCGCTGCCACGGTGCTGGAATTTCTCGGCAAATTATCGGAACCATGATGCAGGGACGGAATGTCTGAACTCGGTAAGAGCGATGGGCATGGAAGCGGCGGTCGATCGCGCCAGCGGCGACATCAGGGTCGAACGCGTGGTCTGCGCGCATGATTGCGGGCAGATCATCAACCCGGACGGTGTGCGGGCGCAGGTCGAGGGCAGCATCCTGCAGACGCTCAGCCGGGTGCTGGTGAAGCTCGATCGTTCGTGCGTCATGAGCGTGGACTGGTCGAGTTATCCGATCCTCACGTTCTCCCAGGTGCCCAAAATCGAGAATCGAGCTGATCGCGGCGGGTAGGGTTAAGGTCGCAGAATCGTAAGGTGGCCAAAGGCGCGCGCACACGAGGAGGCGCGCAGCCTTCCAGGCGTTAACATGCGCGCGCCGTGCCCACGCATCCCGCCCGATGTGCCGGAATGTATAAATTGTCCAAGGCGTTATGCTGCTGCTGGAACGCGGGACCTGTCTAAACGTTAATGACCCGACCGTTCGCGGCTGAGCGGAAGACAGCGCCGCAGGTGGGAGGCTGCAGACCCATGCAATATGAGGTCAAAACCCGCCGCGGCGTACGGGCCGCCGCCGAGACTTCGTTCCGGTTCGGTATCGAGGAGGAATATTTCCTCTGCGATGCGGCGACACTGCAGCCTGCGATGAGCACCCCCGAGAGCTTGTTCAAGCGTCACTGCGGTGCGCGGCTCAATCGCGAAATGTTGCAGGTGCAGCTGGAAGTCACGACGAGAGTACACACCACGCAGCATGGGATTCGCGACGAGCTGATCCACCTGAGGAACACGGCCACGCATGCTGCTGCCGAGCACGGACTTGCAATTCTTGCCTCCGGTACCCATCCCACCGCGAATTGGCGCGATGCCGTGCAGAGCCCGAAGGAGCGTTATCGTGATCTGATGCAACAGCTGCAGATCGTGGGCCAGCGCGACATCCTTTGCGGCATGCACGTCCATGTCGAGCTGCCGGACCCGGACAGACGGATAAGCGTGATGACGCGCTTGATACCCTACGTTCCGCTGCTGCTGGCGCTGTCCACGTCTTCGCCTTTTTGGCGTTCTCGCAACACGGGGCTGAAGGGCTATCGCCTGACCGCCTATGACGAGCTCCCGCGCAGCGGACTGCCGGAGCTCTTCTGGTCCTACGACGACTATGAGGCCTATGTCTCGGCCCTTGTTTGTTCCGGCGCGATGCCGGATGCCACTCACATTTGGTGGGCGATTCGACCTTCACATACGTATCCCACATTGGAGCTGCGCGCGCCCGACTGTTGCACCCGCCTGGACGATGCTGTCGCGATCGCAGCACTGTATCGCGCCCTGGTGCGCTATCTCTATCGGAACCCGGCGGTGAACGCGGACATCACCGCGGTCGACCGCGCCATCGCGGTGGAGAACAAGTGGATCGCGCAGCGGTACGGCGTTGAGGCTTCATTCGCCACTCCGGTCGGAGCCATGACCGTTGCAGAGATGCTTGGTCACCTCATTGAGCAGCTTGCGGACGACGCAGAGACGTTGGGCTGTGCGCAGGAGATGCTGGCGTGTCGCGCGATCGTAACGAGGGGGACGTCAGCCGACGCGCAGCTGCGCGTGTTCCGTCAGCACCGGGATGATGGGGTCGGTGCCATTGACGCGGTCGTCCGCTGGATCGCGGACGCCAGCACGGCCGTGTAGAAGAGTGCCGGTTACAAAGTCTCGAGGAAGGAGACCATGCGGGCACGCTGCTCCCGATCCGGCAGGTTGCCGCGCATGGCGCCGAGATTGTCGGCCATGTGCACTGGATTGGCAGTGCCGGGAATGACCGCTGTCACGCGCTCGTCGGAGATCAAATATTTCAGAAAGAACTGCGCCCAGCTTCCCGCGAAGCCTTGCGCCCAATCAGGAACCGGCTTGCCCCGTACTGCGCGGAAGAGCCGACCACGACCGAGAGGCTGTGCCGTCAATACCGCTGCCTTTGTCTCGGCCGCGAGCGGCAGGATGCGCTTTTGAGCTTCCCGGTCATCGAGGGAATAATCGATCTGCACGAAATCCGGCTGCTCCCGCGCGATCACCGATTCCATGGCGGCGAAATCGCCATGAAACGTCGAGGTCACGCCAATGTACCGGCAGATGCCTTGCGCCTTCCATGCCTTGAACTGTGCCAACGATTGCCGCGGATTGCGCACGTTGTGGAGCTGGAGCAGGTCGAGCTTCGCCGTCTTGAGGCGTGACAGCGAGCGCTTGAGCTCGGCGGCATCGGGCGCTTCCAATTTCGTGGCAATGAAGAGCTTTTCGCGCGTACCCTCGTGGGCAATGACGTCGCCAAGTACGCTCTCGGCGTCGCCATAGGTGGAGGCCGTGTCGATGAGTTGACCACCGGATTCTATGAGCGTCCGCACCACCTCCGTCGCGGCGTTTTGGGTCTGCTGGTTCTCGCGGTCGAATACGTAGGCGGTGCCGAGTCCGACGGCAGGAATGCGCTCTCCCGTGCGCGGGATGGCGCGGGTGATGAGCGGCGCCGCATTGTTCTGCGCTGAAGCGGGGCGCCCCACCAAGGCGGCAATCCCGAGCACCGCAAACTCGCGGCGCGTGGCCCGCATCATCCCAGTCCTCCCTGCGCCAGTTCTTCCTGCGCAGTGGCGGCGCGACGTTCCTGAACTCGGCCCAAGACACCAGAGAGGATCAGCCATCCCGCAACCACCGGAAGGCAAACCAGCGCGATGCCGCCGAGCTTGAGCCCCGCCGCCTGCAGGCTGTCAAACAGCCACCCATACAAAGCATCGGATCCCCGATAGATGACTACGTCGATCAGGTTCTTGGCCTTGTATTTCTCCTCGCGCGGGATGACCGTGAAGAATACCTGGCGCGCCGGATTGGCGACCGCAAAATTAATCCAGCGCTGCACCACCTGAAATATCACGACGGCTGTGACGCTGGTCAGGAGCGCCAGCGCCGCGAAACCCACCACATATACCGCTGGCAGTGCGCCAGCGCCGGCTCCGGTGCCGAACCGCTGCAGCAGCCAGCCCGTGGCGAAGACTTGAGTCGCCAGAGTCAGGAGTCCAACCGCAAGATCGATGCTGGCGAAGACGCGCGTCTGTGCGCCGGGATCATGCACCATCGTGGCCACGATATGGGCTTGCTCGAAATAGAGGATGGTCGCGCCAAACGACAACAGGCTGACCCATCCTGCGACGCCCACGAGATACGGCGAACGGACGAGCTCCGATGCGGCCGCGAAGGCGCCACCACCGATCCGTTCATCCTTGGGCCGCAAAGCTTGTGTCGCAGCGGCGGTGCGTTCAAGGCGGTGAATGCAGAACACGGCCAATTCGAGAAACAGGATTGCGGCGATCAGCAGATTCGTCGGACCGAGCGGGACTGAAAGTACGATCGTGACTACGGGGCCCAGCAACGCGCCAGCCGTGCCCCCGGCGCCGATGAAGCCGAACAGCCGCTTACCTTGCTCGCTGCTGAAAAGGTCGGCCATGAACGACCAGAACACTGCAACCGCAAACAGGTTGAACACGCTGACCCAAACAAAGAATACGCGCGCCACAATGACGGTACCGATCCCCGCACTCAGCAGCAGCCAGAACAGTGCGAGATTTGCGACAAAAAAGTGATAAACGACAGGAATGAAGCGCGCACGCCGCACGCGCGATACCAGTGCACCGTAGAGCGGCTGCGCGATGAGCAGCGTCACGAACGTGGCCGTGAACATCCATGGCAGCGCCCTCACACCACCGGCGATGCCCATCTGGTCTCGCAGCGGGCGTAACACGTAGTAGCCGGCCAGGAGCGCGAAAAAGTAGGCGAACGACCATACCGCAGCCGCGCGCTCCTGCGGTGTCGCTGGCAGCGCCTTGACTAACCAGCGCTGAAGCCGGCTCACGGGGTCAACGACAGTTTCTGCCTCAGCTCGGCCGCGCTCACCGCCTGACCGTAACCGGGAGCGCCGCGCTGGAATCGGCGTGCATCGCCAAGCTTGCCCACGATGACCGGCTCGAATCCGGCGTCGCGCACCAACCCCGCAGCGACAGTGAGCGCCTCGCTGTCATCTCCCGCAATCGGGACGGCAAGCTTCGGATCAGGACGGTTCGCCTCGCGCGCGAAGATCATATAGGAAAGCGTGTTGAACGCACGCACGAGCCGCGTGCCGGGCAGATATTTTTGCGAAGCGATTCCGATTCCATCGCGCTCCACCTCGTCCGCGACCGCACCATCGCGAGCGGGTACCGCGTTGCAGGCGTCGAGCATGATCTTGCCCTTGAGGATATCGCTGTACTCCTGTCCGATCTGCGGCAGCGCGCCGTAGGGCACCGCGATGAGCAGCGCGTCGCCGAACGCAATCGCCTGCTGCACCGTTCCATTCTGAGCGAGCGGACCGAGTCCGGCCACCAGCTCCTTCAACTCCTCGGGATGCCGCGATGAGAACAGCACGGGATGACCGGCCTTGACCCATAAGCCGCCGATCGTGCTGCCGATGTGGCCCGAACCGATGACGCCGATGCGCATCTTCCCGCCGGTTGCCTGCGCCAGGGCATCCATTGTCCGCAGGGTTGTTGCCAAGGCCACCGCGCCGGCGAAGCCAAACACTGCACGGCGAGAGTAGTCAAAGCGTTCGCGCTTTCCCATCGAGAGCTCCTTCTGTTCAAGGACGCATACACCTCTCGTTTTTACCGATGCATGCGCCTGTCGATAGGTTGAGAACGGGCCACCGCATCACGGTCGCGTGAATTGGGCTACACTTCGGGTCTGGTATGCAATGGCCTCATGCGGGCAAAAGGGCGGGTGCGATGAAGCTCAGGGATCAGGTCGCGATCGTCACCGGGGCCGGACGCAACATCGGCGAGGAGATCGCCAAGCTGTTCGCGGTGGAAGGCGCCCGGGTGGCCGTAGTCGATATGGACGCCGCGCGCGGCGGACGCGTGGCGGCCGAGATCAGGCAATCCGGCGGAGATGCGCAGCTCTTCCTCGCCGATGTCTCGTGCGGCAGCGATGTCGCCGAACTGGTGCGAGCGGTGGTGGCGCGTTTCGGGCGCATCGATATCCTCGTCAACAACGTCGCCATCTCCGACAACAAGCACATTCTCGACATCAGCGAGGAGGAGTGGGATCGCGTGCTCGCGGTCACGCTCAAGAGCCAGTTCCTGATGGGCAAACACGTAGCGGCGCAGATGGTGGCGCAGGGCACGGGCGGGCGCATCGTGAACATCGGCTCGACCTCGGGATTCATGGGGAGGAGCCGCGCAATCGCCTATTCGGCGGCCAAGGGCGGCGTCGCCAACCTCACCCGCGCCATGGCTGCACAGCTGGCGCCGCACAGGATCCGGGTGAACGGCATCGTGCCGAACAAGATCGGCTCGCCCGTGGGCAAGGACGAGTTCGATCCGACCCGCCCGGTGCCGAACATGGCCAAGCGCCCGGGCGATCCGAAGGAAGCAGCCAAGGCCGTGCTGTTCCTGGTGAGCGACGATTCATCCTTCGTATATGGCGCGAACCTGTTCGTGGACGGCGGCGTCTCCGCGATGGATCTGTCGTGATGCGTCGCCGAATGGGGTGTCTCGTCGGTTTTGGGGAAATGTACCGCTCGACCGCTTCCGATGCGGGCTACGTCGCCTTGCGGAAATCTTGGACGCGCCGTTGATCACGCGTGATCGCCGCCGTGCCACAGCCGACAGCCATTACGTGCGTATTGAACTCGTCTGAGCCAAGCGATTTCGGGTTTTTTATCGCGTTGGAACTTCCTCCGCCGCGGTGCATGTTCTCCGCCAGGCTCCCACCTGAGGAATAGGAATTCCCAGATTCTCGCGCAGGGTCCTGCCGGCAAACTCGGTGCGAAAGAGGCCGCGGCGTTGCAGCTCGGGGATGACGAAGCGCACGAAGTCCTCGTACGTCCCCGGCACGTGCGTGGCGGCGATCACAAAACCGTCGCAGGCATGCCCGGTGAACCATTGCTCGAGGCGGTCGGCAACCTCCTTGGGCCCGCCGATGATCGGGTTATGCACCCGGCCGCGCCCGCTGAAATGAATGAAATCACGCACCGTCGGATTCTTTTTCCCGCTGGTGCGCACGACGGTGTCGCGAATCCCCTGCAGCCCGGAGATTTGCGCCATCTCGTCATCAGTGAACGCCTCGTCCATTCCCTTGCGCGCAAAATCGAAGTTCAGCGCTTCCGACAGTAACGATAGCGCGTCGATCTCGATGGGCAGCTTGCTGATCTCCGCCCATTTGTCCTCGGCCTCGGCTTTGGTCGCGGCCGAGACGGTGTTGATGAGCTGCGTCATCCGCACGTGCTCGGGCGCGCGGCCGCAGCGCGCCACGGCCGCTTTGAACTCGGTATAGTCACGTTTGGCGATGTCGATATTGGGATAGACCACGAAGATCACCTCGCCCCATTTCGCTCCAAACGTCCTGCCGCGCCCGCTCTGGCCGGCCTGGATGATGACGGGGCGGCCCTGGGGCGAGCGCGGCACCGTGAACGGGCCGCGCGAGCGAAAGTAACGACCCCGGTGATCGAGGCGGTTGACCTTCTCCGGAATGGCGAAGAGGCCGGTCGCCTTGTCGGCAACGATCGCATCGTCCTCCCAGGTGTCCCAATGGCCGAGCACGACTTGCATGAATTCGTCAGCGCGATCGTAGCGCAGATCGTGCGCAATGACCTCATCGCGACCCATATTCTGGGCCTCGCCGTCATTGAGCGAGGTGACGACATTCCAGGCCGCGCGCCCGTCCGTCATGAGATCGAGAGTGGCGAACAGGCGCGCCACATGGAACGGCTCGTAGTAGCTGGTGGAATAGGTGGCACCGAGACCCAGCCGCTCGGTCGCCATGCCCAGCACCGTGAGCACGGTCGCCGCATCCAGCTTTACGCAACGGATGCCGTGCTGCACCGTGTGCGCGTGGTTGCGCCCATACATGTCCGGCATGGAAAGGCGATCGTCGAAAAAGCCCATGTGGAATTTCCCCGCCTCGAGGACGCGGCCGATGTGGCGGTAGTAGTCCGCGGACCACGTATCGGTGCGCGAGAGGGGATGGCGCCAGGAGCTCACAAGGTTGGTGCAGTTCTGGGCCTGCAGGAAGGCGATCAACGTCATCTGGCGCATGCGTCGGATCCTTTCCTCCCCTTGCTCAGGCGAGGCGCGAAGCATGCGCCTGGCAGCGATAGGGTCAAGCGCCACTCATGTCCGCTTGTCAGCGACCCTCGGGTTTACGGAGTTGCCATTCAACAGCAGAACTCGGGTAAGCCGAAAATCTGCCGGCATCCACCTCTTTCCCAGTCGGGCACCTGAAAACACGCAGATCCTGGTAAACAGCCGCGTCACGTCCATGTTGTCAGCGCCGCATTTCTCGCCTAAATGCGGGCTACAAAGCGCGATGGGCGCAGTTTCCCGAAACCGGCAGAGAACGTTGGAGCGTTGATCATGGGCTACAAGGTCGCGGTGGCGGGTGCCACCGGCAATGTGGGCCGCGAGATGCTCACCATCCTCGCCGAGCGCGCGTTTCCGGCCGATGAGGTGGTGGCGCTTGCATCGCGCCGCAGCCAGGGTGTCGAAGTCTCGTTCGGCGACAGGCAACTCAAGGTCAAGGCGCTCGAGCACTATGACTTCTCCGATGTCGACATTTGCCTCATGTCGGCCGGCTCCGCCGTCTCGAAGGAGTGGTCGCCGAAGATCGCCGCAGCCGGTGCGGTCGTCATCGACAATTCCTCGTGCTGGCGCTACGACGCGGACGTTCCCTTGATCGTGCCCGAGGTCAATGCGGCGGCTATTACGGGCTTTCGTCGGAGAGGCATCATTGCCAACCCGAATTGCTCGACCGCACAACTCGTTGTGGCGCTCAAGCCGCTGCACGACAAGGCAAAGATCATACGCGTCGTGGTCGCCACCTACCAATCGGTCTCCGGCGCGGGCAAGGACGCGATGGATGAGCTATTTGCGCAGACCAAGGCCGTCTACACGCTCGACGAAGTCACGACCAAGAAATTCCCCAAGCGCATCGCGTTCAATCTTATTCCGCACATCGACGTCTTCATGGACGACGGCTTCACCAAGGAAGAGTGGAAGATGGTGGTGGAGACCAAGAAGATCCTCGATCCCAAAATAAAGGTAGTCGCGACCTGCGTGCGCGTGCCGGTGTTCGTCGGTCATTCCGAGGCGGTTAACATCGAGTTCGAAAACCCGATCAGCGCCGACGAGGCGCGCGAAATACTGCGCGAGGCGCCCGGCTGCCTTGTCATCGACAAGCGCGAACCCGGCGGCTACGCGACGCCCTACGAGGCCGTCGGGGAGGACGCGACCTACATCAGCCGCATCCGCGAAGATCCCACGGTGGACAACGGCCTGGTGCTGTGGTGCGTGGCCGACAACCTGCGCAAAGGTGCCGCGCTCAACGCCATCCAGATCGCGGAATGCCTTCTAAACCGCAATCTCATCGAGGCCAAGCGTAAGGCCGCGTAGTGCCGTCACGAACCGATGCGCTGATTCAGGCCGCGTTCAAATAAAGGCAGCAGCGCGTTTCGTCTGCTCGGTTTCGCCTCTGTTGCGGTTAATGACTCGTTACGGGCCGGCATCAGTGTGCCTCCCACGCCACAACGGTCTGCTTTGTGCACCTTGACCGCGCGTCGGCAACGCACGCACTGATTTTGCGGCGGGATTTGATGCGGCGCGCGTGCAACAGCTTGGCTCAAAACAACCTGCGGACGACTTTGACCCCAAATGCGCCAAGGATCCTGATCAGACTGCCTGCATCGGTCGACGGGGAGAGGCAGGGATGTTTACGGCCACTTTGATCATCGCAATCGTGCTGCCCGCTTTGATGCTGGGCCATATGGCGCACGAGGAGATTCAATCGCAAAAGGCCTATCGCCGGGCGCGCCTCCCGGCCCGCCGTTAGGATCATCCAAACCGCGTCGAGCCCGATCGAGGAGCGGCGCCAGCCTCCCTCGTACACTGCGGAAGGCCGGCACTCCATCTAAACTTTTGAGAGGCTGGTACTTACTTCCTCGGCTGGCTTGCTGACCCCGCCTGTTGCGCGTTCGCAGGTGCGAGAGCTGCAACGGAAACGAGGGTGACGCTGCGAGGAGAAGTTTCTTCTGGCTGCTCCATTGAAAAGAGTTGGGATGTCAGACCAACGTTCGCGCGGCGGCATTTGTTCTCCACCTTCACCGGCCGCAACCTTGGTGCTGATCTGGCGATGTTGCCAAGTTTCCTGAATTGCGCGTAACGTGTGGTGCCTGACGTCGGCACTCGTGGCCGCGACTGAGCAGAGCGTGAAATCCGGGCGGCTGTGCCCGCATGTCCGTCACCCTCTACGGGGCCAGGCGTTCCTCAAAGGATCCACCCTGCGGGAACTCATCCGCAGTCGGGCGCTTATCCCAAGCAGGAGACGACATGCTATGCTAGGTTTTCCGCGAGGACGGTAATGTGAAGGTTTCCCGCCGAAGGTTCTTGCACAGCATCGGCGTTGTTTTGGCCGGAGCAGGCGGAACGTGGGCCGGCGGTGGTTACGCAAGAGGCGATCGGCCGCCGAATCGAGCGTCTCAGCCAAGTTGGTGGCATGGGCTCTCGCAGTTCGGCGATCTCAAATATCCGCCTGGGTTCCCCCAGTTCGATTATGTGGACGCGAACGCTCCCAAGGGCGGTAGCGTGCGCGAGGGTGTCATTGGCACCTTCGATAATTTCAACAGGGTGCCCGCGGGTGTGAGGGGAAATATCGCTGCAGGGATCGAGCTGATCCATGACACGCTGTTGCTGCCGTCACTCGATGAGCCGTCGAGCGAATACGGATTGCTCGCGGAAGCGCTGACCTACCCGCCCGATTTTTCTTCCGTCAGCTATCGCTTGCACCCGCAGGCCAGATGGCATGACGGCACGCCTATTACGGCGGAGGACGTGGTCTTTTCCTTTGACGCATTCAAGCACAGCAATCCGCAGCTTTCCTCGTACTACAGGCACGTCGTGCAAGCGAAGATTACGGCTGAGCGCGAAGTCACATTCAGCTTCGATTCACCCGGCAATCGCGATCTGCCGCTGATCCTGGGTCAGCTCACGGTTCTGCCGAAGCATTGGTGGGAGGGTGGCCGCGCGTCCGGAGCGCGCCGCAGGATTGCGGCAACCACGCTGGAGCCGCCGCTCGCGTCCGGTCCTTACCGGATCAAGAGGTTCGAGCCGGGACGCATGGTCGTCTACGAGCGCGTCAAGGACTACTGGGGCGAAGATCTCAATGTGCGGCGCGGCTGCAACAATTTCGATGAGCTGCGCTTCGACTATTTCCGAGATCTCACGTCCGCGTTCGAAGCATTCAAGGCCGGCGATCTGGATTGGCGGGTGGAATATAGCGCCAAGACATGGGCGACCGGTTACGACTTTCCCGCGCTCGCGGCAGGCCGCGTCGTGCTCGAGGAATTTCCGATCCGGAACATGGGGCTCATGCAAGCATTTGCATTCAATGTCCGCCGTCCCAAATTCAAAGACCCGCGCGCCCGACGCGCTCTCAATTTTGCCTTCGACTTCGAATCGATCAACAAGCAAATCTTCCACGGGCAATACGAACGGGTCTCCAGCTACTTTCAGGGCACCGAGCTTGCGTCATCGGGACTCCCGCAAGGGAAGGAGCTGCAGCTTCTCCAAAGCGTTCGCGAGCACGTGCCCGCGGAGGTGTTCACAACAGCATATTGGAACCCTGTGGGCGGCAGCGACGAAACTGCGAGAGGTAATCTGCTGCACGCAATGGAGCTCCTGAAACAGGCGGGCTTCATAGTGGAGAACATGCGGCTCATCGATACTGCAACAGGCGAGCAGATGCAGGTGGAGTTCCTGATTCGTAATCCCGCCTACAAGCCCATCATCTTGATCTACAAAGCTGCGCTGGAGCGTCTCGGCATTGGCGTGACGATTCGCCTCGTCGATCCCGTGCAATACGAGAACCGCCTGCGGGACTGGGATTTCGATATTGTCGTCAACTCCTGGGTCGAGACGCTCACTCCCGGCAACGAGCAACGCACTTACTGGGGCTCGAAGGCTGCGCAGACGCCCGGCTCGCGGAATATCGTCGGCATCAGCAACCACGCAGTGGACGCACTGATCGATCATGTCGTTTTCGCCCGCAATCGCGCGGAGCTTGTTGCGGCGGGCAAGGCGCTCGACCGCGTATTGCTGTGGAACCACTACGTCGTCCCGCAATGGACTTATCAGAAGCTCCGCACTGCACGCTGGGATCGATATGGGCGGCCGCAGGTGCTGCCGAAATATGGCGTATCCGCATTCCCGACGATCTGGTGGCAGGACTCGCAACGCGTGGCCGATACGGACGGCTCCGGCGGCTGAAGAAGCTCCCTTCCGCCATTGTGTCATGGCAGGAGGGCGGCTGCACGCTGCGCAATGGTGGGCGAAGTCTCCGCATAGATCTGCCTGACCACGACCTCGGCCTGCTCGCCCGAAAGGGGCCTGACTTCGAGCTTTAGCTTCTCCGCATCTGCCAAGAACTCCGGGTCCTTCATCGTCTCGTTGAAGCCTTGGCGCAGGACAGCGAGCCTTTCCGGCGGAATACCGGGGGGCCCCAGGAATGGCCGGCCCAGCGCCTGGCGTACGAGAATCAGCCTCAGTATCCGGCGCTGCTCGTCGGTCTTGGCAAAATCCGTCACCAGCGGGATGTCGGGAAGGTCGGGGTGCCGGGACAATCCGAGCTGGGCGAGGATATTGATCTTGCCCGCAGCGAGCCAGGTTGGATGGGTGGACTTGACGCTCGACCACGACCAGCCGCACCGGCCGTTCACCTCGCCCCGTTCCATCGCAAGTACCACATCGTTCCCGCCGGGATAGCCGCTGACCACGCGCATTTTCGTGCCCAGCACACCGTTGATCACGCGCGGAAATTGATCGTCGTCCGAGCCGGCCCCGGCCGCGCCCACGATGAGTTCCTTGTGCATCAAGTCGGCAAAGGCGGAGACGCCGCTGGTGTGCCAGGCGACGCAGATGCTCACCTCGTCGTTCGCGCTTCCGATCCAGGAGAACTCGGTCGCCTCAAACTCGATGCCGGGGCGGGCCAGCAATTTGTCGAAGGGAGCACCGCGGCCGATCGTACCCATCGCGGTTCCGTCTCTCGGCGCGGCGCCGTAGAGCCAGTTCGCGAGCCGCAGGCTTCCAGCGCCTTCCATGTTGCGGGGCAGGATCGCCGGGCTGTGCGGCAGGTGCTTGGGAAGATGGCGCGCCAGCAGTCTCGCATAGAGGTCGTAGGCGCCTCCAACGCTGTAACCGATGTAAAGGTTGAGGCTCTTGTCCTTAAAAAAATCGCCGGGCGCTTGCGCCAGCGCGGTGCTGGCCAGAACGGCCATGACAGCCGCGAGCACCCCTCGGCGCACGCGGCGCGCCAGCTTCGCCCTGGTGGGGAGTTGCCGGCCACACACGGTAAGAATGAGATATTTCCCGGGCGCAAGGCAGGATGAGCAGCGCATGTTCCGCTCCATCGAGGCTGTCGAGTGGGCGGCCCATGATGCTCTGTAGAGCCGGACCCCTACAAGGGTCCGGCACTTGTCACGAAGGGGCGGGCTTAAGACCTGCCCCTTCCAAGCGCTCTGCAGTTTGTCATCCGGTAGAACTAACCCCCGGTGCAGAATCCGCCGACTCCTGAGACCGCGGCTTGGCACTGCTCAAAGGAGTGAAAACCGCAGTTGTTCCCTCCGTTGCGATAATGCGCGCACCAGGAGCCTGCATGGGCTGCGATGCTGGAGACCGCTAGGGCGGCGAGGATTAACGAGATGAGCGAAACAGTGCGCATGATTTTCTCCTTTGATGTAATCTGGACGCGCGAACCCGCGTCCGACCGACTGCAGCAATAGCGTGTCAGCACCTGCATGAGGTTGATGACCGTCACAAAAAAGGCGATTGCTGGAATACGGCTAGCGATAGCGATCAGCCGATTGCGCGCTCGCGCGCTGCGGGCACGTGTGCACGCACCGCGGGGATATCAGGCAGTGCAAGGCTCCGTCCCGGCGCGACCCACTTGATGAGCTCGAAATTGCCGTCAAAATGCTCGATCACGGCGGTGCAGCTCTCGATCCAATCGCCGCAGTTGATGTAGGAAAAGCCACCCTGCCTGCGCACGACCGCGTGGTGAATGTGGCCGCAAATCACGCCCTTTACACCGCGGCGCCGAGCCTCGCCGGCAAGCGCGCTCTCGAACGCGCCAATGAAGTTAACCGCGTTCTTGACCTTCAGTTTCGCCCATTGTGAAAGCGACCAGTAGGTAAACCCGAGCGCCCGTCGCAGCGCATTGAAATAGGTATTGATCCAGATGGCAAAATCGTAGGCTTTGTCGCCGAGCAGTGCGAGCCAGCGCGCATGGCGAATCACGATATCGAACATGTCGCCATGAATGACGAGATACGGCGTGCCATCCGCAGCCACATGGATTGCATCCTCAACGACTTCGATGCCGCCGAAATGCGTGCCGTAATAGTCGCGCAGAAACTCGTCATGGTTGCCCGGAATATAGATCATGCGGGCGCCCTTGCGCGCCTTGCGCAAGAGCTTCTGCACGACGTCATTATGGGATTGTGGCCAATACCAGCCCGATTTCAGTTGCCAGCCATCGACGATGTCGCCAACCAGATAAATGGTGTTGGCATCGTAATAGCGCAGAAAATCGAGGAGTTGATCCGCCTGGCAGCCTTTCGAGCCAAGATGGATATCGGACAGGAAAAGCGTCCGAACCCGATTGGCTGGCTCGGCCGTGTCAAGCATCAGCAATGCTACCTGCCGTCATGGGCTGATATGTCGCTGATTTGTGTTGCGGTTCAATGAAACACTATGCAATGGAGCTCCGTTGCGCGACGCGCATGGCATTGCCGCGCCACTCGAATTCATTGCCGATCCAGGCAGCGAGCCAAAGCACAGGAAGCAGCAGGTCGCGCAGCACGCACAAGGGCACGGACCGCCATGAGAGATGCCAGCCGGCGACGTGGGCAAGAGCCATCTCAAGAAGATACCAGAGGCATGCCAGGGCGGCGGAGATGCCGAGCACGGGCCAGTCCATTGCCGTCGCAACGAGCATCGCCGCCAGGAGCGACGGGATTGCACCCGCAAAGATCTCGACTGCAAAAAAGAGCTTGAACGTATCGCGCCGAAGGCGAGCCCAGCGGATCTGACGCTGCCAGACTTCCGCGAGCGTGCGCCTGCCGAGAGGCTGACCGAAGGGCCGAGCTACCAGCCGAACCCGCAGTCCTTGCCTGCCCACGAGCTTGGTCGCGGCTGCGTCTTCTGCAAGCTCGCGCGCCAGCGCGTGGATACCGCCTCCGCGTTCCAGTATTTCCCGGCGCCAGAGCATGGTCTTGCCTTGGGCGAAGCCCAAGCCGACGCTATCCGCGAAGCACTGCCACCGGGCCTGATAGGTATTGAGGAAGGCGCATTCGAGCTCTGCCCAAACGCTGGCGGCGCGCATCCGATGGGAGGGGAGCACACCAAGCCGGTGCTGGAATCCCAGGCGGCGAGCAGACGCCGGATATAGTCGGGCGGCATAAACACATTGCTGTCGGCCATGATGATGTGCGCGTGGCGCGCGGCTTCCCAACCTTTCACGACGTTGTTCAGCTTGGGATTGGTGCTGATGGAGTCGCTCCCGAGCAGGAGGCGGGCCGGCACAGCCGGGTGGTCCGTTATCAGGCGCCGTACGAGCGGAAGCACCGGATCCGCGCCATGCGCGGCGCAAAAGAGAATCTCATAGCTCGGGTGGTCCAGATCGAATGTGGATGTAAGCGTCGCCTGCGAGAAATTTTCGATCCCGCACAGCGGCCGCACGATGCTCACGCCTTCGGCTCGCCCGCCTGAGCCGGTCGTGCGCTCAAGTCTGCGATGCCTCGCGATGACCACGCCGATGCTTGCAAAATGCAGGAGGATGGCGACTGCACAGAACCCACCCGCCAGTATGGTCGGCATTGTCATCGAATCTGCGATTACGCCGATCGGATGACGGTTGAATGACAATTCTCAGAAGCGGCGATCCTGCCGAAGTCTACGCGTCGACAAATTTCAACATAGCAGTCCAGATTCGGCCGTGGACGGATCGTCATCGCCCTTACGTCTTTGTTTCTTAGCTTTGCACTGATTCGAATCAAGGCACGGTGCGCACTATTCCAGGGAGTCGATTTCTGCCCCTCCTCTTCCACCATCTGGATGCGTCATGGCGCCCAGGGAGATCACCGTGACTGCTTGGCTCGCGCTCCTCCTCGCCGGCGTGCTCGAGGTCGTCTGGGCGTTGAGCTTGAAAGCAACAGATGGGCTCACCCGCTTTTGGCCACTGATGATGACGCTTTCCACCATCATCTTGAGCTTTGGCCTGTTTACATTCTCGCTCAAGGCCGTTCCCTTCGGGACTGCCTACGCGGTATGGGCCGGCATTGGGGCCGCAGGAAGCATGATCGCAGGCATGGTGATGTTCGGCGAATCTGTCGATGCATTCCGAATTGCCTGCCTTACCCTTATCATCGGAGGCATGATCGGGTTAAAGCTCGCCTCCTGAGGCCATCCTGTGGACAGCAAGAGGCGCCCCTCCCGTGGCTCGCGCCGGAAGGTTGCGGTCGCTTTGGCGTTTACCCCCTCCGATCTTGGCTGTAGCTTCGTGCCTTGGCCTAGACTCAGGAAAAGCGAATGCGCCTTGATTGGCTAAGTTGGTCAAATCCAGTTTCGATCTGGTGGGGCTGCTTGCTGCTGGTGAGCAGCATCAACGTCATCCTCTGGCTTGCAGTCGCTCGTCACCTCCTGAAGAAAAATCTGCGCCTGGAGGTCCTGGCCTGCTTGTCCGCCGTCTACGTATTCGGCTGCGCCTTTCGAGCAGTGCTACCTCGTGCCGATGTCCAGAGAATCTGCCTTTTCGATAATTGGCTCTCGAGCGTCCTCGTTGGACGGTCCATCGCGACGGTGGCTGAGGTCTGCTTTGCTGCGCAGTGGGCCATCGTGCTCTATTGCCTCGCGGACTCGGCGCAATCAGGTACCGTCCGAAAGATCGCTAAAGCCATTGTGCCGCTCATCATCCTCGCCGAGTGCTGCTCCTGGTATGCCGTTATCACGACAGATTATCTTGGCAATACCGTGGAGAATTCGCTCTGGGCTGCGACCTTCTTGCTGATTGGTGCTGGGCTCGTAGTCCTGCTGGACAAGTTTGAGGGCCTCATTCAGTTCGCGATCCGCTCCGCACTTCTGGGCATTGTGGGTTACGTAGCCTTTATGGTCATGGTCGATGTGCCGATGTATTTCGAGCGTTGGCAAGCTGACGCGGCGAGCGGAAAAGAACTGCTGGGATTGATAGCCGGATTGCAGGACGCGGGCGCGCGGTGGATTGTCACTCGCAACCTCGCGCGCTGGGAGGGCGAAATTACCTGGATGACGCTCTACTTCAGCTTGGCGGTATGGGCAAGCCTTGGGCTTTGCTGGTTCGCCCTGGTAAAAAACGTGCTGCACCGCTATCGGAAGCCGACCGTACGGCTCACTCCGGGATTACGCGCCTATCAACCAATCTCGGTTCGTGTTGATTCGAGGTAACGCGATCAAGGCGAAGGCTACCGGCAACGAACAGGCCGCTTTCTGCAAGCGCGGACCGTGATCGCGGATTTGGCGAGCAGCGACAATTCGCGCCCGCCAAGCAACAATGCGGCCACTGAAAGCGGAAGCATGAAGTAAAGGAAACGAAACATCAGCAGCGAGGCCAGCAAGTCTTCCCGGATGAATTGCGGGAGCCCAAGGAGCATCGTCGCTTCAAGCACGCCAAGGCTTCCGGGAACATGACTGAGGAATCCTAGCAATATCGCCGTGACGAAGGTCACCAGCACGATGCTCGGGTCTACGACGGGATACGCGGGCAGCAAGCTGTACATCGCGGCCGTCCCGGCGCTCAGATCCAGTGTGCCGATTCCGATCTGAACAAGCGTTAAGCGCCAATTCGGCAGGCGTATGCGCCAGTCCGAGCGGCCGATGACGCGAGGGCGTGGCACGAGCCAGAGCACGTAGCCTAAAATAATCATCAGGCCCGAGAGGCCGATCAGCCGGTTGGCCCATGGCGGCAATTGATCGACCGCGCTTGCCACTTCGGGCGCGTATGACAGAACGCAGCCCAGCACGAATGCGTTGCCCAACCAGAAGGTCAGCCCCGTGACGAAGGCCATTCGGGCAATATCCATGAGGCCCAATCCCCAGGCGGAATACACTCGAAGCCGGATCGCGCCAGCGGTAAAGACCGTGGCTCCCAGATTATGACCGATGGTGTAGCTGGTGAAACTGGTAAATGCCGCTACCCGATAAGGCACAGTAGCGTGGCCGATAGTGCGCAAAGCGAAGAAATCATAAAAAGTCAGCGTCAGATACCCAAGCACAACGAAGCCGGCGGCGGTCAAAACCTCTCGGAGCGGCTGTGCCTTGAGCGCTGCGATGACCTTTGCAAGTTCGATGCCCTGCAGCAACTTCAGCAGTATGGCAAACGCAAGCACGACGATGAGCAGGCTGATCGCGACGCCGATAATGTTCCAGCGCACCCGCTCTCTTATCGCCCGACTGACGACGCTCGTCACGTTGCGCATGAGCTCTCGGCAACAGGCGTCCGATGCAAAGGCGAATCACGCAGCCAAGCTCCCATCTCTCTGTGACGCTGTTGTTACAATCCCAGGAAATCAGCAACAGACGACCCCTGCATGCGCTCAAACTTCCACAAATCATATTTTTCGGACAAGCTGAGCCGATCGCGCTTTGTCACACAACTGAGACATGAAAGTCGCAATGTCGCGCGATGCGATTCGCTAACGACGCGGCTGAGCCGCTTGCGCCAAGGGCACCCTGATGCGGGTTTTGATCGCAACGGATGCCTGGCATCCGCAGGTCAATGGCGTGGTTCGCACCTTGACCTCGCTATCGCGCAGCGCGTTGCGCCTGGGCGTGCGGATTGAATTCCTGACACCCGACGGTTTTCGTACTTTTCCAGTCCCGACCTATCCCGGATTGCGGGTGGCATTGCCGAGCCGGCGGCAAATCGCTCGACGCATCGAGCAAGCTGACCCCGATGCAGTCCACATCGCGACCGAAGGGCCTATCGGCCATATGGCGCGCGGCTATTGTTTGAGGAGCCATCGCCCGTTCACCACGAGCTATACAACGCGCTTCCCGGAATATTTGTCCGCGCGCGTCCCGATCCCTGAAGGATGGGTCTACGCGGCTCTGCGGCGGTTCCATTCCGCTGCTGCGGTGACCATGGTTGCCACTCCATCCCTCATGGCGGAGCTCAATCAGCGGGGCTTCTCCAATCTCGCGATGTGGACACGTGGGGTCGATACCGACCTGTTCAAACCTGATGGCGCCATTGAGCTCCCCTTTGAACGACCTATTTTCGTCACAGTGGGGCGAGTTGCGGTTGAAAAGAACCTGGAGGCATTTCTTTCACTGGACCTGCCCGGCACAAAGATCGTTATCGGCTCAGGGCCTGAAGAGCCCATGCTGAGACGCCGTTTCCCGCAGGCGAAGTTCCTCGGGTTGCTCGAAAATGGCGCCTTGGCTGCGCACGTGGCCGCGGCCGACGTGTTCGTGTTTCCGAGCCGGACGGACACGTTCGGCGTCGTACAACTCGAAGCGCTCGCGAGCGGCGTCCCGATTGCCGCATTCCCGGTTACCGGTCCGAAGGATGTCGTAGGGGGCAACCCCGTTGGGGTCTTGAACGAGGATCTGCGCACCGCCTGTCTGGAAGCTCTTAGGATTCCACGGGAAACGTGTCGCGCCTTTGCGCTGAAATTCTCCTGGGAGAACAGCGCCCGTCAATTCATCGGACACGTTCGGAAAGTCGTGACTCCCGACAACGTGAAATCAAACGCGGAAACGGCTGTGGTCATAGCCGCACAGAGCTGAGGGGAGGCATGCCTCTGAGACGTGCGGCGTAACAGTGGAAGAGGAAGCAAACTCATGACCGACCTGTCGTTGAAGGAGCTCGACAAGGAGACGATTGCGAAGGCGTATGCGCGATGGGCGCCGGTCTATGATCTGGTGTTCGGCGCCGTGTTCGAACGTGGCAGGCACGCGGCAATCGCCGCCGCCGAACGAATCGGCGGACGCATCCTGGAAGTGGGTGTCGGAACCGGCATATCGTTGCCGGACTATTCACCCCGTAACCGTCTTTGCGGCGTGGATATCTCCGAGCCGATGCTGCGCAAGGCGAAGGAGCGGGTGGCCGAGTTCGGACTTACCAACGTTGAGGGTCTGTGGGTGATGGATGCAGAGCATCTGTCCTTTCCGGATGCGTCATTCGACGTGGTGGTCGCGCAATATGTGATTACAACAGTACCAGATCCCGAGGCGACGCTTGACGAATTCGCCCGCATCTTGAAGCCGGGCGGCGAAATCGTGCTGGTGAGCCGCCTGGGCGCGGAGGCGGGTTTACGGCGGGCGTTGGAGCGCTGGTTTGCGCCCGCGGCACGCAAGCTTGGCTGGCGCTCGGAATTCTCCTGGGAACGCTATGCGCGCTGGGCCGAACAAACTCCCGGCATGGAGTTGGTTGAGCGCCGCTCGATGCCTCCATTCGGTCACTTCTCTCTCATCCGCTTTGCCAAGAATGCGCGAGCGGCAGTGGATCGCGATCATGCTGCCAAGCGCGCTGCGGCCTGATTGCCATCATTCTCTAACAGCGAGGCGGCGGTCACATGAGATTCATAAAATCGCCATACCACAACCAAATGTCCTTAGCACGGGGAGGCACAATGGACCGTTTTCTTGAGGCTCTGCGAGTGCAGCGTTGGGACGACCATCGCTACTATCATCACAGCCGGATCAACCAATCGCTCCATCTGGTGAGTGCGATGAGTTTTCTGTTTGCATACATCATGATTTTCAAGGACCCCGCGGTTGCGGCCTTGGTCGGTTGGCTCGCCGCGATGACCAGCCGCCAGATCGGGCATTTCTTCTTTGAACCTCGAGACTACGACGTGGTGAATGACGCCACCCACGAATACAAGGAGGAAATAAAAGTCGGTTACAATCTGCAACGCAAGGTCGTTCTTATGACGATCTGGGCATTGTCTCCGCTGGCGCTGTACTTCGACCCTACCCTGTTTGGAATTTTCGCGCCGCATGCCAATTCAGCCGAATTTGTGCGCCATGTCGCACAAATTTGGCTCGTGATCGGGGCTGGCGGGTTGTTGTTCCGCACGGTGCAATTGTTCTTCGTCAAGGACGTCCAGACCGGATTGGTTTGGGCTACGAAAATCCTGACGGACCCGTTTCACGACATCAAGCTCTACCACAAAGCGCCGTTCTATCTCCTGCAGGGAGAGCTGATCGATCCCGGCATTCGAGCCGAATGGAGCGAGGAGGATGCCGAAGAGCTACCGCGGGTCAGCTGAGGGACTGTGAGTCGGACCGGCGCGGTGGGCGGCTGCGCGTGGTAGAAAGCCCATGCGCAATCATCTCCCGCAAAATCCGGCGCTTGATCGCCTTATTTGTCAGCGCCGGATTTCTCCACCACCAGCCATCGTTCTGCATGGTTCGTGCCGCCGCTACGAAGCGGTCCGCGACTTCGACAAACTCCTCCGCGGTATAATTGAGGCTGAAGATCAGGCGACCGGTTCCAATCCAGCTCAGCGCCAAGCCCTCGGCATGCAGGTAATACTGCAGCATCCAGTTGTAGCGCGAAGGCTGCGTGTAACAGACGGTCCAAATCGAGGACATGTTTGCTACCTGCACCGGCAGGTCTTCGCGCCGCAGGCGATCGTTGAGCCGCTGTGCCCTCTCGTCCCAGATCCGATCGAGGTCGCGGTAGAGCTCACGGGTCTGCGGCATGTCGAGATGCAGCAGAAACTCGTGCATCGCAGCCATCACGTAGGGATGGGAGTTGAAGGTCCCGCGGGCGAAGCAGACCTCCGCTGGTCGCTCTTCGTGAAACCGTCTCATCAGGTCCTTGCGTCCGCAGACTACACCAACGGGAAGCCCGCCGCCCAGCGTCTTGCCGTAGGTGACGAGATCGGCCGGCACGCCGAAATATTCCTGTGCTCCACGGATGCCGAGGCGAAATCCGACGAATACCTCATCGAAGATCAAGACGATGTTCTGTCTGGTGCAGACCGTGCGCAATCGATGGAGCCACTCGGTGTAGGCCTTCTTGTCGAAATGCGCTTTGCGAGTGCTGTCGATGAGGGAGGAATCCGCCGGTGCGTTCGTGTTGGGATGCAATGCCTGCAGCGGGTTGACCAGCACACAGGCGATGTTGCGCCGCCTTTCCAGCAGCCGGAGCGTATCATCGCTCATATCTCTGAGCGTGTAAGTCTCGTGCGCGGGTACTGGATTGCCGACACCGGGTTGCACATCGCCCCACCAGCCGTGGTAGGCGCCACAAAACCGCACGAGGTGCGATCGGCGAGTATGGTAGCGTGCGAGCTGCACGGCCTGCATGACTGCCTCGGTGCCCGACATGTGGAACGACACTTCGTCGAGCCCCGAGATCTGCTTCAAGCGCTGCACGTTTTCAGCGACGACCGGATGATAGCGGCCGAGCACGGGGCCCAGCGCCTGAACGCGACGCAGGCCCCGCTCGATCATCTCTTTGTACACATCGTATCCAAATACGTTCACCCCATACGAGGCCGTAAGATCATAAAATTGATTGCCGTCGATGTCGGTGATCGTCACGCCTTTGGATGCTTGCACAAAGACGCCGGCATTGAGATGCCTACGCACGAACCGGCTGTACTGGAACGGCACCCGATATGCGGCAGTGAATTTGAGGTCGGAGATACTGTCCGCCACCTCGGCCGTGCACCGCGCCGTCTGCACGAAGCGCTCCTGATACAGCGCCGAGAGGCGCATGAAGCCCGCGCCGCGGCGTGCTGCTATCTCCTCCGGTGCATCGTCGGAGCAGAAGAACCGGGCTTCATCATATTCGTAGAAGGGCACGAGCGCCGCCAGACGGCGCGCGAGCCGCGCATGGCCGACCAAAGAGCTATGCTTCGCCTTCGAAAGTTGCAGACGGCGCTGCAGGCTTGCCAAGGAGGTCGCCAGCGCGGCAGTCCCCAGCCCATAGAACGCATATCTCGCGCTGCCCCAGTCCATCGAATCAGATTGTAGGCAATGGATTTTACGACATGATGACGGTCCGGGCACAGCTTTTACGCATCATCGAGCAGGAAGACCTGAACTTTCTGCTCACCAACCGAATCCCCCGCCGTTGGCTCACGCTGTTCATGGGCTGGTTCAGCCAGATCGAACAGCCGCTAGTGCGCGATATCTCTATTACGCTGTGGCGCTTCTTTTCGGATCTCGACTTGCGCGAGGCCAAGAAGCCGGAATTTCGCAGCATGCACGACTGCTTCATCCGCGAGCTCAAGGACGGTGCACGCCCGATGGATCCTGATCCAAGAACTCTGGTCAGCCCCTGCGATGCCATCGTTGGCGCCTGCGGGGAGATCTCCGGGACCACGCTCTATCAGATCAAGGGGGCCCCCTACACGCTGGAGGACCTCCTGTGTGATCAGGAATTGGGCGAGGTGCATCGCGATGGACGCTACGTGACCTTACGCCTGACCGCAAGCATGTATCATCGTTTCCACGCACCGCACGACTGCCGGATCGATCGGGTCACCTACATCTCGGGGGATACGTGGAACGTCAACCCGATCGCGTTGCGGCGCGTACAACAACTGTTCTGCAAGAACGAACGCGCAGTCTTGAGGACCAGGCTCACGGGGACCGGACACCACGTGACGCTGGTCCCGGTTGCCGCTGTGCTCGTCGCCAGCATCCGGCTGCACTTTGTCGATGTTCTGCTCCACCTCAGATATTCCGGTCCCAATGTGATTGCCTGCGACGCAACATTCGGTAAAGGCGAGGAATTGGGTTGGTTTCAGCATGGCTCCACCATGCTCGTATTTGCTCCCGCCAGTTTCTCGCTCGCGAAGAATGTGCGCGAAGGCGCAACGATTCAGGCGGGGGAGCCGCTTATGCGTCTGCCGTAATCAAACCGCCTCGCTCAGTCCCGCTCAGGGCTGCCGTCGCTGGGGCGCTGCTGGGGAGCACCGATGTAAGATCCGCCTTCGGCCGCTCTCCCCAGAGCACATGACCCTGGACCATGTAAAAGATGGCTTCCGCGATATTGGTCGCATGATCGCCGATCCTCTCGATATTCTTCGTGCAAAAGACGAGGTGGACGGCAGACGTGACGGTTCCGGGATCCTCCACCATGTGGGTGAGCAGCTCACGAAACAACGACGTATAGAGGCGATCGACGTCCTGATCACGCGACCAGACCTCGATAGCCTTGGCCACGTCGCGATTGGCAAGACTGTCGAGGACATTCCCGAGCTGAGCCAGGATGAGGGTCGCTATGTGAAGCACTCCTCCCATGAATTGTCGCGGCAGATCCGCTCGCTCGAGCGCACCTACGCGCTTGCCGATGTTCTTTGCGAGATCCCCAATCCGCTCGAGTTCGCTTGCGATCCGCAGGATTGCGACGGCTTGCCTCAGGTCGACAGCAACAGGGTGCCGTCGCGCAATCAGCGTCACGACCGCTTCGTCGATCTCTCGTTGCATGTGGTCGATCGTGGTATCGGCGGCAACCACCCGCCTTCCCCGCTCCTGATCGCCTTTACTCAGGGCCTCGATCGCTTCGAGGACCTGTCTTTCGACAAGACCGCCCATTTCCGCGATGCGGCGGGAGAGAGCTTGCAACTCCGAACCGAAGGCGGTGATTGTATGCTCGAGTTCAGCCATTGCGGCCTCGCTTGCTCAATCCCCTGAGCTGTAGGTAGCAGAGGCTCATTATGATGATTCGATGACCCCCTGATGACGGTATCGCGGGGTGCTGCATTCAGTTGCAGAAGGGGTGCTGCATTCAGTTGCAGAAAAAGTGGCCGGCTGGACGAGCGGACGCAACCTAGGCTTGCCAGCCGGCCAAAAACCCTGAGGGAGCGGCGTATGCGGCGAAAGGAGGCTCCGACAGGCTTTGCGGCGCTGAATAAGTGGCGGCTCAGCGCCCACGAAAGCCCTCATAGCGTGCCTCCATTTCGGTTTGATGACAGCGCCGCGAGCGCAACCCTTATCCCCCGACTTTCCGCAATGGCCTGTCTGGGCTGTTATAGCATCGAGGCTCGAGCCTAAGGGTCGGCTTGCCACCAATCCTTCCAATGGAGATGCAGCGCGTGATGCGCGAAGATGCCCTCATCATCGGTGCCGGTCAGGCCGCAGCTCAGCTGACGGCGAGCTTGCGCCAGGGCGGGTTCGACAAACCCATCTCCATCATCGGAGACGAGCCGTATCCTCCCTATCAGCGTCCGCCGCTATCGAAGAAATTTCTCAGCGAGAATGGCTCTCCTGAGTCGCTGTTCCTGCGGCCGGCCGGGTTCTGGCACGATCAGGAGGTTGTGCTCCATCTAGGGAGTGGCGCTGCCCAAGTCGACCTGCGGCAACGTCGAGTCTCTCTGCGCGACGGACGCGAGCTTGATTTTGGAGTGCTGGTATTCGCAACGGGCACGCGGGCGCGTACGCTCCCGTTGCCAGGGATCGGACTCCCGAACATCTTTTCGCTGCGAAACATCGATGATGTGCGCCGCTTGCGCCCCGCGCTCGATCAGGCGCGCCGCGTCGCCATCATCGGCGGTGGCTACATCGGCCTTGAAGTAGCCGCCGGGTTGTGCAGGCAAGGGCACGAAGTCACGGTGGTCGAAGCGGAAGCACGGCTGATGAAACGTGTCATGGGCGAAAGCGGTGCCGCGTTCTTTGCCGAGGTCCATCGTCGGCAAGGGGTCGATCTCAAGCTGGGAGCACGGCTTGTCGCAATCGAGGCGACGGCAGTAGGTTTGAGCGTGAATATCGGAGCTACCGAGGTCTTCACGGTGGGTCTCGTTCTGATCGCGACGGGTGCGCGGGCGAACGATGAGCTTGCGGCAGCGGCTGGACTTCGCTGCGATGACGGCATCCTGGTCGATGAGCTTGCGCGCACAGGGACAACCGACGTTTACGCCATCGGAGATTGTGCGCGGTTTCCGAGCCGTCGCTATGGGCGACGGCTGCGGCTCGAATGCGTGCAAAATGCCATCGATCAGGCTAAAACAGCAGCCGCGGCAATCCGCGGCGAAAAACAACCGTACGATCCGGTCCCCTGGTTCTGGTCCGATCAATACGATCTCAAGCTTCAGATCGCCGGCGTCATGGATGGTCACGACCTCGCGGAGGTGAAGGGCGACCCGGGCGTACCACGCTTCTCGGTGGAGTATCGCCGTGGTGACCGTTTGATCGCGGTCGACGCGATCAACGATGCCCGAGCCTACATGGCTGGAAGGCGGCGTATTGCCGAGGAGACGCAAACGTGATCACGGGCTCCGAAGCAATGTGCCCGCTCGGGCGAGCGTCTCTTCCGGCGTTCCGGAAGCATCCACTCGCGGCCAACTCAGAGGGCCGAGATCATAGCTCTCCTGCTTCTGGGCGACTCCTGCGTCGGCATCGGAGGCGTCGGGCTCGCGCGTGCCGACCCGCGCCACTCGTGTTGCAAGGTCGGCGTGCAGAAACAGCGCCCGAAGAGGAACCGCCAGCACTGCTGCGGACCGTTCCATCAGCTCCCGCTCCTCGGGTCGGGAGAACACCGCGTCCACAATGGCGGAATGGCCGGCGGCGAGGACCCGCCGCGCCTTGTCGGCGAGAGTCGCAAACACACGCGCCGTGACGGGGAGCGTATAGGCGTCCGCGCCCAGCTTCTCCTGTTCTTGCTTCCCGAACAGCGCTTTGCGCTCGATGTCGGAGCGCAGCACCACCGCCCCGGGGGCAGGATCGAGGTCCGGCGCCAGCGCGCGCGTCAGAACGGATTTTCCAGTTCCGGAGAGTCCCCCGATTGCGACCAATGCCGGGCGTGCGGACACGATGCAGCGGCACGCACAGTCGAAATATTGCCGTGCACTGGCTTCCGCTGCGGGCTTCTCCTGTGGAACGACGTAGGCCAGCCGCGCGGCGCCGACCTTGGCGCGGATCGCGGCGCGCATTGACAGGAACAAAGGCAGCGCCGCGAGTGCGTCGAGATCCTCGGCGCGCCCGGTCTCGACGAGGTATCGGTTGAGAACGATATTGGCTGCCAGCCGAAGCCCGCGCTCGGTGAGGTCCATGAGCAGGAATGCGAGATCGTAAAGCAGATCTCCCGACGCGATCAGGTCACTGAACTCCACCGCGTCGAACAGCACTGGCCGGCCCTCCAGCAGCACGACGTTGCCAAGATGCAGATCGCCATGAATCCGCGCGATGAGACCCCGCCGCCCGCGTTCTATCAGGAGGGGGTGGACGCGCGCATATTCGGCTCGGCTTGCGCGCGCAAGCGCTTCGACCTCATGCGCTGGAAAGAGATCAGGTTTTTCGCCGAACGCCTCCACATGCTCGTCGATGTAGTCGGCGAGCGCCTTGATCCAGCGGCTCGGATTGACCGCCGCTGCGTCCGCATGCGCCTGAGCGACAGCGCGACCAAGAGCATCGGCGAGGCTTGCGTCAATTTTGCCCGCCTGCGCCAAGTGGTCGAGGGTCGCGTTCTCGTCGAAGCGATGCATCTCGACCGCCCATTCGACCGGCGACCCATCCCCGCCCAGCTTGAGCCCGCCGCCGGCGGTGCGCGTGATCGGCACCACGCGCTCGTAGATTTGCGGCGCGAAGGGACGGTTGATCCTCAGCTCCGACTCGCAAGCCTCTCGGCGCTTGTCGAGAGTGGAATAGTCCAGGAAGGGAAAGGTCACCGCCCGCTTGATCTTGAAAGCGCGCGGACCTGCCAAAAAAATAACGGCAGCATGGGTGTCGATGCGCTTGACTGCCGCGCCGCCATGGGTGGCGGGATCGGCCAGGAACACCAACACCGGCTCCTGAGATTCGCGGCTCCTCATGGCGGCATGCGCTTGTGGCGGACGGATTTGTCGGTCAGCATTGAGCCATATTATATCTTGTGACCCGACCTGCTCTGATGGGCGATTGAACTGGGGGATTCCCGATGCGCGCCAATGATGGCACAAGAACCGCGGCCGAAGTTCTCATCGATCAGCTCGTCATCCACGGCGTTCGGCACGTGTTCTGCGTGCCAGGCGAGAGCTATCTCGCGGCGCTCGATGCATTCCATGATCGCAACATCGCGATCACGGTTTGCCGTCACGAGAGCGGCGCGGCGATCATGGCGGAAGCCTGCGGAAAGGCGACCGGTCGGCCCGGCATCTGCTTTGTCACCCGCGGGCCCGGCGCGACCAATGCCTCGGCCGGGCTTCACATTGCTCGCCAGGATTCCACCCCGCTGATCCTCTTTGTCGGGCAGGTCGCACGCGACATGCGGGAGCGGGAAGCGTTCCAGGAGCTGGATTACCGGGCGGTGTTCGGATCGATTGCCAAATGGGCGACGGAGATCGACGATCCCGCACGCATTCCTGAGCTTGTCTCGCGTGCCTTCTACACCGCAAGCGCCGGCCGGCCGGGTCCCGTGGTGATGGCGCTCCCGGAGGATATGCTGGTCGAGCGCATTGCCGTGCCCGATGCTCCCCCGTTCGACCCGGTGGAGATCTGGCCGGGTGCCACGGATATGGGCCGGCTGCAGAAGCTGTTGTGGTCGGCCGAGCGCCCGATCGTGCTGCTCGGCGGCAGCCGATGGTCGCAGACCGCCGCTGCTGCGGTCACCCGTTTCGCTGAACGTTTTGCCTTGCCGGTTGCGACCACGTTTCGACGCGCGCATGTCTTCGATCCCGACCACCCCTGCTACGCCGGCGACCTCGGCATCGCTCCCAATCCCAAGCTCGTCTCTCGCGTGAAGGCCGCCGACGTGATCGTGCTCATCGGTGGGAGGCTTGGCGAGCAACCCTCCCAAGGCTACACGCTGCTCGACATTCCGGCGCCACGCCAGACATTCGTCCACGTCTATCCGGACGTGGAGGAGCTGGGCCGCGTCTATCACCCGCAACTGGCGATCAACGCGACTCCAACCGCATTTGCGGCCGCGCTCGAGGGTTTGCAGCCGCCCTCCGATCTGCGCTGGCGAAATGAAACTGCAACCGCGCACGCTGATTTTCATGCCTGGAGCGACAAGCCGACCACCGTCCCCGGCGCGGTGAATCTCGGTGAGGTCATCGTGGGGCTGCGCGACAAGATCCCCGCCGATGCCGTGATCTGCAACGGCGCGGGAAATTTCGCGATCTGGGTCGGCCGCTATGCCCGGTACCGGCGCTTCGGCACGCAGCTCGCATCGACCTGCGGCTCCATGGGATATGGCGTGCCCGCGGCAGTGGGCATGAAGCGTTTGGCGCCCGATAGGATGGTGATTGCAATCACCGGCGATGGGGACTTCCTGATGACCGGACAGGAATTTGCAACCGCTGTGCAATATGAGCTCCCGGTCATTATCCTGGTGGCGGACAACGGCATGTATGGCACCATCCGCATGCATCAGGAGCGCCACTATCCCGGCAGGGTCGTGGCAACGACGCTGCGCAATCCGGATTTTGCCGCCTATGCCCGCGCCTTCGGCGGCTATGGGGCGACGGTGGAGAAGACCGCAGATTTTCTCCCGGCCTTCGATGCTGCGCAAAAATCCGGCAAGCCGGCAATCCTGCACCTCAAGGTCGATCCAGAGGCGCTCACGCCTGCGATGTCGCTCACTGCCATCCGCGAGAAGGCGCAAGCCGACGGTTAATGAGATTTGCGGCGGTCACCTCCTCTGATTGGCGCGGTTAGGCGAGCGATCCTGAGATCGTTCTGTTTGTTCCTGCCGAATGGATATCAGCAGAGACCGAGTGCCGTCGCCTGCATGAGCTCGCCTCCGCGACACGCTGTGGGGGTTACTAATGCACGCGGCGGCTCGTGCTTGCGAATAGCGGTGCGAGAGTAGCGAACAGATGTGAACGCCTTGGAGGCGCCAAGCCCAGAAATGCCCTATTCTGTGAGCATGCTTGGCGTGGCGGTCCCGAATCAACCCCCTAGTGAGAAGCGGGACTGCTGGCCCCGGCGACAACCTCCCCGGGGCCTTTCTTTTGCCCCCATGTCGACAATGGAACATTGTTCCAGCTCGACCGTTGCTCCGAGGAGATCGGGTGCAGCGGAATATCTAAATATCTGCACCTCCGAATAGGCGCAGCGAAATCCGGCATGGTGCGCGGCAGGCTCAACAAGAATGTCTGCAACTGGCACGCTTGCTAGTCGTAGCAAGCGCGAACGGGAGCAGGGTAACTGCGCGTCCCGACTGCTCCGAGCGCTCGGCCCGGGTCTCATTACCGGCGCATCCGATGATGATCCGAGCGGAATAGCGGCTTACAGTCAGGCAGGAGTCCAATTCGGATTCGCGATCTCATGGACCATGCTGTTCAGCTATCCGCTGATGGTGGCGATCCAGCAGATCAGCGCGCAAGTCGGGCGCACGACCGGGAAGGGCATTGCCGGAAACATCCGGCAGCACTACCCGGGCTGGCTCCTTCACGGCATCGTCGGTTTGTTGCTGATTGCGAACACCATCAACATTGGAGCCGATCTGGGGGCCATGGGTGACGCGCTCGCGCTCCTGGTCGAGGGGCCGCACCTCCTCTACGTCATCCTCTTCGCTGCATTGTGCACGATCCTGCAAGTGTTCATGGATTACGCGCGTTACGCCTCCGTGCTGAAATGGTTGACGCTTGCGCTGTTTGCCTATTTCGGCACCCTCATGGTGGTGGAGGTTCCATGGCAGCAAGCAGCGCGAGGGTTCCTTGTCCCGACGTTATCCTGGGATGCTGCCTTCTGGACAACCGTTGTTGCCATTCTGGGTACCACGATCAGCCCCTATCTCTTCTTCTGGCAAGCCGCGCTCGAGGCGCAGGACGTCCGTGCAATCAAGCAGCGCAAGCCGCTGACAAAAGCGCCCGAGCAGGGAGAGGAGGCGATGGCGCGCATTCGACTCGACACCCAGGCCGGAATGGCTTTTTCCAATCTGGTGGCGCTGGCCATCATTGTGACGAGTGCAGCGACGTTGCACGCCAGCGGGATCACACATATCGAGAGTTCGACTCAGGCGGCCGAGGCGCTGCGGCCTATAGCCGGCCCATTTGCCTTTGCGCTGTTCGCGCTCGGCATTGTGGGCACTGGCCTCCTCGCCGTTCCGGTTCTGGCGGGATCGGCCGCCTACGCCCTCGGTGAGGCATGCCAATGGAGGATCGGGCTTGCGCGCCCGCCGATGCAGGCCAAAGCTTTCTATGCAACGCTGGTAGGCGCCACCATGGCTGGCGCGTTCATGAATTTCTTGCCCTTCAATCCGATCAGAGCGCTCTACTGGACCGCCGTGATCAACGGCATCGTGGCAGTGCCTGTGATGATCATGCTCATGCACATGACGGCGAACCGCAAGATCATGGGGCAGTTCAAGGTGAAAGGCGGCCTGATGATCGTGGGCTGGATTGCAACAGCCGTCATGGCCGGGGCTGCGGCTGCGATGTGTTTCACGGCCGCCGTGTCAGGCCTTGAAATGTGACGGCTATCACGCGCGAGCGGATTTCCGGTTAAGGTTGTGCGATTTCGCACATCCCTATTTCCGTCTCGGGCTTACCTCTTGGGCACACAGACCAGAGGACAAGTGCCGTGACCCAATCCATAGCCGCACTCCCGACGCTCGCCCGGCATCATCCCCTTCATCCCGCAGTTGTCGTACTCGGGATTCTGGTTATCGCAGGTACCGCGAAGCTTGGCCATGGGATGTGGGGTATCAGCGGACTGTTAGATTCTAGCCCGAAGGATGTTTAACAAAAACGGTGCAACACTTGGAACGCGCCGCGTCACGCGGCGGCGAGCAAATCGACGACGGTCTGGATCGCTTTGTCGGCATGGTGATAGGCCGTTTCGAGCTGGCTGTTGGGTCGGTGTTGGGCCTTGGGTTGATGATGAAAGCGGCTGTTGGCG
>Ga0209331_1000054_pt1 | contig 35023 bp, 32 predicted proteins | sample JacPinW_OM3H0_M3_FD_187971 | JGI IMG/M metagenome (GOLD analysis project Ga0209331, IMG submission 187971) | Forest soil microbial communities from Algoma, Ontario, Canada - Jack Pine, Ontario site 1_JW_OM3H0_M3 (SPAdes) (version 2) | ecosystem: Environmental > Terrestrial > Soil > Boreal...
CTGGAGTGATCGCCGAAGCAAAGGGCGGTCGAACCGCTGCCGCTGCGGACGGCACGGGCGCAGCCAGATGCGCTGAGGGAGTCTGCACTGGCCGCTGTGGCGGGTGGGTGGGCATCGCCGCCGTCCCCGCGTGAATGGGTCCACTCTGCGGAGGTGATCCCGTAATAGGAGCCGCGTTCCACCCTCCAGGCACCGGCGGCAGCGGCTGCCCGCGCATGCCCGGCAAAGGAGAGCCGAGCGTTCCGTTGCTCGATCTGTTCGCGGGCATGCTCGGGGTATCATGCGCCGGTGCCAGATGGAGAGCATGAGAGTCCTGCGCAGCCGAGGGGGGCGCGGCCGCCAGCGCTGACGGGATGCCGGAGCGGCCAGACAGCGGGGGAAGCGGCTGCCCGTGCATGCCGGGCAGGGGCTGACCCGAGCGCGGCTTGCTCGCGCCTTCCGCGGGCAGGGACGCCGCGGTCGATTCCTGCGGGTGCACAAGGGCCCGCTTCTGCGCCAGCGACGGGGGCAGCGGGGCGACGAGCGCAGGGCCTGCGAGCCGCAGCGCGGCGGCACCGTGCGAGGGCCCTTCCTCGGAAGCTCGTCGCTCGAAGTTTTGTTGCTCGAAGCCTCTCTGCTTGGAAGCTACGCTTTCGCCGCGCCCATTCCTGATCGTCACGAGATTGGTTTCGCGATTGACGATGATCGTGTTGTGGATGTTGGTGAAGATCACATTGTTCGGCGGCGGCACTATGTAGTCCGGAGGATTGCACCACGCCGGGATAGGTATGAATACCGGCACCGGCAGAACGAAATCCTCCACGGCAGGCAGGGGTGCCGGCAGCTCGACGAAGTCCGGCGCCGGCGGCGGAAGAAAGTAAACCGGCAGCGGCGGCGGAGGCACGAAACCGAGATCGAGATCATCGAATGCGAGCACCGGGCGCTCCACATAGATCTCCTCTTCGGCTGGCGGCGGCGGCACGTCATAATCGACGAGGTCGAACGAGGGGGGCGGCTCCAGCGCAAACGCGCCCAGCGCGAGGCGTCGCCGGGCATCCGCGCCGTGCGGACCGTGCGGATACCGCCGCAGGTACGACCAGTAGGCATTCGGCGTGTTCACGGCATAGGTGCGTTGCCAAGTGATCGCCTCGCGCCGTGCGGCAATGATGGCCCGCACCCGCTTTGCCAGGGGACGGTCGGGAAAAGCCGCAAGGAACTCTTCGTAGGCCTGCAACGTATCGCGCTCGACCGCGGCCATATAGGCGTCTCCGTCCGGCAGATCGCGGATGGATCTGGACGAAATGTCCACGCCCCCTCCCGCAGCAGCGGCGGCCGGGGCATCGGGCGAGCGCTCGAAAAACAGGAATGCCGTGTCGAGACGGGAGGAGAACCACGGGAGCTGGGCGCCCTTCGTCATGTCGCTGACGCGCAGGCGCGCCCGCTCGAAAACCTGCGGCAGCGCGAGGCCTCCTTCGCGCATCATCTCGGCGAGCGCCTGCGCATAGGCGCCATAGGGACCGTCCTCATCCGGCGCGATCGTGCCGGGGGCAGCGTTGAACGCCACCAGCGTGCCTGGGCTTGGCTCGACCAGCGCGAGCCCGCCCGCGAGCGGCGCGCCGGAGATGGCGAAGGGGTTGCGGCGCGCGGCATCGAGTATGACAATGCTCGCCTTCAATTTGAGTGTTGCCAGTGGCCTGATGTAATCCGAAACGCGCAGCGCTTCGGCTGCCACATCCGCAGCGCCTCCGATCTTTGCATCTATGGGGAGGATATAGTTCTCTCCTTCAAGCTGCAGCCCATAGCCGCTCAGATAGATGAATGCGACCGTATCCGGTCCCGAGCCCGAGGCCTTGCTCAGAAAGTCACGCAGCGCGCGGCGCAGCGCGTCCTGATCGAGATCGCGCGCCCCGACCACATCGAAGCCGGCCGCCTGCAGCGTCTGGGCGATCAGCCCGGCGTCATTGGCGCTGGTCTTGAGCGCATGTGTTTGATAGCCGGCATTGCCGATGACAAGCGCGATACGCTTTTCCTGCGTCTGCGCCTTGGCCGGCCAGACAAAGCCGAGCGGTATCAGCGTGCAGAGCGTAACAAGGCATCGGAATAAGCGGCGCATGAGAACACCACCCAGTTCTACCCCCGCCGCGCACAGCACAGCACAGCCGTGATGAACCCCATCTGAATGTCCCGTACAGGAAAGCTACATCGCGGGCTTGATCGTCCCGCTGATTGCGGCAGCTGCAATGTCCGGCTCCTCGTTTATGGTCACTGCCAATGCGCTGCGCGCTCGCTCATTCCTTTTGTCCCAGCAATGACATTCGACGCGGAGGGAGTGTAGTGCCTTCTGCTGACGGCGCGGCCCGCGGCTGGAGACACGCGCCGTCCATCTATACTGAAGGCCCGACCTTTTCCTTCTTTTCTTTCTTCTGCAATCGCCAGAGCTGAAACCCCTCGCCCTCTATGGCTTCTTCGATCGCTTCACGCGAGAGATTATGGGGAGGTGCCTTGTCCGCCCCGATCACGCCGGTAACAGTCCACGGACCGTGGTTTTTCGGGAGTTTGTCTCCACTTATGTGCCCTGCAAATGCACGCAACTCCCTCCTCGACTCTGACTTGAATATGTAGATGCGCATGAGCTAACCCTTTCTGCCGGAGCGGCATACGCTTTTGATGGCAAGTGCGGGGAGCCCGGACTTCCTGGCAATCGCCTGGTCCTGCTCGGCGATGAACTCGGTAGCGGCAGCGTCGCCTTCTATGCCGGCCAGCACCGCACTAGGTACCTTGCGATTGGACCGCTGCGAACCGTCCTCATAAAAGACGTCGAACAGCACGAATTCCGTGCTAGCACGCGTTCCCGGTTTCCGAGCCATAAGAAAAACCACCACCTGTTCGGGAGCGCTACCGAAAAGGACGGAGTAAGTTCGAGCAGTCCTATATCTATGGAGTGTCTCGCATGATATCAACAGGCCAGCAAAAGAGGTTCCGATGGCATTCAAGCCAAACTACGGCAGAGATCGGGCTGAACGACAGAGAGCAGCGCGCGCGCGGAGCGAAGAAAAACAACGAAGAAAGGACGAAAAAGCTGCGCAGCGCAAAGCCGAGCGTGACGCGGTCGAACCTCCTGGAGACGCTAACACGTCGCGCGATTTTCCGGTGAATTCGGAGTAGGTTGACGACTTCGAAAAAGGACGCCGCGATGACGCTCAACTTTCCCAATAGAAGCCGCTTTTATGATGCCACCCGCCGCGCCGTGCGGTTTTGGGGACATGACAGCGCAATGGAAGCTGTTTTTTTCATAACCGAGGATGCTTTGAGGCGTGTTCAGCCTGGCATGCGGTTCAATGAGGATGGACTTCTCAGTGCCTTCGATGCGAATCGCGACCTGATCTACGCCGCCGCGAGCAAAGTCTATGCACGTGGCCGAAGGGGATCTTACGATCTGGTCAGTACTGACTTCTGAACCGAGCAAGCTTACGCTCGCCCCTGGCTTTGCATGCCCCCTACGCGGCCGCGTCCAACCCCACCCCTTGTGAGCTCGCGAGGCTTGGGAGCTGGAATGAGTCCGTCGCGTTGCGCCTGTTTGCGGGCCGCCTTGCGTGCCCGACGGATGGCCTCTGCTTTCTCCCGGGTCTTGCGCTCAGACGGTTTTTCATACGCTTTGCGGCGCTTCATCTCGCGAAAGACGCCCTCGCGTTGCATCTTCTTCTTGAGAATCCTGAGAGCCTGATCCACGTTGTTGTCGCGAACAAATACCTGCAAACGTTTTCCGATCGTGTTGTTGCGGCCAGCTGCGGGGTCGGATCAGCGGTGGCCTTGATGAATTTGCGAGCTCTTCCGACGATAGTTTATTAGTATATATAGCGTTTCTATTCAGGCGCCAATCCCGACTGCGCAGTAGGGCCAGCGCATTCGACAGCGGATGGTATGAACGAAGTCCTTGCTATCTACAAGAACTTTATTGCGTCTCGCACGCGATAATGACAGACAAGCCGCACCGAAGCGGAGCAGAACGGCTACAGGCCGGCTTCGCCGCTCGCAAAGGCGAGCGCCTTGAAATAAACATATCGATGCCCCATATGGAGGCTGCGACCTTCACACGGTCAAGGCAAGCCGCGTGTGCGGATCCCGTAAAACGGTATCTGGCTTGCTTACCCACTTTCAGTGACAGCCCAGATCACGCGGGGGTGTCTCCACCCACCGTGCGGCACGGCATAAGGGGGCGCAGAGCGCTCAGGACCTGCGCCGTCTCGCACAACATAAAGATTGTATTCATTTGACATCATTTCAGGATTTTGGCCTCGCCGAGCCGATCGAACGTGCGCTTGCAGAAGAGAAATACGCCACGCCCACGCCGATTCAGGCGCAGACTATTCCCATCGCTCTCTCCCGCCGTGACGTGATCGGGATCGCCCAGACCGGCACCGGCAAAACCGCAGCATTTGCACTCCCGATTCTGCATCACATCTCCGCCCATACGCGACAGACCCGACGTAAGTGCTGCAGGGTGCTGGTGCTCAGCCCAACCCGCGAGCTGTCTGGACAGATTCTCGATAGTTTCCGCGCTTACGGCCGCCATCTTCGCATAAGCGCCGCGCTGGTGATCGGCGGCGTGCCAATGGGCGGCCAGGTACGGGCGCTGCATGAAGGGGTCGACATCCTCGTCGCGACCCCGGGACGGCTGCTTGACCTTGTGCGGAGCAACGCTCTGCGCCTCAGCGAAGTCGAATTCCTCGTGCTCGACGAAGCGGATCGAATGCTCGATATGGGCTTCATCCACGATATCCGTAAGATCGTGGCGAAGCTGCCGGTCGACCGGCAGACTTTGCTCTTTTCGGCTACGATGCCGCACGCCATCGTAGAGCTCGCAGGTGCGATGCTGCGCGATCCCGCCAAGGTGGCCGTGACGCCGGAGGGCTCGACGGTTGCCGGTGTCGAGCAGCGCATCCTGCGCATTGATCGCGCGGCCAAGCCGGCGATGCTTGCAGACCTCTTGCGGCGCGAATCGATCGACCGGGCCCTGGTATTCACACGCACCAAGCATGGGGCCGACAGGGTGGTGCGCAGTCTCGGCAAGGCCGGCATCGTTGCGCAAGCGATTCACGGCAACAAGTCGCAAAATCAGCGTGAGCGCGCACTGGCGGGCTTTCGCAATGGCGAGGTGCGCACACTGGTCGCCACCGACATCGCCGCGCGCGGGATCGATGTCGATGGTATCAGCCATGTCGTCAATTTCGACCTTCCCAATGTGCCGGAAACATATTTGCACCGTATAGGCCGTACGGCGCGAGCCGGAGCCAAAGGTGTCGCCATCTCCCTGTGCGATCCCGATGAGCGAGCGTTCCTGCGTGACATCGAGAAGCTGATCCGCATGTCGATCCCGGCAACCGATCATTCCTCCTCGACGCGACAAACGAGGCGCTCGGTCCACCAGAGCCGCCCAACGCGGCCGAGTGCTCCTGCGCTCGGGAAACAGCGGCACCGCGACGACGCACCGCGCCAACCGGATCACCACGAGCACTACCGAAAAAGTCCGACAGAGCTTCCCGCGTTTCTGTATCGCAACGCACGAAGAAAAACTGGTCAGAGAAAAGCTAACCCGTTGCGCGTCGCGGCGAACCAGTAGTTCGAGTGACAATGAGGAGCATTCCGGAAAACGAGCCTTTACGATGACGAAACAGACAGAAGATAAAAAGGAACAGCGCGCTCGGGAAGGCGCCCAGGCCTGGGCAGAATATCAGGCCGAGGGACGCGCCGCCCGGGAGAAGACTGCGCGCCTGCGGGCGCTTAGGTTGGCAAGGGACGCGGCGGACAGCAACGTCACCGAGCCGAAGAAAAAGAAGAAGTAGAACGCGCAGGTGGCACTGCGCCCACAGGGTTCACTCGGGCGTCATCCCGGGACGCCCGGCAAGTCTGTCTCCCGACTTGCCGGCGAGCCCGGCGTAGAGCGCGTCACGCGGCTAGCGGCTGACCTTGAGGTTCTCTGCCGATTCCTTCCCGCGATTGCTTACGACCTCGTATTCAACCTGCTGCCCCTCATTGAGGGAACTCAGTCCGGCGCGCTCGACAGCCGAAATGTGGACGAATACGTCCTTGCCGCCGCTCTGCGGCTGAATGAATCCATACCCTTTCGTCGGATTGAACCACTTCACGGTTCCTGTTGCCATCGCCGGCTCCTTGACTTGTGCTCACGTAGGCGATCGCGCGAGTATCGCGCCATCGATAGGTCCGAGTTTTGGAGAATGACTTGTGAGCGGCCCGGAACGGGAGCTTGGCAAGGCAGACCGAAAACTTGGTGAGTTCCCTTCTACAACCGAGACCCTCGCATGGTCAATGCATGCCAGAGACCGAGCACAGGCCCCCGGCTTTCGATATGCTGACGCCCTCCGAGCAGCCCGACATGCAATTCGCGGTAATGGCAAGTCGATGCTTCCAGCTGGTCCTGATCAAGCCGTCGCACTACGACGACGACGGATACGTGATCCGCTGGTGGCGCGCGATGATCCCCTCGAATTCGCTCGCTGCCGTGTATGCAATCGCCGCCGATTGCGCCGAGCGGAGGATCCTTGGGCCGGACGTCGCCATCGACATTGAAGTGATCGACGAGACGAACGCGCGTCTCGATGTGCGGGGGTTGCTCGCCCGGTTCCGGCGCCACTGCAACTTCGGGCTTGTCGCGCTTGTTGGTGTTCAGTCAAACCAATATCCCCGCGCCCTCGACATTGCCCGACCGTTCAAGGCGGCTGGGATTCCCGTTGCCATCGGCGGATTTCACGTTTCGGGGTGCCTATCGATGCTGGACGGGCACGCGGTGGAGCTCGACGCCTGCCGGAAAATGGGCGTCGCCATGTTTGCGGGCGAGGCCGAGGGCCGGCTGGACAAGGTCCTGCGCGATGCCGCAGAGGGCGCTCTCGATGCAGAATACAACTTCATGAAGGACCTGCCGGGGCTGGAGGGCACGCCCGTGCCGTTCCTCCCCAAGCGGTATGTGGCGCGCACGCTTGGCCTGAGCGCCAGTTTCGACGCGGGTCGCGGCTGCCCGTATCAATGCTCGTTCTGTACCATCATCAACGTGCAAGGTCGGAAGTCGCGCTTCCGTTCGGCGGATGACGTCGAGCATCTCGTGCGCCTCAATTGGGCTCACGGCATTCACAAGTTCTTCATTACTGATGATAATTTCGCGCGCAACAGGGGATGGGAGGCAATCTTCGACCGCCTGACCGAGCTGCGCGAGAAGGCCGACATCCCGCTTGGCCTCATGATTCAAGTGGACACGCTCTGCCACAAGATCCCGAATTTCACGGAAAAGGCGAAGCGGGCCGGCGTTACGCGCGTCTTCATCGGATTGGAGAACATCAATCCTGACAATCTCGCGGCCGCAAAGAAGCGCCAGAACAAGATCACCGAGTACCGCAAGATGCTGCTCGCCTGGAAGGCGCAGGGCATCATCACGCTTGCCGGGTATATTCTCGGCTTTCCTGCGGACACGCCGCAAACGATCAGACGCGATATTGCGATCATTCAGAAGGAGCTGCCGCTCGACATCCTCGAGTTTTTCTGCCTGACGCCGCTGCCCGGCTCGGAGGATCATCAAGTCCTCTGGAACAAGGGCGCCGCGATGGAGGCGGACCTCAACAAATACGATGTCGAGCATGTCTGCGCCGCTCACCCCAAAATGAGCAAGCACGAATGGGAGGCGATCTACCGCGAAGCCTGGTCGCTCTACTACACGCCGGAGCACATGAAAACGCTGCTCCGACGAATGGCGGCGAGCGGCGGGCCCATGGGCAGCCTGGTCAAGGTGCTGGTCGCGTTCGCGACGACGGTTCGCCTGGAAAACGTGCACCCGCTCCAGGCGGGCATCCTGCGTCTGAAGCATCCCTCAGAGCGTCGACCAGGCATGCCGCGCGAGCATCCCTGGATTTTTTGGCCGCGTTTCGTCGGGCAAACGATAAGTAAGCACGCGATTCTCGCAGCCACGATCGCACGGCTCCTGCTGATGAAGATGGCGATAGAGCATGATCCCAGCGCGCGCGCTTATATGGATCAGGCGCTCCAGCCCGTCCGCGACGACGAAGATACAGCCCTCGACCTCCTGACGCAGACGACCGGGGCGCTTGCTGCAATCGCGCATGTGAAGAAAATCGCGGCGTTGACTGGGGCATCGCCTGGGGTCCATGGAGTAGACGAGCCCGCTGTGTTGGGCTGACATCGGTCGAGCTTTTTAGAGCAGAACATGCCATAAGACGGATCTCGGGGGGCGAACCGGCCCAACCCGAGGCCACGATGGACGAGCCCGCCGAGGAGCCGCTTTTCTGACGACCGCGGTGACCGAGCTGGGGCGGTGCTTGACTATGAGGCGCGAATCAGCGCCGCCAGGAGATTGATGGCACGCGAAACGAAGCCAACGCTGCAGAAGGAACAGGGGCCGCAGCGTGAGGATCCCGCGTCGCCGGTTGACCACCGTTTGCTCGATCTGTCGGACACGGCGCTGCAGCAGCTCATTGGCGACGCCAAGAAGCGGGGCTACGTGACGCATGAGCAGATCCACTCGATATTGCCCTCCGAGAAGATCATTTCAGAGCAGATCGAGGATGTCCTCGCGATGTTCAGCGAGATGGGCGTCAATGTCCTCGAAACCGAGGACGCGAACGAGCACGAGGAACAGCGCGAGGAGCCTGAAGAACAGACCGGGGGCGAGCTGGTCGAGGTTGAGCACGCGGTCCCTGCAAAATCGGATGCCAAAGAGCCGACGGAGGGCACCAACGATCCCGTGCGCATTTATCTGCGCGAAATGGGCTCCGTGGACCTGCTTTCGCGCGCGGGCGAAATCGCGATCGCAAAGCGTATCGAGGCGGGTCGCGAGGCCATGATCGCGGGCCTGTGCGAGAGCCCGCTCACCTTCCAGGCCATCATCATCTGGCGCGACGAGCTCAGGGAGGGAAAAATCCTCCTGCGCGATATCATCGATCTCGAAGCCACCTATGCCGGCCCTGAGGCCAAGGCTATGCCGGCTGCGGTTATGGCATCGGACGGGCAGCCGGTTCCCGAGGCACCAGTTGCCGGCCTCCCGCCGCTTGCGCAAACAGCGGCACCGCCCGCGGCGCCCCCTGCTGCGACTCCCTTTCAGGCAGCACCGACAGGCTCCGACGGCGAGGAAGGCGAAACGGGCGAGGGCATACCGGGCGAACCGGTGCTCGACGCCGGAGAGGTGGAGAACTCGCTCTCGGTCGGAGCGATCGAGGCCGAGCTCAAGCCGAAGGTCCTCGACACCTTCGACAACATCGCCGACGCCTACACGCGCCTGCGCCGGCTGCAGGACCAGCACATCGAGCTCAAGCTCAAGAACACCACGCTCTCCCCCGCACGGGAGCGCCGCTGCAAGAAGCTCAAGGATGAGATCATCGCCGAAGTGAAATCGCTGCGGCTCAACCAGAGGCGCATCAATTCCCTGGTCGAGCAGCTTTACGACATCAACAAGCGCCTCGTCGGGTATGAGGGCCGTCTCATGCGGCTCGCCGAAAGCCACGCCGTGAGCCGCGAGGACTTCCTGCGCAACTATCAAGGCTCGGAGCTCGATCCGCACTGGCTCGACCAGATCTCCAGGCTTGCGGCCAAATGCTGGAAAAATTTCGTTGCGAAGGAGAAGGACAAGATCCGCCAGTACCGTCACGACATCCAGGTGCTCGCAGGGGAGACCGGGCTCGACATCGGCGAGTTCCGCAAGATCGTGCAGATGGTGCAGAAGGGCGAGCGCGAGGCGCGCCAGGCGAAGAAGGAGATGGTGGAAGCGAACCTGCGCCTCGTCATCTTCATCGCCAAGAAATACACCAACCGCGGGCTGCAGTTTCTCGACCTGATCCAGGAGGGCAATATCGGGCTGATGAAGGCGGTCGACAAGTTCGAGTACCGCCGCGGCTATAAGTTCGCAACCTATGCGACCTGGTGGATCCGCCAGGCGATGAGCCGCTCGATCGCGGAGCAGGCGCGCACCATCCGAATCCCCATACACCTGATCGAGGTGGCGAACAAAATAATGCGCATGTCGCGCAAGATGCTCAACCAGATCGGGCGCGAGCCCACGCCCGAGGAGCTCGCCGAGAAGCTCAGCATGCCACTGGAGAATGTGCGCAAAGCTCTCAAGCTTGCCAGGGAGCCGCTCTCCATGGAGACGCCCGTGGGCGACGAGGAGGATTCGCACCTCGGCGATTTCATCGAGGACAAGGACGCCGTCCCGCCGATTGATGCGGCTATCCAGTCGCAATTGCGCGAGACTACGACACGCGTGCTCGGCTCGCTTACTCCGCGCGAAGAGCGCACGCTACGCATGCGGTTCGGCATCGGCATGAACAAGGACCATACTTTGGAAGAGGTCAGCCAGCAGTTTTCGGTGACGCGCGAGCGGATCCGGCAGATCGAGGCGAAGGCTTTGCGCAAGCTCAAGCACCCGAGCCGGTCAAGGATCCTCAGGCTTTTCCTTGACAGTTGACATCATCGGCCGGAAGCGCGCGAAGAAGGGCGTTCGCATAGATCAAGCACAATGACGCCAAGCACAGTGATGCTAAGTGGGCGTTGCAACAGGAAGAACTTCGCCCTGGATGGTGGCCGCAACCCATTCGCAGACATCGCAGGGCTTCATCTTCACGATCTGAATGATGTCTTCGGGCACCATCTTTCTTGACAAGATTTTCCCCGTCAGCTGTCTTTTTCGCAGATACTGTCGGGCTTTGATCTCGTCTGGCTCGGCTACCATGAATTGTCGCACGCTACCATTATCATCGAGCCAGAATTGCCATCCTCCAGAACTCTCCATTTGACGCTCCTAACCATCTTTGTACTTTTGTACAAGGCTGCGCTTGATCTCTATCTTTCTTGTAAAAACAGCAGGTCTCTCGGGATTTCTTGCCTTTTGTATGAAGGATGACCTCGCCGACACCATGCGGCCACGGTACTATGTCGTCGATACCTGTTCAATCGCCAAGTCAATGGGAACCTGACGATCCCGAAATGGACGCCGGTCGATTTCGGTCGGCTCCACGCGCGTAAGCTTCGCCGCGTAGAATGGCCGTGCAAAACAGAGTTTCGGAGGAAGACATGTTGGAACTTTATCACAACATAAATTCTGTGTGCGCTCAAAAAGTGCGTATCGCCCTCAAGGAAAAGGGTCAGGAAGCCAAGGAACATCTGCTCACGCTCCAGGGCGACCAGAACGACCCGGCCTATCTGAAGCTCAATCCTAATGGCGTCGTACCGACCTTGGTGCACGACGGCAACGTGATCGCGGAATCTTCGTTGATCCTTTACTACATCGACGAAGCCTTCCCGGATCCCCCTCTGATGCCGAATACGCCGGCCGCACGTCATCGTGTCCGCCTCTACAACAAGCTTATTGACGAGTACATGCACAATGCCTGCACCATCATCACTTTTGCCACCGCGTTCCGTCCGCGGTTTCTGAAAATGTCGCGCGAGCAGTGGCTCGCCGAGATCAATAAGGCCCCCCTCAAGCGACGCGCCGAGTACAAGCGCAGCGTGATCGAGCATGGCCTCGACTCGGAGTTCGTCATCGACGCGCTCGGTCAGCATCAGAAGCTGATTTCGTGGATGGCGGACGACCTCAGGCGCGGCCCCTATCTCGCCGGCGATTCGTTCACGAATGCCGACTGCGCTGTTATTCCGTACATCCTGCGTCTTGAACTGCTCAAGCTCGGCGCCATGTGGCAGAGGGAACCCGGGATCGCAAACTGGTGGGGACGCGTTCAGAAGCGGGATTCGGTCCAGTCCGCGATCTTCGATCGGATGCAGGATCCTGATTGGGCGCCGTTCAAGAATCTTGCGCCTGATCCTTGGCCAAAGGTGCAGACGCTCTTGCAAGCGGCGTGACGCCCTCGGATTGTCATTACCGGGCTTGACACCTCAAGTTGGGTTTACCCGACTTGAGGCATTCATAATAAATGCGGACCTCGAGCAGGCCGAGTTCCGCTGCAATCCCATCCTTTTCGCAAGAAGATGGATGCGCGGATCAAGTCCGGATCAAGTCCGCGCATGACGCTAGAGAGCAGCGGTTCCATTCGAGCGGGCTCCGCGGTAGGGGTCGAATAATGCAGGTCTTGTCCACGGATGTCGTTATCGTCGGTGGAGGCGCAGCCGGCTGCTATGCCGCGCTCAATCTCCATCGTCACGGCATTAAGACGGTTTGCTGCAGGCGAGATCATTACAATGCGCGTGCGCCGATCGAGCGGCGCCGGGCTTTCGGAGTTTCGTATTCCCTACTGCAAGTGGATGGCGAACGGAGCCCAGACCATGGTGACGCCCTGCCCGCTCTGCCACACTGTGCTCGACGGCTTCCAGCGTGAGATCGAGCAGGATATGGGCGAGAAGCTCGACATGCCGGTGCTGCACCTGCCGCAACTTGTCGGGCTTGCTCTCGGCCTTTCGCCGGAGGAATTGCGCATTGACCGGCATATGGTTGCCTTCGATCCGCGCAGCGCGATCGGATGAGAATCACGCGAAACACCGGATTGCGTGTCACGGTGGCATCCGGTCCGACGGTCGCTCGGTGCTTGCGCTGCATTGACTCACGAAGGCTCCCAGCCGACGCTTGAGCGGGATGAGGGGCGGACGGCCGCGCCATGGACAAGCTTTTTTTGCTAGGCATGAATGGCCTTATCTGGGGCCTGATTGTTGCCCTGATCGCGCTGGGGCTGGCGATCATCTTCGGCCTTCTCGACATCATCAATCTGGCTCACGGCGACTTCTTCATGGTCGGAACGGTGCTCGCCTGGGCAACGCTGCAATCGACCGGCAGCTTCTGGCTCGCATTTATCGTGGCGCCTCTGATCGGCCTCATCCTCGGCGCGCTCATCCAGCGGATGGTGATTCAGCCGATCCACAACGTGGCTGCACTTTCGATCGTGGCGACCTTCGGGCTGTCGCTGATCCTTCAGGAGACGGTGCGCATCACCTATGGCCCGACGCCGGGCCGCATCCTGCCGCCGATTGCGCAGACCATCCCCATGTTCGGCGTCGATTATGAAGCTTATCGCCTGTTTGCCGCGGCCATAGCGATTCTTGCACTCATGGCGTTCTTCCTGTTTCTCCAGCACACCAAGCTCGGGATCTGGATCCGCGCCGTGCGTCACGACCGCGACACTGCCCTTGCCATGGGCATTCCCGCGGGCCGGATCTACATCCTTACCTTCGCCATCGGCTTTGCCCTTGCCGCACTCGGTGGCGTGGTCGCGGCGCCGATCACCACCGTCGACTTCCGTGGCGGCGTCGACATCCTTCCGTTTTGTTTCATGGCGGTGATCATCGGCGGGCTGGGCAATCTGCTTGGCGCTGCCGCCGCTGCCGTGCTGCTGGCTTTTCTGGAAGGCGTGATTCAAAGCTTTGCCGATCCGACCGTGGCGCGCATTGCCTCGTTGGTGCTGATGAGCGCAGTCCTGTTGCTGCGGCCGCATGGCCTGTTCAAAGGGCTGACGCGCTGATGTCTGTGCCGAGCGTCGAACAATGCCTTTGGGCGCTGTTCGCGGCGTTCATGATCGCGGTCCCCTGGATCATCCCGGCACTGAGCAGCAGCTTCTGGGTGAGCGTGATTGCCGAGATCCTCATCTGGTCGCTGTTGGCGGCGAGCGTCAATCTTCTGTTCGGCTACGTCGGGCTTCTATCGTTTGGCCAGGCGCTCTATTTCGGCTTCGGGATGTACGGCGTCGCGATCGGGATAGAGGACCTCGGACTTTCGTTCTGGCCTGCTTTTGCCCTCGGGGTTGTCGCGGCCATGGCGATGGCGCTGGCCACCGGCATCTTCGCCGTCCGGCTGACGTGGCATTATTTCGCGATCATCACCGTGGTGTTCTCGCTGATCTTCTATTTTCTGGCCTTGAGCAACAAATGGCTGACCGGCGGGGACGACGGCATCAATTTCACGCTGCCACCCACGTTCGCCATTGATGGGTTCAGCAAGAGCCTTACCGATCCAACGTTTCAATATTTCTTTATTCTCGGCACGGTGGCGCTGTGTTTCTGGCTGATGCACCGGCTGATCCGGAGTCCTCTCGGCAAAGCCTTCCTCGCTATTCGCGACAATGACGTGCGGGCCTCTTTGATTGGTCTCAACGTTTATCTGCTGCGGCTGATCGCGTTTGTGCTGGCAGGATTCCTGGCGGGAGTGTCCGGTGGTTTGTTCGCCTTCTTTGGGCGCTATGCGTCGGCGAGCTACATGTTCTATCACGTGTCCGGCGAGGCGGTGGTGTGGGCGATTGTTGGCGGCGCGGGTACGCTGCTCGGCCCGATCGCGGGCACGACTTTGTTCATCATCGTGCGGGAGATCGTATCGACCCATTGGGAGCACCATTCCCTGATTGTCGGAACGGTCGCCATCTTGGTGGTGATGTTCGCACCCAAGGGCGTCGTCGGATTATGGAACGAGTGGATCGCCCGCATGGTGGAGCGCGGCGGCGCTCCCGCGCGTGCAGTTAAGCTACGGACCGAGCCATGAGCGAGCCGATCCTGCGCACGCAAGGGCTGACCAAGCGCTTTGGCGGCCTGCTTGCGGTCGACAATTTGAGCTTCAGCCTCGCCGGGTCGCAGGTCCATGCCATCATTGGTCCGAACGGCGCCGGCAAGACCACGTTCTTCAACCTCGTCTCGGGGCTTCTTTCCCCGACCGACGGTCGCGTGTTCTTTCATGGGTGTGACATCACCGGATTGAAGCCCCACCAGATCAGCCGGCTCGGCGTCAAACGCACCTTGCAGATCAAGAGCGTCTTTCCGCAGCTTACGGTCGCCGAGAATCTTTGGATCACGGGACATGCGATGCGCGGCTTCTTGCACCCTTTCCGTACCGCCGCGAGCGACCGGCAGACGGGCGCAATGGTCGAGCGAACGCTGGCGCAGATCGGCCTGTTGGCCCTTTCCGGCCGTCAAGCCGGCACATTGTCGTATGGCGACGTGGCGCTCCTCGAAATCGGGATGGCGATCATTTCCGAGCCCCGGCTCCTCCTCCTTGACGAGCCCACTTGCGGCATGAGCCCGGCTGAAACCAGCCGCGCGGTCGAAAAAATCCGGGAGCTGTCGCGTTCAATTCATATCATCATTATCGAGCACGACATGGAGGTGGTGTTCGAGATCGCCGACGATATCACCGTGATGGCGCAAGGCGCCATCCTCGCGCGCGGCAGCCCGGCAGAGATCGCTGCCGACGAGCGCGTGCGCGAGGCCTATCTCGGCCGCGAGGAGGACGAGGACTACGTCGAGGAGGCCGCCCGTGCTTAGCCTCGACGACGTGCATGTCCACATCGGTAAGCTGCACATCCTGCAGGGCGTTACACTGACGGTGAAGGCAGGAGAATGTGCTGCGCTCTTGGGCAGGAACGGGGTCGGCAAAACCACGACCCTGCGCGCGATCATGGGCCTGGCGCGCAAGAGCGCCGGCAAGGTCGATTTCGAGGGTTTCGATCTGGGCAACTGCGAGCCGCACGAGATTCCCCGGCGCGGGCTGGGCTACGTTCCGCAAGGACGCGGTATCTTTCCCAATCTGACGGTCCTGGAGAACCTGTGCATCGGGCTGCCGGGCCGGCGCGATCCGGAGCGGGAGGAATACGTATTTGGGTGCTTTCCCCGTCTCAAGGAGCGGCTGCGGCAATCCGGCAGCACGCTGTCCGGAGGCGAGCAGCAGATGCTTGCCATCGCACGCTGCCTGATGATGCGGCCAAAGCTTCTCATTCTTGACGAGCCGACCGAAGGCATCATGCCGCGCCTTGTGTCACAGATCAGGCGGGAGATCCACCGCATCAATCAGACCGGCATTTCGGTCCTGCTGGTCGAGCAAAATGTGGAGACCGCGCTGAAACTCTGTCCGCGCGTGTTTCTGATGGAAAAGGGCACCGTTGTTTATGAGGGTACCGCACAAGAGCTGAAGGCGGAGCCCGAGATCGTTCACCGCTACCTCGGACTGTCGAAACAGTGAGACAATCGTTCTCGGAAGGAGCACATAGCATGAAGCAGAGAAAAGCAACCCGCCGCAGCTTCCTTGATACCGCTCTCAAGGGAGGCGCGCTGGCCGGCACGGCCAGCCTGACGATCGCCAAGGATCTGTTTGCCCAGGCTTCCGGACCGATTGTCATCGGTCATCACTGCGATCTCACCGGCGTGATCTCCTCGTGGGGGTTTTGGCACGACAAGTGCGCCAAGGCCGCCGTCGACATCATCAACAAGGGTGGTGGCATTGCCGGTCGCAAGGTGGAGCTCGCCACCGAAGATACCGAATCCAATCCCGCTCCTGGAGCGCGCAAGCTGCGCAATCTGATCCAGCGCGGCAACGCCGAGTTCATCGTGGGCTCGGTGCATTCCGGCGTGATGCTGGCGGCGTTGCCCATCGCCTCCGAGCTGAAGACTCCGTATTTCTCGACCGGCGAGGCAACGGAAGTGACCGGCTCCAAGGGCACGCGCTTTTCGTTTCGCACCGGCACGGACACTTACTCGATCGCCGCCGCCAGCGTGCCGTGGTGCGTGGAAAACCTCGGAAAGGTGTGGTCGATCATTTATGCCGACTATGCCTGGGGCCAGAGCACCAATCAGGAATCGAAGCTGTTCATCGAGAAGGCCGGCGGGAAGGTCCTTACCGGCATTCCGGTGCCGCTCGATACCAAAGACTTCGTGCCTTACGTCGCCCAGATTCCCGCCGAGAGCCAGGTCGTTCTGCCGGCGTTCATCGGCTCTCTATCCGTGGCGTTCTACACGCAGGCCAAGGCAATGGGTCTGGAGAAGAAAATGAAAATGTTCTCGTCCTCGGCGAGCCTGGAATCGATCGATCCCGGCGACATCCAGGGCGCTGCCGAAGGCGTGTACTTCTTCGAGAATTTCCCGCGCATGCTGGCGCACAAGAATGACGAGTACCACAAGGAGTTCAACAGGCTTGTCGGCATAGACGACGTCTACGCCAAGGAGATCGGCGGCACCCGCGTCATGGACAAGAGCCATGGCTGGCAGGCCTGGGAGGACATTTTCGCGATCAAGACCGCAATCGAGACCTCCGGATACAAGACCCGCAAGGATATCGAGGGGGCCATTGTGGCGCTCGAAGGCATGCAGATGAAGAATTCGCTCGAGCATCCGCAAGGCGACAAGCTCATCCGCAAGGAGGACCATGCCGGCATCATTGACTGCTACATCAGCCGGGTGGAGAACGGAAAATACGAGGTCAAGCGGCGCATCCCCAAGGAGGATATCGCGAAGAACATGCCGTTGCGCCATAACCTCTCGACGATGCCGGTTTGACGACCGCCACTGCGGCAGCGTGAAGCCGCGTGATCGCCCGTTTGAACGGCTGAGGCACCGTGTCAAGGACCCGTGGTGAGCGCGCGGATACCCGGACGGCGTCGGGGCGGTTTCGCTCGGCTGGCCGCCCGCATACTCCTTGGCTGCTGATCCGGTTAGGTGCACAGAACGTCGGGAGCCGGCCGTTGCGTGCGCTCTTCTTGGGCGCGGCCGTGATGCTCGGCGTCGGTATTGGTTTTGCAAGCTTCGTCGCCGGCTGGGCGCTCCGTGAGGGCATTGCAACCAGCTTTGCACGTATGGGTGCGGACCTCCTCGTCGTTCCACGCGCGACGCTTGTGAATATCACGTCGAGCCTGCTCACCGTGCAGCCGACCGATCAGACCTTGCCTCTCGAGCTCTCGCATCAGATTGCCGGGATTCCTGGAATCGCCCGACTAGCGCCGCAGCGCATCGTCCCCGCGCTCGTCGAAGGCCGCCGCGTCAATCTTGTCGCGTTCGATCCCGTCCAGGATTTTTCGGTACTGACTTGGATGCAGGAGCATCGGCCGGGACCGGTCGAGGGCTTGATCGCGGGTGGCCGTGTGACCGCTGAGGTCGGGGCGATGCTCAGCGTGTGCGGAATGCCGCTAAGCGTTTACGGCCGGCTCGCGGTAACCGGCGTCGGACCGCTCGACGAGTCCTATTTCCTGAGCTTCGGCGCTCTTGCCGATGTTGTTTCGTTCTGCCGCGCATCGGGAACGCCTGCCAGACCGTCGGCGAAGGCGCAGGATGCCCAGGTGCTTCCAGTCGAGGACGCGGAGCATGCAGAGGTCTGCTCGCCCGACCTGGTGCTCGACCGGGTCTCGGCCTTCCTGTTGCAGCTTTCGCCTGAAGCAAAAGTGGAGCAAGTCAAGTTCGGACTTGCACAGCTGCCTGGCATCAAAATCGTCCAGGGTAATTCCGTGCTCACCTCCTCGCGTCAGGCACTGAGTACGCTTCTGGTCGGGCTTGCGGTGTTCACGGCACTGCAGCTCATCGCTTTGCTGATCCTGATCTCGCTTCTGTTTTCGGCAATTGTCCAGGAGCGCTATCGCGAATTTGGCCTGTTGCGGGCGCTGGGGGGCAAGCCCCATCAGGTGATGACCATCATCCTTGCCGAGGCGATCATCATCACCGGAGTAGGCGGCCTCTGCGGGCTTGGATTTGGCACAGCCGTGCTGCTGATGTTCGCCCGCTCCCTTGGCTTCTACTTCAATCTCCTCGGCGTACCCTTCTCCTGGCCGCCGCTTCCGGTACTGCAGGTGACTGCGCTGGTTGCAATCGCGTTCTCGGCCATTCTCGGTGTCCTTGGCGCTTTGCTGCCGGCATGGCGGGTCCGCCGAATGGCACCCCATGCCCTGATTCACGCGGAAGGGCGTTGACGTGATCCTGTCGGCGCAAGCGGTGACCAAGCGATACGGTGCCGCTCCCGGATATGAGGCGGTCCGGGGTGCCAGTCTTGAGCTGCACGATTGCGAGTTCGTAGCGATCGTCGGCCGATCGGGTTCCGGCAAGTCCACCCTCCTGGCGCTGCTGGGTGCCTTGACCGAGCCGACGGAAGGCAAGTTGCTGCGCGATGGCATTGATGTCTGGGCGCTGGCGGAAACCGAGCGGGCGAGTTTTCGCTGCCGCGATGTCGGCTTCATCTTCCAGTTCCCGAGCCTGCTGTCGAACCTGAGTGCGACCGATAACGTCGCGCTTCCCGCGCTGCTCGGCGGCACCCTCGATCCTCCAGCTGCGTACGCGCGCGCCCGCCATCTGCTCGCCCGTCTCGGCTTGGCGGATCGTGCAGAAGCCTATCCGGACAGCATGTCCGGCGGCGAGCAGCGCCGGGCCGCCATTGCCCGCGCCCTGATGAATTCGCCGCGCTTGTTGCTCGCGGACGAACCGACCAGCGACCTCGACGAGGATACCGAAAACGACATCATCGATCTTCTCGCGCAGTTGCAGCGGACCGAGTCGTTCGGCTTGGCCCTGGTCACCCATAACCTCGAGCTCGCCAGGCGCGCATGGCGCACGTACGAGATGCGGCACGGAGCGCTCGCATCGGTCGATCTGCCGGACATCGTGCTGACCCCGGAACATCAGCCGCGCCGCTTCGGTCCGGCGGAGATTATGGTCGCCCCCGAGCCGACGCCCGCGGGCGCGCCTGTTCGCCTGGGCGGAAATCTCTGGCGCGGCATGCAAAATTTTCTGCTTGCCGGAATCATCATCTTTGCCGGCATCATGCTCATCGATGCCGGGATCGGGAAATATCAGCGAAGCCAGGTGCGGGAGCGGGCGGCACGGATCGCGGCATTGCAGCACATGGCACTCAACAGCCTTCGCGGCGACATCCAGTCGATCACGGACCTAGGCGACGGGCATTACGAGTTGACGACATATCTGGAGAATGTCGGCGACGGACAAACGATCTACGTCCTCTCGCCGGACCTGCGTGCCTATGTGCAGGTGGGAACGGCATGGCAGGAACTGCCGATGAAGCCTGCTGACGAAAGCGCAGGCAGTGTGCTGAAAATCGAGAGCAGGCAGGGCTTTCGTTATACCTTCGAAGCCCAGGTCAGGGAGTTTGCCCAACTTCTGCCCAATTATATGCACGTGCGCTTCTCCGGCACCATGCTGGTCAGTCCGAGCAGCATGCCGAAAAATGACGTGTTTGAGCGCAAGGACAACTACTACGTCTATCTCAAGCCGTTCGGTGTCGCCGATGAGGTCTTGTTGAAGCGGATGCGGTTTTCCGGAAAGCCGCCGGTGTGGATCCCGATGCCTCCGCACTGAGGCCTTCGTGCTTGGCAATTCAGCCGCCTGCAACCCTGTAGCTCTTGATAGCCCGGGCGTTTTGTCGTGAAATCGTCGACGCTGGCGAAAGAACGGAGCTGGGCCATGGCTGACGAGCGTCCGACGAAATTGCGAGAGGCCTCGCATCTTCCCAATCTGCCGCAGGGTGCGCGAAAGAACGGGGGCGACGTGCCGGACAACTCGCGAGGTCCCGTGCAGAACTTTCTCAAGCGCAAGGAGGAGGTGACGCAGCGGGATCACGACGACTTTTCCGCCTATGTGCAGGAGAAGAGCGCGCGCGATCAGCAGCAGAAGGCGCCGATCGAGGCGCCACGCCGGGAGGCGTCAAGAGTAAACCGACGCAGCATGTTGAAACTGGTCGCCGGCACGGCGGCCGGCGCCGAAGCAGCCGCATACGGCTATCAGATGGTAACCGGGGAGGACATCCCGGCGCACGGGGTCATGCACAGCGGCGCCACGTCGACGGAGGCCCAGCGCCACCATATCGAACGGGAATTGATCGATCCTCTGGCGGATATCGGCGGAAGGCACTTCGGGAACTGGGTTCTTCTGATGCCGACCAAGCTCGGCGGCGGCACCTATGCCGTCAATCTCAACACCGGTCGGACACTCGCCTGGATCTCCTACTGGAATTACGGCGATTACAATCCGATCTCACACCACCTCTGCGCCTTCCCCAGCGCAGATCCGACCAAGGGCTTCGAATGGATCAACAGCACCCAGGGCGGCAAGAATTCCCTGATCTACGGCATCCCCACGAACATCGAGGCGCCGGCTGAAGGTTTCAACATTTACCGCGTTCGCTTTGACGGCGCGCAGATGGAGCTGATGGAAAACGTTTCGGAAACGACAGGTTTGGGACTAGGCGTGCATGTAACGATCGATCCCAAGAGCGCCGATCGCTATTTCGTCACCGATGGGCAGAAGGACATCGCGGCCTGCTTCGAGCGCCGGACCTCGCGGGTGATCGCGGCACTGAAATATGACTGGGTGCCGAACGTGCGCAATCTCGCTGAGGGATGGCAGAAGGGCGGCGTGCTCAAGATCTCCAGGATCTATCCCGACGCGAAGACCGGCAAATACGATTACCTCGGCACCAAGGGTCAGAAGATCGAATGGGAAATGGTGCCAATGGGTGAGCTGTTCGTCGAAGAGGGGACGATCCCCGGCGATGACGTGCACGGCCTCACCGGCGCGGATGGAACTATCTGGCATCCGACCGGCCGCTGGGCATCGACCGTCATCAGGCTGTGCGGGGGCCAGATCATCCTCGATGCCGAGAAGAACTTCGAGCCGGTGGCCTTCCTGCAATTCAACAAGGACGCGCCGAATCAGTATCCGGTTACCCAGATCGATGCTGACCACTGGGAAGTCAAATTCGACCGGATCTTCTCGCCCGGTCACGAGGTTGGCTTTTCTCCCGATGGACGATTCCTGTGCATGATGAATAATCTGCGCGAGAACAATTGCTCCGTTTTCGATTCCAGCGATCCCGACCCGCGCAATTGGAGAAAGATCGCCCACATCGAGGATCCGCTTTGGCGCGGCAAATATCCAAATCCATTCCACATGGTGTTTTCCCTTGACAGCTCGAAACTCTATCTGTCGATCCTTCACCCCGCGCCGGCCACCAGCGGCGTGATGGTGGTCGACACCAACACCTGGACGATCAAGAAGGAGATCCAGGGTATCGGACCGGACATGCAAACTTTGGCCATCACCTATGACGGCAAATACGTCGTCGGCGTGTTCAGCGGATTTCAGCGGCTGTCCAGCGGAATTGCCTTTATCGACGCGGAGACCGACGAGCTGGTCGGCATCTGGCCGAGCAATGGCGGCCACCATGATTGCGTCATTGTGCCGACCAGGCTCGAGCACATGAAGCACACGAGGTCGTGCACGCTTTAAGTCCGCACCTGATACGAGCGGAGCTCAGGGCTTGGCGAAAAATAACGCAGCAATGATGCTCATGCAGAGTACAATGTATTCGATCAACTTCCAGTCGCGGAGCATGGGTGACGCTTTCAGTCAAAGAATCATGTGATGTTTACACCCGCGACCTGACCTCAGTATTACAGGCCCATTACGAATTGGAAAGTTGGAATATTCTGAAATTGTCTGTTGCCGTTTTGCATCTACTGTCTTGCATCCAAAGAAAACTCCGCGGCGAGGACTGAGCGGTTTTCGCATCATCGCATGGCCATCTCGCACTATCATGCAACGGTGCGCGAGTACGGGAGTGGGACGGCCACCCAGTCCCCCCATCTTTGTTGAGTAAAGAATTTCCACCGAAGCGTTTTTCAAGATGGCCCGTATCGAGCTTGTGAGCTCGGCCGCACATGCAAACATTTTGCAGAAAAGAGGCACCGGAGGAAACAGCGGAACAATACTGCCCAGCACGAGTTGTCTAACTGATCGAAAGGAGGCAGCAATGCCCGTCATTCTATGGTTGCTCGGTGTGCCGCTTGTGGTCGTGGTCGCGCTTATGCTGACGCACGTCATTTAGTCGAGCGCACAGGTTTTTTCTGAGCCCCGCCATGTGCGGGGCTTTTTTTTCTGTGTGCAACTTCCTATCAGGCCGCGTACAGCAGCGCTATGGATATGGGAAGGACCAAGCGGAACGCGAAATCGATACGTGGGCGGGTACTCGCGGTGAGACCGATCGTACGTGGGCAACGCTGACACGGAACAACCGGTGGCGGCGTAGGTTGTCATCCGTGATACGAGCATGTTACTCGCGGCAACGCTGCAGGTTTCGAAGGCGGCATTTAGGATGAGTGCACGGTTCTGGAGAGCGTTCCTGGTCAGCTACCGATTTCATCGGAGCGTCGGAACGGTAAGCCGCTGGCGCTCATCCGTTGAAGCGTGGCGATCGGCCCGGAGCCGCGCTAGAGGGCGAGTTGGACGCGGATTTTAGGCGCGCCTGCGTCCGAGCAACCTGACCGCTCCCAAGTGACAAGGTCGTCGGCAGTGTATACGTCATGCGCGCCGTTTGCCTCACGCCCGATTACACTCTCCACCGCCTCACCCCATCGGGGGCGGGGGGAGTTATCTTGAATTTATCCGCCCACGGTGTCAGGGCAGGCATGATCGATTCATAGAGCTCAACTCCCTTCTCGAGTTGTGCGCGTCGCCTGGCGAGGGCCGTGTCCCCCGGCATTTTCACCGCGGCCACTCCCGCCCGGGGCCTGCTGCTGCGGCAGGCTTTCGCCAGGAAACCTGTCTCGCGCCTGAACGCTTCATCTCCGCCGAACGCCTTGGGATCGATGAGTTGGAGAAATACCGGGGTTCCCTCGCTCGGTGATTTTGCCGCCCGGCCTGCCCCTGAAAGGCCCGTCGTGATTGCATCGACCATCAGGCTTAACGCAAAGCCTTTGTGTCCGAGCTCCAATCCACCGAGGGGCAGCATCGTTCCAGCCGGATTGCCGAAGAGGGTTGCAGGGTCGTCCGTGACGTTGCCGTCCGCATCCTGCAGCCACTTCCCTGGCAACCGACGCGCTTCCGCGCTCCAGCGTCTCACCCAACCATTGGCAACGGAGGACGTGCTGATGTCGATGAGGATCGGGTCGCCATCGGTCGGATAACCGAATGCGAGCGGATTAGGCGCGAGCTGCCCTTCCATTCCCCCGGCGGGTGCGACTGTCCGCATGCCCGGATCGGAGTTCATGATCGTTATCATCAGGCCGCGCTCGGTCGCTTGGCGGAGATAAGCCCCGAGCGCGCCGATATGGGACATGCTGCGCATCACGAAGGTCACGACCGGGTGTGTCCGAATACGCGCGCTTGCCTCCGTGATGGCGCGGCTGAGAAGCCATGTGCCCGGCAGCGAGTTCGCTTCCCAAAACACGGTAGATCCGCGGTCGGACAAGACTTCAGGCTCTCCCATCGCGCGAATGGCTCCGGTCTCGATCGCTTTCAACAGGCCCGGTAACAGCGCCAGCCCGTGCGTGGTATGGCCCATCAGATCCGCCTCCAGCAGGATCTCGGACTGCATCCTCGCCCGGTCCGGCGGCAATCCAACGCTCTCGCCCAGAGCAGTGGCGAAGGCGCATAGCGCCTCGTAGTCATATGTCGTTGCTGTCATGGCGCTCCTTCATCATCACGACTCGCTTGACCAAGCCTGTAGGGTGGGCAAAATCGTCTGACGTGTAGTTGCCGCGTGGGCAGCGCAGACAGGTTTACGCAGTCTGCGCAAGCTTGACTGCCGTGCCCGCACGATTTTGCCCACGCGGAAAGCACCGAGCAACGCGCGCCTTTGCCCCACCCTACCGTGCTCCTTCAATGACCGAACTTCGTCATCACGATTCGTTCGACCAGCCCAACCAGCCCATAGAGCGCGAGCCCGACTGTGCACAGGACCAGGAGGGCCGCCATTACGGTTGCCGTTTCGAGCCGCGACCCTGCAAACAGGATGATGTAGCCCAGCCCTTGCTGGGAGGTGATGAATTCGCCGACGATCACCCCGATGATTGCGAGCGTCATGCTGATCTTCATGCCATTGAACAGGAACGGAAGCGAATAGGGCAGCCGGACCTTGAAAAAAACCTGCCAGCGGCTTGCAGCCAGACTCTCGCACAGCCGCAGGATCGCTGGGTCGGCCGCCTGAAGGCCGCTCACCGTGGAAATCACGATGGGGAAGAATGCGATGAAAAGCGCCATCGCGACCCGCGACTCCCAGCCGATTCCCAGCCACAGCATGAACAGCGGAGCGACTGCGACCTTGGGGATGAGCTGGAACAGGATCACGTTTGGATAGAGCGCATCGCGCACCAGCGCGAAATACGTGAGCAGCACCCCGAGCAGACCGCCCAGAGAGAGCGACAGGATGAAACCTGCGATCGTCTCGAGGGTGGTCGGCAACGCATTTGCAATCAGGATATCGCGATTGGCAAAGGTCGCGGAAAGCACGCTGCTCGGCGCCGGAAGGACGGCGGGCTTGATCCCCGATGCATCGACTGCGATCTCCCAGGCCACGACAACTATCGCTGCAGCTATAACCGGCAAGATCGTCTTGCGCGCCGTTCGCGCGAGCATGGAACGCTGCTCACGGCGGACGCTTGCCGCATGAATCTCGGCGACTAGCAGCTCGTCGCTCATGCCTGAGCTCTCATGGCCGCCGTATGGTCCCGCCGTGACGTCGCCGTGCTTTCGGCTATGGCAGTGCGCAACTCGCCGCAAATCCTGTTGAACGCCAATGTCTCCCCGAGCGTTGGAGCGCGTGGCCGTTCGAAGGGGATGGTCACATCCGCCACCACGTGCCCAGGCGCGCCGCCGAGCACGACCACCCGGTCCGAAAGAAACACCGCCTCGCGTATGGAGTGGGTGACGAAGAAAGCGGTCTGATGGTAGCGCTCCCAAACATCGATCAGCATGAGATTGAGCTCATCCCGTGTGATTGCATCGAGGGCGGAGAATGGCTCATCCATCAGCAGAACCGCGGGCGTGTGAATAAGCGCTCGGCAGATCGCGACGCGCTGGCGCATGCCTCCGGACAACTGGCGCGGGCGCATGTGCATGGCCTCGCCGAGCGCGACCAGTTCCAGCAAGGCCTGCGCGCGCGGCCGGTACTCCGCAAGCGGCAGCCCGAATATCTCGATCGGGAAGAGGACGTTCTCCAACGCCGTCTTCCACGGCAACAGCGTCGGATCCTGGAAAATGATGCCCACGTCGCGGCGCGGCTTTGTCACCGACTGTCTCGCAATCTCGATCGTGCCGCTGGTGATCGATTCAAGGCCGGCAAGCATCATCAGCAGCGTCGTCTTCCCGCAGCCGGAGGCGCCGAGTATCGAGATGAATTGCCGGTTGGGCACCGTAATGCTCACATTGCGGAGCACCTGGACGGAGCCTTCCTCGCGCCGGAAAACCTTGCCCAGACCCGAGATGCGGACGAACCCTTCGGCCGCGGCCGTGATTTCCGAAGCGGCCATTTCCAAGCGGCAAGTCTGGTCAGAGCTTGACGCCGATATAGGGAGCAAATTCGGCTGCCGATTTGCGCGCGGTCTCCCATTCCGCCGGAGTGAGCTTCTCTTTTCCTGCCATGGCGTTGCTGAAAATGGTCTCGACGTCGGGTCGTTTGCTGTTCGGCGGCACCGCGTATTTCATGACCAGATCGGTTTGCGCATTGAGCGAAGCAAGATCGCCCCAGCCCAGACCATGATCGCGCAACTCCGGCGTCAAGAGCGCGGCAAGGAACAGCCCCGCGCCGTAACGCGTGTGCTTCCTTCCCGTCGACGACATCTTCACCTCAGGTACTTCGTTGACGAAAATATCGACTGCCTCCTCGAAATTGAGCATGGAATATTTCAAGCCTTCATGCATGCCATCCACCCAGGCCTCCACCACCGACTTGTTGTCCTTGAGGTATTCCGGAGTGGTTGTCAGGCAGTTGGAGTAGATGCGAATGCCGACCTCGGCAAAAGGAAAGAACCTGAACGCGACCCCTTGGGTGAGAAGACTGGGCATGTTCGACGTCGCGAACACCGAGATCGCATCGACCTGTTTATTCATGAGGGAGGTTTCCAGCACGTTCGCCTGCAGCCCGACGCGGGCGACTTTGCCCGGGTCGGCCCCGGAAAGCGTCAGGACGTGGTCGATGAAGGGCACCTCCGCCGATTGCAGGGTCGAGCCCAGCTTGTGGCCTTCCAGCTCCTTCATCGCTTTGATGGGGGAGTCCGCAAGCACGAGGAATCCCATCGTCGAATCGTATCCATCGATGCCGACCACCCGGGTGTCGAGGCCTTGCGCCGCTCCCACCAGAATGGAGGGCGCGGCGATGATGCCGGTCTGCACCTGGCGCTGCGTGATGGTCTGAATGGCTGCGGCCGAGCCGAACCCTCGGGCGATTTCCACGTTGAGCCCGCGCCGTTGCCAGAAACCCCGGTTTCTGGCGACGAATGGAAACAGCTGCGCACCCTGCGGCAGCCATGGCAGTGTCATCTTGATCGAGGTTGCGCCCTGCGCGATCGCGGGTATCGGGAATTTCGCTGCAGCCGCTGCTGCGGATGCAGCCAGCAAATGCCTGCGGGTCAAGTTGCGCGAGCGTTGTTTGTGCATTTTTCAGTCTCCATGAGCCGAGGAACTCGCTAGTGCGTCACAAACTGCTCTGCGCCGTCATTCCGGGGCCGCGAGCACTCGGATCGGCGCTACGCGCCGTCCGAGCACAGGCTCCGCGAGCGGAGACGGGAATCCATAACCACAAGGCCTGGAGTTGCGACACGGCGCATTCATCATACCGCCTGGGGTTATGGATCCGGGCTCGCTGGCAAGTCGGCAAAACCGACTTGCCAGCGCCCCGGAATGACGCCCGAGGGGCAACTTTGTAACGCACTATAATTATTATGCGATGCATACAAGAAATGCGCCAACAACCGCATTGACCTGCCCGATACTTCGTGAGCGACCAAGAAGATTGCGCAGCGCATTCTAGAGGCCTGTAGACCGGGGCGAAGGTTCGCTGTCCTTCGCGGTTGGCGGCCACGGCTCAATCAGGGCTGCCCCCACGATAGCGCTGAGATCCTCGACCAGCATCTGCGTCAAATGCGCGCCGTCTTGCTGCGATGCGAGGCTTGGCCGGCCGACCACGCCACTCCTTGTCACCGACGGCATGTCATAGGAAAAAATCTTGCCGGGCGTGACGTCTTCCTCATCCACCACCGCGTCCGGACGCACGGCGCCCGGACGGACATGCAGCAACAGCGACGTCTCTCCCCTGTTGGCATGAATATCGGCTGCGTCGGAAAAATAGTGCTGCTGCACCCGTTGCGAGCAGTCGAAGAGGGAGAGCACGCGAAAACGGCAGCGCGGAAACTCATGGCGGAGCTGGATGCGCGCACATTCGAGGGCCGGCACATTGGGTCCGTTGCCGTTGAGCATGATCAGCTTGCTGAAGCCTGAGGCCAGCACCCAGCGGGCGATCTCCAGCACCAACTGGGTCAGCGTCTGGGGATGCAGCGAAACCGTTCCCGCCCAGTGACTGGTGTGACCGAGCGAGATCCCGTAGGGGATGGCCGGCAGCACCACCACGCCCGTGCGTTCGGCCACACGCCACGCGATTTCCTCCGGAGAGATCGTATCGCACCCGGTTGCGAGATGCGGCCCGTGTTGCTCGGTGGCTCCGACCGGCAGCAATGCGAGATCCATGCCCTTGCGGACGGCATCGGCAATCTCCGGGCTTGTCATCAAGTCCCATCGCCGCGCAACGCCCATGTGCACTCCTTCGGACCCACGCACAACCTAGAGCATTTTCCGATTATATTGAACTTCCTCGGTCGTCATGGTCCGCAGACAAGTTTACGCGGTCTGCGCCCGCTTGACTGCGACCGGGCATGACGTCGGAGACCTGAGCGCAGCCGCCCGCTTGTCAGCAAGGCATACAAGATTTAATCGATGGATTGAAGAAAGCGTAACGGCACGCGGAGTTTGGGGCGTCTCACAGCAAGAGTGGACACGATGAACTTGTTCGATCCCGATGCCTATGCCCGGGTACGCAAGCCGCTGCTGGAAGCGGAAACGCTGCCCCCGGCCTGTTACACCTCGCATGAGTTCTATGAGCGAGAGGTGTCCAACATCTTCCTCAAATGCTGGAATCTGATCGGGCGGGCCGAATACCTGAAGAATGCGGGGGACTATTTCACGGCATCCCTGGTTGGCGTGTCGCTGATCATCATCCGCGGCGAGGATGGCCACATCCGCGCTTTCATCAATTCATGCCGGCATCGCGGCGCAAAGCTGTTGGAAGGCACGGGCAATTGCAAGGCGATCCGGTGTCCGTACCACAGCTGGCTCTATTCCACAGCCGGGGATCTGCGCGCCCCGAACGGCATGCAGGAGACGCGCAATTTCGATCCGTCCCAGTTCGGGTTGACGCAAGTCAGGCTCGACGAGTGGTCCGGCTTTCTCTTCGTCAATCTGGACCCCGGCTGCGTGTCTCTGCGGGAATATCTCGGCGACATCGATACGTTCACGGCATCCTATGAATTCGAGAAGATGGTCACGGTCAGGCGCAAGGATTTGACTGTCCGGACCAACTGGAAGAGCTACATCGAGAATTCGCTGGAAAACTTTCATTTGCCCACGGTGCACCAGGGAACCATCGGCGGGGTGAAGGCGCAGTGGAATCCCATTGATGGCGCTCCCGGCAATTACGTCCTGCTGCAATCGCGCACCGCCGCCTCCCGCGCAACCCTGGGCGGAGCCGTCGCGTTCGACCGCATCGCCACCTTGCGCGGGCCTGCCGCCGAAGGCGCGCAATACATCCTGATCTATCCCTGCAGCGTTATCGGAGCCGACCTTGATTGCATGTGGTTCAAGCAGATGGCTCCTGACGGCCCGCATGTGGTGCAATACTCCGCCGGCTTCTGCTTTCCCAGAGCGTCGGTGGAACGGCCGGACTTTGCGCAGATCGTGCCGAACTATCACAAGCGCTTCGACCTCGTGATCAGCGAGGACAACGGCATCGCGGAAGTGCAGTTGCAGGGTCTCTCCAATCCGTTCAGCCGGCCCGGACGCTTTTCCAGCCTGGAGCCCCTGGTGCACACGATCGACAACTGGATCCTCGACCGCGTCCTCGGGCGGCAATCGATCCAGCAGCGCACGGCAGCGGAATGAAGGAGGCAGGCGCCGGGACGCAGTTGCCGTACCAGAGCGTGTTTCAGTGAAATTGAGGCACAACGGTGCCGCAGACTCGGTAGCTCCCTCTCCCCGTTACGCCACCCCACGACGCGAGCGTCGCGGGGACCCCGGCTAACGGGGAGAGGGAGCAGACCGCGTATGTCGCGCCGCTGATCGCACCTCACCCCGTTCTTCAGGAACTAAGGAGCTTCTCGTGACCGATGCGAAATTGATTGCTGAGTTGAAACGCGAGCTGATCGGCCGCGGCGTCGAATATTGCCTTGCAACCTATGTCGACGTCCATGGAGTAGCGAAGGCGAAGACCATCCCGATCGCAAGCTTTGAGAAGATGGCGGGGGGCTCCGAGCTGTTCACTGTCGGAGCAATGGAAGGGATGGGCCTCGTGGGGCCGCAGGAGGACGAATGCGCTGCGGTGCCGGATCTCGCGAGCATGATGATCCTGCCGTGGGACAAGCGCTTTGCCTGGTTTGCCAGCGACCTTTATTACCACGACGAGCCCTATGCAAACTGCTCCCGCGTGATGCTCAAGCGCGCTCTCGCCGCAGCAAAACAATTTACCTTCAATGTCGGAGTGGAGACCGAGTTCTACGTCTTGCGCAGGGTCAACGGACATTACAAGCCGATCGCCGAGAGCACGTATCAGGGCATCTGTCCCGCCTACGATGTCGACCAGACGCTGCAGTCGATCTCATTCCTGCATCCCATGGTCGAGCACATGCGCGAGCTGGGATGGGGCGTGTATTCCTTCGACCAGGAGGGTGGCCGCGGTCAGTATGAGTTCGATTTTGCCTATGGCGACGCACTCACTCTTTGCGACCGCCTGATCTTCATGCGCATCATGGCCAAGCAGGTTGCCCGCTCGCTGGGCGCGATCGCGAGCTTCATGCCGAAGCCTTTCAGCACGGAATTTCGCTCAGGCGCCCATTACAATATGTCGCTCGCCGATGCAAAGACCAAGGCCAACCTGTTCGATCCGGCGCACAGCCCCATGGGCGAGTATGGCAAACGCTATAACATCGGCTTTCCGGACGTCGCCTTCCAGTTCACCGCGGGGCTGCTTGCGCACGCGCCGGCGCTTACCGCCCTGTCCTGCCCGACTTTCAACTCGTACAAGGGACTGGTTGCACAGGGTGACATGGCGGACATGTCATGGGCTCCGGTGCTTCGCTGCTATGGCCGCAACAATCGTTCGGCGATGTTGCGGCTGCCGATGAACCGGTACTGTGTGGAAAACCGCGCCCCCGATATCAGCACGAACTTCTATTTGACCGCCGCCTTTTCCCTCGCCGCCGGCATGGAGGGGATCACCCGCGCTGCCGATCCTGGCGCACCGTGGAATGAGAACCTCTATGCGCTGGTGGAGGGCCGCGCCAGGAGCCCGGAAAAAATGCCCGAGCGATTGCCGCGGACTCTCATCGAGGCGCTTGATGCATTTGGTTCCGATCCCCTGATCGCAGAAACCTTCGGCGCGGAATTCCGCGACATCTATCTGCGGCAAAAGACCCGCGAATGGGAACGCGGCTTCTACAAGGTATCCGACGATGAACGGGCCGCCATGATGGAGTTCATCTGACGGCGCCAGCACGGTCGCGCCATGCAACCATCGGCCATTGCGCCCTTGACCAGAGTGCATACCTGAATCATGAGACTTGCCAAGGAAAGCCGAATTGAACTGGAAAAAGCGTCAGAGGCAGATTGAACAGCTTCGAGCGAAGCACGGCAACGATCGAAGCCTAGCCCGAGAATTCCCAGACCTGAAGGTTGAGCAGCGACCCGCGCCTTGTACGAACGGTATGCGGGGCAGCACAGCACGTCGCATTCAGCCGCCAGGCATGAAGCGCTTCCCTGTCGGTCACAGCCACAAGCAGGGGCTGGAGCTGATTACGCCGGGCATGGACCTCCAATGGATGGGAGGCAAGAAGACCTGATATGAGAGCCGGCTCTTCTCCGCGTTCGTGAGAGTGACCAGCCCATATTCGGCACGGGCTGACCACTCGAGACTTGGACGCTGATATTCTTGTCCACGTACGGTACGAGGTGATGCGAAACGCCGGAAGGGTCCGCCAACCGGGCAGCCTGTCGGCTCATGTCCTTGGGGCCGCACTCGTCCTGGCCGGCGCCAGCGCAAGCATGCCTGCTCAGGCTCAATCGACAGCCACGCCAACGCCGCCAGTAAGAGAGGTGAGCTCCACAGTCCTGGCGCTCGATCCCAGTCGCGGCAGCGGCGTCTATCCGGTATACGCGTCATCGGATCTTCAGGCGGGAAGTGCAGCCGATCGCCTGGCGCTTGTGGTCGTGCATGGCAGGTTGCGCAATGCCTCGGATTATTTCATCACGGGGACTCAACTGGCCGGAACAGCTGGAGCAAAAGCAGCAGGAGGAGGAAGTACGGCGACCGTCGTCGTTGCACCACAATTTTTGAATCAGGTGGATGTGACCGCACACAATCTCACCGATCGCTATCTCCGCTGGAGCAGGGATTGGGAGGCTGGCATGCCAGCACAGGGTCCCTCTCCGGCCAGCTCCTATGATGTTCTGGATGACCTCGTGGATAAGCTGTCCAGTACAGCGGCGTTTCCCGAGCTTGGAAGGATCGTATTCATTGGCCATGGCGGCGGTGCGCAAATGCTCGCTCGGTATGCCGCCGTGACAAGGTTGCGCTCCAGCCGCACGGTCAGCTTCATCATCGCGAATTCAGGGACGTATCTTTATCTCACGACGACACGCCCGGTGGCGGCCGCGGTGCCCTGCGCAGACGTCAATACATGGAAATACGGATTAAGGGACCCGCCGCGATATGTCGGCGCTCTCGACGCGATCGCCACAACTTTTGCGGCGCGGGATATCACGTTGTTGTTGGGAGGAGGCGACGTCAAGAGAGGCGGCGTGTTGGATCAATCGTGTGCGGCAGACGCGCAGGGGCGAAATCGGCTCGAACGCGGACAGTATTTCCTGGAGGCACTGACCGCGGGCAATCTTGCGCCACTGCTGCGACATGCGATCGTGCGCGGCGTTGGGCACAACGAAAGAGAAATGCTGTTCTCGAGAGAGGCGCGCGACGCAATCTTCGCGGCCCCGCGCTGAACGCAATTTTTGTGAGCGGCCGCGGACAATGTTGATCGAATAGCGGAGCGACTCCTGTCCTGGAACACCTTGCCCGTCCATCTCAGTTATTTCTGATGTCCGTTTTGGCCCCTTTTTCCGCCTCTTGTGCAAGCTTCACCCAACTCGCTTCCCTTTCCCGCAGGAATTCTCGTTCCTCGACTGTTTTGGCTGATTTAGCCAACTGGCGCGATTCTTCGGCGAAGCGCCGATATTCTGATGTCGAGAGTTCCATATCCGCAAAACCTCTGTGTCCGGTCGACATTCCAAAGACAGTCAGCCGACCTTTTCAGAGCTCTCTGCAAGTGGAGAATTCAAAAGCCCAATACGAGGAGTTCAAGCATGCCCATTGCTATCACCAGCAACGGGAATGAGACGACATCGTAATCGAGCCAATGCAGCCGATGTACTTTCATGATTGTCCCCGGAGCGGGTCCGAATCAGTGTGAACGCTGATATGATAAGCCAACTTGTAAACCGTGCTTATTTTGTTTTTGATAAGCTCCCTTTTCTTGTTGCAGTGTGACTTGCTTGCAACTGTCATAGACTTGCGCCGAGCTCCCACGCCAAAAGTCTCTGGTGCTAAACTTCGGTAAATCGCGATCCCGGGCGAATTGCGGGCGGCGCGCTATGCGGATTTACGTGCCTTGATCGCGAGTGGCGCAACAACCCCGGGTACGTTTGGTTGGCAGGAATCCCTTGAGCTTGGCAGAGGCATAGGCACGGATATACCTTGTTCCCAGGAGAAGCGCCGCTGTGAGCTGAGGTGAAACACTATGCGAAAATTCTATCAGCCGGACCTAGCCGCCAATTTCGATAATCCGTTCGTGCGCGATGGGAACGACAAGCTTGTCCGCCGGTCCTATTGGCAGGACATGAATGACCACACGCTCGTTATGGCGATGACGAGAGGTATAGGCGCAAACCTGACGAACGACGAGAAGCGAGCGCACCTGAGTGATTTGCGGCGTGAACACCTCATCGACCAAGTTTGCACTCAGGAAATCTTGCCACCTGACAAATAGGTCACTGCGGCCAAAAAAGCAGTGAGGGTGATCTGGAGTGCCCGCTCACGGACACAGGGCTCGCGCGTCACCCGTGAGATCGATTTGGATAGAAAATTAGGGCCCCGGGGAGGTTGATCGCCGGGGCCCCTGTGGTCATCAGATCACCTTGGGGGGTCCAATGAGACCACAAAAAATATGCTAGCGGCTGAATCTGTCAAAAAGAAAGCTCAAGGTCGAAGCTCAAACCGCAATTCCGCACCAGGTGTGAAATGGAAAAAGAGCGACGTTCACCGGGCCGCTGAAGCCCGTTCTGGCTCCTTCTCACGAAGAAGGACCTGATCGTTGGCGTTGCCATCACCGAAATTTTACGCGCCATTTATATCGCAAACGGCTCGGTAAAATTAATGCTGTGGTAATGCTTTGGTAAGGCTGAACTAGGGAAAGTTGGCGGATAGGGCGACCAGCATCTTGAGGCCGCACTGTGCTGTTTGGCACCGCTCGGTCGTTTGGCAAAGTGGTCGTGTGCTGGCTGACGCAGCGATTCAACGCGGCCTGTGTCGCGCTGCTGGCCACCATGCGGGCCCGTCCCGGAGCCGGGCTAGTCGCTCACTGCTCATCATGGCTGCACGGACGTCCCAATGATTGCGCAAAGATTTACGTCTCGGCTTTGGGGGCTTATCAAAGTCGGGCCACATTGCGAGGATCCGGCTGAGCGGGTTAACCGTGCTTTACGGAGATTTGATTCCGTTGACTCACCGTTGCGGGGCATCTCGCCTTCCGACTTTTCCGCAACGTTCACCACCATCGCCTTTGACGACAGCGGCGGTAACTTCGGTTTTTGACCCACAGCGGTCGATTGTCAGCCCATCTTGCTGTGATGCACGACCCTGCTCTCTCGCCAACGAGATATGCTAGGCTGCGATCCTCGGCCTGATGTTCATCCATGAAGCGGCGCGGGTTCATCACGCTTCTTGGCGGGGTAGCGATCGTATGGCACGCTCTGAACGATCACCGCATATTGTTGGGCTCGGATTGGAGGTGCTGCAAACAAACATCTCGGGGTAGTGTTCATGATGACGCTCATATTGAAGACCCTCTTTCTCATTCTACCGACACTGTTTTTTCTCAGTCCGATATGTGCAGCAGAGTTTACCTACGAGGAATATACAAAGGCTTCGGAGAGCTGGAGGCGGGGCTTCGTATTTGGAATATCT
>Ga0209331_1000055_pt1 | contig 34841 bp, 37 predicted proteins | sample JacPinW_OM3H0_M3_FD_187971 | JGI IMG/M metagenome (GOLD analysis project Ga0209331, IMG submission 187971) | Forest soil microbial communities from Algoma, Ontario, Canada - Jack Pine, Ontario site 1_JW_OM3H0_M3 (SPAdes) (version 2) | ecosystem: Environmental > Terrestrial > Soil > Boreal...
TCGAGATTCATCGCAGCCCTCCGTTGGCAGGTGAATCTCGATAAATAGCTGATTCTCAACAGCTATCGACTGAAATCTTCTGACTCAGTACAACTAATCCGCCCTACGGACTGGATGTCCCGTTTGAAGCGGGGCATGAGAACCGCGAGATTGGCGACTTGGAGGAGAGCATGGCGCAACTGGACGTCCTCATTCGCAATGGGACCGTGGCTACGGCGGCGGATGTCTCGCAATGCGACGTCGCCATCAGCAGCGGCAAGGTCGTCGCGCTCGGTCATGACCTCGGCGCGGCGAGGCGCACCATTGATGCCGCCGGGATGCTGGTACTGCCCGGGGGCGTCGAGGGCCATTGCCACATCGAGCAGATGGGCTCCCTGGGGGTCATGACCGCCGATGACTTCTACAGCGGAACCGTGGCTGCGGTTTTCGGCGGCACGACCTCGATCCTCTCCTTTGCCGCGCAGCATCGCGGCCAATCCCTGCGCAAGGCGGTGGATGATTACATGGCGCGCGCCGTGCCCAAGGCGGTGATCGACTACGGCTTTCACCTGATCATTTCCGATCCCACTCCACAGGTGCTGGGCCAGGAGCTGCCGGCGCTCATCAAGGACGGCTTCTCCTCGTTCAAGGTCTACATGACCTATGACAAGCTGGCGCTAGCCGACATTCAAATCCTCGAAGTGCTGTCGGTCGCACGGCGCCATGGCGCCTTCGTGCTGGTCCACGCCGAGAACCACGACATGATCAAGTGGCTGCGCCAGCGCCTGGTCGAGCGCGGTCACGTGGAGCCGCGATATCACGCGATAAGCCACCCCCGCATCGGAGAAGGTGAAGCGACCCATCGCGTCATCTCCTTGTCCCGGCTGGCCGACGTTCCGATCCTGATCGTTCACGTCTCCACCGAGAACGCGATGGAGGAGATTCGCGATGCACAAACAGCTGGGTTCAAGATCTTCGCCGAGACCTGCCCGCAATATCTGCTGCTCACCGCCAACGACCTCGATCGGGAAAAGATGGAGGGCGCGAAATACTGCTGCAGCCCGCCGCTGCGGGACAAGCAGTCGCAGCAGGCCATGTGGCGCGGCATTCGCAACGGTACGTTCCAGATCTTTTCATCCGATCACGCTCCCTACAGCATGGACGAGCGTGGAAAGCTGAGCGCCGGGCCCAAGCCGACATTCATTCAGATCCCCAACGGGCTGCCTGGCATCGAGCTGCGCGCGCCTCTGCTGTTCTCGGAAGGAGTGAGCAAAGGCAGGATCGACATCAATCAATTCGTTGCATTGACCGCCACCAACCCGGCAAAGCTCTACGGCATGTATCCGCGCAAGGGGACCATCGCGGTCGGCAGCGACGCCGATATTACCATCTGGGAGCCGCGCAAGGAGATCACGGTCACCTACAGCATGCTGCATGATGCGAGCGGCTATACGCCCTATGAGGGCATGCAGGTGAAGGGCTGGCCGGTGGTGGTGCTCAGCCGAGGCCGCGTCGCGATCGAGAACGGGGAACTGAAGATCGAACGCGGCAGCGGCCAGTTCCTCGCGCGCGATCTGTCGGATGCGGCGCGGCCGCTTGGCGCTCTCGAAGCGGAGATCGATCCGCGGACAAATTTCGGCACCGGCCTGGTAACGGATCGGCTCGAAGTCTAGTGCGTTCTGCTCGTCATTGCCGGGCTTGACCAGGCTTGACCCGGCAATCCATCCGCTTCACCAAGACTCTTCTTCCGAAGAAGATGGATGCGCGGGTCGAGCCCGCGCATGACGGAGCTGGCGATGAGCGGTGATGACAAGCCGATCCGGTTCGGCGTGAACTTCCTGCCCAACCACGCCCTGGAGTCCCTGGAGTGGGTCAAGGTGGCGGAGGAAACCGGGTTCGCAATCGCCGGGATTGCCGATTCCCAGTCGCTCTATCGGGATGTCTACGTGGTCGAGGCTTTGGTTGCCGCCCATACCAGGACAATCCGTTTCGGCTCGCGCGTGATCAATCCGATGACCAGGCACCCGGCCGTGGCCGCAAGCGCCGCCGCCACGATCGAGGAGCTTGCGCCGGGACGCACCTTGATCGGCATCGGCACGGGCGACAGCTCGGTCGACAATATCGGCGTGCGCCCGGCAAAGCACGCCGAGCTCGCCGCCTACGTCAAGACCATCCGCGAGCTCCTGCAAACCGGCGAGTCCGTCTACAACGGCAGTCCCTGCAAGCTCACCTGGTTCCGCGGCCGCATCCCGATCTATATCGCCACCTCCGGACCGAAGACGCTGCAGCTCGCGGGCGAGATCGCCGATGGCGTCGTCATCAATACCGGTCTCACGCCGGACATCGTCCGCGACTCCATCGCGCAGGTGAAGATCGGCTGCGCTCGTGCCGGCCGCAACATCGGGGATGTGGACATGTGGTGGCTGCCGCTCACCAATGTCGGGCCCGACCGGGACAAGGCGATCGACGAGATTGCGATGACGCTTGCTTCCGCCGGAAGTCATCTCTCCCGGTTCACGGTGAAGGGAAAGCATATCCCGGAGCATCTCATGGACAAGGTGAAGATGCTCGGCACGCGCTACAATTCCGCCCAGCACGACAAGCCGGACAGCAACAACCGCGAGCTGATCAAGGAGCTGGAACTGCTGAACTATCTTGCCGAGCGCTTCTCGGTGGCCGGCACACCCAAGGACTGCATCGCCAAGCTCGAAGCCGCCATCGGCGCCGGGGCGCGTCAGTTCTGGATGAGCATCCACTTCGACGACAAGGCGCGGTTCATGCGGGATTGGGCAAGAGACATCATGCCGGCGTTCCGGTGATGCCCGATGTCTGGCACGCCTGTTTACTGTAGGCTGGGCAATGGCGCGCTCTTGCGCGCCATGCCCACGCGGAGGCACGGTGTGATGGCAAAGCGCGTCGGCACGGCGCGCGTACCTCTGAGAAATATGGAAACGCATGAGGTGCGCGCCTTTGCCCACCGTACCAGGAGAAACCAGATGACGCTGCGGGTTCTGCTTGTTGCAATGGCCGTTTCCATGGTTTCGGCAGCGTGCGCATCCGCGCAGGAGCCGCCCCTGCGCAGCGGCATCGACGCCACCTTCGCGCCGCACGCGATGCCCAATCTCAGCGGAGGCGTCGAAGGCTTCAACGTGGACCTCGCCAACGAGATAGCCAAGCGGCTCGGGCGCAAGCTCGAGCTCGACGCGGGGCAGTTCTCCGGACTGGTGCCGGCGCTGCAGGCGGGGACCTACGATTTTCTCGCTGCGGCCATGACCGTCACGAAAGAGAGGGCGGAGAACATGTTGTTCACGGAAGGGTACGTCGACACCGACTACCAGTTCGTGGTGAAGAAGGAGACGCCCGACATCAAGTCGCTGGAAGAGCTCAAGGGCAAGACAATATCGGTCAACAAAGGCTCCATTTACGATCAATGGGCCCGCGATCGCGCCGACAAAATGGGATGGACGGTCGAGTCCTACGGGACCACGACCGACGCCGTGCAAGCCGTTATCTCCGCGCGCGCCTATACCGTCCTGCTCGGCAACACGGCGGCGGCCTGGGCGGCGAAGAACAATCCCGCGCTCAAGCTCTCCCTGGTGGAGTCGACCGGCCTCGTCTTTGCCGTTCCGGTGCGCAAGGACAACGTGGCCCTGCGCGACAAGATCGAGGTTGCGATCGAGTGCATGAAGAAGGACGGCAGCATCCCCAAGCTGCATGAGAAATGGTTCGGGCTCGCGCCCGCAGCCACTTCGGCTGCGGTACGGATCTTTCCAGGTTTTGGCGCTCCGGGCATGCCGGGATACGACCCAAGGGAGCACGCGTTGACCTGCAGCTGATGCCGCTGATGTGCTGCTGCATCACTCGCGCGACGAGCTCTGCCGTCATGGCCGGACTTGTTCCGGCCATCCATGACTTGTCGCGGCAACCCAGACGTGGATGGCCGTGACAAGCACGGCCATGACGGCCTCACCGAGCCGATCATCCCCACAGCGCGCCTCCGGTCTGCGTCTGGCAGCGGATATCGGTGGCACGTTCACCGATGTGGCCGTATTTGATGACCGCAGCGGCACGCTGCGCTTCGGCAAGGTGCTCTCAACCCCGGATCATCTCCCAGACGGCATTGCCGAGGGCTTGGGGAAGGCCGGCTGTCACTACGCCTCCGCGGGGCTTTTCGTGCACGGCTCCACGGTTGCCATCAATACGATCCTGGAGCGCAAGGGGGCTAGGACAGCCCTCCTCATCACCGCGGGATTTCGCGACATCTATGAGATCGGCCGGATCAACCGGCCCGATGCCTATAACCTCTTCTTTCAGAAGCACGAGCCGCTGGTGGAACGCGCACTGCGGTTCGAAGTCCGGGAGCGCGTGCTGTCCGACGCCGAAGTCGAGGTTCCGCTCGACGAAAACGAAGTGAAGAAGCTTGGCCGCATGCTGGAACGGCTCGGGATTGAGGCCACCGCCATTCTGTTTCTCAACTGCTACGCCAGCCCCGATCATGAAGCGCGCGCCAAGGTCATCCTGGAGAACAACTATCCCGCCATGTTTGTCTCTGCCTCGCACGAGCTTTCGCAGGAATACCGCGAGTTCGAACGCTGCTCGACCGTCGTCGCCAACGCCTATATCGGGCCGATCGTGCGCAGCTATATCGGCGAGATCGAGGACCATATCCGGGCGGAGCAGTTCGGCGGCTCCTTCCTGATCGTGCAGTCGACCGGCGGGCTCTATGAGGCGGAGCGGGCGAAGAGCCACTGCGTGCAGATGCTGGAATCCGGTCCTGCGGCGGGGGTGATCGGGACCCGGGCGTTATGCCATGCGCTGGGTCTAAGGAACGCGATTGCCTTCGACATGGGGGGCACGACCGCCAAGGCGGGAGTCATTCACAACGGCGAAGCGCTCACCACCGGGGCGGCGCTGATCGGCGGCTACGAGAAAGCTCTGCCGGTGCAGCTTGCGATGATGGACATCTTCGAGGTGGGGACCGGGGGCGGCTCGATTGCGCGCGTGGAGGAGGGCGCGCTGCGCGTAGGTCCGCAAAGCGCGGGGGCCGCGCCCGGCCCCGCCTGCTACGGTCGAGGCGGAAGCGAGCCCACAGTCACCGATGCAAATCTCATGCTCGGCCGGCTCGGTGCCGAAAGCTTTCTCGGCGGCGAAATGCGCCTCGACAGCGCCGCAGCCAGGCGCGCGCTGACGCAAAGTGTCGCGAAGCCGCTCGGCCTCGAATTGACGCGGGCCGCAGACGGCGTGTTGCAGATCGCGACCACCGCCATGTCGTATGCGGTCAAAGGCGTCACCACCGAGCGCGGGCTCGATGCCGGCGACTTTGCGCTCGTTGCTTATGGCGGCGCGGGCCCGTTGCACGCGGTCGAGATCGCGCGCGAGATCGGAATTGCGACCGTCATCGTTCCCATGGCGCCGGGATTGTTTTCAGCCTTCGGGATGCTGTTCTCCGATCTGCGCTACGATTTCGTGCGCACCTGGTTCACCCGCCTCGAGGACGCGCGCTTTGATGCAATGGAGAAAGTGTACGGGGAGCTCGAGCAGCAAGGGCGGGAGGCGATCGCCGGCACATCGGCCAAACCGCGCGCCGTCGTCGTGAAACGGGCAGCGGACATGCGCTACGTCGGCCAGGAGCACGCCGTAACCGTCGATCTGCCGCTGCGTCTCTTCGTGCGTGAGGACCGCGCCGGCATCAAGCGCGCCTTCGACGCCATGCATGCGCAGCGATACGGCACATCGGCGCCGGATGAGCCGGCCGAGATCGTAAGTCTGCGCAGCACGGTGACCGGAGCCTTGAGCAAGCCCAAGCTCAACACCATCAAACGCGGCAAGTTCGCACCCGAAAGAGCCGCCATGCGCGGAAAGCGGCCCGTCTATTTCGACGGCCGCTTTCGCACCACCAGCATCTATGATCGCGCGCTCCTCCTCGCAGGCAACCGTATCGACGGTCCCGCGCTCATCGAGGAATACGCGTCCACGACCGTGCTCTGGCCCGGCGACCGGCTCGAGGTCGATCCTTACGGCAACCTGCACATCAGCGTGGCGGGGGCGCGATGAGAGCGCCGAGCAAGAGGGCAAGTACCCGCCGGGTGTCGGCCAAGAGCAATGCCGCGGCCGGGAACGCCGGACACAGAGTGGACCCCGTCATCACCGAGATCGTGCGCAACGGCGTCATTGCCGTGACCGAGGAAATGAAGACCAACCTCATGCGCACGGCCTACAATATCATCATCTACGAGGCGCTCGACTTCACCACGGGGCTGTTCACGCCGCGGGGCGAGACCATCTCGATAGGTATCGGCTTGCCGATGTTCATCCGGGGGATGGCCGAGACGGTGAAAGCCAAGATTCGGCATTTCGGCATCGACGGCATTCGTCCCGGCGACATCTACGTCACCAACGACTCCTATCTCACCGGCAGCCATCTCAATCATGTGACGCTGACCTTGCCGATCTTTCATCGGGGCAAGCTGGTCGCTTTCTCCTGTTGCATGGCGCATTGGCTCGACATCGGCGGCATTCTCGGAGGCATGAGCACCGACATCTTTTCGGAAGGGCTGCAGATTCCGATCCTGAAATATCAGGACCGTGGGATGGTGAACGACACCGTGGTCGAGATCATTCGGCAGAATGTCCGGCTGCCGAGCCGGGCGATGGGCGACTTGCGCGCGCAGGTCACCGCGGTCAAGACGGGCGAGCGCCGTTTTCTGCAGCTGATCGAGCGCTACGGCCGCGAGGCTGTGTCGGGCGCGATCACAGCGATCATGAATCACTCAGAGACGATGGCACGCCGGCGCACGCGCACCATTCCCGACGGCGTCTACGAAGCCGAATCCTACATGGACGACGACGGCATCGAGCTCGGCAAGCCGGTGCCGATCCGGGTCCGTGTCACCGTGAAGGGCGACGAGATGACCGTCGATCTCAGCGAGGTCTCCAAGCAGGTGCGCGGCTTCTACAACTCCGGGATCACTACGGGGCACGCCTGTGCCCAGGTCGCCTACAAGTGCATCACCTCGCCCCGGGACTATCCCATCAATGACGGATCGTTCCGCAGCCTCAAGACCATTGTGCCGCCCGGGCGGGTGATCAGCGCGGTGCGGCCTGCACCGATGCGCTGGTGGATGACGTATCCTATGACCGTGGTTGACACGATCTTCAAGGCGCTCGCACCCGCGATCCCGGACCGGGTGATCGCCGGGCATCATGCCGACCTGCTGGCCTCCTCCTTCCACGGCATCAATGCCCGCATGTGCGAGTTCTTCATCGGCAGCTTCGGACCGCTCGGCGGCGGCTGGGGCGCCAAGATGCGCGAGGATGGCGTTTCCGCCACGGTCTGCATCAACGACGGCGATACGCACAACAGCCCGAACGAGCAGGCCGAGTTCAAGTTCCCCATTGTGGTGGAGCGCTATGCGCTCGTGCCGGATTCCGGCGGTGCCGGACGGCATCGCGGGGGACTCGGTGTCGAGCGCGTGGTGCGCGCGCGTTCGCCCATGATGGTCAACAACCAGAGCGACCGCGCCCATTGCCGGCCCTGGGGACTCTCGGGGGGGCTCGACGGCACCGGCAATGCGGTGGAATTGCGCATCGACGGGAAGTGGAAAACCGATTTTCCTAACGCCAAGGTGTTGATCGCGCAGCTAGCAGCGGGCGACGCGTTCAAGATCCGCTCCGGCGGGGGCGGCGGCCATGGCAGCCCGCTCGAGCGGCCCATCGCGCAGGTCCTGCACGATGCCCGGCAAGGGTATGTCACGGTCGAAGCCGCCGCGGACCTCTATGGTGTCGTCATCGACAGCGCTACGCTCGAGCTCGACATCTCGGCGACGAAGAAGCGGCGCGCAGCACTGAAGAAACGCAACGGGCGTGCCGGCGATCACGTGAGAAACCGGCGTGCAGCCGGAGTGACTGCGCATGACTGAGGCATCCGGCATCCGTTTGCGGCCGGCGGTTGCCGAGGACCTTGCCGCTGTGCTCGATCTCTATGCCCAACCGGATTTCGATGCCGGGCGCGTCCTGCCTTTGGACGAGGCAGCCTGCCTGTTTGCCCGTTTTGCGCGCTATCCGGACTACACGCTCTATGTGGCAGACTGCGACGGACGCATCGTCGGCAGCTTTGCGCTCCTGGTGATGGACAATCTGGGGCATTGCGGCGCTCCGTCCGCTATTGTCGAGGACGTTGTCGTTGCAGCGCAGTCGCAAGGAAAGGGCATCGGCAAAGCCATGATGGCGTTTGCGCGCGAGCGCTGCCGCGAGAAGGGGTGCTACAAGCTCGTGCTGTCATCGAATGCCAAGCGCGAGTCCGCGCACGCGTTCTACGAGTCGCTCGGCTTTGCGCGGCATGGTTACAGCTTCCGCCTCGACCTCGGCCCGCCATGACCGCGGCCATCGCAGGCATGGCTGGAACTCACGACGTGCTGAAGCCGGATTCAACCATCGGCATTCTCGGCGGCGGCCAGCTTGGCCGCATGCTCGCTCTGGCCGCCGCGCGGCTCGGCTTCAAATGTCACGTGTTCGCGCCCAGCCCGGATTCATGCGCCTTCGATGTGGTGCATCGTGTCACCTGCGCGGACTACGGCGATGTCGAGGCTCTCGACCGGTTTGCGAACGATGTGGAAGTCATCACCTACGAGTTCGAGAACGTGCCGGCGCAGACTGCGACTTTCCTCTCCGCCCGCAGGCCGGTGCTGCCCGACCCGCGCGTCCTGGCGACGACGCAGGATCGACTGAGCGAGAAACATTTTGTGCGCTCGCTCGGCATCCCTATGGCCCCTTTCAGAGACGTGTCTTCGCCACAGATGCTGGTCCACGCGCTTGAGGAGACCGGGCTCCCGGCCATCCTGAAGACGCGACGCTTTGGCTACGACGGCAAGGGCCAGATCACCATCCGCAACGGCAGCGATCCCGCGGCGGCATGGCGCGCCGTCGGGGAGCAGCCGGCGATCCTGGAGGGCTTCGTCCCGTTCGAACGCGAGGTGTCCGTCGTCGCCGCGCGCAGCCGCGATGGGCAGGTCGAGTGCTTCGATCTCATAGAGAACGAGCATCGCGACCATATCCTCAAATCCTCGCGCGTTCCGGCGCACGTTCCGGAGACGATCAGGGTCGAGGCGAAACGCATTGCCGAGAGCATCGCGGCAGGGTTCGCCTATGTCGGGGTGCTGGCGGTCGAAATGTTCGTTCTGAACGAGGTCTCCGAGCCTCGGCTGCTGGTCAACGAGATTGCGCCGCGCGTCCACAATTCCGGGCACTGGACGATCGACGGCGCGAGCGTGTCGCAATTCGAGCAGCACGTGCGCGCCATCGCCGGTTGGCCGCTGGTCAAGCCGTTGCGGCACGGCCGTGTCGAGATGATCAATCTGATCGGCAGCGAGATCGACGAGTATGCGACATGGCTCCCGCGGCCCGGCGTGAGCGTTCATCTCTACGGCAAGGGAGCCGCGCGCCCCGGCCGCAAGATGGGCCACGTCACGCGGGTGGCGCACGAGCCGGGGCTGGTCGCGGGCAGCGCAATGTAATGGACTCATAAGGCTGATTCTGCTACATGCCCGCGCAACAGAGGGCCCGCACGACCACGCTTCGGCGGCAGGTCGGCGGGCTCATACGCATTCCCGGATCATCCAGGAGCACACAGGACCATAGAAGAAGGAATGAGGCGTGCAGGTTCTTGTCCGTGACAACAATGTCGATCAGGCCCTCAAGGCGCTGAAGAAAAAGATGCAGCGCGAGGGCATCTTCCGCGAGATGAAGCTTCGCGGTCACTACGAAAAACCTTCCGAACGAAAAGCGCGCGAGAAGGCGGAAGCAATTCGCCGGGCGCGCAAGCTCGCCCGCAAGCGCCTGCAGCGCGAAGGCCTTCTGCCCTTGAAACCTCGACCCACTCCCGGCGCTCCCGGGGCAGGGCCCGCGCGTCCGCCGCGCCGCCCCGCTTTTTGATCCCGCGCAGTCCCTCGGCGCCTAGATCGGCAGAAAATTTGGCGCGGACCCCTGTCGGTCCGCGTTTATACTTATTACGGTGACGCCCGCTTACGTTGGCGCCCATGCGTACGCGTTGGCCAGGCGCTCCTTGTTTCCGAAGTAGCCGGAAGGGGATGCAATGCTTCGGGACCAGCATGGACTGACCATTTCCACATCCTCGCCGGAGGGCGCCGCCGGCTTTGAGCGCACGCTCCGTGCCTATCTGAAATACCGCGCGGATGCCCCGCAGCATCTCGCGCAAACCCTCGCTGCCGACCCCGAGCTTGGACTGGCGCACTGCCTCGGCGGCTATTTCGCGATGCTCTCCTACAGGCTGGCCAACGTCCCGGTCGCTGTAGAGGCGGCTCGCACCGCTCGCGCCATGAGCTTGAGCGCCACCGCACGGGAACGCGCCCACGTGGACGCGCTGGATGCCTGGATCGCCGGGGACATCGATCGAAGCCTGGCCATCTGGAACGGTATCGTCGCCCAGCATCCGATGGACCTGCTCGCCTTCCGGCTTGCTCACTTCAACAACTTTTGGCTGGGCCGACCCGAGGCCATGCGTGCTTCCGCCGAACAGGTCTTGCCGAAATGGGATCGTGACCTGCCCGGCTATGGCACAATCCTCTCCTGTCGATCTTTCGCCAATGAGGAATGCGGCAACCATACCGTGGCGGAGCGAACCGGATGGCAGGCCCTGGAGATCGACCCCGCAGACTTCTGGGGTATCCATGCCGTCGCTCACGTCATGGAGATGCAAGGCCGTCAGGGCGAAGGCATCGCTCTGCTCGACAAGCACGAGCGATACTTTGCGGGCGGCAATAATCTGGTCCATCACCTGTGGTGGCATCGCGCCATGTTCTATATGGAGCGGCGCGAGCTCGACGCGGTTCTCGACCTCTACGACCGGCGCTTCCGCAATCTCGCTTCGCCGCTCACGCAGAAACTGCCTGATCTCTACATCGATGTGCAGAATGCGGCCTCGATGCTGTTTCGCCTCGAGCGTCACGGAATCGACGTGGGGGATCGCTGGATCGAGATCGCCGAGAAGGCCGAGCAGCGCATCGGCGATTGTCTCTCGGCGTTCACCCAGCCGCATTGGATGATGGCGCTCGCGGCGACAAGGAGAGAGGAGGCGGCGCAACGCATGCTTGCGGCCATGCGCGCGGCCGGGCACGGTACGGGAGCCGTCGCGCGCGTTATCGGGAGCATTGCAGTGCCCGTGTGCGAAGCGGTGCTGGCGCATCGGCGAGGAGAATACATCCGTGCGGTCGACCTGATGAAACCCGTTCTCGACGAGATGTACCGCCTCGGCGGCAGTCACGCACAACAGGACGTTCTGGAGCAGCTCTTTTTGGACTCGGCAGTCCGGGCAAACCGCGGCGAGGATGTTCGCCTGATGCTCGCGCGCGTGACCGCCAAGCACCCGAGGCCGCCCGAGCTCCGGATTGGGTATGCCGAGGCAGCACGGCGGTTTCGGCACTGAGCGTTCTCCGCGGGACAGAAGATGAAGCGCAGCATCGACCGAATCCTCACCACCCACGTGGGCAGCCTCATCCGCCCCGCCGAGCTGCGCGAATTCCTCAGCGCCAAGGAAGCGGGTCGACCATTCGATCAGGAGGCTTACGCCGCGTGTCTCAAGGCCACCGTCGCCGAAGTCGTGCACAAGCAGGCGAAGATCGGCATCGACGTCGTCAGCGACGGCGAGTTCGGCAAGGCCATCAGCTGGGCGCAGTACCCGCTGTTCCGCCTCGGCGGGTTCGAGCGCCGGCCGTTCAGTGCGGGGAAGAACCCTTTCACCCGCGGCGTCGACCGCACGCGCTTTCCCGAGTTCTACGCCGAGCTTGATTCGCACGACAAGGTGGAAACCGTCATGGATTCCGTCGCGGTGGCACCGATCAACTATAGCGGCGGAGCCGAGCTGCAACAGGACATCGACAATTTCCACGCGGCCCTGCGCGGCGTCACCGTGGAAGAGGGATTTCTTCCCGTCGCCGCCCCAGCGAGCGTCATTCCCGATCGCAAGAACGAATATTACGCGAGCGACGACGAGCTGCAGCAGGCAATCGGGGATGCCATGCGCGTCGAGTACAAGACGATCATCGACGCGGGTTTGTTGGTGCAGCTCGACGATGCCCGCGCGGCGGTGAGTTACGACCGCATGGTGCCGCCCAAGAGCCTTGCCGAATACCGCGCCTGGCTCGCCAGGCAGGTCGAGGTCACCAACCACGCGATCGCAGGGCTTCCGCGCGAGCGCATCCGCTATCACGTGTGCTGGGGAAGCTGGCCGGGGCCGCACTCCTCCGACGTGCCGTTCAAGGACATTGCCGATCTGATCCTGCGCGTACGCGCCGGGGCCTACTCCATCGAGCTTGCCAATCCCCGCCATGAGCATGAGTGGCGCCTGTGGGAGCACCTCAAGCTTCCCGATGACGCGATACTCATCCCCGGCGTGATCAGCCATGCCACCAACATTGTCGAGCATCCCGAGCTGGTGGCGGAGCGGATCGTGCGGCTTGCGCGCCTGGTCGGCCGCGAGAACGTGATTGCGAGCACGGACTGCGGCTTTGCCCAAGTCACCTACTTTGCCCGCGTGCACCCTTCGATCATGTGGGCCAAACTCGAATCCCTTGTCGCCGGTGCGCGGCTTGCGACTGCCGAGCTCTGGTAGCTTTGTTGGTCTGACATGGGCAAGCCGAAGCCGCAAAAACCCAAGCGGGGCAGGCGCGCCGGCGCGAAGACGAGCGCTGCGAACGTGGAGGGCGGCCGGATCTCCGGCAGCGCGCTCTCGCTGCATCAACTCTTTGAACAGCAGACGCGGCGCATGCTCGATCAGACCGATCTCGATGAGGAGCAGAAGCAGAATCTGCTCGTGGCCATGAGTTGCCCCTGCTGCGGGGCGGGAGCAATGTCGTACACGATAAAGCTCAAGCGCTGATGACACCGCGCCGATAGAGCGTCAATGCAAAAAAAGGCTCAAAACGAGATCGACGCTGTGCGTGCATTGCTGACCGCAAAGCCCCGACCCGTCGGTTGGGCCGAGCGGCGCCAGAGGCTGGACGAGGTTGGTTCCGTCTGGCCTGTCGCGGAGGATGTCCAGCTCACTGCGACCGATCTCGGCGGCATAGCGGGGGAGTGGTCGATCGTTCCGGGCAGCGATGCCGCTCGCGTTCTGATTTTTTTCCACGGAGGTGGCTATTGCTCCGGTTCGATCGTGAGCCATCGTCGGATGGTAACCGAGGCAGGCCGAGCGGCTGGAGTTCGCACGTTGGCAGTCGGCTATCGTCTAGCGCCCGAGCATCCTTTTCCGGCAGCGCTCAATGACGCGCTGACAGCCTGGCGCTTTCTACGGGGGCAGGGCATTGCGCCTGCACATATCGCAATTGGCGGAGACAGTGCGGGCGGCGGGCTCACCGTCGCCGTGATCAATGCATTGCGTGACGACAAGGAGACGCCTCCTGCTTGTGCGTGGCTCGTATCGCCGTGGACGGACCTAACGATGGCGGGTTCGACGCTCACAACCAAGGACAAAACAGATCCAATAATTCATAAGGCTTATCTCCAGGAATTGGCAGACGCGTACCTTGCCGGCGGGACGAACGGGAAGGACCCGCGGGTCTCACCTCTCTATGCCGACGTCAGAGGTTTCCCGCCAACGCTGATCCAGGTCGGGTCGGCGGAGACGCTGCTTGACGACGCCACGCGTTTTGCCGCCGTGCTGGGCGCCGCCGATGTGCCCGTAACGCTGGAAATCTGGCCACACATGATCCATGCATGGCATTTGTGGAATGCTCATCTGGAGCCAGGGCGCCGCGCGCTGGCTAACGCTGGCACGTTCATGCGGCGTCATCTTTGAGAAGCCTTCATTCGATGACCTCGTCGGCGCGGGCACGGCGGTGTCGCCGACCGAGCAAGAAGCGCTATGCCATCTCTGAAATGCGGCGACTGAAGACAGCGCCGATAGTGCCGGCGAGCGCAATCATGGTCAGCACGGCGACGAACCCGCCCAGCGCGAAGGCAGCGGCGCCGCCGGCAACTCCGGCGCTGCCGCCAAGAAAGGTGCAGGCATTGACGATGCCCGAACCTTGCCCCGCTTGTGCAGGCGAAAGAGCCGACAGCGCCAGCCGCGGTGCCAAGGCATAAGGCACGGCCAGACCGGTGCCCATCACGAAAAACCCGATCGCCAGAAGCATCATCCCGCCGCCGGCGATGCCCAGGCCGATGATGACACTCGCGATCGCGATCAGCGCCATACCACCTGTCATGGCATTGCGCAGCCCGACCCGTGCTGCCACGGTGGAAGCTGATAGGGCGAGCGCAAGCAGCGCCGCGCTCAGCGGCAGGAGCGAGGCGCCCGCCTGCAGCGCGGTGAGGCCGAGTCCTTCCCGGCTCTGCGCATAGAGGTTGAAGTAGAGCAGCAGGCTCATGATGCTGAACATCGACAGCGCGCCGATGGCCACGCCCATGACGAACCCGCGCCGCGCGAAGAAGCTCAGGTCGACCAGCGGCGCCTCGGCACGCGACTCCACGGTCAGCAGCAGGAAGAACGCGGTCGCCGCCAGTGCGAACGGGCCGACAACGGGGAGCGGTGCCACCCCCGCATGCGGCAGTGCATGCAGCCCGAAGACCAGCGACACCATCAACGTGGCCAGCAAAACAAAGCCGATCCAATCCGCGCGCCGGCTTTGCATGCCGGCAGCACGCGCGGTTGCCAAGCCTGCGGAGGCCAGACCGGCAATGGCGGTTAACATGAGCGCGACGTTGAGCCAGAAGATCACGCGCCAGCCTGTAACGTGAGTGAGCACGCCGCCGAGCAGCGGCCCGATGCTGAAGCCAAGCATCAGGAACCCGGTCCAAGCGCCGGTCGCTGCTGCCCTGCGCTCTGGTGCTGCACTGGTGTCGACCGCAGCCAGAGTGCTGGGCACCGCGATCGCTGCGCCAAGGCCTTGCAAGGCTCGTCCCGCCAGCAGCGCAGCTTGTGTGTTGGCAACGGCAATGACGCAGGACGCAACGCCGAACAGCGCCAGACCGACCATCGAAGCCAGCCGCGCGCCAAACCGGTCCGCCATCTCGCCGCCGAGAACAATGCAGGCCGCAGCGGCGACCAGATAGGCATTGACCGCCCATTGCACTCCGGCTGAACTCAGCAAAAGCTCGGTACGCATGGTCGGCAAGGCGGCCATGATCGCTGTGCTGTTGGCTCCGACCGCGAGCATCGCCAGACACGACGACCACAGGACCGATGCTATCCCTGTTCGCTGGTTCAACGTTGCTGCACCCTCAGCCCAGATGAGTCGTAAGGGTATGACGCCGCCCGGGCAAAAGCCCGGATTCCGGGGCAGACGTGACGTAACCGCGGGGGTTTAGCGCAACAGATATGCAACTTCGATTCGCACCGGAATGTGCGCAACTCCAGATAGAGCGAAAAAGACCTCATTGTAAACAACTGGAAAATTTACAATGATTTTTCTACCAGAGATAGAGTGGGTAACATAGCACCCAAAAATTCACATCCAAGAACACTCGCTCCTACCCGCCTTTGTGCATCCGTGCGCGCCCGAACCATGAGCCATGGCCCGCGCCAACAAAAAGCCCGGCGCAGTGTCCCGGCCGGGCTTTCGGCGTGCTTCCTGATAATGCCTTTTTTTAGATGAGTCCCGTTACATCGTCAACAACTCGCAAGTTGCATTTCTGCAGGAGCACCGGTTAGACCCGAGGGGCGGTGTTGAGGATGTCGCGGGCTGCGTGCGACACGATCGCCCCAAGGAGCGCAAGAGCCTCTTGCGTGCCGTCGCGGGCGCCTTTTTCAAAGTCATGCAGGGTCTGACCCATGGTGTTGGTGACATGGGCGAGACACAACACCGCCGACCCTGAGGCGCGCGCGAACGCATAGAGCGCGGCCGCTTCCATCTCGACCGCGAGCATCCCCTTTGCCTTGGCAGCCGCGATCGCGTTCGCGGTTTCACGGAACGGCGCGTCAGTCGTCCAGGTCGCTCCCACGATCGCTTCCAGCCCTGCTTCAGCCACGGCCCTGCCGGCGAGCGCGACCCAGGAAGGATCGGCTTCGGCGTAGTCTGCCGCCGGCGCGTAGTGATAGCTCGTTCCCTCATCGCGCAGCGCGCGATCGATGATGACAAAATAGGGAGGAGGCCTGATTGCACTGATCTGGCCAGCTGAGGTCAGGCTCAACAGGAAGTGACAGCCATTGGAAAACAGCTCTTCCGCGACGAGCACCGCAAACGGCGCACCCACTGCGCAGCCGACGATCCCTACTGGCTGGTCCCCAAGCATGAACGTGTCGAGCTGCGTGTGATAGCAGGGCCAGGTCTCGCACCGGCTTGCCTGTCCCGTGCTGCGAAGATGCCGAACGATGTCGCCGTCGGGATCCAGAACGCAGATGGATGGGCCTGCGGCATCAGGCAGCCCTTTCTGACGCCGCGCTTCCCGCAGGAGCGCGCCCGCGCGGAACACCGAGGGCGCGGCCGCACGCTTGTTGTCCAGGATAGGAGGCATGAACAAGGCTCATTGGACACTCCGAGCCGGACGTCAACTCGGATCGCGGAAGGATTGATCCGAGCCGACGTCGCCATCAATCACTGTCATGCCCTGCCGTTCCGGACCTCCCGGTGGGTGCTGCGATGACCTTCGGGTCGCAGCATCGGAATGTTATTACTACGTTCCCGTCCCGATCGCTCACTTCAAGTATGTGATCGAGAGAACGGCTGCTGAATGCGGCGTCGCGGAGGAGTTCCCCGGCGACGAGCCGTGCCTCCTCAAGAGCGGCCTCCTCCGTGGAGAACTCCTGGCCAATCCCATCCCTGTGAATTTGTCCTGAGTGGACCACGTTGAAGAAGTACCGGGGCATGACAGGTCCCCCGTATTTTGGCGTCATCAACGCCGTCCTTCCCGGCTTTAAGGACAACGACCGATGTCCGACTTGGTTCGCATCTTTTTGTTAGAACTCGGTTTTTCTGAGAGTTCTGTCAGGTACCGGATAGAAAGGCGACAAGTTCCATTCTAGATTGAGCCTGCTTTTGCGAGGGGTACATGCCCGGGCTTCGTCTGATAGAAGGCGCGTCATTCGATCCGGACACCACCCGGCTCATGGGACTGGCGTACGAACAGGCCTGCCTCACCCTTGGTGCCGGCAACATTGCGGCGCGGGAGCTTGTGGCCAAGCGGATCATTGAAGCCGCGCGCCGGGGGGAGGGCGATCTGACCAAGCTCGCCGCGTACGGGCTTGAAGGTCTTGCCGGGACGCGTGGGACGGGCGACACCGGATAGCGCGGGCCGCTCATGTCCGAGGCTGGTCCTTGTGTCATGTACATGGCAGACAGCCACGAAGTTACAGCGCAGTCTTTCGGTCAGTGGGGGCCTTCAGCCTGAGCACGTGGGGCTAAAGAACGCTCCTTCCGCAACAGCCAACGCCGCAGCCTCCATCTTCGGATCGACAGGAGAAATACTCTTGCCGAGCAATCGCAACAGAGTACTTGCCTCGCTCAAACCGGAGGAACTCTCGAGCCTCAGCAAGCACCTGCGCGAGGTGCCGATCAAGCAGGGGGAATTGCTGGAGGAAAGAGGCGAGCGTGTCGAGCTTGTGCATTTCCCGCAGAGCGGGATGATCTCGTTAATCGTTGAAATGCCCGAGGATCGCGCCGTAGAAGTCGGTGCGGTCGGATCGGAGGGAGCGATCGGCCTCACTGTCGGATTGGGCTCGCGCATCTCCTGCGTAAGCGCGTTGGTGCAGGTATCCGGGACAGCTCTCTGCATTCCGGCACAGCGCTTTCGGACCCTCGCCATCCAGAACCAGCATCTGACGGACCTGATTGTCACATACAACGAGGTGCAGTTGGGGCAAATCCAACAGACTGCGGCCTGCAACGCGCTGCACGACGTCGGCTCTCGTCTGGCGCGCTGGCTGTTGCAGACGAACGACAAGACGGGAGACGATACCATCCCGTTTACCCAGGAATTCTTGAGCAAGATGCTTGGCGTGCGCCGGGGCACCGTGTCAGTCGTCGCCACCCGCTTCGAGGCGGCCAAGCTGATCCACACCTCCCGGGGTCAAATCCAGATCCTTGACCGCAAAGGCCTGAAGAAAGAGGCCTGCTCCTGTTATGAGTACATTGCGCAATATGTCGACCGGCTGCTGCCGAGGAGCTAAGTAGGCTCCAGCGCGACATGCCAGTGGGCACCAATCAGCGGCAGTAATCGGATATCCCGCACTGATCGCGCCTGATTACCGATTACTGACTGCTGAATCGGGAGATCGCCTATGCGAGCCGGCATTGATACCGCACCGGCCATTGCCGCCGTGGATGAGCGGCGGATCCTCGATCTCGAGCAGCGCTCGATCAGAATCTCCAGCCCAACGTTTCAGGAGGGAGAAATCGCGGAACTCTACGCCCAGGCGATGGCGGACATCGGCCTCGACGTCGAAATGATGGAGATCCTCCATCCGCAGGATCCGGCGAAGAAGAGCCGGCAGCCGATCGGGCGTTTGCGCGGCGCCGGCGGAGGCCCCACCCTTCTGCTTAACGGACACATGGATCCAGGCGCGGAGATGTCGGGGTGGACCGTGGATCCGCTCGGGGCCAAGTTCGAGGACGGCTGGATCTGGGGAATGGGCGCGCATGACGACAAGGGCGGCTGCGTTGCCGCGATCAGCGCCATCGAGGCGATTGTTCGCTCAGGCATCCGCTTGCGCGGCGATGTCATCGTCACGCCGGTGATAGCCCACAAGCTCGGGGGGGGCGGGCACCAGGGCCCTGCTCGATCACGGAGTGAAGGCTGACCTGTGCATCAACATGGAGCATTCCAACAACACGATTGCCAATGTGTGCGTCGGCGTGGTGATGGTGCGCCTCGTGTGCACGGCGCCGGAGCTGTTCTTCCGCTACAGCGCCGAGGCTCGCGCGGCCTACATGAACCCGATCGAGCAACAAGCCGAGATCATCCGTCGAATCGGGCCGAGCCTCGCGCCTATACCCGAGGACGCATGGATGACGTTCAAGCCGCATCCCGAGCTTCCCGGATTTCCCACCCATACATTCGATGTGATCCACAAGGAGCACTACTATTTCAGGAATTACACCGGGCGATCGAGCCGCGAATGCGAGATGACCCTGCAATTCCGCACCGTTCCGGGTCAGACCATTGCGTCCATCGAGCGGGACCTCACTCGCCTTCTCACCGCGATCAAGCGCGATCATCCCGCGTTCAATTGCACCCTTGAGATCCCCGCTGCCGGAACGCAGACGAGCTGGAATCAAGCGCCCATGCAATGCCCGGCGGACCATGCGCTGGTGCGCGCCCTGGCCGAAGGGCAGATGCTGGCTTCAGGCAAGCCGGCGCACGTTGGTGCCCATGGGCGGCTCGGCAACGTGGGCGACGGCAATATCATCCAGGAGAGGCTCGGCATCCCCACGGTTCAGTATGGCCCGGGAGACATTCGCATCTATAAGGAATGGCCGACCCCCGACGAACGCGTCCTTCTGGCTGACCTGGTGACGGCGGCAAGGGCCGTTGCTCACGCCACCGTCTGCCTGTGCGGTTGATTCATCCGCAGCAGAAGATCTCGTCCGTATTGAATTTGTCGGACAAGAGCTCGGGACCATCCTGGCGGACGATGAACATGTCCTGGATGTGCCAGTGATTGATATGCGGCTCCATGGCAATGACCATGCCCTCTTCGAGCCGGCACGGGTTGCCGCGGGCGATGACCGGCTCCTGCTGATGCCACCAGCAGCCCACGCTGTGGCCGGCGAGCATGGTGGCGTACCGCATCCCCGCTGCTGAAAATCGCTCGACAACGTCGGCATAAATTTCACCGGCAGTCCTGCCCACCCGGCACTGGTCCGCGCATGCGCGGTAGATATCCCGCATCACCCGATTTGCCGTCGCTGCTCGGCGGTGGGCTCGCCGACGACGGCGCAACGCGACTGATGCCCGGGATAGCCGTGCAGATAGGCGACATAGTCGTTCCGAACGGCGTCTTGATGGGCAAACTCAAAATCGCTCTCGCCGGCATAGGCGATCGTGTTGCGCTGAGAATTGAGGATGCCGTGCACGAACTCGCATCCCCGCAGCAGGCACTCGGCCACGAGCCTCGCATGCACATCGCGCTCGCGCATGCGCGGGCGGATGGTGGGCAGCACCGCGGCGTAGGCATCATCCAGAATATCGGCGGCACGTTTGAGCAACGTGACCTCGCCTGGTGTTTTGACGGCGCGCACCTCGTCCATTACGGCTGTGCTGTCGAGCATGCGCAGTTTCGGCAGGCGAGCCCGCAAGCTCTCCCAGTCCGCAGCGCTGAGGAAGTTGCGCTCGAGGCCGATGACTGCGTCGGCGAGGCCCATCTCGGAGATGACGGTTGCAAGCCGCTCGACCGGCGGCTCCCGATAAGCCTCATAGACCTCGATGAGCTCTATCCAGGAGTCGCGGCGTGTAAGGCCTTCAGCGAAGGCGTTGAGCACAGTTCGCGGTTCTCCCTCCCGCGGCCAGACCACAAACGTGCCCCGTGGAGAATCCGTCAGGTCGAGGTGCCGCGCCAGTGTTCCGGGGTAGGAGACACCGGACAGATAAGTGTAGTTCACGCCGGCCCGCGCGACGACTGCCGCCAAGCCATGCTCGTCCAGCTTCTGGTTGAGCCGATCGAGATTTACGAGGATCTCACGCGATTTTTTCATGCCGTTCACAAAATGCGCGCTATGAAAGCTCGGGTGCGATCCAATTTGGGGGAAGTCAACAAACGGTTCGGCGGCCCCTCCTCGACAATCTGTCCGCCATCCATGAACACGATCTTGCTCGCGATGTCCCGCGCAAAGGCGAGCTCATGTGTCACGATGATCGAGGTCCGTCCTTTGATGGCGAGCTCCCCGATCACCTTGAGCACCTCGCCGATCAGTTCCGGATCGAGTGCGGAGGTTGGCTCGTCGAACAGCATGATCTTGGGATGCATGATGAGCGAGCGCACGATGGCGGCGCGCTGCTGCTGCCCCCCCGAGAGCCGGGCAGGATGCACATGCGCCTTGTCGCTCAGGTTCACCTTGGCGAGCAGCTCCATGGCTTCCGCGGCTACCTCGTCCCGGTCGCGGCCGAGAACCCCGGTCGGCGCTTCGAGGATATTGCCCAGCACGGTGAGGTGCGGGAACAGGTTGAATTGCTGAAACACCATCCCCAACAGGGTACGGAACCTGGCCACCTCGCGTTGCGGCAGAAGCCGGCCGTCCCTCTCGACGCCCCGCGGCGTAATCGTAAAGCCATCGACTTCGATCGACCCATGCTGGATCGGCTCGAGATGGGTCAGGCAGCGCACCAGCGTGCTCTTTCCGGACCCCGACGGGCCGATGATGGCAACCGTGGCGCCCTCCTCGACATCGAAGTCAATCCCCCGGAGCACGTCGACCTTGCCGAACCGTTTCCAGACGCCGGACGCTCGCACCAGCGGTTTTTCCGGCCCGCCGGGCTCCATCACTCGGTGCCGTGCAGCTGGTGGAAATAACCGAACTGAGGCAGGTGGCGCGTCGCCAGACGCACGCCGAGCGCTATCACCATCACCATGAGAAAATACAGCAGAGCGACGAAGCTGTAGACCGGCATAGGGAGGAAGGTCATCGAGACAATCAGGCCGGCCTGGTACATCAGATCGGGGACCGCGATCACCGAGACGATGCTGGTCGACTTGAAGCAGGTGACGAACTGGTTGAGGATTCCTGGAATCATCCGCATCAAGGCCTGCGGAATGACGATGCGCCGCATCAGGCGCTGATAGGTCATGCCGAGCGCCTGGGATGCCTCGACCTGGCCCTTGTCGATCGACTCGATTCCCGCGCGAAATTCCTCCGCAAGATATCCGCTCGACTGCAGCGACAGCGCGATCACGGCGCTGGTCCACGCGCTGAACTTGATCCCGAGAATCTCCGGCCAGGCGAAGTGAACCCAGATGAGCTGCACGAGAATGGGCGTATTGCGGCCGAACTCGACGAACAGCACCGATGGAAACCGGAGGATGCGGGCGCGCGACAGCGATCCCAGGCAGGCGATCAAACCGACCACTACGGCAATCAGCATGGCGACGATCGCCAGCTGTATAGTTACCCAGATTCCGTAACCGATGACGTCGGCATTATCGGCGATCAGTCGGTAAAATCGCCCGAACGACACGAAACAGCTCCTGGCATCTGCTGTCTGTCGCGCCTATCGGGCGCTAGGACTCAATCCTTTTTTGCAAACGGATTGGTACGCTCCAGATACGCGTCGTAAAGCTGCTTGGCCATGCCGTTGGCGGTGATCCAGCCGGAGAACGAGTTGAGGAACACCAGCCAATCCGGATCGCCTTGGCGTACTGCCCATCCATTGGGCGCATTGCCGAAATCATTGTCCGGAAATCCCATCACGGCCCAGGCGGCGTTTTCGGGCACGTTCAGCCACCAGCGGGCGCTGATCGTCGGGAGCACCGCGGCATCGGCGTCGCCCCGCTTGACCCAGTCTATGACCTGCACCGTACTCGGCACTTTGACTGCCAGGATATGCGCCTTGGGGAAGAAGCGTTGCGCATTGTCATGCTCGCGCGTGCCGAGCTCGGCGATGATGTTGATGCTGGGATTGTTCAGGTCCGCGTGAGCCTTGATGCTCTTCGGGTTCTTCTTGTCGATGATGATGTTGTCGCCTTTGGCGCCGAACGGCGTCACAAAAGCAATCTCCATAGCGCGCGGGGCGGTATAGACAATGGACGAGGCGAACAGGTCGCAGGTCCCTTGCTTGAGCGAGAGCACGGCCACATCCCAGCCGACCTCGGCAATTTCCGCTTTCACCTTCATCCATTTGGTGAGCTCATTGAGCAGATCGACCATGACGCCGGTCCATTGGCCGGTGCGGGGATCCTTGTAATTGTCCGGTTGCTGCTGGGCCAAGCAGACCTTGATCACCCCGGATTGCTTGACCTGGTCGAGCGCTGAGGCAGCGAGCGCTGCTTGGGAGAGGCCGAGGGAAACACCAAGCGCGAATGCAGCAACGCCCAGCTTTCGAGACCAGCTCCGTAGAGTCATGGCTACCCCTCGTTTCGTTCCGTTACGCTCTCTGGGCCGAAAGCAGATATGCTCTCTGCCGCCGTCAATCGGAAGATCACGGTAATGCGGGGGCGTGCCTCGATCAACCCGCTTTAGCTCATTCGACGACTATGGTGGCGGTCATTCCGGCCCAGTCATGATCGGCGCAACGGGGAGCAAACAATCCGGCATTCTGGGCAATAAGATAAATATCTATCATCTGCTGCGGCTGCAGAAAGACCGAGGACCTGCTGTCGTTGAATGCGCCGGTGTCTTGAACGATCGCCGACTGGAAAAATTCGGGAGCGGTAAAGTCGTGCCCCTCCTTGCCTGCATTGACCAGGTGCAGGCGATACGGCTGCCCGTGGCGCAGGGTGAGCTGGTCAGGGATGAACTGGTATTCGATCATCCTGAGCTCGACAGTTTGCGCCTTCGACCAGTCGATCGAGCTGACCGTATCGGCCGGCGCAATTGCAACAAGTCCTGTCAGGACCAACGCGCTGAAAAAAGTTGAGGTAGGCGGGGGCTTCATCCGCAACGACTCACGCTCACCGCTTGGAGGGGCGGTACGTGCCCGGCCCCTCCACAGAGGCTGAAAGCCGTGCCGCGCGTCGCGTTACTTCGTAACTTGGCCGCGGATTTCACCGCCCTTGTTCGCGTCCGTGTGCACGTTGACGTACCATTTGCCGGCCAGCAACTCAGCGGCCTGAGCATCGGTGAGGGTGGCCGAACCCTCGAGCGGGCTGGTCGCCGGGGCGATCGGAACGGCAACACCGCCATTCTTTCCCGGCTCGCCGGAGTGGAAATGCGCGGCGGTAGCAGGCCCCGTCAGGTCTGAATAACTGCCCTTCCAGGACAGCTTCTTGCTGGCGGTGTCGTAAGTCGCCGTGAGGGTACCAGTGCCTTTGCTGGAATTCGGCGGCACTTGATTGGTGGCGTTCATGGGGGCCTTGAGATTCACCACTTCCGCCATCGCCGGCCATGCCAGCGCAATCGCCGTACTGGCGGCCAATCCGGTCAAAGTCGATCGTAAACTCCTTGGACGCATTGCGTTTCTCCTCTCCAGAACAAGTTTGGCGCCGGTTGCCGAGTTGCCCCGCTGCTTGCGCGTGCAGGCCGGCTATCGTCGTCGTTGTTCGCTATGCTATTATCACTGCCGTTTTCTGTCATCCACGAAACGGACCGCAATCGGCACCCCGGTGATCTCGCCGGCCAGCCCTTCCGTGAGCGGAAGCGGCGTGCAGCGGTGAAGCGCGTCCATGATGGCGTTGAAATAAATGTCCCGGATTTCCGGCGGAACGCCGCGCGTGGCATAGGTGACTCGTGGTGGCGCGATCATCTCCCCGTCCTGCTTGAGTGCAAAGCGCACCGTCATCTCCATGCCGGGGCGGGCTTGCTCCTCAAGCGGCGGCACCCAGCAGCCGCGCAGCGCAGCGTACATGGCTCGCACGGTGTCGAGCGCTTGCGGCGGGTTGGGCGTTGCAGGATCGGGCGTCGCCGGCCTCTCGGCCGCGCTGTAGATGGTCAGTCGCAGGTCCTCTCCGAATGGATAGAAGATATCGGGGCCGTAGGAGCGGTGGCGGAAGGCCCTGGAGAGCTTCAGCGCGCAGGGATGTGCGAACGCGCTGCAGCTTGCAGCCGGCGAGGTGTTGAGCAGGCCCGCAGCCGTCACCATCGCAGGCGCGAGCAGAAAGGTGTAGAGAGTAATCAACGCCATTGCGAAGTGCTTTAAATGCGTGCGAGAGAGGCTCCGATGCGTCGAACAGGCTTGGTGCTCGTAGTGGGGTGCGTGGCGGCGATCAGTTTTGCTGCGCGCAGTCAAACCTCGAATGCGCCGCAGCCCCCGGCGCAGGCATCCACGCCGGCCCAGGAGCTGCCGAAAACCTACCTGCCCGGCCTCGGCGAGTTCATGGGAAGGATTCAGGTCGATCATGCAAAGCTGTGGCTTGCCGGGCAAGCGCGCAACTGGGAGCTTGCAGACTATGAGCTGACCGAGCTGAAGGAAGTGTTTTCGGACGTGCAGGATTTTGTTCCGCGTTATCAGAACGTCCCCGTCGGCGACATGATCGACGCGATCATCACCGGGACGATGACCGAACTGGACAAAGCCATCTCGGCGCGCGATTTCAACGCCTTCTCGACCGCCTTCGACCAACTGACGACCGCGTGCAATTCCTGCCACCAGGCTGCCAACCGGCCCTTCATCACCATCCGGCGGCCGGCGCAGTCGAGTTTCAGCAATCAGGACTTCTCCCCAAAGAAGTAAGACCCGCGAGTAGGGTGGGCAAGGGCGCGCGCGGAGGTCTACACAGAGCGTGCAGGCTTAACCGCGCAAGAGCGCGCGCTTTGCCCACCCTACAGGTTCGCGTCCGCCGGGCACATCCTGCTCTAATGCGCGCCGCGATAGATCGGCGCGGGCTGGGCAAAGAAGCTTGCGAGAATGTGATAGCAGATCGCGTAATTCTTCTGCTGAAATGAGGCGTGCGCGATCCCAGGCATCACGGTAAACTGCTTGTCGGGGTTGGGAAGCCTTTCGAAAAATTTCAGAAGATCCTGAAAGCTGGCGATGCCGTCGTATTCGCCGCGCATGATCAGGGTCGGCACCGTGATCTTTTCCGGCTCGCACACCGGCAGATTGGCGCACATGTCAACGTAGGTACCGGTCGGTACCGAATCGTCCAACTTGAGGATTGCGTCGGCAAAAGCCTCGATTACCGCATCATCCGCGGTGCCGGGGTGATCGCGCTCGAAAATGGAGCGCACGAATTCGCGATCGATCGGGCGGCGGCTCTTCGCCCGGAACTCGGGCAGGCGCTTGCTCCGTTCCGCCAGCGTGGGAGAGCCCTCGCCGGTCCACACCATGGCATCAAGCGCAAGCCTTGCCACCATCTCAGGGTGGCGTTGTGCGAACAACGCTGCACGCAGCGCGCCCGATGAAATTCCGTAGACCATGAGCGACTCCTTGCCCCGCAGCTTCTGGATTGCGCGTGCGGCCGCGAAGCAGTCCTCGGCGCCCAGCGCAATCGGCGCATTGTTGTTGCGATCCTTGGTGGAGCGGCCATAACCCTCCATGTCGACGCACCAAGTGTCGTATCGGCGCGCTGCGAAGAAATCCATGACCGAGGAGTCCGGCCGTCCCGGCACATGCAGGTCGAAGGTCGGCTGCGAAGCCATGGAGGAGCCGTGCACGAACAGGATTCGACCGGCAGTCCCGGACGGATCGCCGGCATGCTTGTTCCATAGGAAGAGCTTCGCGCCGTCGTCCTTGTGCGCCCAATGCTCGGTACCGATGATGCGCAGCGGCTTGTTCATGCAGATTCCTTCACTCGCCCTTGATGGCATTCGCTGTGATGATCTTCGCCCACTTGTCGATCTCGGAGCCGACGTGCACACCGAACTGCTCGGGTGTCATCGCCATCGGCTCGGCACCTTGCCTCTCCCAGGCGCCCTTCACGCCCGGCCGTAACAGGATCTCGTTCACCGCATGGTTCAAGCGCTCGACGATCGGCTGCGGCGTTCCTGCCGGGGCCATAACGCCGATCCACATTGTCGCCTCATAGCCGGGGACGCCCGCCTCGGAAAGCGTCGGCACGTCGGGAAGAATCGCCGAACGCGTCTTGCCGGTGGTGCCCAGCGCCTTGACCCCCCCGGCCCCAATCATCTGCGCCATTGTCGGGATTGAATCGAACATCATCTGGACCTGGCCGCTGATGATGTCGTTGCGCGCGCCCGCGCTGCCCTTATAGGGCACGTGCTGGATGTCGGTGCCGGTGAGATTTTTGAACAGCTCTCCTGCCATGTGATAGTTCGAGCCAACTCCTGACGAGGCGTAGTTGAGCGCGCCGGGCTTCGATTTAGCGAGCGCAATGAATTCCTTGACGTTGTTCACCGGCACCGAGGGGTGCACCACCATGACCAGCTCGGACGAGAGCAGCGAGCCCACCGGAACGAAGTCGCGCAGCAGCTTGAATGATTTATTGGGGACGAGCGTCTCGGTCGTGGTCTGTGTCGCAGAAACCATGAGGAGCGTGTAGCCGTCGGGCGGAGATTTTGCCGCGGCCTCGCTGCCGATGATGGTGCCGGCCCCTGGCCGGTTCTCCATCACGAAGGGCTGGCCGAGGCTCTTGCGCAGCTCCTCGGAGATCGCACGGGTAAAGACATCCGTCGGGCCTCCAGCCCCGAACGGCACGATGACTCGGACCGGGCGTGACGGATAGTCCTGCGCCATGGCCGGTGCCCATGGCACCAGGCACAAGCTGGAGATAAGGATCAGGAACAGGAACTTACGCGGCATGTCTGTTTCCTATATCGTAGTCTTGCGGGCGGCCAGCTGCACCGCTTGGACAGCTGCACGCAGCCGGCTATGCTGCTGGTGCTATGTCTCCGAGATCTCATTCACGTGTGCAATCTCAGAGTCACACCCGTGAGCTGGGCTGCGTACGCGCCGGGACCATGAACGGAAATATCCATGAATTACACGACTGACTTCAAGTCGATTCGGGCACAGGTCTCGCCGCAGGAATGGCAGACGCGCGTCGATCTCGCCGCCTGCTACCGCCTTATCGACAAGTACCGGATGACCGACCTCATTTATAACCACATCACTGCGCGCATCCCTGAAAGCCCCGACCATCTGCTGATCAATCTTTACGGCATGTTGTACAAGGAGATCACGGCATCGAGCCTGGTGAAGATCGATGTGGAGGGCGAGATCATCTGGAAGCCGGATACGGATTACGGCATCAACAAATCCGGCTACGTCATCCATGGTGCCATTCACAAGGCGCGCTCCGATGTCGCCTGCGTGCTGCACACGCACACCCGCGCCGGTATCGCGGTCGCCGCCATGAAATGCGGGCTCCTCCCCCTGTCCCAGACCTCCATGCGGTTTGTCGGCCACATCGGTTATCACGATTATGAGGGGCCTGCCGTCGATCTCGACGAACGCGAGCGCATCGTGGACGATCTCGGGCCGCACGACGCGCTGGTCATGCGCAATCACGGCCTGCTCACCTGCGGTGCGTCCATCCAGCAGGCGTTCAATACAATGTATCAGCTGGAACTGTCCTGCCGGTCGCAAGTCGATGCGATGGCGGCGCGTGCCGAGCTCACCATGCCCGGCGAGAACGTGCTCGCCCACACCGCGCACCTCTACCAGCCCGGCACCCGGCGCCCGTATGGGGTGCTCGAGTGGCCCGCCATGCTGCGTCTGCTCGACGCCGAGGACCGCAATAGCGGCTACCCACCCTATTGGAATTGAAAAGAAGGCGGCAGCCGAGCTACAGGGAAGACAGTTCAATGTTTTCCGGGTCGCGCCGCGCGTTCCAAAAATCAAGAAATCATCGGGAAAAGGTGTATTTCATGGCCGACGGCACCGAGCTTTTCGAGATCATCCACACGACGCGGGCAATGCGGCGCCTCAAGCCCGACCCCGTACCCGATGCAGTCATCAATCGGATCCTCGAGGCGGGACAATGCGCGCCCAATGGCGCGAATGCGCAACAGTGGCGCTTCCTCGTCGTCAAGGACCGGGCCATAAAGCAGGCAGTGCAAGTCTGGTATCAGCGCGCCTTCGACGAGGTGATCGGGCCGCATTACCGATCGAGCGCGCCGCCCCCGGGAATGGATCCCGAGCGATATCGGCGGCAAGCCGCCGCCGTGCAATATCTCACCGAGCATTTCCACGAGGCGCCGGTTTGGATCGTTGCTTGCATTCAACATGGCACACAGCCGACCAACCGCTGGTCCGGGGCCAGTATTTATCCGGCCGTGCAAAACATGCTGCTCGCTGCGCGCGCGCTCGGTCTCGGTGCCACGCTCACGACGCGCCATCTCGTCTACGAGAAGGAGACTGAGGCCGCGCTCGGGTTACCGCCTGGCGTTCATTCCTATGCCATCATTCCCATCGGTTATCCGATAGGTAAATTCGGCCCGGTGCGGCGGGGCCCGCTCCCCAAGATCGTCTACAAGGATCGTTGGGGGCAGGCTTGGGATGGCGCCTGAAAAAGTCTACGCCCTCGGTGATGGACGACAGCCGGCAGCAGCACACGCTGCAAGCACCAAGTAGAGGCACACACATTTAGTCGCGGGATTGGCGTTTTGTCGCCGCAAAGAGGCAAGATTCGGTTGATATCTTTATGGGAATGTTACGGGGGTGACTTTGGAGGGGCGAGATGAAGAGAGTTGCGATTACGTGCGGTGCAGTTGCCATCGCGCTTGCGTGCATTGCGCCGAAGGAAGCGGCAGCGGGAGACAATGTTGCAGGGGCTCTGCTTGGTGGCCTGGCAGTGGGCACGCTTTTTGGGATAGCGGCGGCCAGCCCTCCGCCGGTGTACTACGCTGAACCCGTCTACGTTCCGACCTGCTATTGGACGCGCGGCAGGCCGCTGTGGGACAGCTATCGAGGAATTTGGATCAGGCCGCGTATCCAAGTATGCGACTGAGGAGTACTGAGTTTTAGTCCCAAGAGGAGTGAGAACTACAGCCCGCCGTGGCGGGCTTTTTTTTCGAGAGGACACGATCTTTTCTCGCGAACTGAATGCGCGAGCTGTCCTTTAGAAGACTCACTTGCAAATCTCCTGTCGGGCGGTAACTTTTTTGAGGCGACGGATTTGCAAAGCATTTGGGGGAGAATGGCGGGGTTAATATCCGTATCCGGCATGAACGAGCTGCAGGACACCCGCGCGGCGTCTCTGCTTACTGCGGTGCTGCGGAAATAGTCCGGGCGCTCGACCATGCCGACCGCTCCCTTTGACCGAAACGCAACTCGCGGGCAGCGGCGCCAGCTTCGAACTAAACTAATGAACAAAAATCTTTCGGAGCGTCCCCGTCTTGCCGTTCTGCAGCCAAGTAATGTCGTAGATGCGCCAAGCATTCCTGATCTGGACCAGATCGAGCACGACGGTCATCACTCGTCCTAAATTGACGAACTTGACGGTGGCTTGCGCCTTCCCGGCGACCGCGTCGGTCACCGAGATGTCAAACGTGGTGACGTCCCAATCTTGTGCATCGAGGAAAGGGTCGAAGTCGAGTGCCCCCACTTCGTTGCGCCCCGCCGCCGCCTTCTGGTCCGTGGTCATCAAAGTCGCGAGCTGGGGTTCGAAGTAGCGCCGGATGGTGCGCTCGCTGTCGAGCGGCAGGCCCTTGGCGTCCTTGCCTTTGTAAGAATCGTAGATCGCCGTGATGAAGGCGGTTGCCGACACATCGCCAGCGCACGCTGGGCCGGTGAGAGCCGCACAGGCGGCGCCGAGGGTGAGCCTACGTCGGGTCAACATCGCTCGCGCTCGCTGGCAGATTTACCCTGCGGCGGCAAGCCTGCCGCCCATGGAACTATCCCAGAAATGTGCCATCGGCTGCGGCGCGGGCCAGAGACGAAATAGGGCCCCAAGGCGCTCGTTCTGGTCGCCTCGGCACGTCACGAGCGAGCATTGGCTCGATGCCTCTCTACCACTGTGGCTAAAAGAGCACATCGGGCTGCGGCAGTGAGCCCAGGAATGAACCTTCAGGATTCCTCTCGCGACCAATCCGTGGGCGGCGATGCCGCGCGAGGGGGGAAATCCAGATGATTGCGAGGGTGACGATTCTCATTGCGAGCTTGCTTGCAGCCGCTCCGGCCATGGCTCAGTCGATGAACGCTGAAGCGGCTCAGCGATTTGTGACCGGGAACCTGTTCGGGTTCAGCTGTTTCGAAGGGTCGCGCGGAGTGGGCCAAATCTATAGTGACGGGTCGGTAACCGGGACTATTCAGGTCAGCGGCTCGGGACCGGTGCGATCGTTTGGGCTTCCGCCGGGGACGTTCAAGGTGAAGGGCGAGGCCGTATGCGCCACTCTCAAAGGCTTGTCATTCGAGCCGTGCTTCAATCTCAACAGAACCGGCGAGCAAAGCTTTCGGGCGTCGCTCACTGGGTTCGGTAGCTTCGCGCATTGCGATTTTGCCCGGCGCCTGAACTCCGCCAGCTTAAAACAAGAGTGAACTTAGCATGGACGCAAAGCCCTGGACCGTCCGGGCTGGAACGCGGACCGTAGCGTGGCTGTCATGCGCCGCCAATTCAATGCGCTGAGTCTCGGGGTGGGTTTAGCGCTCACTTGCTTCGGAAGCGGCACAGCCCGCGAAGATCTCCAAATTGACGAGACGGTTTACAAATCCGAATCCTGGACGATCGGGTACAACAGCAGCGTGAAGGGCTGCGTCGCTTGGGCTATCTCTGACGACAGTACCACGGTTTGGATTGGATTTGATGGTAGAGAGCCTGATATTCCGACTTACCTTGCGTTCACCAATCCGAATTGGCGCTCCATAGAACCTCGGAAGTTCTATGAGCTCCAAATCCAAGCGTTGGGATCCCATGGCTGGAGAGGTTACGGCAGCGGTGTCGAACGTCCGAACGAAAAGGGGTTGTTTGTATTCGGTGTAAGACGACGATTCCTGCAAGAGTTTGCGCAAGCTTCTGGAGTCGTACTTCTGCTCAACAAGGAGGTGCTTACACGGACCAACATTTCTGGCGCGTCGGATGCTATCGAGAAGCTGATGTCTTGCCAGGAACAACGGATAATCGTGTCGAAAAATCAACGTATAGAAGCGACCAGATTGGTCGAAGAAGCACAGAGATTACAACGTGGGCGTCAAATAGTGAACCGTGAGCGGGTCCCTTGGGAGGAGACGGAGAAATCAAGGCATGAGCAAGCGCTGGGAGGGCAGCTTGAGAATAACAAGAAAAAGCAACAAGAAGGGGAATCTGAGAAAGCTGCACAAAACCCCGCTCTGCCTCCCACGCCAGTTGAGCACCCCCCTGCTGACCCTGAACTGAAAGGCAACGCACTCGTCAGGGCAATCAAACAGGAGCTAATGCGGGTCGGCTGCTATGATGGCCGCATCGATGAGGATTGGCAAACCGCCTCAGCACAAGCGGCTATTGGAAAGTTCGTGAGACTAGCACGGCTTACCGTTTCTCCTGCGCAGCCGACAAGCGAGCTGCTCGATGCGATTAGAGCCAAGTCCGAACGCATCTGTCACCTTAAGTGCGGAGGTCGTCAAGTTGAGAAGGATGGCCGTTGCATAGCGAAGAAATGCCCGAGCGGCTTTGAGCTGGATGATGATGGCGATTGCATCTTCAGACGAAGGACGGTGTCCAGGCACGAGACGGACGAGAATGAGGAGCGGCCAAGAGTACGCTCATATGAAACGAAAAGACGGGCCAGAGCGGATTCTGAGCGGGACCTGCATGACAGAAAGAGAATTGTGACACTTGGCAGGCACGTCACCTGCGGCCCCACCGGCTGTAAGAAAGTGCCGATTGGCTGTCGTGCTATACGAGAGCCTGATACTGGTAACGGAAGGGTTGGCAAGATACTTTGCCCGTGAACAAAGCCAAGCACGTCGTCACGCAAGCCCGAGCGCCAGAACTGGCCTCGGCGTGACGGCGGGAGAGTAATGTAGGCTTTGGCACGAAGGAGCCCTCCTCAGAATGCCTACCAATGACTTTTGACCGGGGTAAAGCAGACCTGATGCGAGCGCCTTGTTCACCGCTGGTTTTGACCCAAAGGCGCTGCCGATCACACATCACCGGGAGCGCTGTAGTCGGTGGCCTTGCATCCGAATCTGAGTTTTTCGCACCCACATTCCCTGGACTGCGCTTAAGATAGCCGCGGGCGTCGTGTATCCGGTCGTATGCGCCGAGGAGGCAATCATCATGAAGCTCGGCCGTGTTCGCCTCAGCGTCGCGGACGCACGCGATCTGGCGGAAGGCGCTTTACGCGGCATCGGATATGAAAACGACGAGGCACGCATCATTGCCGACCACGTGATTGATGCCGCCATGTGCGGCTATGAGTATTCGGGGCTGGCGAAGATCCTCAACGTGTCCGAGAGCGAGCACTTCCGGTTGCCGCGCCGGTCCATGAAGGTGTTGCGAGAGACCGAGGGCTCGCTTGCTTTTGATGGCGGCAACAATGTCGGCATGCTTGCGCTCTTTCACGCCGCGCAGGCGACGATCGACAAAACCAAGGCCCACGGCATTGCGCTCGTTTCGGTGACCAACGCCTGGATGAGCGGGCGTAGCGCCTACTATGTCGAGATGATCGCCAAACACCGCCTCGTCGCGATTCACACTGCGGCCAGCTCGCCGCAAGTGGCCCCGCCCGGCGGCGTCCGGCCGGTGCTCGGAACCAACCCGATTGCGATTGGGCTTCCCTCGTCGCGCGGACCAATCGTATTCGATATGGGCACCTCGGCTTACATGATGACCGAGGTGATGCTGCGCGAACGGCTCGGAGAGCTGCTTCCCGAAGGCGTTGCGCTCGGTCCCGGGGGCGAGCCGACCAGGGATCCAGCGGCGGCACGCCACGGCGCCTTGCTGCCGTTCGGCGGCTACAAAGGTTTCGGGCTTGCGCTCATGCTGCAGGCGCTCGGGCTGCTCGGCGGTTCTGGCTTGGATGCCGAGAGCGAGTACGGCTATCTGTTCGTCGCCTTCCGGCCCGACCTCCTCGGGCCAGCCGACGTATTCGAACGGCAGGTGACGCAGTTGATCGAACGCATCAAGGCGACGCCACGGCAGCCTGGCATCGATGAGATCCGCATTCCGTCGGAGCGGGCATTTCGCTCTCGCGAGCGCGCACGCCGCGAGGGCCTGGAGATCGACCGGATGGTATTCGATGCGCTCGTCGCCCTGCGTGCGCGGCAGGGATAACGCCGCAGGAGCGTATCTTGCAGGATCAGTCTGGGTCACCGCGCCGCGGTAAGACCCAGCTCCTTTGCTGCGATTGCGAGTCGTTCGCGTTGTTCCTGCATTGCTGCTGCGAATACAGCCGGACCGCCCGCGTTGGCAATTTGGCCGGTAACGCTCAGCTTTTCGCCGAAATCCGGCTCTTGCACGACGGCGCGCACGTCGGCGGCGATATGTTCTCCAAGCGCCGCGGACATGTCATGCGGGCCGAAAAAACCCACAAGCCCATCGAGGGTGAGTTCCGGATAGCCCGCCTCCTTGACGGTCGGTACCTCGGGGTTGCTCGGCGGCCTTATGCTGTTGGTCGACGCGAGCATCTTGATTTTTCCTGCCTGAAGCTGCGGACGAAGCGTCGCCAGCGATGCTTCGGTCACCTGGATTCGTTCTGTGGCAACGTCGTTGGCGGCATCCTGGGGGTTGCGATAGGGTACGCGCTTCATGTCGAGATTGTTCTTCTTGAGAAAGCCCGCGAAGAGGAAATCGATGGCGCCGGTCGTGCCGGCCCAGTTGAGTTGTCCCGGGTTTGCGCGCGTCATCGCTACCAGCTCGTGCATCGTTTTGACCTCCATTGCCGCAGGAACCGCGATGACGATGACCGTGTTCCAGCCTCGCGCGATCGGCAGCAGGTCGCTGTCCTTGTAAGGCATCTGCTGCAGCACGTACGGATGCGCCGTGAGTGCGGATGTCGGGGACGCAAGCAGGACATGATCGTCGTTCGCGCTGATGACGGCGCTCACCGCGACGATGGCATCGCCGCCTGGGCGGTTCTCGATGACGACGGGCTGCCCCCAACGCTTGCTCAACCGATCACCAAGGAGGCGGGTGCCGAAATCCACACCGCTGCCGGGTCCCAGAGTTGCAATGAACTTGACCGGCCGCTGGGGCCAAGTCTGCGCCGTGGATGGAAAAACAGAAACCAGCAGCAAAAAAAACGCGAGAGCGGGTCGATAGAATCGTCGGGTCGATCGCCCCAGTGAAGACATGGGCCAAGCTCCGTTGGTGTGATGGCATAATGGTCGGAAAAAGGTTCTGATCACCTGACTTCTCATTGCGACCCGTCGCGGTAGGGACGCGAGTTACCTCGCGCCCCCCGCACAGATCCGTACATGAGACTTTCCCTCATACGGCTCCTACCTCG
>Ga0209331_1000056_pt1 | contig 34577 bp, 34 predicted proteins | sample JacPinW_OM3H0_M3_FD_187971 | JGI IMG/M metagenome (GOLD analysis project Ga0209331, IMG submission 187971) | Forest soil microbial communities from Algoma, Ontario, Canada - Jack Pine, Ontario site 1_JW_OM3H0_M3 (SPAdes) (version 2) | ecosystem: Environmental > Terrestrial > Soil > Boreal...
GCACCGGACTGCCGCGCGATCATTTCGCTGGTGACCATGGTAATCAGCGCGAGCACAAGCCCGGTGCGGCAGCCGGTGAGAATCTCCGGCAATGCCGCCGGCAACACGATCCGGATCATGCGCTGCACCGCCGAGAGTCCCATCGCGGCACCGGACCACAGCATCTTTTCCTCAACCGCCTTCGCGCCCTGAAAGCTGTGATAGATCACGGGAAGGCTGACGCCGAGAAAGATAACGAGTATCTTTGCGATTTCGCCGACGCCGAGCCAGAGCATGATGATCGGCATCAGCGCCGCCTTCGGCACCGGATAGGTCACCATCAGCAGCGGATTGAAGAACGATGCCACGACGCGGCTGCGGCCCATCATCAGTCCGAGCGGGATTGAAGCGATGACGGCGAGACTGAAGCCGATGGCCATGCGGCGGAGCGATGCAAGAATGTTGATCAGGGATTCCTTGTCGCCAAGAATGGAGGGGATCGCGCGGATCGCTTCCATCGCGGGCGGGAAGCTGTCGGTGTTCAGGATCAGCGCCGCAGCCTGCCAGATGCCAAGCAGGCCGAGGCAGGCGAGCAGCGGCGCCGAGCGCGTGACGAGGGTGCGACCTGAAATCATGGCCGCAACCCGTCTTCGCTGGTGTCGTCGATCATGCGCTCGATGTCGACAACGTATTTCTGGTAGCTGACATCGAGCAAAAGCTCCGACCGGCGGCGCGGCCGCGGCAGATCGATATCGACAATCGCTTTGATGCGGCCGGGCGAACGCGTCATCACCACGACCTTGTCAGACAGAAATACCGCTTCGTCGACCGAATGGGTGACAAACAGCACCGTCTTGCGGTCGCGTTCCCAGATATTGAGCAGATCGTTCTGCAGCCGCGTGCGCGTATGCGCATCGAGCGCGCCGAACGGCTCATCCATCAAGAGCACCGCGGGGTGATAGGCCAGCGTGCGCGCAAGCGCGACGCGCTGCTTCATGCCGCCGGACAATTCCTTGGGATAAAAATTCTCAAAACCCTTGAGGCCGACCATCTCGATCAGGCGGCGGCTTTGCGCTTCGGCTTCCGCATGCTTCACGCCCTGCTGGCGCGGACCATACATCACGTTGCCGAGCACGCTCTTCCAGGGAAACAGCGCGAACTCCTGAAACACCGGCCCGCGGTCGGGACCGGGCCCGACGATCGGCTTACCCTTCATCTTCGCCAAGCCTTGCGTCGGATTGACAAAGCCACCGACGATATAGAGCAGCGTCGATTTTCCGCAGCCGGACGGCCCGAGAATGGAGACGAAAGCGCCATCCTCGATTGTCAGCGAGATATCCGACAATGCCAAATGGTCTTGACGACCGGAAGTGCGAAAAATCTGCGAGACCCGGTCGATCTCGATCATGGCCGCCGCCGGCTTGCGCGCCGGCGCGGACTCCGCCTTAACATCCGACCGCGATGGCAATACCTTCATTCCCGCTTTTCTTCCCGGCGCACAGCTACCTCCCGAATTTCTTCGGCCAACGACGGAGCATAGCGGAAACTCGCGGGGCTTGGCGATGCTGTTTCGAGGGCCGGCCAACAGGAACCGGGCGGTACGGGCCGGAAGCAGGACGGTAAGTTTATCCTTGAGTAAGCGCGGTGGCCCAGCTGAAATCATAGTGCGCGCTCATCGCCTTCATCATGACCGTAGCGGCCAAGACAAAGACGATCTGTAACAAGGTTTTCGTCGTGAAGATTTTTGCAAACAGCGACATCATGATGCTCCCCGGTTGCGGTCGTATACGGCACCGCAGTCCCGCAATCAACAAGCACCGCCGTTCCCAGCGCAGGAACTTGAGGTGTTACGCTTCGAACAACTGAGCCGCACGACCGCTAATCGAACCACGGCCATTCCGCCGCGCCGTCATGCGTGACCGCGCCGCCGGGCGCCTGCCCGACCAGACGGGCGTATTTGGCGAGCGTTCCTGCCCGATGCCGCGGCGGCCGCTGCGTCCATACCTGCCGCCGCCTTGCCAGTTCATTGTCGTCAATCAGCATATCCATGCGGCGCGCACCGGCATCAATCCTAATACGGTCGCCTTCGCGCACCAGCGCCAGCGGGCCACCGATGAACGATTCCGGCGAGACATAGCCGATGCACATCCCTCGCGTCGCTCCGGAAAAGCGCCCGTCGGTGATGAGTGCGACCTTCTCACCCATCCCCTGCCCGTAAATCAGCGCGGTGACGCCCAGCATTTCGCGCATGCCGGGACCGCCGACCGGGCCTTCATTGCGGATGATGAGAACGTCGCCGGCGGCGTATTTTCTGTCGCGGACGGCATCGACGCATTCTTCCTCGTCTTCGAACACCCGCGCGCTTCCTTCGAACACCAGGTTCTTGAGGCCGGCAACCTTGATAACGGCGCCATCAGGGCAGAGATTGCCCTTCAGAACCGCCACGCCACCATCAGGCATGATCGGCGTGCGTGTAGAGTAGATAATTTCGCCGTCCGGAGCATTCGCTTCCCCATATTCTTGCGCAACCGTCCTGCCCGTAATCGTCAGGCAATTGCCGTCGATGTGACCGCTTTCGACCAGCGCTCGGATTACGACGGCGGTGCCGCCGATGTCGTAGACGTCTTTCGCCGTATATTTCCCGCCCGGACGCAAATTGCCGATCAGGGGTGTTCGCGCAAAGACTTCGCCGACATCGTCTAACGTGAAGGAAATACCGGCTTCGTTGGCAAGCGCCGGCAAATGCAGCGCGGCGTTGGTCGACCCGCCGGTAGCGGCGACGATGGCCGCGGCGTTTTCCAGCGATTGCCGCGTCACGATTTCACGAGGCAACGGTCCGCCCCGCTGCAGCATCTGCATCACCAGGCGTCCGGCCCGGCGCGCAATTTGCGCGCGCTCGGCGTAAACGCCGGGAATCATGGACACGTTGGGAATCGTCAGCCCCATCGCTTCGGAAACCATCGCCATGGTGTTGGCGGTAAACTGTCCCGCGCAGGCGCCGATGGTCGGCAGGCACGCCCGCTCGATGCCGGCAAGCGTCGCCTCGTCGATTTCACCGGTCATGAAGCCGCCGACGGCTTCGTAGGAATCCAGCACGGTGAGGGTTTTCCCCTCGAACCGCCCGGGCAGCGCGCTGCCGCCATAGATGAAGATCGACGGCACATTGCAGCGGATCATTCCCATCATCACGCCGGGAAGCGTCTTGTCGCAACCGCCGAAACCGATCAGGGCGTCGTAGGCAAGGCCGTGAACCACGGCTTCGATCGAATCGGCAATCAACTCGCGCGAAACGAGAGAGAATTTCATTCCCTCATGGTTCATGCTGATGCCGTCGGAGACCGAGATGGTGGTGAATTCCCGCGGCGTGCCGCCGGCTTCCGCGATTCCGGCCTTGGCGGCATCGACCTGGAAATCGTGGGTCATGTTGCAGGGCGTCTGTTCGCCCTTCATGCTGACGACCCCGATCATCGGCCTGGCGAGAGCCTCGTCGTCCAAGCCCATCGCTCGCATGAAGGCGCGGTGGGGCGCACGATCGAGACCATCGGTCGTCACGCGGGATCGCCACTTCTTCATACGCAGATCTCTCTCCAGGTCGTCCCGGCGAACGCCGGGACCCATAACCCTCAGGCGTCGATTGAGACGCCTCGCCTACTGCAGCGGCGCGACGATGGTCGGGTGCTTGAACTGCGCGACGTCCATCTTCGGCAGCATTCCCGTCGCAGCGTAGATGTCGAGCATCTTCTGGATCGCCTCGAAATCCGGCGCTGCACCCGGGTCACGGCCGAAATCATTGTCCTTGAGCAGATAGGTGTCCAGCACGGGTATCGGCGCCTTTAGCTGTTCGGAGACGACCTTGAGCGTTTCCTCGCGATTGGCCAGCGCCTTCTTCATGCCGGAGGTGATATCGCGCACGTAAGCCTTAACCAGATCCGGATTCTTGTCGACGAAGTCGGCGCGGCAGGCTTCCAGAATGTGAACGATGTTCGGCATTTCCTCCGACAGAGAAAACAACTTGCGTGTGCCGCCCTTGGCCTCGGCGCGCGCGGCGAAAGGCTGGTTCATGTTCACGGCATCGACCCGGCCCTGCCGCAGCGCGTCCTCGGAAACCGCAAAACCGACCTCGACCAGCTTGATGTCTTTCTTCGGGTCCACACCGTTCTTCTGCAGCAGCATCGCGAATGGCCCGTAGGTGCCGCCGCCGATCACCGAGATGCCGACGGTCTTGTCCTTGAGATCGGCAATTTTCTTGATCGGAGAATCGTCCATAACAGCCCAATAGACCGAGAAGCCGCCGGGCTTTTCGAAGACGTGCTGCGCCACGATGTAGGCTTTCAGATTTCCGCCGACCACGCCGTTGGCGAGCGACAACGGCGCCTGCGTGGCGCAGTCGAGCGCACCCGCGGCGAGTGCTTGAGTCATTGGCGCGGTACCCTGGAACTGCGTCCATTCGACATTGTAGATCTTGCCGAGATCGGGAAATTCCGCTGGTCTGCGCATCATCCAGTATTTCGATTCCTCGGCCGGAATGGTCCAGCCGACGCGGATCGTTTGTTGCGCGTGCGATGAACTCACGCTGGCAAAAACGGCAGCCGCCGCCCCGGCCGCCAAAATCCATTTCGAAGGTATCCGCATCATGCCCCCTCCACTTTCCCGATGCCAACAGGCCCCTCGCAAATAACATGCGCGTAAGCCTTTCATGCTTCAAACGATCAGGCAAGCCGTCGGGATCGCTTGTATTCGCCCGGCATGGTCGGGATGTGGGTGAGCCCACCCTGAATTGGCGCGGCCGCGGCAGTAGTGACCACAAGCGCTACGAGCGCCCATGCGGCGTCAAAATGCATCAGTTGTCAAACTTGATGCGTTGGTTCAGACTACACGCCATGTGGCGCATCGGTGGAAAGTCGTTGCAGCGCGTGGATAAATGCGCTGCTCGGCACCACGATTAAGGCGGCCACAAGAGAAAAATAGAAAAGACCAAACCACAGGGGAGAAGAGAATTGGCCGACAGCAAAAAAAGCAATGTAACGCGGCGCACGCTGTTGAAGGCTGGCGCCGCGATGACCGCGATGCCGGTCCTCGGGATTACGGCACCCAGCGTACTGGCCCAGGCTCCGTTGAAATCACCGACAAAAGTTCACGACTTCATGACTAACGCAGACGTCGCGAAGGCCGAACAGGAAGGCCAGCTCGTGTTCTATTGTCACGAGAATGAGCCCGGCACCGCTGGCATCATGGAGGGATTTCGCAAGGATTTCCCGAAGATTAACACCAGCTACGTGCGAGCGCAGACTGGCGCGCTCTACAACAAGATCCTGTCCGAACGCTCCGCCGGCCGTTTCGACGTTGATGTCATTCAACTATCCGACCTCGCCCCGGCAGTCGATTTCCAGAAGAAGGGCGGCTACGAACACTACGTGTCCCCCGAGACTCCGGCGTACAAGGCGGACCATCTGAGTTCGCCGGCTGGCTCGTTTTTCTGGACCGGCGTCGACCCCGCCGGGATCGCCTACAACTCGACCAAGGTCTCCGCCGCGGACGCGCCGAAGACGTGGCAGGACATTCTCGATCCTCGCTGGAAGGGCTCGATCAGCTGCAAGATTTCCGCCTCCGGTTTGCAGTTCGTACAGTGGTACACATTGCGCAAGCTGTATGGCGTGGGCTTCTGGAAAGAGTTCGCCAAGCAGAATCCGCACGCCTTCGATTCCCGCGTCCAGTTATTCGACCGGCTCGCCAAGGGCGACGACCTGATCACCGCGATCGGGGAATATCCCGCCTACATCCTGTTCAAGGACAAAGGTGCCAAGGTTGAATTCGTCGCGCCCGCCGATGGGTTGCCGGCTACGCCTTTGATTGTCGGCGCCGTCGGCAAGGCGCCGCATCCTGAAGCGGCCAAGCTGTTCGTCGACTGGGCGATGTCGAAGCGTGGCCAGGCCTGGTATCAGACCAACCCAAATCTGTATTACGGATCGGTGCGCATCGACGCGCCGCCAATGCCGACCGGGGTGCGGCTGGGCGATCTCAAGCTGCTCTACCCCGCCGACTGGGACGACTACGCGGCCAATCGCGATATCTTCGCCAAAGAATGGAACGGTATGCTCGGCCTGTGAGCGGAGCGGCCGTGCAATCCGCGAGATCGCTAATCTCCGCGCAGAAACTGGCTGGGTATGGGGTTGCCGCCGTCGCCGCGGTTCTGGTCCTGTACCCGGTGTTCTTTCTGCTGCAGGCAGCGCTCGATGTCGGCGACCCGCAGGTGCGGCCGCCGACCGCGTACGGGTTCGACAATTTCAACGGCATATTCCAGTACCCGCAGATCCTGCTCAATACACTGACGGTGTCGGTTGCCGCCACGGTGATGGCGCTGGTGTTCGGTTTCGTGATGGCGTGGATTCTGACGCGCACCAACGTGCCCGGCCGACACCTGTTCGAGCAACTAATGGCGGTGCCCTATTATCTGACGCCGTTGCTCGGCGCGCTGGCCTGGAGCCTGCTCGGCTCGCCAGAAAGCGGCTTTATCAACCAGATATGGCGCGCGCTCGGCGGAAACGGCCATCTCATCGATATCAATACTGCGTACGGCATCGCCTGGGTCATGGCGCTGTTCGAGGGCTCGGTCGCATTCGTCATGATTGCTGCGGTTATGAAGTCGATGGACCCCGCGCTTGAGGAGGCCTCGCAGATCATGGGGGCCAGCCGTATCCGCACCATGCTGCGTATCACCCTGCCCTTGGTGGTGCCCGGCGTCCTCGGCGCCGCCATCTTCGTCTTCGCCGAAATGCTTGGCTCCTTCGCCGCCGCGCTCGTCCTCGGCCTGCCCAGCCGCTATTATGTCATCACCACGGCGATCTACCAACTGGTCCAGCAATATCCGCCGAAGATTCAGATCGCGGCTGCCATGGGCGTGTCGCTGTTCGCCGTGATGTTCTTCATGCTGTTCCTGTACCGGCGTATCGTGATGGCCGGCAGTTACGTGACCATTACCGGCAAGGCGTTCCGGCCGCGAGTGGCCGACATCGGTCCGTTGCGCTACGTGTTGCTCGGCGTCTGCCTGCTCTATCTGTTTGCTGCGGTCGGCCTGCCCCTGGTGACGCTGCTCTATGCGTCGCTGCAGAAAATTGCAGTCGCCTTCCCCGCCGCGGAAAACTGGACGCTGGAAAATTTCCGCGTCGCCGTGACAATGAATGCCGTCCGCTCGGCACTCGCCAACAGCCTGCTGCTCGGCTTTGGCACCGCGACCATCGGCGTCGTGCTGATGGGACTGCTCGCTTGGCTAATCTACCGCTCGCGGTTACCTGGTAGCGGCTTGATCGAATATATCGTGATGTTTCCGCAGGCGGTCCCCCGGCTGGTGTTTGCGTTCGGCCTGATGTGGGCCTGGGTGGCTTTTCCGATTCCGATCTACGGAACGCTATGGCTGTTGCTGCTCGCCTACCTCACGGTGTTTCTGCCGCTCGGGGTGCGCACCATCGCTGGCGTCATGCTGCAGATCGACAAGAGTCTTGAGGAGTGCGCGCAGATGTGCGGCGCGTCTTGGGCGTTCCGGGTGCGGACCGTGACAATTCCGCTGCTCGTGCCGGGTCTGGTCGCCGCCTGGCTGCTGCTGTTCATCGCCAGCATCCGTGAGCTTGGCGCCTCCATCTTGCTGATGGGCCCGCATTCCAAAGTGATCACGCCATCGATCGTCGAATCGTGGTTCGGGACCAGTTCGGAACTCACCGCGGCGCTGGCGTTGATTCAGACGCTGGTGGTCGCCATCGCCATGATCCTGCTTATTGCCGTCACACGCCGCGTCGGCGCGCACCCCGTCGACTAAGGATGTCAGGAACCCCCATCATGCAAGCGTCGCCGCGAGCGCCAGCATCGTCTTCACTGCCGACACCACACATCGAGGTCGAGCGGCTTGAATTATATTATGGCAGCGTACCGGCGGTGCGCGGCGTCAGTTTCAAGGTCTTGCCCGGCGAACAACTGACGCTGCTTGGGCCCTCCGGCTGCGGCAAGACAACCACATTGCGCGCGATCGCCGGTCTTGAGCAGCCGACCGCGGGCGAAATTCGGATCGACGGCGTCCCTGTCTATTCGTCGGAACGCGGCATCCACATACGCGCCGAGAAACGCGGCCTGTCGATGGTATTCCAATCCTACGCCATTTGGCCGCACATGACCGTATTCGAAAACGTCGCCTATGGACTGCGCGTACGACGTACTGGGGCGGCGGAGATCGCGGAAAAGGTGCATCACGCGCTCGACATGGTGCAAATGCGCAGTTTCGCATCGCGGCGGGCGGCGCAGCTGTCCGGCGGACAGCAGCAGCGGGTAGCGCTGGCGCGCGCGTTCGTGTTCTCGCCTTCGGTTCTTTTGTTCGACGAACCGCTATCGAATCTCGATGCCAAATTGCGCGCCGATATGCGTATCGAACTGCGCGAGCTTCAGCATCGCCTCGGCATCACCTCCGTCTATGTCACCCATGACCTGGAAGAAGCACTGGCGATGTCGGACCGCATCGTTGTGATGCGTGACGGGCTGATCGAGCAGACCGGCACGCCCGACGAAATCTACCGGCTGCCGAATAGCGCCTTTGTCGCGGATTTCGTCGGCGCGGCCAATCTCATTCGTGGCCGCCATCGCTCGGATCTCGACGTAGACGGGTTGATCGCACTCGAAGAATCTACCGGACACATCGTCTACGGAATGGCCTATGGACGCCCCGTTGGCGCCGAACTGGTAGTCTCGGTGCGTACCGTGCACCTTCGGATTTCAACTGAGCCCCCGGCCGCGGTGCAAAACGTGTGGCGCGTGCCAGTTGAGCAGACGGTCTTTCAAGGCGACTTCACTCAGGTTCACCTCGGTTGGGGCACGCAGCACCTGATCGCCCGCTGTGCCGCGATGGAGCCATTGGCGGTAGGCGGGGAAGTTTACATTAGCGTTGAGCCGCGGCATGTCGTGGTTTTGGGTGCATAGGCCGCGCGCGTCGCCGTTCTGGATGCAGGTAGCGGGAGAAATGGAATGGCTGGGGTTCGCGGGGAAGGCTGATAAATGAGATCTCCATTCAACTTGGCGCATAGATTTGCCTTGATTTGCGTTTTGCAACTGGTTTCCAGCTTTGCCGCTGAATTGGGCCATGCTCAAACGCGCAAGCCCACGGCCAATGAAGTCGCGGCGATCCGGGATTGCGCGACAAAGAACAAGGATAATCCGGATCAGGGCGAAAGGCGGTGCCTGTTCAATCTGGTCGCAGAGCCCTGCATCAAACGTGGAGGTGGCACCAAATCGGTCGAGGTCGCCTGCTATAGCGTAGAAAACTCGATCTGGGACGGTTTGCTCAACGATAACTACAAAGTCCTGCTCGATACGCTTGATGCTGACCAGGCGGCCAAAGCGCAGGCCATGCAGCGCGCGTGGATGGCGTATCGCGACACCACATGCGAGTTTTACTATGACAAAATCCAGGGCACGATGGCGACCACCATGCACGCCGCTTGCCTAACGCGCGAATCGGCACGACGGGCGATGCTGCTTGAGTTCTTCAGCAGATTGTGAATGGCGATCAAGCAAAACCTTGGTCCGAAAATGATTCACACCGAGCAGTAACGCTCCTTGATATCGTTGTCGGCCAATAGCTCGCTTGCGGCGGCGTGATATACCACCGCGCCCTGATCCAGCACATAGGCGCGATCGGCAATATCGAGCGCCAGCTCTACATTCTGCTCGACCAGCAGAACCGTGGTTCCCTGCGCCTTCATGGTGCGAAATAGTTCGAACATTTCGTCGACCAGCACCGGCATGATGCCTTCCGATGGCTCATCGAGCATGATGAGATCGGGCTTTGCGATCATGGCGCGGGCAATTGCCAACATTTGCTGTTCGCCGCCGGACATGGTGACGGCCTCCTGACCCAACCGCTCGGCAAGCCGCGGGAAAATCCCGGCGATGCCTTCGATCAGTTCGACTTCCCTTTTCTTTTCGGGAGACGCCACCAGGCCCAGCCGAAGATTTTCCCGCACCGAAAGTCCCTGCACGATGCGCCGTTCTTCCGGCACGTAGGCGAGGCCAAGGGCAAAGCGCACATGCGCAGGCTGGGTTAGCAGCTCTTTGCCTTTGAAAATGGCCGACCCGCGTGTCCTGTCCATCAGGCCCATGATGGACTTCAAGGTCGTGGTCTTGCCGGCGCCGTTGCGGCCGATCAAACAGACGATCTCGCCTTTGGCCACCTCGATGCTGATGTCCTGCAGCACATGGCTGGCGCCATACCAGGCGTTCAGATTGCTGATGTGCAACATCCGCTCAATGCTCCCGCTGGCCAAGATAGACCCGCTTCACCGCTTCGTTCTGGCGAACCTCCAAAGGCGTTCCTTCTGCAAGCAACTCGCCGTGGTGCAGCACCAGGATGCGGTCGCTGATCCCGAGCACCAGTTTCATCTTGTGCTCGACCAGGATGACGGTGCGTTCGCTGGCGAGCCTCACGATAAGATCCATCATGATGCGGGTTTCCTCCGGGCTCATCCCGGCGGTCGGTTCGTCCAGCAGAAGCAGCCGCGGCCTGCTCGCCAGCGCCATTCCGATTTCCAGCGCGCGCTGCTCCCCATGGGCAAGCGTTTTTGCCGTTCGCCCGCGAGACTCCCACAATCCGACCAGCGCCAGCAATTCATCGGCCTGTTCGGTCAATTCGACAAGCCTGGCACGAGGACGCCACATATCGTAGCGCGACACCAGCGCCTGCAGTCCGATGCGGATATTTTCGCGCGTGGACAGTTGTGGAAACACATTGGTGATCTGAAAGGACTTTGCGATACCCATGTGGGCAAAACGATGCTGCGGAAGCCCGGTCACATCCCTGCCCTCGAATTCCACGCTGCCGCTCGATGGCCGCAAGGCCCCGGACAGCAAATTGAAATAGGTGCTTTTTCCGGCGCCGTTGGGGCCGATGATCGATGTGATCGCGCCTTTGGTGAATTCGGCCGTGATATCATGCAGCGCGACGAATTTGCCGAATACTTTGCCGACGCCTTTGGTGCGCAGAATGACCTGTTGCGATTGGGAGCCGATCGTTGTCATGGCTTGCCCCGCGAGATCAGCGTTCCCCAGATTCCCGCCGGGAAGAACAGCACGCAAATCATGAAAACGGCGCCGACGATAAGTTGCCAATGGACGGTCCAAAGCGAAACGAGGTTCTCAAGCAGCAGAAACGCCGCCGCGCCGATCATCGGCCCGAAGAACGTCCCCATTCCGCCGAGCAACGCAATCATCACGACGATGCCTGAGGTGTCGTAATGCAGGATTTCGATCGGCACGATGGACAGATGCAAGGCTTGCAGCGCGCCGGCCAGGCCGCAAAACCCGCCGGACAGAACGAACGTGATCAAACGGGTAAGCGTGGCGTCATAGCCGGAGGCTTTGGCACGGGTTTCGTTCTCACGCACAGCTTCAATCACGGCGCCGAATGGAGATGCGAGAATTCGCGACAGAACAAAGAACGCCGCAATCACGAATGCAGCGATCACATAGTAACGGGTCAGCGGATTAATGAAGTCCAGCTTGACGCCAAGGATATCGATCACGCGGACATTGATACCGCGCAGACCGTTCTCGCCGCCGGTCCAGTCGACGGCCTGATAAAACAGATAATAGACGCATTGCGACAGCGCCATCGTGACCATTGCGAAGTAGATGCCTCGGGTTCGGATCGCCAGCACGCCGATCAACGCCGCCATCAACAGGCCGCCGATAATGCCGAGCCCGATGGCGACAAACCAGGGCAGCGCGAAATGCGCGATCGCGATTCCGCAGAGGTAAGCGCCTGTTCCGAATAGCGCGGCGTGGCCAAAGGACAATAGGCCGAGATAGCCGTAGACCAGATTGAAGCCGAGCGCATAGAGGCCGTAAATCAGAATGTTGACCGCAAGCGCCGTGAACGGCATGACAAGCGGAAATACCAGAACGACCAGGCTGGCGATAGCTGCACGATGCTTGGTCGCAAACTGAAACCAGCTCACAGGCGGCGCCTGCGGCCGCTTATATGGCTGGGTAATTTCCCTCATGCCCTGATTTTCATCTTCAACTCATCAATCCGCCGCGGCCGAAGAACCCTTGCGGCCGGACGATCAGAACCACCGCCATCAGCGCGAATATCGACACCTTCGCCATCTCCGGCGCAAACAGCGACGTCATGCTCACGACCACGCCGACCAGAAGACCGGCCAGCACCGCGCCGCCAATCGACCCCATCCCGCCGACGACCGTGACCACAAACGCTTCAGCGAGAATGGTGCCGCCCATCTCCGGAATGACGCCTTGAAGCGGCGCCGCCAATAATCCGGCGAAGCCGGCAATAGCGGTTCCAATTCCAAAAACAATCAGCCAGACCCGCGTGACGTCGACCCCGAGCACGCGAACGATCTGCGGATCGCGCGCGCCCGCCCGAATGATCAGGCCGAAGCTGGTCTTTTCAAGAAACAGCCAAAGCGCCAGCAGCACGGCTGCGGTCGCGCCGATGACGAACAGGCGATAGAGCGGAAAATAGCCGACGCCGATGTTGACGGCGCCTTGCAGTATTTCCGGGGTGTCGAACGGGTATCCGGTCTTGCCGAAGACGATACGCACGAGTTCGACCATCACGTAGCTCAACCCAAACGTCAGCAGCAGCGGATAATCGAGTCCCCTCCCGTAAAGCGGCCGTATCAAGATGCGTTCGACGGCGAGACCGAACAAGCCGACGGCCAGCGGCACCGCGATCAGGCAAATCCAGAAATTTCCGCCGAGCGAGAGCATGTAAAGCCCGGCATAGGCTCCAACCATATAAAACGCGCCGTGGGCAAAGTTGACCACGGTCAGCATGCCGAAAATCAGTGAAAGGCCGATCGCAAACAGCACATAGATCGCGCCGAGCGCCAGACCGGCAAACAATTGCAGGGCGATGAGATCGAGACTCAGACCGGCCATGCGCTTCCCCAAAAAGCGGTGTGTGCCCGTAAGGGGCACACACCGTTCACGACATCAGGCTTTATGCCCGAGCGCCTCGCAGGTACGTAAGTTTGCCTCATTGGGCTCGTCGGTGCTGATGACCTCGAAGACATCGGACTCATTGCGCATATCCTTCGACTTCGACTGGATAACCAGCACCGATTGCACCGATTGATGATCGCACCTGCGATAATATTGCGGCCCCTTGTAGAAATCGTACTTCAGCGCCTCCAGCGCCGCGATCACCTTGTCGGTGTCGACGCTGCCCGCATTCTTGACCGCGGCAAGCACCGTGCGGACGCCGCCATAGCCGAGCGCGCCGTAGTCGGAAGGCAGCCGCCCGTCATACATCTTGCGGAAGGCATCGTTGAACGCCTTGGTGGAAGCGAATTTGTCCTCGATGCCCCAGTAGAACGAGCATCCGCCGATCACGCCCTCGAACGCCTGCGGTCCAGCCGCGACCCGGCTCGCATGGGAGAGCAGCGGTGCGATGATTTGCGTCGTCTTCTTGACGCCGAAATCGGTCGCCTGTTTCAGCACGATCTGCTGATCACGTCCGAAATTGCTGATGCAGAGAATATCTGGCTTCAGCGCCAGGATGCGCGGCAGCAGCGTCGAGAAGTCGGATGTGCCAATCGGGTGTCGGGTGTCGCCGAGATTTTCGATGTTGAAGGCCTTGCCGACTTCGAGGAAGCCGCGGACCATCTCGTGACCGTAGGCATAGTCGGCGGTGAGGAAAGCGACCTTTTTGCCGAATTTTGAAAACGCGTAGCGGCCCACCGCTCCCGAAGTCAGATGCGGATTCATGGCTTCGTGAAAGGTATAGCGGCTGAAGTCGGAGGCTTCATTGATGGCATCCGACTGGCTGATCGAATTGAAGATGATGCCGCGTTCCTTGGTGACGTTGTTGATCGCGAGCTGAACGGCGGCGGAAAGACTCCCGACAACGAAGTTCACCTTTTCCTTTTCGACCAGTTCCAGAGTCCGCGTCGCCGCTTCCCCGGGATTGAGCTTGTCGTCGCGCACGACCAACTCCGCCTTGCGTCCGTTAAGTCCGCCGGCATCGTTGAATTGGGCAATGGCGAGCTGGCCGGCGCGCACCTGATCCTGTGCCTCGGTGCCGTAAGGCCCGGTTAGGGGGACCGGAAAGCCGATCTTGATGGTGGCTTCCTGCGCCTGCAGCAGGTTGATGCGAAACGGCGAAGCGGCAAGTGCTGCGCCTGCGCCAACCATTGTCAGCAGGCGGCGACGGGAAATCGATCCCGATTTGGTGATCTTCTTCTTGGTCATGGCTTCCTCCCCATAAATATTCTATTTGGTTTTGTTGGCCTCGTCCTCGTTCAAATTCGTCCCAGCGCCGTCAGGATAAGCTGCGGCGTCAGCGGAATCTCTGAAATAACGACGCCGAATGGCTTCAGCGCATCATTCACCGCGTTGGCCACCGCCGCGGCCGCACCCGCCGTACCGGCCTCTCCAGCGCCCTTTGCACCCAACTCCGTCTCTGATGTCGGCGACACCACGTGCCCCACATCTATATCGGGCATTTCGCCGGACATCGGAACCAGATAGTCGGCCATGTTGGCGTTGGTCAGTTGACCGCGCTCATCGTAGATGCATTTTTCGAACAACGCCGCGCCGAGGCCCTGCACCACGCCGCCCCGGATTTGCTCGTCCACCAGCTGCGGATTGATGATCGTGCCGCAATCCTCGACCACCCAATGCCGTAGCAGCTTGATGAAGCCGGTGTCGGTGTCGACTTCAAGCCATGAGGCCTGAACGCCATTGGTGAATGCGAACGGATATTCGCGAGGCACGAAGTGCCGCGTCACCATCAGCTCGGGCTGAATGCCCGGCGGCAGCGTGTCCGGCCGGAAATAGACGATCCGGGCCAGTTCTTTTAGATCGATTCGTGATGAACCGTCGCTCGCATTCACGACCGCATTGTTGACGATGTCGAGTTCGGCAGAAGAAGATTGCAGGATCGCTGCCGCGACATCCAGGATATTTTTGCGCAAAACCTTCGCCGCCTGAAGCGCAGCCTCGCCGCCGATGCCGGCACCGCGCGATGCCCAGGTACCGCCGCCATAGGGCGTGTTGTCGGTATCGCCCAGAATGACGCGGACGCGCTCCATCGAGACACCCAGCACGCTGCCGACGATCTGCGCCGTGAGCGATTCCGAGCCCTGCCCCTGCTCGGTGATGCTGGTCTGGCAGATCACCGAACCCTGGGCGTCCAGCCGCACGGCGACACCGTCCTGCGACGAGATACGGGCGCCACCGACGCCGTAAAACGCAGCACTCGGATTGGTGACCTCGATGAAGCTGGCGATCCCGATGCCGCGCTGAATGCGCTTGTTGCGCAATGCCGCCTGTTCGGCCCGCAGCTTCTCGTAGTCCATCATCGCCATCAGCTTGTTGATCGCGGCGTGATGCGACAACTGCTCAAACCTCAGGCCTGAGGGCGACGCGCAGGGATAGGCGTCATCGGCAATGAGATTTCGGCGGCGGATTTCCACCGGGTCCATGCCGATTTTTGCCGCCGCCAGATCGACCAGGCCTTCCGTCACCGAGCATGCGATCGGATGGCCGACGGCGCGATACTGGCACATCACGTTTTTATTCTGGAACACGACGCGGGCCCGCGCGCGATAATTCTTCGTGACATAGGGGCCGCCAACCAGATTGACGACCTGGTTGGCTTCGATCGCGCTGGTGCGCGGATACATCGAATAGGGACCGATGCCGGTGAGGTCGTCGATCTCGAACGCTATAATCGTCCCGTCGCGCTTGACGCCGATCCGTCCCTTGCAGCGATGGTCGCGGGCATGAATATCGGTGTTGAAGCTTTCGACCCGGTCGGCGACGAACTTGACCGGCCGCCGCAACAGTTTCGACAGCGCATAGGTGGCCATCTCGTCGGCGTAAACGTGGACCTTGATGCCGAAGGAGCCACCGACGTCCTTGCAGACCACGCGAACCTGGGACTCCTCAAGCCCGAGATGGAGCGCGGCTAGGTTCTGCACCATGTGCGGTGCCTGCGTGCCCTGATAGATCGTCAGCCTCGCCTCGGCGGCGTTCCAGTCGGCCACTACCGCGCGCGGCTCCAGCGTCACCCCGGTATGCCGTCCAAAAATGAAATCCGCCTCCACCACCTCGTCGGAATCGGCAAACGCCGCATCGACGGCACCGGCGTCGAGGTTACGCTCGAAGGCGAGATTATCGCCCAGCGAAGGATGAATGACCGGGGTTTCCGGATCGAGCGCGGTGCGCATGTCCGTCACCGCATCCAGTTCCTCGTATTCAACCGAGACGATTTCCGCCGCGTCCTCGGCCACGGCGCGGCTTGTCGCCACGATAGCCGCGACGGCTTCGCCCTGCCAGCAGACATGGTCGATCGCAATCGCATGCTGCGCCGCGGATTTGAGGCCTTTCAAATGCGAGAGCACGCCAACCCAGGGCGTGACGACGGCCGCAAGCTCCTTACCTGTCACGATGGCGATGACGCCCGGCATGCGCCTCGCCGCGCCGGCGTCGATCCCGATGATTTTTGCATGGGCATGGGGTGAGCGCAGGAACACCACATGCGCCATACGCGGCAGTTCCATGTCGCTGACATAGAGCCCGCGTCCTTGCATCAGCCGCTCGAGGTTAGGCCTTGGGACAACCTTGCCGATATACGAGTTCGGCCGATCCAGCACCGAGAGAGTTTCGGGATTAGCGGCTGCGACGGTCATGGCTGGCGTTCCATGCGCAGGCGCGCCGTGGTTTCGACCGCATCGATAATGGCCTGGTAGCCGGTGCAGCGGCAGTAGTTGCCGGAAAGATGCTCGCGTATTTGTTCCCTATCCGGATCAGTATGCTGCTTCAACAAATCCTGCGCGGCCATCAGCATTGCCGGCGTGCAAAAGCCGCATTGCAACGCATTGCGATCGCGAAAGGCGGCCTGCAGATCGGCGACCTCACCGCTGTCGGACAATCCCTCGATGGTCTCGACAGATGCGCCGTGTGTCTGCACCGCCAGCATCAGGCAGGAACGAACGATCTCGCCGTTGACGCGCACCGTACACGCGCCGCAGACCCCATGCTCGCAACCGACATGCGTCCCTGTCAGCTTCAGATGCTCCCGCAGGAAGTCCGCCAGATTGAGACGCGGCTGAACATGCGCCTCGACGCGCTCACCATTGACGTCGAGCGAGATCTCCATGTGCACCGTCACACAGGCCCCCCGGCATCGAGATCGGGACGGCCGTGAACCGCGGACGTGCATCGCGCCAGCAGCACCTTTGCGAGATGCCGGCGCATGGCAGCGGACGCCTGGTGATCTTCGTGGGGATCGAGCTCTTCACCCAGCGCCGTCGATGCTTCCGACAACACGGCAGGCGTGAGCGCGACGTTGACCAGCTTTTTCGCGGCCTTGGCCAACACCGGCCGGTCGCCGACGGCAAAGAATGCCATGCGAAGGTCAGCGAATTCCTCGCCTTCCACGATCGCCTGCGCCGCCAGGCCAACGAGGGCGTAGTCGCCGTGCCGCCGGGCGAATTCGTGGAAGAAATGCGTGGAATTTTTTTGCGCGACCGGCAGTTCGACTGATATCAATAATTCCTGCGCCGACAATGCCGTCTCGTAAATTCCCGTGAAGAAATCCTCAGCCGCAATCCGCCGCTCGCCAGCCTGACCGCTGATGATAATGGTCGCATTCAGCGCGACCATGCAGGCGGGCAACTCGGAAGCGGGGTCGGCATGAGCAAGGCTGCCGCCGAGGGTTCCCCTGTTGCGGATCGCGGGATGGGCGACATGGGCAACCGCTTCCGTCAGCAACGGCGTGTGCGCGGCAATCTCGGGCGATCTCAGGAGATCAACATGGCGCGTCAGCGCACCGACGCTAAGGACATCGCCCCTCACCGCGATGCCCCGCAGTTCGGCGATCTCGCCGATATCGACGATGAGTTCCGGAGAGATCAAGCGCAGATTCATCGCGGGCATCAGGCTCTGGCCGCCCGACAGCACCTTCGCCTTGTCCCCGTGTGCCACGAGCAGCTCCAACGCGTTCACAACGCTGGTTGCGCGGGCGTAGCTGAAAGCCGAAGCTTTCATTGGCGTGACCTTCCCCGGCCGGATTTTGGCGTATTTTTTTAAGGATTAGACGGCGGCAACCATTAAAGGTCAAGTTTGTTTATCGAACGATTATTTCGACAGGTTCGACTTTTGGACTTGTGGTAATCTCATGAACAACGCACGGTTTGGCTCTCATTAATCGGCCCCAGGGAGGAGCAGACAATGAATCTGGGTTTCTTTACGATGCCGATCCATCCTCTCGACAAGGATTGGCGGCTATCCCTGAAAGAAGACCGCGAAGCTTTCCTGCTGGCCGACGAACTGGGGTTTACCGAAGCCTATGTTGGCGAACACGTCACCGACAAGGCCGAGAACATTACCTCCTGCATCGCGTTCATCGCGTGGATCGCGGCCGCTACCAAGCAGATCAGGCTGGGAACCGGCACGATCAATATGCCGAACACCCATCCCGCCGCCGTCGCGGCCAGCATGGCGATGCTCGATCACATGCTCGACGGGCGTTTGATTTTCGGAATAAGCCCCGGCGGACTGCTGTCGGATGCCGAGCTGTTCGGCAATCTCGACGCCAACCGCAACGAGATGTTTCTTGAATCGATCAATCAGGTTCTGGATATCTGGGCCGGTGAGCCGCCTTATAATTTCGAGGGAAAATACTGGAACATCTCGACGCAGAAGACCCTGATCGAGGATATCGGCCAGGGGTTCATTGCGCGGCCGCTGCAGCGGCCGCATCCGCCCATCGTCGTGACCGCCGTCGCGCCGTTCTCAAAGGGCGTCACTGAAGCTGCCGCCCGCGGCTGGGATCCGATTTCGGCAAATTTCCTGATGCCGGCCTGGGTGAAAAGCCACTGGCCTAGATATGTCGAGGGCTGTCAGCGCGGCGGCCGAGCTGCCGAGCCTGCGAACTGGCGCGTTGCAAAGAGCGTGTTTGTTGCCAAGGACGCGGCGACCGCAAAAGCCTACGCCACTGACCCGGACGGGCCTTACGTCTACTACTATCGCTCGTTGTTCACCAAACTGAAAAGGAACGGCCGCATCGAGTTGTTCAAAACGCGCCGCGACCAGCCTGACCATGAAGTGACGCTGGAAATGATCTGCGACAAGCTGGTCATTTATGGAACGCCGGAGAGCGTCGCGGATCAGTTGCTGGCTTTCCAGGACGAGGTCGGCAAGTTCGGCACGCTATTGTATGCAGGCAAGGACTGGAAGGACCGCGAGCTTGGACGGCAATCCATGATTATGATGGCTGAAAAGGTCATGCCGCGAGTTAACGCCGGCATTTTGAAACAGTCCAACGCCGCGGAATAGTCCGTAGCCAGTTTAGGAAGGCGCGCTGTGGCCCTTACCGATCGCATTCCCTATCAGGCGCAAGTCGACCGGCCGAAACTGAAGCTGCCGAACGGCAAGAAGCTCGCGGTATGGGTTATCCTCAATGTCGAGGAGTGGCGGATCGAGAACGCAATGCCGCGAACCGTGCTGAGCCCGCCGATGGGGCAGCCGCTGTTGCCTGACGTGCCCAACTGGTCCTGGCACGAATACGGAATGCGCGCCGGCTTCTGGCGGCAGTTCAAGGCGCTGAACGACCGAAACATGCCGGTCACCCTGGCGCTGAACGCAAACGTATGCAGCTCCTACCCTCGGGTCGTTTCGGCTGCACTTGAAGCCGGCTTTGAATTCATGGGCCACGGCTTCGTTCAGGGCCCGATGCACAAGCTCGACAACCAGGCCGATGCGATCAAGCGGGCCGTCGACACCATTGCCAAATTCACAGGGAAGCCGCCGAGATCGTGGGAAAGTCCGGGTCTGACGGAGACCGACGAGACCCTCGATCTCTTGCGCCTCAACGGCATCGAATACGTGGCAGACTGGGTGATCGACGATCTTCCGCAGGATATCGCGACGCCTCACGGCACGATCACGACGATTCCGTACTCAGTCGAGACCAATGACATTGTCATCCACGCGCTGCAGCATCTGCCTTCCGAGCAATTTCTGAAGCGCTGCACCGATCAGTTCGACCGGCTGTACCTTGAGGGCGCAACGAATGCGCGGATCATGGCGATCTCAATTCATCCCTACATTACCGGCGTTCCGCATCGCATCAAATATCTGGAAGCGTTGCTTGACTATGTCATCGGCCATGATGGCGTCGCCCTGATGACCGCGAGCGAGATCGGCGACTGGTATCGCGCCGAAGTGTCGAAATCATAATCCGGACCGAAAACCGCGCTTGATCAAGGCCGCCGTCGAGGCCGCTCATCCAACCGCCTTCACCGGCGTCCGCCTGGGGCCCACCGCGGTTCCAAAAACGCGTTCGAAGCCGGCCAGAAAAACGTCAAGCGCATCGCTGATCATCTGTTCCTTGTCCTCGAGCACGGGAGATTCGTAGATGTACTTGCGGACCCCGTAATAAAAAATTCCGCTGTGAAACACCCACGCCATTTCCAGCTCGGACGCGGTCGGCTTGCTTTGCACCGGAAGCCCCGCTTCATGGCGGCATTCCCTGATGATGCGCGTCAGGATCTTGTCGCGCACCACGCCGACGTACCAGCGGTTGATGTCTAGCCCCTTCAAACCCGAGTAGAGATAGATGCGAAGCCATTTGCGGGTGAAGATCACTTTCGTATACGCGTTGTAGAATTCCTGCAGCCGATCGCGGATCGGCCGGGAGCGGTCGGTCAGCAGCTTCTCCCAGCCGGGATCGAGCGGCTCGAGATAGACCGTGCGATAGACCTCCTTGATCAAGTCGTTCTTGCTTGGAAAGTAGCGATAGAGCAGCGGCTGGGTCACGCCGAGCCGGCGCGCCAGATCGCGCGTCCCGCCACCAAATCCTTCCTCCGAAAAGAATTCCGTCGCCTTGGCAACGAACTCCTTGCGGCGATCGTCCGGGGACAGCCGCTTCTGTTTCGCGCGACTACGTTTGGGCGATGCTTTCTTTCTCATGACTTGGGCGTCGCCGAGACGTCGTCAGCGGTGAGAAATCGGCCGTAACCGCCGCGAGCAAACAGCAGCGGCTCCCGCCGGTTGTACGTATAAGCCTCGACCGCACCAAGGAAAATAACATGGTCGCCACCATAGTATCGGTTGGCCGCGCGGCATTGGAAATTTGCAACGCTATCGGCAAGAAGCGGCGCGCCGCCAAGGCCCGGCGTCCATTCAATCCCGGCGAATTTGTTTTCCGAGGGCTTTGCGAATTTTGTTGCGAGAGCTTGCTGTGATGCGCCGAGGACGTTAACCGCGAAATGGCTGGCGTTCTGGAAAATGCTCATGCCTTGAGAAAAGCTTCCCAAACTCCAGAGCACGAGCGGCGGGTTCAGCGATACCGAAGCGAACGAATTACAGGTCAATCCATAGGGCTTGCCATCAGCCGCGGCGGCCGTGATGATGGTGACGCCGGTGGCGTAGGTGCCCAGCGCGTTGCGAAAATCCCTGGGATCGATGACCGAACTGTCGCTGGCCAACTCGTTGGCTGGATCCGGATTGATCGGATGCTTTGGCGCGTCGGTCATCCGCCGGCCTCAGAGCGTCAGATTTTCGGATGGAAGGCCAAGTGCAACACGCCCGTAGTTTGTGCCAGCCGCATCGAAATTGAACGCGAGGTGCGAATTGATAGCATGGGCGTCACGAAACTGCCGCTGCAATGCTCCTGTTGTGAACAATCCCCGCGCGCCGCTCGCCGAGAACAGCAATGACACCGCCTCGGTGCAGAGATTGACGGAATAAGCCCCATCGCGCCGCAATTTGGTCTTGGCGGCCACATCCGGAACGTGGCCGCACCTCGCATCGGCCATCGCCGCGATACAGGCCGAACGCATGATCAGGCGGGCCGCATCGATCTTGGCGGAAGCCTCAGCAATTTTGATCTGCGTGCTCTGAAAGTCGCCGAGTTTGGCACGATTGTAGGTCGATGCGCGATGCCGAGAGACATCGACATAATCGTCCAGACAGGCTTGTGCGTTCCCCAAGGCAACGCCGGAAAGCACATAGGGAAACAATGAGAATACCGGCAGCGCATAAAGTGCATTCGGATTGACGGCGCTGCCGGGCGTCGGACCACCGGCAAGGTCGCTCACCGCAAGCGTCATCGGCTCGGCGACAAAGGCATCGTTGACCTCGACGTCGTTCGATCCCGTGCCCCTCAATCCGGTCGCGTTCCAGGTGTCGTTGATTTTGAAGTCGCTCTTGTTGAGCAGAAAGATCCGATACTCGATCCCGTCCGCTTCATCATCGGACGAAACAACGCTGGCAAGCATATTCCATTCGCAAGAATCCACCCCCGACGAGAACGGCCAACTGCCACGCAGCAGATATCCGCCGTCGACTTTCCTGGCGCGGCCGGCCGGAAATATAAAGGAAGATGCAATCAGCGCGTCGGCGTTCTTGTTCCAGACCAAATCCTGGGCGCGCCTGTCGAACATACCCAGCATCCACTGATGGCTTGCGAGATTGGCAAAATTCCAGGCCACCGACGCGTCGGCCTGCCCGAGCGCATCGGCGCAATCGACCAACGCCACGTAATCGAATTCGGAGCCCCCCACTCTCTTCGGCTGCACGATCCTGAACAAACCTGTGTCATGCAAATCGCGTTCGGTTTCCGGTGGCAGACGCCGTAACTCTTCAGTCCGGGAAGCGCGATCGCGCAAGTGTGGAATAAGCGCCCTGGCCCGGGCAATCATGGCCGCATAGGCGCGGTCGTCCGCATCCGACCCCGAGGACAGGTTTGCATTTGGCTTTCGACCAACACCTGCCATTTTACGGCTCCTCGCTATCTCGCCCGTCGTGCGGCCTTGAGATGCGGCCGGTCGAGATACAGGGAGGCAGCCAGCCCCTCTTCATTTTGTTCGGCGAACTCGGTCAACAGCTTCATCTCGGGAATTCGCGAGCGATCCAGCGTCTCGACGTCGGGCCAGTCGATCTCGATCAGATTTCCCGCGGGGTCGCGCAGGTACATCTGAACGCAGCCATCCGGCAGTTCGTTCACCGGATTGCGAAATGCCGTCGAGTCCAGTACGCCCATCGCCTTCGCTGCGTCATAGGCGGCATGGAAGTCGTCTACATCCACCGCAAAGTGCTGGTAGAACGGAACTTGATCTTCCAGTTCGAAGATGTGCAACTGCAGATCGCCGCAGCGGAGATATTTCGTCTTGAAGCCAAAATTGTAGCTGGGGATGGTCTGCATGCCCAACACGGTCTCGTAGAATCTTACCGATTCCGCGAGATTTCTGGTGCCGATTGAAAGGTGATTGAAGCCGGTAACCTTCATCACTCGCCTCCCTCAAAAAGCAAAATGCGCCGCGGCGCGGCGAAACCTGCTTGACCGGTCGAAGCTACTTGACGATTGTTTATCGCCCGATCACTAATTAAGGCGCGGCCGGCGTTGCCCGTCAATCGAATTCGACAGTTGGGAAGCGAACTCTCATGGACAGGACCGTTGGAATCGTCGGGCTTGGCATCATGGGAGGTGCGATCTCCCGCAACCTCGTCGAACGTCGATGGCGCGTGATCGGTTTCGATACCGACGCCGCACGTCGAGCCGACCTTGCACAGGCGAACGTCACAATCGCCGGCGACGCGGGTCAGGTCGCGCGTGACGCGCCGATCATCATGACCAGCCTTCCCACTCCGGCAGCGGTCGCGGATGTCGCGCATGAAATCGCAAATTCCGGTCAGTCGCCGCGGATTGTGGTCGAGCTTTCCACGCTCACCATCGCCGACAAACTTCGCTTCGAAGCCATCCTGAAGAAAGCCGGCCATATTGCGCTGGACTGCCCCCTGAGCGGAACCGGCGCGCAGGCAAAGATTCGCGATCTCGTAGTCTATGCCAGCGGCGACAGTCACGCCATTGCCCGTTGTGCAGGGCTGTTCTCCGACTTCGCCAAGCAAAGCGCCGATCTTGGCGCCTTCGGCAATGGCAGCCGGATGAAATTCGTCGCCAATCTGCTGGTAGCGATTCACAATGTCGCCACTGCCGAGGCGATGATCCTGGCAGAGCGCGCCGGGCTCGATCCGAAAATGGTAGTCGACCTTGTCGGCCCCGGCGCCGGCGGCTCGCGGATGTTTCAGATGCGCGCGCCGATGATGGTCGAAGGCATTTATGAGCCCGCGACCATGAAGGTCTCTACCTGGAAAAAGGACATGGCGATCATTGCCGAGTTCGCCGACGACGTTGGCTGCGCAACCCCTCTGTTTACGCTGACCCAGCCCGTCTACACGGAAGCAATGGCGATGGGTCTGGGCGATCAGGACACGGCGGCCGTATTCGAAGTGTTGAAGAAAACCATCATTACCGATCCCAAAGCCGGCGCTCGGAATCGGAAATAGCCTCGTCGCATCGCGGTTCGGGACGATCGCCGAACCGCGAGATTAGATACCAGACAAATGAAGGGGCGGGCGTTCGCAATACCGCACTGCATCAAAGGCATTCGTGGATTTCAAGCTGTACCGTATCCGGCGCCACCAAAATATCCCGGCATGCCCAGTCGGTGCCATGGTTATCACTTGATCATTTATGACTTCCGTCCGATAAATCACTCAACCAATAAGAACAGCAGAACTGATAGTCAGTAGAGTTCCGGGGAGGATCCATGACGATATCGCGACGACAATTTGTCTCAAGCGTTGCCGGCGCAAGTATCGCCAGCATGGCGGCGCCCAATCTGGTCTTTGCCCAGAATAGTGGACCGATACGCATCGGCCTGCTGGCGGCCAAGACCGGACCGCTGGCCTCCGGCGGCATCGATATGGAGCTTGCGATGACGATGTTTCTGAAGGAGCGCGAAAACACCCTCGCGGGCCGCAAGGTCGAATTGATTGTCGCAGACACGGCCGGCGTTCCGGCAACCGCGCGCACCAAAGCCCAGGAACTGATCGAAAAGAATAATATCCATTGCATCATCGGCCCGCTCGCCGCCTTCGAGGCGCTTGCGATCGCCGACTACCTCACTGAGAAAGAAATCCCCACGCTAGGTGTAGCTGCAGCGGAGGACATGACGCAGCGGCATCCGAGCCCATGGTTTGTCCGCCTGACGTCCACGTCGGCGCAATGCGCCTATCCGCTTGCCGAATATTCCGCCAAGGAATTGAAGTACAAAAAGATCGTCACTATCGCCGACGACTTTGCCTACGGACATGAAATGTGCGCTGGCTTTCAGCGCGCCTTCGAGGACAATGGCGGCAAGATCATTCAAAAAATCTTCACGCCTCTGGCGACACCGGACTATGGCAGCTACGTCGCCCAGGTGAAGAGCGCCGATGCCATCTTCCTCGGGACCGCCGGCTCGAACGGATTCCGGTTCCTTCGTCAATTCATCGAATATGGCCTGAAAGACAAGATGGCTGTCATCGGCGGCATGACGGCGCTTGATGAATCCGTGCTTCGCAATATGGGCGACGAGGCGCTGGGGATTCTGACTACGAGCTGGTATTCCGCGGAAGTGGACAACCCGCTCAACAAGGTCTTCGCACCGGCATTCCGCAAGCAGTTCAAATACGATCCGGGCTATTACGCCGGTGGCGTTTACGTCACGGCCGAAGTTCTGGAAGCTGCGTTAAAGACCACGAAAGCAAATGTGGAAGACAAGAAAGCGCTGATGACGGCGATTCGCGGCAGCAACGTGGAGACGGTGCGCGGGCTCGTCAAAATCGACGAATTGGGGAATGCAATTGGCAACGTCTATATCCGAAAGGTGACAAGAAGCGACGGTCGCCTGGTCAATTCGGTCATCAAGACATATCCGGATGTCAGCCAGTTCTGGACTTATGACAAGACCGAATTCCTGAAGAATCCGGTGTATTCGCGCGATTATCCACCGGCAAAAAACCTGGAGCAATAGTTCTGCTTCCGTTGCGGAGCGGCGGTCTCGCAAATTTTCCGAACAAGATCGGCAAACGATGCAGTTTTGGATCATCCAGGGTCTTAACAGCCTGTCGCTTGGTGGTCTGTTGTTTCTGCTCTCGTCGGGATTCTCGCTGATTTTCGGCCTGATGAGACTGGCAAACCTGACGCACGGCGCGTTCTTCATGCTCGGTACGTATTTCGGGGCGATAGCGCTGCGTTCTTACGATGGCTTGAATATCTGGGTGACGGCGCTCGGCGCCGGAATTGCGGTCGCGGCGATCGGCGGTCTTTTCGAACGGCTAGTGCTGACCCGACTGAAGACCAACCCGCTCGGGCAGGTGCTGGTTACGCTCGGCATGTCATTCATCATTTCCGATGCGTGCCTGCTGTTGTGGGGAGGCGATTCGATACCGGTGCCGACGCCGCGAAACCTGCAATCGCCGACGCGGGTCGCTGGTTTCGTGTTTCCAACCTATCGGCTGGTACTGGTGGGATGCGCCATCGGCGCCGCGATCATGCTGTATTTCCTGCTCGAGCGAACGCGACTGGGAGCAATGATCCGCGCCGGCGTCGACGACGGGCAGATGGCACGCGCGGTCGGGATCCCCGTCTCGAATTTGTTTACGGTTGTGTTTTGTCTGGGCGCGGGCATCGCCGGCGCCGGCGGCGTACTGGGCGGACCGATCTTGTCCGCTTATCCCGGGCTTGATGCCGACATGCTTCCGCTGGCGCTGATCGTCGTTATTTTGGGAGGCATTGGAAGCCTGCTGGGGGCGTTTATCGGCAGCTTCATCATCGGGTTCATCTATACATTCGGCACGGCGCTATTTCCAGAGCTGGCCTACATCATCCTGTTCCTGCCGATGATTTTCGTCATTGCGTTCCGGCCTCAGGGCTTGTTTGGGCGCGTCGGCGCATGAAATGGATTGCCGCAACCCTGCTTGTTGTCTTGCTTCTCCTGCTGCCATCCTTCGCAGGCGATTTCTATATCAATCTCGCCAGTCAAATCCTGATCGCGGCGATTTTTGCGCTCAGCCTGAATCTCCTGGTGGGCTATGGCGGGATGACCTCGCTCGGACACGCCTCGTATCTCGGCGTCGCCGCCTATATTTCCGCGCTGCTGACAAGCCGCTACGGATTCGGACACGGGCCGGCCGCCGTCATCTCGATCGCCGGCACAACTGCGACGGCCGCTTTCTTCGGCGTCATCGCGCTTCGCGCCACCGGCTTAGGCTTTCTCATGATCACGCTGGCTTTGTCGCAAGTGCTGTGGGGGCTCGCCTATCGCATGTCCAATGTGACCAACGGTGACAATGGAATAGCCGGCCTGACCAGGCCGATGCCCTTCGGCATTTCGCTCGACAGCGCAGCATCGTTTTACTGGTTCGCACTGGCTGTGGCATCGTTTGCGTATTTGATGATGGCGATCTTCGTGTCGTCGTCATTCGGATCATCGTTGAAAGGCGTACGCGATCAGCCGCGCCGGATGGCCGCCCTCGGCTTCAATCCGTGGATGATCCGATGGATCACGTTCATCTATGCTGGATTTTGGGGCGGCATTTCCGGACTGCTCTATGTATATTACAATAAATATATCCACCCGACTTCACTCTCGACCACGAGCTCGGCTGAGGCATTACTTGGCGTTATTGCCGGAGGTTCGGGAACGCTTGGCGGTCCGGTCGTCGGCGCGGCGCTCGTGCTGCTATTGAAGAACTACGCCTCGGCCTATATCGAACGGTGGAACATGCTGCTGGGCCTGGTGTTCCTGTTCATCGTTCTCGCAATGCCGACCGGAATCCTTCCCGGCTTGAGCAGGCTTGCGACGGGATTGCGCAGGGGGCCGCGATGACCCCGCTGATGTCGAACTATGCACTTGAGGTCATCAATCTCAAAAAGGCGTTCGGCGGCCTTTCGGTAACACAAGACGTATCTCTCGCGATACGGCCGGGCGAACGCCGTCTGATCATCGGCCCAAATGGCGCCGGCAAGACCACGCTGTTTAATCAGATCAGCGGCGACATGCGGCCGAATTCGGGACAGATCAAACTGTTCGGCACGGATGTTACGCAATTTGCGCCCTACACACGCGCGCATTTTGGATTGTCGCGTACATACCAGATCATTACGCTGTTTTCAGGCGATACGCTCGAACACAATGTCACGCTCGGCCTGCTCGGTTTGCGGCCTTCGCGTTGGCAGATGTGGCGGCCGTTGTCATTTTACGGCGATCTCGCAACCGAAGCCCATCGAGTCCTCGATGCGGTCGGACTCTTGCATTTGGCCGAACATCCGGTGTCCGATATTGCTTATGGGGAAAAGCGGCGCGTTGAGCTGGCGATGGCGCTTGCGCAAAAGCCACGCGTGCTGCTGCTGGACGAGCCGCTGGCGGGTCTTTCAAACACCGAGCGATCCACCGTGAAGTCGCTGATTGCGTCGATACCGCGGGAGAGCACCGTGATCATGATCGAACATGACATGGATACTGCCCTTGACCTCGCGGAGACCGTGACGCTGCTGAATTACGGCCGCGTGATCGTCGATGGCGATCGCGATGCCGTGATCGCGGACGAGCGAACGCGTGAGGTGTATCTTGGCGTCTGACGCGCTCAGTTTGACCAATGTGCATACATTCTATGGCGACAGCCATATATTGCACGGCGTAAGCTTTTCGTTGCAGCCGGGCGGCGTGCTGGCGCTGTTGGGGCGCAATGGGGCGGGAAAGACCACCTGCATCTCGACGATCATCGGTTTTCTGAAGCCCCGGGACGGCGAAATCAGGCTATTTGGAGAATCGATCGAAGGGCTCAGTCCCGAACGCATTTCGCATTTGGGGATCGGTCTCGTGCCGCAAGGGCGTCGCATCTTTCCGTCTCTCACGGTTCGGGAAAACCTGGTGGTGGCGCAGCAACGCCAGAGCACGGCCGGAAAACCATGGAACGTCGATCGGATTTACAGCATGTTTCCGCGGCTGCGCGAGCGCCACGCGCAATTTGCCGGCACGCTGTCTGGCGGCGAACTGCAGATGCTGGCGATCGGGCGGGCGCTGATGGGCAATCCGCGGGTGCTTTTGCTCGATGAGCCCTCGGAAGGCCTTGCGCCGCTGATCGTGGCGGAGGTTGGCCGCACCATCAGGCGCCTGAAGGAGGAAGGACAATCCATCGTTCTCGTCGAACAAAATCTCAAACTGGCGCTCGAGGTTGCCGATCAGGCAGTCATCCTCAACACCGGACGCTGCGTGTTCGCCGGCAGCGCCAACGACATTTTGAATAATGAGGAGCTGATTGCGCAAAATCTCGGCGTTTTTCATGCTCAATAGGCTAACAATCCATCATTGAATTAAGGTCAACCCCATGAAAATAGGCGTATGCGGAACTGGACGGATGGGGTCATCGATCGCGCAGCGGTTGATGTCGGTCGGACATGAGGTCGGCGTCTGGAATCGTAATTCAGCTAAGGCAAAGCCCCTGATCGATGCGGGTGCAAAGCTGTTCGCGTCTCCGGCCGAACTCGTGAAGGGCTGCGAAGTCGTGATCGTGATGTTGCTGAATGACGCTGCTACCGAGGCAGTTTACCGGGGGCCAAACGGCATTTTGAAATCCACACTCACGGGCAGGCTCGTGATCGATATGAGCACAGTGCGCCCGGATACGATGAAATCGAACGGTTCTTCGGTGTCGCAGCAGGGCGCTGCCTTTGTCGAATGTCCGGTAGGCGGAAGTATTGGTCCGGCGAAGGAAGGTAAGCTGTTCGGCCTGGTCGGGGGTGCGGAGGCAGATGTAACCAGGGCGATGCCGGTTCTTGAACAATTGTGCCGCCGCATCGAACATGTCGGAGCGCTCGGATCGGGCGCGACGATGAAACTTGCGGTCAATCTGCCGCTGCTGGTGTACTGGCAGGCGCTTGGCGAAGCCCTGGCGATCTGCAAGCCGCTCAATCTTCCCGCCGACCGGCTAATCGATATTTTGTCCGACACCGCCGGCACGCCGACCGCCATGAAAGGGCGCGGCGCTGCTATCGCCAGGGTATTGGGCGGAGCGCCGATGGGCGAAGCCGCGTTCGGCCTTAGCGCAGCAAAAAAGGATCTGGCGACCGCGGTTCAATTCGGCGTTTCAATCCATGCCGAGCTCCCCGTCACGGCGAGCGCCCTTGCCTGCTTTGAGGAAGCGGAAGCTGCGGGCCTAGGCGATGCCGACGCAACCGCGGTTTCCGTGCGCTGGACCCAACGGCCGGCTGCCGCACCTAAATCTTAAGTCACATCGAACTTTGTCGTCATCACGCCCCCTGAACAATCAACCCAACAGCGGAGACAATTAAATGATCGATCGCAAGAATCGCTATGGCCGCACCGCTGCACGTATCCACGACGCCGACGGCCTCGCCCGGCGCCCGTCGTCGGCCACGATCGATATTCACGCGCACATCATAGTTCCCCAGGCCGCGAAACTGGCGCAACCGCATGTCGATACCAGCCGGATCCCACTCGCGTATTTTTCGGATGCCGCCAGCAAGGAAATCAATGCGCAGCAGGAGAATGACGTTCGCGAAGTCATGACTACGATCGACCGCCGTCTGTTCGACCTTGACCGCATGGGCATCGATATTCAGGTCGTAGCCCCCGCCCCCGGCCAGTGTTACTATTCAATCGATCCAAAAATCGCGGAAGCCGCCCATCGCCTCGCAAATGATGGTGTAGTGGAATATTGCTCGCGCAAGCCGGACCGGTTCGTCGGGCTCGGCGTCGTTACGCTGCAGGAGCCGGAAATCGCGGTCCGCGAGCTCGACTACATCATGACCGAGCTGAAATTGAAGGGCGTCGAGATCCTGACCAACGTCGATGGCCAGGAATTGTCCGATCCGCAATTCCGGCCGTTCTTTGCAAGGGCCGAGCAGCTCGGAGCGTTCATCATGATGCATCCGAACGGATTTACCCATGGCGAACGTCTGACCCATTTCTATTTCAACAATGTTCTCGGAAATCCGCTTGATACGACGCTCGCACTTCACAATCTGATCTTTTCGGGAACGCTGGCGCGCTTCCCCGATCTGAAATTAATGGCCGTACACGGTGGCGGCTATCTTCCCGGCTACTCGGGGCGGATCGATCACGCCTGGGGCGCGCGGCAGGATTCGCATGGTGAGTTGCCATTACCGCCGACGACCTATCTGCGGCAGGTCTATCTCGACACCGTGGTTTTTACCTATCACCAGCTGGCGTACCTGATCGACGTGTTCGGCCCCGATCGTATTGTGATGGGTACCGATTACCCGTTCGACATGGCCGAATATAACCCGATCGGACACGTCGCGGGGGTGCACGGGATGGACGAGGCAACGTTGGCCCAGATTGCAGGTGGAAATGCCGTCAGAGTTCTCGGACTCGACGTCTGAAGCGTAGGCGCGATCAATGCGCGCTTGCCGTCTTGTACCCTGGTTGCTCGAACGGATGAGATGTCGCGAAAGCCGGCATCTCGAAGCAGCGGTCAGCGAGACGAGCCACCATCGGAAAAGCGTTCAGCTCAAGTTTGAGAAAATGCGCACCCACGACCTGGCCGGCGATGCAGATATCCGCAAGGCCAAGCTCGGCGCCTAAGGCAAAAGGCGCCGGGGCCCGGCGCGCGAGAAGCCGCTCGTATGTCGCAAGACCCTCAGTCGTCCAGTGCTTGCCCCAATCCTCGATCGCTTTGGCATCGGCGCCAAACGCTTTGGCGAGATGATTGCGGACGCGCGGCACTACCAGCGGATGCGCATCGGCAACCGTCATCAGCGCCAGCGAGCGTGCATAGGCGCGCTCCTTTGCGTCCTCGGGTATCAGCCGCGGTGTGGGCTGGATATCGTCAAGATATTCGATGATCGCCAGCGACTGAAACACGGAATGGCCGTCGTGAATAAACGTCGGCACCACACGCTCGGCATTTACTGCTTCATAACCCGGCTTGAATTGTTCGCCGGAAAGAATGTCGATCGGAATTTCCTCGAACGGCAGTTCCTTGAGCCTAAGGGCAACTCTCACACGAAATGATGCAATCGACCGCCAAAATCCGTAGACTTGTATGCCCATCGGGAGACCCTTACTTGTCCAATATTCGGCTTCCGTCTACTCCACCATATCATGCTGCTGCTAGCGCAACAGATAGGCCTGCAGCCGCCAGATCACGGCCGAAAGGGCTGTCCTTGACAGGACACGGGTCACCTCGGCGACCTAGTCGTGCAACTCCGCCTTGAACCCTTATCCACTTCGGAGCGACACATCCTGCGCGTGCCGGATCAGCCGGTGCATTTGCATGCAGGGGTACCAAGGAAGACCTGTTCGAATTCCTGTTCGGCGCCAGCGAGCGCATCAACCGGGCCAAATATTGGCGCTCGTTCCACACGTATATCGTCGCAGGGTTGCTCGCCGGAGTCATTCTCCTCACTGCCGCCGGCATCGCCGCGCCGCTCTTCATCATCATGGTCGTCGTCGTCCTCATCCCCTGGCTACTTTGGGGATTCTCCATCACCACGGAGCGGTTGCATGACCGCAACAAGAGCGCGTGGTGGCTCGTGGTGTTTTATGGGACGCCGGCGGTGCTCGGCCAGCTTGCGAGAAAGCCGCATGGTTTGCCGGAGCAGCAGGCACGGTGTTCTATTACATCCTGGCTCTGGCCGGTTTTGCGCTCACGATCTGGGGATTTGTCGAAATCGGATTCTTGCGCGGCGCCGCCGGGTCCAACGCATATGGGCCCGATCCGCTCCTGCAAGCTCAACGGCGAGGCTGAACGGCAAATGCAAGGTGGCAGAGGATCAGATGCGGGCCAGCTAGCAGCCCTTCTCCTTCTTCACGGGGCGCCCTGCGCTGCGACACGCAAGCGTCAAAGACCCCTAAAAACGAAAAAAAGCCCGATGGCCATCAGGCCACCGGGCGAGGTTTGTAATTTCGGTAGTATGCTACGTACTATGCCGCCCCACGAGGGTTCGGTTCAAGCGCTCAAGTCATCGCCCCGTATCCAGAGCAGGCCGCAAGACATGATCCCAGCCGCTGTTATCCAAAGGCGACCGCAGCCAATTTTCGGAATGATCGCGCGCCCTCATCTAATGGATTTCCGCCAATACAGCGTATTGGGCCAGGCCCATGGATATTGCGGCTGGTAGAGCCGATAGCCACCCCGGATAAAGTTGTTGGCGGAGGCGAGATTGTCGGTGGTATCCGAAACGATGCAACACCATCCATTGTGTCGCGCACGCGATTCCAGCGCGCGCATCAGGCGCAATTGAAGGGCGTTCCAGCTGGCCCACAGCTGCGACGCCTCAGCGCGGATGGTGGGACGTAACAGTGACAGACTGCGCGCGCTTAAGTTCTGCGCCTCATCGACCCAGGCAATTTTGAAACCCTCCAGCGACTTGATCGATTCTGACGTGTGATCCTGCATGCCGCGAAAGATGATGATGCCGTCGCCGGGGGTTTCGATCTTGTCGTTGAATGTCTTGAATTGGCGGCCCAGCCCCAAGGCGCCGATCTTGCTTTCGATCAGACGTTTGCTGGACTGCGCCAGCGTCCGCTGGGATTCGCGAATGCAGACCGCGAGCGTGCCCCTTTCGGCCTGGCAGGTCTCAACGAGAAATTCACCGAAGAAGTGCGATTTGCCAGAGCCGCGTCCTCCATACACGGCCTTGTAGCGCGCTGATACTAACAGCGGCTCGAATATTTTAGCTGTGGGGATTCTCAGGATGGACAATGACGCGCTCGATTTTGTGGATCAGTTCGAGAGCGCCGTCATCGCCAGTCTCGATCGGTTGTGTGGCCTTGCCCCAGCCGCGGTCCAGGATGGCGTTGGCCGCGGACACCCGCGCTGTCGCCGTCGCATCCTTCGACCGCATGACGCCGACAAGGACATTGAGCGCGGTTCTGGTATGGCCTCGCGCCAGCGAGCGGATTTCGGTGACGGTTTTGGGCATAGGGAATTTGCGCTTCGGGGTTTGTGATCGTCTTTGCGAGCCAACGGGTCGGCGCAAAGCGCCGCCCGATGACAGGCTCCGGGAAGCAATCCAGAGGATGGATATGACAGTTACTGGATTGCTTCTTCGCTTTGCTGCTCGCAATGATCGTCGGAAAATCTGTTGGCCGCGGGATGAACTGAACGATCTCGGCGCTCACGAAAATCACCCCCACACCGCAATCGCGACGAGGCCGGCCAATGCGAGCGATACCAGATACGCGGTCATGCTGGCCTCCCGTTATCATTCTTCTTGTCATTGCGAGGAACAAAGCGACGAAGCAATCCAGCGACAAGCCGGGTTATGGATTGCTTCACTGCGCTCGCAATGACGATTAAAATATGCGGCATGATCTCTTTTCACGCGATCATTTCAGGCGCGAACCCTATCCCTCCAAGCGCGACCGCATAGCGGATCGTCGCGGCGGGGCCGCGGGCGAGCGTGGCCTTGGGCCACGCCGCGTGCCGGCACGTTCGCGCGTGCCAGCCAATAAGAGCTCGGACGGCGGCTCGCTTGAGACGCGTCTTGCGACAATGCGCCGACACGGGAGAATGCGGCGTCGTGAATGCGGCCGCCGTCCGATTCAAAAAGCCCGCGACCGGTTTCCCGGCGCGGGCCCAATTCTTGCGATGTTGAACTTATGCCGGTGATTTGCCCGACGTGTCAAATTTTTTGCGTGACCCTCGCCAACGCGTTCTTATTCAAGTCCCTGAACCGGCGGCGCGGATTTGTTGCCGGCAACCGTTTCGAGAGT
>Ga0209331_1000057_pt1 | contig 34504 bp, 32 predicted proteins | sample JacPinW_OM3H0_M3_FD_187971 | JGI IMG/M metagenome (GOLD analysis project Ga0209331, IMG submission 187971) | Forest soil microbial communities from Algoma, Ontario, Canada - Jack Pine, Ontario site 1_JW_OM3H0_M3 (SPAdes) (version 2) | ecosystem: Environmental > Terrestrial > Soil > Boreal...
GCAGCGCGTAAACGCCGCTCCCAACGGGATCTTTATTTTCTGTTGTGTGCAAGCGGCGGAGCGGAGGGAGACCATTGAGGCCTTGGCCAGCGTAACTGCCACATCCAAATTACAGGACATTTGGTTTTCGCTGTTCAATGCCAAAAATTACCTGGAACAAGTCTTCGGCCAGAGTATCTACACGCCATATCTTAGAGCTTCGCGGGAGAAAGCCGTTGCGCTTCACGCGACACTTGAACGGATTTTAGCGCGCAACCAAGAGGAACTTGTAGGGGAATACGACGCGTGGTTTCTGAACTTTCAGAAATCCGAGTTTCGGATCGTGTTCTTATCTGATGTGAATACCGTACCATCCTTCTTGGTTGTAGGTAAGGAAGGATACGATACGAACATCCTGATCGAGGAGGGTTTTAGGCTCTTTCCTGCTTCCATGGGAAGCAAGGTTCCAGAAACACTGGCCGATGCAAAAGAAGTCGGAAAAGCACTTGCATACGAACTTGCGACCGCATGTGGGTTCCATGTCTTTCGAGTTACTGAATCAGTTATCAAGTGCTACTGGGACCATGTTTCAAAAGGTGCCTCTAGGCCAAATCTAGAGACAATAGGAACCTACGCATCAGAATTGGAAAAACAAAATTACGGTGACGCAAAGGTATATGAAACATTGAAACAAATGGCGAAGCTCCATAGAAATCCGCTCATTCATCCTGAAGTGATTTTGACGGTAGAGGAAGCGGTAGAAACGCTTGGGATTGCTCGAAGCGTAATTGGCACAATGCTCCGCACTCTGCCCGATGCTCCTCTAACGACTTCGACGGCTAACCCGTAAATTTGGTTCTTTTGGAGGGCCTACTACTTTGCTGAAAGCTTTATCAAAATCTCGCGCATTTTCGGAAGCCTCCACTTCGCGCGCCATTTCGACAAAGCGCCTATGCCGCTCTGCGTCGCTGAGCTTAGGTAAGCGCTTTGTTGTGGGCTTTTGCTTCGCTGCCATACCTCACAATGTATCGTCATCGAAAGGCAATTCAAGTTGCGCGGGGTGCGGTTCACGGCGTTTTCCCCGCCATTGCTTGGGCCGCTTAGGCCGTTTGCGCTCGCCACTGGCTACGAGTCGTTTCGTAAGTGAGGCGCTTGCCGCGCGCTCCTTCAATCGCCAGATCGGCGCGCTTCACGTCGTCAATACCGAGCTTGATCCGATTGGAGTACCGGAAATCGAACTCGTTCAAGTAGCGGTGCAAATGGGCTTCTGAAACATGCTGATAGACGCCATAAACGCCGCGCTTTAGGATCGAGAAAAATCCTTCAACGGTGTTGGTATGGACGGAGCCGCGAACGTATTCCTTGGCGGCGTGCGCCACGGTGAAATGACGGTCAAACTGCCAGCCCACGCCGGTATAGACATGCGCTTCGTCGGTCATGAAGCGGCTATCCCGATGAATGTGCCTGCCGATAATCGGGCGCAAGACCTTGGCAGTCACGTTCGGGACATGGAAGCTACGGACCATGCCACCCCGCTCGACCAGCGCCATGATCGGAAGCTTGGGCTTGGGAGCCTCATAAGCGCGGTTCTTGGCCTCCGGGCCGACATAGGTTTCGTCGGCCTCGACAGTCTTTCCTTCACCGCCGATCGGGGAAAAGAACGGGTCGGGCTTGTCGTTCATGGCTTCGCGGATGCGATGCCCAAGGAACCAAGCTGTTTTCATGCTGCAACGAAGCATGCGCTGGATTTGGTGGGTGCTAATGCCCTTCTTGCTGGCGCACATGAGATGGATGATTTGCAGCCACAGATGCAGCGGCAGATGCGAGGACTCGAAAACGGTCCCCATGCGCACGGTGAAGGGTTTGCGGCATGCGTAGCACTTGTAGAGCCCCGGCCTGGTGCTCTTGCCCTTAAGCTGGCCGATCCGCTCCCGCTCGCTGCAATGGTGGCAGACAGGGCCGTTCGGCCACAGCCGCGCCTCGACATAGGCAAAGGCGGCAGCTTCGTTTTGGAAATGAGCTTCGGAAAGGACGTTTGCGGCCATGGCACGATCTCCTATGGCCGCAACACTACATTATGCGGGTGGGTATGTCAAGTGTAATGTCGCCTATGCTAAGAAACCTGCGCTCCGGGATCGGGTTCTCTTGCTGTTCGGAGGTGCGTCATGCCTGGATTTGTCAGCCGCCCGGCCCTTGCCGGTGCTGTTCTGCTGCTCGCGTGTTCTGTTTCCACTGCGGAGGATCAGCGCCAGAATGCGCCAGGACAATTCGATTTCTACGTTCTGTCCCTGTCCTGGTCGCCGTCGTTCTGTGAGGCGGCGGGCGAGCGCGGCACCCCGCCCCAGCAGCAATGTGCCGCGCGTCCCTATTCGTTCGTGGTGCACGGCCTTTGGCCGCAATACGAGCACGGATTTCCGGAATTCTGCCAAGTCCCGGCACCGAAGCTCGATCGCAACATCGTCGGCTCGATGCTCGATATCATGCCCGCGCCGCGGCTGATCTTCCAGCAATGGGAGAAGCACGGTACCTGCTCGGGACTGAGCCCGAACACCTATTTCGAAACGGTTCGCAAGGTGCGCGCAACCGTCAAGATCCCGCCGGAGTTCATGCAGCTCACCGAAATCCTGACCATCACTCCCGACGAGGTCGAGGAGGCGTTCGTAAAGGCCAATCCCGGCCTGTCGCGCGATGCCGTCGCGGTGACGTGTGACAGCCGCCGATTGAGCGAGGTTCGCGTCTGCATCGGCAGGGACTTTCACTTTCACAGCTGTCCCGACATCGATGAGCATGCCTGCCGGCGTGAGAAGGTGGTCATGCCGCCGCTGCGCCAAGGCACCGCTGCCCTGGCACGCTAAGCATGGGCTTGCAGGACGGGTTAGCCACAAATCGGCTGCGCCGAGTTGTGGCGTAACCCGCCGCGTTCAGGCGGATACACTGACGCTAATCTAATCCGCCCTACGGACTTCCGCATATTGACGCTTGCGCCCAGTGTGTGCCTAGGCACACATGAAGCCCGGCGCCAATGAATTATCGTCACGCCTTCCACGCCGGCAATTTCGCCGACGTGGTCAAACATGCAGCGCTCGTTCGCGTTCTTGTGCACCTGCGCTCAAAGCCCGCACCGTTTCGGGTCGTTGATACCCATGCGGGCGCCGGGCTCTATGATCTCTCCGCGAGCGAGGCGACGCGCGGCGGTGAATGGCGCGACGGCATTGCGCGCTTGGTCTCGAAAGAGCTGCCAGAGCCGGCGCGCGCGCTGCTCGCGCCTTACCTCGAGGCGATCGCTGCCTTCAATCGTCCCAACGCGCTGATCGCGTATCCGGGCTCCCCCATGCTGGTACGCCGATTTTTGCGCGCGCGCGACCGCCTCATTGCGTGTGAGCTCGAGCCGAGAGCAGCGGCCGCGCTGGTACACAATCTGAAAGCGGATGCTCGCTGCAAAGCCATTGCAATCGACGGCTGGACCGCGCTCAAGGCTTACATCCCGCCCAAGGAGCGGCGGAGCGTCGTCCTCATCGATCCGGCATTCGAGGATGCCGCCGATTTTGGCCGGCTTGCCGAGGGGATTGAATCCGCGCATCGCAAATGGGCGGGCGGCATCTATCTGCTGTGGTATCCGCGCAAGGACAGTCGCGCTCCCGAGGCTCTCGCCGTCCGGCTGCGTCGTTCGCGCATCGGTAAGATCCTGCGCGTCGAGATCAGCCTGCCGGTGCCGAAGAATCCTGAGCGGCTGCGGGCCTGCGGACTCATCATCGTCAATCCGCCGTGGACGCTCGAAGGCGAGCTCAAGCTTCTCCTGCCGCAACTGCTCGCTGCCCTGGCGCAGGGCGCTGACGGCAGCTGGCGCCTGGATTGGATCGCCGGAGAAAAGTAAGTCCGCTCAGGCAGGAACGGGTTCGCGTACGGACGTCTGGCTCCGCAGCTGCACCGGGTCGCGCAAGCCAAGGATGCGACGGGCGTTGCTGTAGAAGAGCTTCTGCCGGTCCTCCTGCGTCAGTCCGATCTCGTCGATGAGCCGCAGCGCCGTCGCGGGATCCCAGCAGGGATAATCCGTGCCATACATCACGTGGTCGATGCCATAGTAATCCATCGCGAATTTCATGCCCATGGCGTGCGGCGACACGGTGTCGGTATACATGCGTCTCAGATACGTGCTGGCGGGTTGCGGGAGCCTGGCTGCGGTCGTGTTCTTGTCCATGCGGCCGGACTGGTAGGGCAACGCGCCGCCGGTGTGGGAGAGGACGACTTTCAGGTTCGGATGCCGCTCCATCATGCCGGAGAGCACCAGCCTTGACGCCGCAACGCTCACCTCGATCACGCGCCCGAGGCTGAGGTGGAGCGCTCCGCCATAGCCATCGAGCATGTCCTGGAACACCACATCGGTGGGGTGCAGGAAGATGGGCAGACCGAGCTCCTCCACGCGCGCGTAGAACGGCTCGAGACGCTCGGCATCGATCCTGGGATCGCTGCCGACGCTGCCCGGCATATTGACGCCCATGAGGCCGAGCTTGGTGATGGCATGGTCCAGCACATCGATGGCGATCCGAGTGTCCTGCAGCGGCACCGCTGCGCTTGCCCATACGCGACCCGGGTATTTGTGCTGCGCCCCCGCCATCTCCTCGTTCCACATCATGGCGAGGTCGCGCCCTTCCGCTGCCGGCATATCCGAGAAGGAGACGGAGAACGGGCCGATGGAGCACACAACGTCCACCTGATGACCAAGCCCGTCCATGTGCTCAAGCTGCTTGTCGAGGTCGAACCACGCAGCCCAGCTGTTGAGATGTGCGCCACTCCCTGCCCGGCGCAGATAGTCATAGCCGCCGCTGCGGTTGGGCTCCGCGCGCGGATAGTCCTTACGCCTGTACAGCGCTTCGAAGATCGAGCGCGGCCACCAATGGAAATGGGAATCGATGATCCGCATGATGGTCCTCTCCTCCCCCAATCGGGAACTGGGCCGCAGCTGACGCCGGACGTCCATGTCCGTACCGCAGACTCTAGGATAGGCCCTCGTCAGGGTCAATTTGCGAACAGAGCGCGAGAGAGAAACGCTTCAGAGCCAGCCAGGTTTCTTGCGCTGGCGTTGTGCGGTGAACTGGGCTTCTATGCGCGTGACACTTTGGAGCTGCTCTCATGACGACGAGCTTTCGCCAGATCATCAACAAGGCGGTGCAGGAGGAGCGCTTGCTGATAGTACCGGGAGCGCACGACGCTTTGAGCGCGCGGCTCATCCAGAGGATCGGGTTCGAGACCTATTTCATCGGCGGCTTTTCGGCGGTCGGTGCCCGCTATGGGGTCCCCGACTTGGGCCTCAAGGCCTTTGGAGACATCTCTGCCGCCGTGCGCGATATCATGTCGGCCTGCGACTTGCCGGTCTTTGTCGACGGCGACGATGGCTACGGCGACGTCAAGAACGTCGTCCACACCGTCCAGGGCTACGAGCGCATGGGGGTCAGCGCGATCCTGATCGAGGACCAACAATGGCCGAAGCGCTGCGGTCATATGGTCGGCAAGAAAGTCGTGCCGGCGGAACTCGCCGAAGCCAAGATCAGGGCGGCAACCTCCGAACGGATTAATCCCGAGACGTGGATCCTGGCGCGCACGGATGCGCGCGCGGTCTACGATCTCGATGAGGCCATGCGCCGGGCCGAGCGATACATCCGCGCCGGGGCTGACGGGATCTTTGTTGAGGCGCCGCGCAGCGTCGAGGAGCTGGAGCGGCTCGGCCGTGCCTTCGATGTTCCCCAGATCTGCAATCCGCTCATGGGCGGCCACACGCCGATCCTGACCATGCCGGAGCTGGCGGAGCTTGGGTTCAACGCCGCCGTGCTCGGCCTCGATACGCTGATGCATGCGGCGAAGGCCGTCGAGGCGGTGCTGCTCGACATGAAGTCCGGCCGCTTCGCCCGCCGCAACGACGGGATGGACTTCGAGGAGTACAAGAAGCTCGTCGGCTACGACAAATGGGAGAGCATCGACCGCCGGTTCGGTGCTGCGCGTTAATGCGCAAGCTTGACTGCGCCGCTTCCACGCCCGCAGTTTGTGAAAGCGCTGGTGTATGCGCTTGCGCTGCGCCGCATCCGGGAGGGCCGTGGGCCCAGTTTCAGAATCGAACGTTCAGGCCGCCCCGGAACAGATTGGAGTAGAAGGAAACGTTAGCATTCGGCAGCAGGCCGCAGTTTAGACCGCAATTGAAATCGGCGAGGTCAACGAAGAGATATTCGGCCTTTATGCTGACATTGCTGACGATTCCGACCTCGACGCCCGCTCCGATCGTCCACCCGGCATTGGTGATGCTGCCGCCGGGCAAGCCCGGTATTTTCGCGCTGATGTCTCCCACCGCTAGTCCGCCCGTGACGTAGGGCAGGAACCGGTCCCAGGCGTAGCCGAGGCGGCCGCGTACGGTGGCCAGCCAATAATTGCGCGTCGTGCAACCCGGCGGACAGAGTACCGCAGTAGTTCCGTCAATGCCGGACCAATCGATGTCGCCTTCGGCCCCGAGCACGACGTGACCGATTTGCCAGTTGTACCCGACCGTCCCTCCGATGAAGCCGCCGGAGACATCAAACGGATTGATCCCATCCCACTGCGAACGCCCCCATCCGCCCCCGCCATTGATTCCGAGATAAAAGCCCGTCCAACTATAGAACGCACGGTAAACGGGAACCGGCGCCATCGGCGTCTGGTAGCCGGGCGAAAGATCGGCGGCATTCGCCGCACTGATCGCAAGCGTCGCGGCAGAGATGCCGATGCACAACAAGCGCCCTGTGAGTTGAACCGCCTTCATGATTTTTTCCCCTCGGTAAATGCTTTGCTGCAGAGTATTAAGAAAACGATTTGCGTCTAGTGGACCAGGGACACAGCAAAGAGCTAAATGAGTTTGAGAAACAAAAACAAAAACTATGCTCAACAGAGGTTTAACAGATGTGAATTATAGTTAACAATATTCTCGCGTAAGGTTGGCAAAGGCGCGCCGCTCCAAACACTCCGCGCAAGCAACCGTCGCGCGCGCTCAAACCTTGCACGAGCTACGAGACAAATCGGCGCGCGTCTTTTCGCACCCTACGAGTCTGGCCTCAAAAGGCGGGTTGAAACGCCCCTACAGAGCGGGTGGCCGCCAGCGGCGGGAGCGCTTACCTTTTCCCCCATGAGCACCGGCAAGAAAGATATCGACCCGACGACGGAGCTCGTTGAGGAAGAGGACGAGCAGTCGCTGCCGGAAGAGGAGCAGGATTCTCCAATAGACCTTGCGGCGGACGCCGGCTCCCTTGCCGCCGGGCGCGGCACTATCGTGCGGTATCTCAAGCTCGCCCCCTCATCTCCCGGCGTCTACCGCATGATCGATGCCAAGGGGGAGGTCCTTTATGTCGGAAAGGCCAAAAATATCCGCAAGCGAATCGCGGCCTATGCTCGACCTACGGGCTACGACCCACGCATCGAGCGCATGATCGCCGCGACGGCCTCGCTCGAATTCGTCTCGACGGCGACTGAGACCGAAGCGCTACTGCTTGAAGCCAACCTGATCAAACGGTTGCGGCCGCGGTTCAACGTCCTGCTCCGGGACGACAAATCATTCCCCTATATCCTGATCACAGCTGACCACTGGGCGCCGCAGATCCTCAAGCATCGCGGCGCGCATACCCGCAAGGGCAGCTATTACGGACCGTTCGCCTCGGTATGGGCGGTCAACCGTACCATTACCGCCCTGCAGCGCGCGTTTCTGCTGCGCTCATGCTCCGACGCGTTCTTCGAGAGCCGCACGCGTCCTTGCCTGCTCTATCAGATCAAGCGCTGCTCCGGACCGTGCACCGGGGAAATCGACTTTGCCCAATATGCCGGCCTCCTGCGGGAGGCGAACGCGTTCCTGTCGGGCAAGAGCCAGGTGGTAAAGGACGATCTCGCAGCGGAGATGGAAAAGGCCTCGGCCGCGCTCGAGTTCGAGCGGGCGGCGATTTATCGCGACCGCCTCGCGGCGCTCTCCGCGGTGCAATCGCATCAGGGGATCAATCCGCGCGGGGTGGTGGACGCCGATGTCTTTGCCTTGCATCAGGCCGAAGGGTTCAGCTGCGTCGAGGTATTCTTCTTCCGCAGCGGCCAGAATTGGGGCAATCGCGCCTATTTCCCCAGAGCCGACCGTTCGCTTGCAGCCGGAGAGGTGCTGGGCGCGTTTCTGGCGCAGTTCTATGACGACAAGCCATGCCCGAGCTGCATCCTGATCTCGCATACCTTCGAAGAGTGCGCGCTCCTGGCCGACGCGCTGAGCACCAAAAGCGGTCACAAGGTCGAGGTGAGCGCACCTCAGCGTGGCGAGAAGAAGGAGCTCGTCGATCACGCTCTCGCCAATGCGCGCGAAGCGCTGGCGCGCAAGCTTGCCGAGACGTCGTCACAGCGCAAGCTCCTGGACGCGCTGGGCAAGACCTTCGCGCTGCCGCGCGCGCCGCAACGCATCGAGGTCTACGACAACAGCCATATTCAAGGCACCAATGCAGTTGGAGCCATGATCGTCGTGGGAACCGAGGGGTTTCAGAAGAATCAATATCGGAAATTCAACATCCGCTCATCCGAGCTGGTGCCGGGCGACGATTTCGGGATGATGCGCGAGGTGATGAATCGCCGGTTCAAGCGGCTGCTGACCGAAGCGCCGCGACCCAAAGCCGATGCACCACTTGCAGCCGCGGCCGCGAGCGGGGCTGCCCCCGTTCAGGACACGGCAGCGATCGACATCGCGGGACACGAGGAGAGCGATTCGCCGTGGCCGGATCTCGTCATCATCGACGGAGGCCGCGGACAACTCGCCGCTGCGCAGGAGACGCTGACGGCGCTGGGCATCAGCGATGTGCCGATGATTGCCGTCGCCAAGGGGCCGCACCGCGACGCCGGCCTGGAGACATTCTTCTTGCCCGGGCGTGAGCCGCTCAAGCTCAGGCCCCGCGATCCCGTACTCTACTTCGTCCAACGGCTGCGCGATGAGGCGCATCGATTCGCGGTGGGTTCCCACCGCGTAAGGCGGCGGCGGGACATGCGCGAGGCCGGGTTGCAGGAAATCCCCGGCGTGGGGCCTACCCGCAAGCGCGCGCTGCTGCATCATTTCGGGACGCTCAAAGCGATCGAACGCGCAGCGCTCGCCGATCTGGCCAAAGTGCCCGGCATCAGCTCCGAAACCGCCCGCAAGATCTATGATTTCTTCCACGAGCGTGCCGGCTGATGCGTCTCATTGATCAGGGACGTTGTCGGCCAACTCTGTCAGCCAGACGTTCGCGTTCGCATCGGAAGGAGCTCGCCAGTCGCCGCGCGGCGATAATGAACCGCCCGAGGACATCTTTGGTCCGTTCGGCAGCGCGGAGCGCTTGAATTGGTTGGCGAAGAACCTGCGCAGAAATACCGCCAGCCAGTGCTTGATCTCGCTCAGCGCATAGGCTTGTCGCTTCGATACGGGAATATCAGCCGGCCAGACGCCGCGCTCGACATTCCCCCAGGCGTGATGCGCAAGAAAGGCGATCTTCGAGGGTCTGAACCCATATCGGGTCAGGTAAAACAAGGTGAAGTCCTGCAAAGAATACGGACCGACGATTTGCTCGCTCGATTGGATAGTCTCGCTCGTCTCAGGAACGAGCTCGGGCGAAATTACGGTGTCGAGGATGGCGTGGAGGATCGCCGCCGTCTTCCGGTCCAGCTCGCCTGCGGAAAAACGGATCAGGTGCTGGATCAGCGTCTTGGGCACCGACGCGTTGACGTTGTAGTGCGACATCTGATCGCCCACACCATAGGTGCACCAGCCCAGCGCGAGCTCGGAAAGATCTCCCGTCCCGATCACGAGCGCCTTGTTCTGGTTCGCAAGTCGAAACAGATAATCCGTGCGCAGCCCGGCCTGGACGTTCTCAAACGTAATGTCGTAGACGGGCATGCCGCCCGCAAAGGGATGCGCGAGATCCGCGAGCATCTGCCGTGCGGCAGGGCGGATGTCGATCTCGGAGCCTGTGACGCCGAGCGCCCGCATGAGCGCCCATGCATTGGCTTTCGTTTGCTCTGAGGTGGCAAAGCCGGGCAGCGTATAGGCGAGCACGTTTGCGCGCGGCAGGCCAAGATCATCCATGGCGCGCGCCGCGACGATGAGAGCCTGCGTTGAATCCAGTCCGCCGGAGACGCCGATGACGGCGCGCTCGATGCCGGCTGCCTTGAGCCGAGTCGCGAGGCCCTGAACCTGGATGTTGTAGGCCTCGTAGCAGTCCTCGCGCAGCCGCGCGGGATCCGACGGAACAAAGGGAAAGCGTTCGATTGCGCGCTGCAGCGGAACCGGTTGACTGGGCGCATCGAGCCGCAAGGGGACGCAACGGAAGGAAGCAGCCTGCCGCGCTTCTTCCCGGGCACAGTCGCCGAAGGTGTTGAAGCGCATGCGCTCTTGCCTGATGCGGCCCATGTCCACATCCGCACTGACCAGGCCGGATTCTCGCGGAAAGCGCGCTGTCTCCGCCAGCCGGTCGCCGCATTCGAAGATTGCGGCATGCCCATCCCAGGCAAGATCGGTGGTCGACTCCCCGGGACCGGCTGCCGAATAGGCATAGGCAGCGATTGCGCGCATGGACTGGCTGGCGCAAAGCAATCGGCGGGTTTCCGCCTTGCCGATGGTGACATTGCTCGCGGACAGGTTCACCAGGACTTCCGCGCCGGCCATCGCGGCCCTGGTGGAAGGCGGTATAGGCGCCCAAAAATCCTCGCATATCTCCACGTGAAAAGTGAGGCCGAGAGAGCCAACGGAATGGAACAGCAGATCGATTCCGAACGCCGTCTCGCGACCCGCCAGCGTGATCTGCCGGTCGCGGATGCCTGCGCCGGAGGTGAAATGCCGCTTCTCGTAGAATTCGCGATAGTTCGGCAGGTACGTCTTGGGCACCACGCCGAGAATTGTGCCACGGTGGACGACGACCGCCGTATTGAACAGTCCGCCTGAACGCCTGATCGGCGCGCCGACGATCAGCACGGAAAACAGATCACGCGAGACTTCGGCCAGGCGATCGATCGCCTGTTCGACCGCCGCGAGCAGCGCATCCTGCAAAAGCAGATCGTCAATGGCATAGGCGGAGAGACCCAGCTCCGGAAAGACCATGAGTGCGGCGTGCAGCTCATTTCCTCGCCCCGCCAGACGAATGGTCTCTTCAAGGTTTGCCGCAACATCTCCAACCCTGGTGCGGGGCACGCACGCGGCGATGCGAACGAAGTCATGACGGTAGAGCGACTCGAAACTCGCCATGAGGCCTGCTCGACGGTGTGTCAGTATTGGGCGCGCTCGGACCTTTGCAGCGGCAGAATGAGGAGGGTTGACGCGTGAGGATTCAAGTCAGCGTTCAAGCCGCCGACTGGGGCTTCTCCTTCCGCACGGGAAATTGCGCCAGCAGTGCGATGACCGCTTCATCCGGCACCGCCCGAAAGTCGGAGTAGTAGTACCCGATTGCTCCCAAATCGGCGTGAGCCTCAATGCACACGATTTCGTCTGCTTCCCGGCGCATCGCCGCGAGGCCGTCGGTTGGAGCGACCGGAACCGCGAGGATGAGCTTCTTCGGTTTCCGCAGGCGCGTGGCCCGCAGTGCGGCGCGCATGGTGGCGCCCGTTGCGATGCCGTCATCGATCACGATGGCGCTACGGCCGGCCACCTCGATCCGTTCGCGGCCCCCCAGATAACGCTGGCGACGGCGTTCAATCTCAGCCAGCTCACTGTCGCACACGGCTTGGAATGCCGCTTCGCCAATCCCTGCATGGCGAATCACCGCTTCGTTTCGCACGACGAGCGGCTCGTCGCCGTCGACCACTGCCCCCATGGCCAGCTCAGGCTGAAACGGCACGCCTATTTTTCGTACCAGAATGACATCGAGTGGGGCATCCAAGGCAGTCGCGACCTCTGCCGCGACGCTGACACCGCCGCGTGGAAGCGCAAGCACGACTGGCTGCTGACCCTTGTAGCCCGCAAGAGCCCGGGCGAGCTGGCGGCCGGCGTCAGCCCGGTCCTGGAAAGACATTGCAGCGCCCTACGCCCATCAAAGATGCCCTATTTCAAATTCTGCGCAGGAGTACCCGAGCATGGACAGCCCTTCCTCCAGGAAATCGCCGAGGAGGGGCGTGCCAAGAAGGTAGCTGGCGGTGCGATTGTTGTGAGCACGCGCTGCCTCCGCGCGGACCGTTGTCCAATCGCTGGCCGAGTAATCGTCTCGCCCCAGCCAGGTCAACGCCACGAGATCGATCTGCGCGTCCTCGGAGAGCGAATCGATGAGCGATGTGAGCTCCTCCACGACGGGATCATCGCTATGATCCTCGAGCACCGCGGCATCCCTGTCGTCGGAGGGGTTCGACGCCGGATCCGGTTCAGTAACCGCATCCTTGACGTCGAATTCACGCGCCTTGAGAATGATGAAACACACCGTCTCGGGCGAAATCGTAAGGGTTGCGGCATCGTCGCCGGTGGGCGCTTCCCGAGCCGTGGGCCTTGCTTGCATGTTCCTATCCTCCGGCCAATCGGCGCCTCCCACGCTTACAGGGCCCAACTCCTGGCCTTTTTACTTCAGTTGCGAGCGCATCCGCGCCTCGTTCCCAGAGCCGGTCCCTGCGCCTACCGGAACCGTTTTCACCTCAACTTTCTTGGCTTGTGCAGGTGGCGGCTTCGGCACCGTTACCTTGAGGACACCGTTGGCAAGGTGGGCCTTGATATCGTCAGGGTTCACCCCATTGGGCAGCTCGAGCCTGCGCGAGAACGAACCGTAGCTGCGCTCGAACATCCGGTAGTTCTTGTCCGTCTCCTCTTTCTCAGACTTCTTCTCTCCTTTGATGGTGAGGACGTTATCTACGACGTTCACCTGAACGTCCTTCTCCTCCAAACCGGGCAACTCAGCGGTGATCTCGATCTGGTTCTCTGTCTCAGCCACATCCATGCTGGGCATCAGCTCGTGCGTTCTTCCAGTGGCTGGCCATCCCTGTGTAAAGTCGTCGAACAGGCGGTCGATTTCACGCTGTAACCTGATCAAGGGGTCGACAAAGCGCGTCGGGCTGTGCTCGCGGCCGAGCGGGATAAGTGATTTCAGGTCCATTGCAAACGCTCCGTTTTCCAAAGCCAATGTCAGACTTCCCTCCTGAGTACATGCCCCCAAATGTCGCCGCCTTCAAGTAGGGTAAGATCCTGCACCTTATCGTCTGTCCTTGAAGCATGTTAACGAAGAAGACGGCGCCTTCGTTCATTCAAAAGGTCACCATGCTAATTCCGGAATCGAGCCTGGCAGGTGGGAGGTAAGCAGAGATGAAAATCGCCATCATAGGAGCGGGAAGTGTCGGCCGCGCACTCGCTACCGGCTGGCGCAAGGCCAGTCACGAGGTGACATTGGGCGTACGCGATCCGACGGGGCCCGGCGCGAGCGAGCTCAAGCAGCAAGGTTTTACCATTGCCGCGCCGAAGGATGCCGCTGCGCGCGCGGAGGCGATCGTGCTCGCGGTCCCGTGGGGTGCGGTTCGCGCGACGCTGGAGAGCCTCGGCGCGCTTGCAGGCAAGATCATGATCGACGCCACCAACCCGTTGACCTCGGATATGTCCCTGGCGCTTGGTCATACCGATTCCGCCGGCGAAACAGTGGCGCGGCTCGCCCCCGGCGCACGGGTGGTCAAGGCCTTCAACACCACGGGGGCCAACAACATGGTGGACAGCCGTTACGCCAATGGCAAGCTTGTCATGCTGGTGGCCGGTGACGATCCCGAGGCCACGGCGGGTGTTATCTCGCTTGCGAACGATCTGGGGTTCGAGGCGGTCGACGCGGTCCGCTCGCGATGAGCCGTTATCTCGAACCGATGGCGATGGTGTGGATCAAGCTTGCGCTGGCGCAGAAGCTCGGAAGGAACTTCGGCTTCGCCTTGCTGCGGAAAGGCTGAGCTGGGTAGAGGGTTAGCAAGCGAGCCGGCTTCAGCCGGCTCCGCGCGCATAACCCACGGAGGCAATCCGGCCGGCGGATCAGTGCGACATGAGCACCGGGAGCGTCATGGAGGCGAGGATGCCGCGGGTAACCCCGCCAAGAATGAACTCGCGCAAACGCGAATGGCCGTAGCCGCCCATCACCAAAAAATCGGCTCCACTGTCGGCCGTGTAGGATAGGATAACGTTTTCAATGCTGATATCACCCTTCGAGGTGCGTTTCGCGGTGGCCGGTACTCCATGGCGGACAAGGTGGGCGATCATCTCGACGCCGGCGATCTCTTCTTGCTTGCGCTGTTCGGCCACGACGACGACGTCCACTGCCTTGGCGCGTTCGAGAAAAGGCATCGCGTCGGCAATCGCGCGGGCAGCGGTGCGTTCGCCGTCCCAGCACACGACGACGCGATCAAGCTTGAGCCCCTGCTTCTGAATGTATGGCACGAGGACGACCGGGCGTCCCGATTCGAACAGTGCCGCTTCGATCAGGAGATCCTCGGACGCGCCGTGCTCGCGCTGCGCTTGCCCGACCACAGAGAGATCAAACCTCCGCGCAATCCGGGCAAACAACGCTGCTGCCCCGCCCAGAGTGGCGTCGAGAGTGCGTGTTTCAGCCGACACACCTGCCGCCTTGGCTCTGGCGTTGAAACGCTCGACCGCGGTGTTGGCGATCTTGCTGTTTTCCTCCTGCTGCAGCTCGATCAGATCAACCGGGATTGCACCCAATGCACCGTCGGGAATCACTGCGTCATAGACGAATGCGGTCCCGACCAGATGCGCTCCGAACATCGCCGCAACCGAGAGGGCGTAGTCTGCGGCGAAGTCCTGTGGTCCTCGCCCCACCAGATTGACCACCATATCCTTGATCATCGCAGCACCCCTCCTCTCGATCATTTCTTCTGGCCATCAGGCCCGAATTCCTTGAGATAAGCCCAAAGGTCAGCGATCTCCTTGTCATTCTTGATGCCGACAAATGCCATGCGCGTGCCAGGCATGGCCTGCATCGGCGCCCGGATATAGGTCGGAAACGCCTGCTCGCTCCAGACGATGCCGGAGGATTTGTTGGCCTCCGAGTAGTTGAAGCCCTCGAAGGTGCCGGCCTTGCGCCCATCAATGCCGTTGAGAGGAGGGCCTAGCTTGATCTTCGCTTCAGGCCCGACATCGTGGCACGGCAAGCATAAGCGCTTGAACACCTGCTCTCCGGCCGCGGCGTCCTGCGCCAGACTCGGCCCGGTGCACACAGCAAGAGCAACGATCGCCATCAGCAGCGTCTTCATCAAATCCTCCGGTTTGTCCTCCACGGCGCGCTGTCCGAATGGCGCCAACGCGTTGCCCTGTCAATCTCGACGAGACGCGCTTCCCCGCATGCGCAGACCCGAATAGCAGGAATTCGTCCAGCGGTGCTGCTATATTTGGAGAGACGCGTGCGGTCGCCTTCGGCGCCCGGGTCGTCCTCTCAAGGACCGATACGATGTCACTGAAGCTGCCCACTGACCAATCCACACTGGCGCGTCGGGAGGAGATTGTAGCAATGCTGCGCTCCATCGTGCCGGGCGAAGGCGTCATCGCGACTGAACGAGAGATGCGCCCCTACGAATGCGACGGTCTTACCGCGTATCGCCAGCTTCCCATGGTCGTGGTGCTGCCCGACACCACGGAGCAGGTCAGCCGGGTGCTCAAGCTCTGCCATCGGGAAGCCGTCAAGGTCGTACCGCGCGGGGCGGGCACATCGCTTTCCGGGGGGGCGCTGCCGCTGTCGGACGGGGTTCTTCTCGGGATGGCCAAATTCAACCGAATCCGCGAGATCGATTTTCCCAATCGCGTGGCGGTCGTCGAGCCCGGGGTGACCAATCTTGCAGTGACCCAGGCCGTCGAGCACGCCGGTTTCTACTACGCGCCCGATCCCTCGTCGCAAATCGCCTGCACCATCGGCGGCAATGTGGCGGAGAACTCAGGCGGCGTGCACTGCCTCAAATATGGGACCACTACGAATAACGTGCTCGGCTGCGAGCTGGTGCTGATCGACGGCGAGGTCGTACGCCTCGGCGGCAAGCATCTCGATTCCGGCGGCTACGATCTGCTCGGGATCGTGACTGGGTCGGAGGGGCTCCTCGGCGTCGTCACCGAGATTACCGTGCGCATTCTTCAGCGGCCGGAATGCGCGCGCGCCGTGCTCGTCGGTTTTCCATCGTCCGAAAGTGCCGGCGAATGCGTGAGCCGTATCATCTCTGCCGGGATCATCCCAGCAGGGATGGAGATGATGGACCGGCCTGCAATCCACGCCGTCGAGGAATTCGTTCACGCCGGTTATCCGCTTGATGCGGAAGCCCTTCTCATTATCGAAGCGGACGGGCCGGGGGCCGAGGTGGATTACCTGGTGGAGCGGATCGAAACGATCGCGAAGTCCTGCGGAGCAGGAACGTGCCGCATCTCCCAGTCCGAGCAGGAAAGGCTGCTGTTATGGGCCGGGCGGAAGGCGGCTTTCCCCGCGGTAGGTCGTATTTCGCCCGACTATTACTGCATGGACGGCACCATCCCACGCGCCCGCCTGCCCCAGGTGCTCGCCCGCATGCGCGAAATGTCCGAGCGGCATGGGCTCGCTTTGGCCAACGTGTTCCACGCCGGCGACGGCAACCTTCATCCGCTCATTCTGTACGATGCCAACAAACCGGGCGAGCTCGAGAGCGCCGAAGCGTTCGGCGCCGAGATCCTCAAGCTCTGCGTCGAGGTTGGCGGCGTGCTCACGGGCGAGCACGGCGTCGGTGTGGAAAAGCGCGATCTGATGCCGACGATGTTTTCCGAAGCCGATCTTGCCCAGCAGCAGCGGCTCAAATGCGCGTTCGACAGCAAGGGCCTGCTTAATCCGGGGAAGGTGTTTCCCACGCTGCACCGCTGTGCCGAGCTCGGGCGCTTGCACGTCCACGCGGGGCAAGTGCCGTTTCCCCACCTGGAGCGGTTCTAGGCGTGAACGATGTAATCACGCCCAAGGATGTCAAATCCGTTGAGCAAACGGTGCAATGGGCCTTGGCCGAAGGAAAGACGCTGGAAATTGTCGGTTCCGGCTCCAAGCAAGCTATCGGACGGCCGACCCAAACCGACGTGACCTTGGGTTTGCACGCGCTCGCGGGCGTTACTCTCTACGAGCCCGATGAGCTGGTGCTGTCCGCAAGGGCGGGCACGCCGCTCGCCGAAATCGAGGCGCTGCTCGCAGCAAATGCCCAGCAACTCGCGTTCGAGCCGATGGACTGCGGACCCATCCTGGGGGGCGCGGCCGGTCGCGGGACAATCGGCGGCACGCTCGCATCGAATTTCTCTGGCCCGCGCCGGCTGAAGGCGGGCGCCGCACGTGACCATCTCTTGGGTTTTCAGGCGGTGTCCGGGCGGGGTGAAGCGTTCAAATCCGGCGGGCGGGTTGTGAAGAACGTCACCGGTTACGATCTATCCAAACTGATGGTCGGCTCCTGGGGGACGCTGGCAGTCCTGACGGACGTTACGCTCAAGACGCTGCCTCGGCCGGAAACCGAAGAGACGGTCCTGCTGCGCGGACTCGATCCGGGCAGGGCTGTGGCCGCAATGGCTGCAGCCATGGCTTCTCCCGGAGACGTCTCAGGGGCGGCACATCTGCCGGCAAAGGTCACAGCTCTGATGCCGGGAGCGGAACTTGCCGGTGCCGGAGCGGCGGTGACGGCGTTGCGCCTCGAGGGGTTTGCTGCCTCGCTTCCCCAGCGCAAGTCGATGCTCGAGGTTCGGCTGCGATCGTTTGGGGAAGTGAGTACCATTGGGGCGGTCGCGTCTCGGCAACTCTGGCAGGCCGTGCGCGATGTAATTCCGTTCGCCGCGAACGGAAACGAGGTGGAGCCCCCGCTATGGCGCATTTCGATCGCGCCAAGCTGTGGCGCCGAGCTCGCCCGGAGCATTGCCGATGAGGCGGGCGGACAGATGATGTTCGACTGGGCAGGAGGATTGGTTTGGCTGCGGCTCGAGCCTTCTGCTGATGCGGGAGCAGCGCTTGTTCGGCGCCTCGTTGCGCCGCTCGGAGGCCACGCCACGCTTGTTCGTTCTCCCACCTCGGTGCGGGCCGCCGTCGACGTTTTCCCGACCCAGGATGCAGCGCTGTTCGCCTTGACGAAGCGGGTCAAGGAAAGCTTCGATCCCAAGGGCGTTCTTAATCCGGGACGGATGTGGGCGGGAGTATAATGCAGACCTCGTTTACCCTCGCCCAGCTCACCGATCCCGATACCGCGGAAGCGGACCGAATCCTGCGCACCTGCGTTCACTGCGGCTTCTGCACGGCAACCTGTCCGACCTACGTGCTGCTCGGGGATGAGCTCGATTCACCGCGCGGGCGCATCTACCTGATCAAGGACATGCTCGAGAGCGGCGGGCCTGCGCGAGCCGAAGTCGTTCGGCACATCGATCGCTGCCTTTCCTGTCTTTCCTGCATGACCACCTGTCCCTCCGGCGTGCACTACATGCACCTGGTTGACCACGCCCGCGTCCATATCGAGGAGACGTACAAGAGGCCGTTCGTCGAGCGTGTCATACGGGGGATGTTAGCCCGACTGCTTCCGAACAATCGCGCTTTCCGCTGGGCGCTCCGTGCCGCGCGCGTGGGCCGACCGCTGGCTGATCTCTTCGCTGCCATCGGCCTTAAATCAATCGCGGCAATGTTGCGGTTAGCGCCGGCGCGCATGCCCAATCCGCAGGCCCCGGAGCGGCGGCGCCTGTTCCCCTCGGTCGGACCACGTAAAGGCCGGGTAGGGTTGCTCAGCGGCTGCGTGAGTCCGGTCATCGCCCCCGCGATCAACGAGGCGGCCATTCGGGTTCTGACCCGCCATGGCATCGAAGTGGTCGTGCCCACTGACGCGTGCTGCGGCGCCCTGGTTCATCACCTGGGCCGGGGGCATGAGGCTTGCATGGCAGCGCGCCGTCAGATCGATGCCTGGACCGCCGAGCTCGAGCAAGACGGCCTCGACGCCATCGTGGTCACTGCCTCGGGCTGCGGGACGATGGTGAAGGATTACGGCTATATGCTGCGGACCGACAGGGCCTACGCCGCAAAGGCCGAACGTGTATCAAGGCTTGCCATGGATATCAGCGAGTATTTGACCCGGCTTCCGCTGCGCGCAACGAGCCGTCATGCTGGCCTGGTGGTCGCGTATCACTCGGCTTGCTCCCTGCAGCACGGACAAAAAGTTGGGAGAGCACCAAAAGAACTACTTTCCAAGATCGGATTCGTAGTAAAAGATGTGCCGGAAAATCATTTGTGCTGCGGCTCGGCTGGAACGTACAATATTCTACAGCCGGAGCTGGCAGGGAGGTTGCGGGAACGCAAAGTCGCGAATATCGAGAAGGTCAAGCCCGATGTGGTCGCAGCCGGAAATCTCGGTTGTATCACACAGATTGCAGCGGGCACGGCGATTCCGGTGGTCCATACGGTCGAGCTGATCGATTGGGCCACCGGGGGCAGCGCACCGGAAGCGCTCGCCGGGAAGGAGTTGCCGCCGCGGCAGGAAGAGCGCCGTGGCGATGTGAGCGTGGAGGTGTCGAGTGATGGCGAGATTTGAGCCGCAACCGATCGGGAGGCGATAATGGCGAAGAAAGCGAAGAAGGCAAAGTCGAAGGCGAAGAAAGCGAGCAAGGCGAAAAAGGCCGCGCCCGTTTCAAAGAAGAAACGTCCGGCAGCTAAGAAGGCCGCGACGAAGAAGTCACCGGCGCGCAAGTCGGCCCCAAAGAGCAAGTTGGCCCCAAAGAGCAAGTTGGCCCCAAAGAGAAAGCCAGCGCCAAGGCCCTCTCCAGCAGCAGAGCCCAGCCCGTCTTGGATGCCCCCCTCGCCCATGGATGATACCTCGGGCGGCGGCGGTCCTGAGAGGGAGGGGGGTGGTTCCGCATAAGCGGCACACGCGGCACCGGCTGGTTACAAATTCCACCAGCCTCCTTCCCCCCGCCTGGGCGGCAGCGACTCGGGCCGGCACGTCAAGTGCCGGACACCGTGCACCCGACCCGGATGGAGAGAGGAGGCTAGCTGCGCGCACGTTCAACGCAAGAACCTCTGCGCTCGAACTGCGTAGGGTGGGCAAAACCGCGTCGAAGGCGTTGCCACTTGCGTGCATCAGCGGTTTCGACCACGCGGTTGGCCGACGCTGGTGGGCACGGCGCGCGAGATTGGGGAAAAGCTGAGCAGAGGTCAGGCGCGCCTTTGCCCACCGTACGCCCTACAGATCACGCCCAAGCAGCGCCGCGCATCCGTCATCGCGACAGGAGGTCGTGAAGTGCTCGGGGCCCTCTATGCCGCCCTAGGCGCGTTCACCTTCGCCCTGAACAACGCGACCTTGCGAAGGGGCGTGCTGACGGGAACGGTCATGCAGGCCATGGCAGTGACCGTCCCCGTAGGAGCGTTCGGATTCCTCGCCCTGGCCATCATTGTCGGTGCCATCCCGGAATTGCTCAGCTTTCCGCTTGCGGCGGCCCTGTGGATGGCCGGGCAGGGCATCATGCATTTCGTCATTGGACGGTTCTTCAATTACCGCGCGAGCCAGCTTGTGGGCGTGAACCTTTCGGCTCCCGTCGTCCAGCTGCAAGTGGTGGTAGCCATGGTGCTTGCGGTGCTGACAATGCATGAGCCCTTTACCGGGCTGCAATCGATCGGCGCCGTTCTCATGCTCGGCGGTTCGTTTCTGACACAAAAGCATTCGGTACAGGGAGCGACAAAAGCTGCCACGAAGGCTTCCTCTGGTCAGGTGGTGGCGGGCGCGATCCCGCGCTCGGACCTGGAGCGCATGCCCGCTTTCAGGCCTCACCATTTCGCGGGCTATTTGTGCAGCTCCTGCGCGGCGATTGCGTACGGAATTTCCCCGCTCATGGTGCGGCTTGCCTTCGACGCCGCCCCGCAGGCGAGCGTGATTGCCGGCGCTGTCATCGCCTACGCCGCCGCAACATTCGTTTTTTCGCTCGCGCTTTTGCGTCCGACTGTCCGGCGGGACATTGGGCAGCTCAAGCGGGAGAATGTGCCCTGGTTTCTTTACGCGGCCGTGCTGGTCACCGCATCACAGGGTTTCGTGTATGCCTCGCTGGCTGTAGCGCCCCTCATGGTGGTCACGCCGATCCTGCAGTTGTCCCTGGTATTCCGGGTGCTCCTGTCGTGGCTGCTGAACCGCGAGTATGAGGTGCTCGACGTCAGCGTGATTGTGGGCTCGGCCGCCGCAATCATCGGCTCGATCCTGGTCTCCATGAGCACCGATTTCGTCGTATCCGCTCTTGGCCTTCCAGAGCCGATCTCCGCTGCACTGCGATTCCGGCTGGCCGGTTAGCCTTACTCAGCCGCGATATGGGCGTGCTGCTGCACGTCCATATTCACGAGCTGCAGGGGCGAGTCCGTCTCCTCCAGCATGCCCCAGCTCTTGAGCCATTCGTAAGTGCGTTGCATCTCGTCGAGCGGAATCGGTGCGGGATCACAAACCACGATCCGGCTCTCCCGAATGTCGCTCGGCTGGAGCGCTCCGATCTGCGGATCGCTTTTGCGGTGATAGTCGATGAAGTAGTGGAGGTAGGCGCGCTTGTCGGCATTGATGCGGCGTACAGCCTCCCGCACTGCGCGATTGAATGCGCCGTAGGTCTCGGCGTCGACCTTTTCCGAGGCGACCTCGGTGCCGTGATAGAACGCCTCGCAAATCAGGCGGCAGCCTTTTTTCTCGGCGAGCGTCGCATAGGGTTCGGTCAGGGTCGTCGCTTCGATCTCGCCGCTCATCATGGCCTCGAAGCGGTAGCGTGATCCACTGGGCGCGCGGCACAGCTTGATCATGTCGCGGGAAAGGAAGCCTTCCAGCATGTGCAGCGCGAGGTAGTGGGTGCCAAAATAAAATGGAACTCCGACCGTGCGGCCCGCGAGTTGCTGCGGAGTAAAGACCGGCGACTCCGGCCGGACCGCAAGTGCAGCATAAGTGACAATGCCGCGCCGGCCGATCTGGCGACTGCGAACGCTCGTATCCTGCACGCGGCAATAATTGCCCCACTCGCAGGCATTGTACATGTCGGCCTGGCCCTGCTCGAGGAGCTTGCCATGGCTGGAGAAGGGGTTGACGCCCTTGGGAGTGATTACCGTTAGCTCGGTCTTTTTCTCAAGGTCCTTCTCGCGATCCACCCACTCGATCGCAAGCCCCTCACCGGAGAACAGCCCTTCGTCGTAGGCAACGAGCTCAGGCAGTCCTTGGAACGGCGCCGTGGTCTCCAAGATCAGCTTCTTCATGGGTCAAGCTCCCTGGGCATTTCGAGAAGGCAATAGGCCTTCACCCGCGCGGCTGCCGATGAGGTCAGGCGGCGGCTTTTCGATTGACCGCGAGCCGGGCGTCTACCAACGCAACGGTCTCGTCGACCACCGGATTGCGCATGCCCTTCTGCGCTGCGATGCTCTGAACGAGCCGGTCGACCCGCTCGATGTTGGGAGCGCCCGCGAAAAGTGCGCGCGCTGCCGATGAGGGACGTACCAGTCCCTGCGCCGCGCTCGCATATTTCTCGAAGGGCACGAGGTCGTTGGGCGACGCACCGAGCTTGATGCAGAGCTCGCATACCCAGTTGTATACCGCCCGTGATGCTTCGATATCCGAATGCACCGCATCCTTGATGGAGCGGGCGCCATCCTTCTGAACGCAACGATAATTGCCGGTCAGCAACATGGCCCATTTCGCCAGCGGGACGAAGATGGAATCGTGCACCTTGAGCTTGACCGGCAGCTCGATCTTGCCGCCATCGTAGTCATAACGGATGGCCTCGATATCCGCCGCCATCTGGCGCAGCATCGCCGTGTATTCGTTGGAGTCGAATCGCGCCACCTTGAAGTTGGTGGGCAACGTGACTTGCAACACGTTGATCTTTTCATCCGGCGGCCGAAAGGCCTGCGGGTCCGGGCTGCACAACGTCACCAATCGCGGATCGAATTCCTCCCAGACGGTGGCATCAGTGTAGCATGACCGTAAGGAGTCGGTCGCCAGACCGGGAATACGCTTGAGGTAGGGAAGCGGCGGCATGTTCATGATCGACATGCAGGGAAGCTTTGCTTTCGTCACCGCGTTGAGGAGCTCGCGAACGCCAGGAGAGCGGTACTGCGGCTCCTGCATGGCCAATGCAACAAGGTCGTAGTCAGTCGGATTTATTGCGGCCGGTCCGTCGGCCGACAGCGTGCCGGGCAGCTTGCGCGAATCGATCTCGATGAGGTCTTTCCTCCCTTTCACCGGCAAGCGCACGCGGGCGCCCTCCTTGTTGATCGCCTCCGCTTCGGCCGGGAGACAGACCAGCTTTACGTTGTGGCCCCCGAACAGCAATTTGGTCGCCAGGAGCGAACCATAGGAAGCGCCCATGATGAGGACATTGTAAGTGGTCACGTACACTGCTCCATTTTTACGGCGAGACGTTTCTTTGCAGGGACTGGGCCGGGTCGCCGGTCCCTTGCTGCCCGGATGTTATTTAGGAACCAGCTTGGGTGCAACGACCAAGCGCCGGTCCCGAATCGTAGGTGGGCAAAGGCACATGAACACTCTATCAACTCGCTCGAACGTGCGTGCGCGTTTGCCCAGGCGGCTCGGCACGGCAGCCTGCCTCCGCGTGGGCAAAACCTGTCCCCGGCACGACCGGGGATCGCTCGAATACCGAGCAGACAATCGAACAGCGCGGGCGATTTTGCCCACCCTACAGGCCAGCGAAATCTATCGGCTTGTTGCGATCCAGGGTGCGGCGCGCCGGCGGGAGCGGATATTTCAGTCCCGTCGCGCAGTTGAACAGGACCGCCTGTTCCTCCCTGCGAATGCGACCGTCCCCGAGCGCCTGCTTGAGCGCCGCGTAGGTGGCCGCCCCCTCCGGGCACATCAGGAAGCCCTCGGTCCGGGCCACTTCGTCGAGCCCTGCCGCTATCGCCTTGTCGTCAACCGCAATCGCGAATCCGCCGCTCTCGCGCACCGCGCGCAAAATGAGAAAGTCACCCAGCGCCTGAGGTACCCGGATGCCCGCCGCAATGGTATGGGCGTTTTCCCAACGGGCGGCGTGCTCCTCGCCGCGCTCGTAGGCGCGCACCATGGGGGCGCAGCCTGCGGCCTGAACCGCCACCATCCGCGGGCGCTTGGCGCCGATGAACCCAATGGCTTCGAGCTCGGCAAAAGCCTTCCACATGCCGATCAGGCCGGTGCCGCCGCCGGTCGGATAAAGGATCACGTCGGGAACATTCCAGCCGAGTTGCTCGGCGAGCTCTATTCCCATCGTCTTCTTGCCTTCGATCCGATACGGCTCTTTCAGTGTCGAGGTATCGAACCAGCCCACCTTGGCTTTGCCCTCGGCAACGATCTTGCCGCAATCATCAATCAGCCCGTTGACACGGTAGACACTAGCGCCTTGCAGCGCGATCTCGCTGACATTCACTTCGGGGGTGTCGTCCGGGCAGAAGATCGTGCTCCTGATGCCGGCGCGCGAAGCATAGGCCGCAAGCGCCGCACCCGCATTGCCGTTGGTCGGCATGGCCATGTGGGAGACGCCCAGCGCCTTCGCCATCGAAACCGCCATGACCAGACCGCGCGCCTTGAAGGAGCCGGTCGGCAAACGGCCTTCGTCCTTGACCACGATTTCCCGCGCGCCCAGTCTGGCCGCAAGCTTAGGCATTGCGACGAGGGGGGTCATCGCTTCACCCAGGCTGACAATGTTCTCCGCCCGCCGCACCGGCAGAAGCTCGCGGTAACGCCAGAGGTCGCGGGGCCTCTGCGCCAGCGCGGTCTTGCTCAAGGCATGACGGATGCCGGCGAGATCATAGCGCACGAGCAACGGCTTGCCGGTGCGCGACACGTTGTGCAGCTCATCGGCCGGATATCGCTCGCCGGTGGCCGAGCATTCCAGATGAGTGACGAACGTCTCCCGTTCCGTTCTGAGATTCTCGTCGTCGTGCATCTGTTCCCTCCGGGCGCTTTCGCCTATTCGGTCGACGTTTCAATTCGCGGTTGCCGCGTCCTGAACACGACGAAGTGCGAGAGCGAGAAATTGACCGCAAAGCTCGCGGCTATCGCGCAAACTTTTGCAGCAATCTCCGAAATGAAATACGACAATACGTAGACCGTAGTAGTATTCGCGATGAGCCCGGCAATTCCCGAGGCGACGAAGCTGCCAAACGCCTTAAGGCGCAGTTGGCGTCCCGATTCCACAGAAAAAGTGATGAGCGAGTTTAGGACATAGGAGCCACTGACCGCGACCGACCAAGCAAGGACATTGGCTGGAATCAGCGCCAATTTACTCGCGGCGCCGCACTGGCAAGCGTCGGCAATTCGGTCAAAGGTACCAAAGAACAATGGTGACCTGAAAAGCTCGCGAGCTAGAAGGAAGACGCTAAAGTCAACCAGCGTGTTGAAGATACCAATGATCCCGAAGCTCGCGGCCTTGAGGGCAATTGCACGTTCCTGCCAAGCCTTCGCAAGGCGAAGTTGAAGACGATTAAGTGAGGCAAGCAGCCGCATGGTATGCTCGCCTTAGCACGTCCAGATGGTCGGCTTCACGCCCCCCCGTGCTCTTGGCATTGCTCTTCGGTCTGCGTAGGGGCGACGCATGCGTCGCCCTCTTGCCAGACGGCAGTTGCCGAGAGAGGGGCGAGGCATGCCTCGCCCCTACGAACTCCTACGAACACGGAGTGCTCGTGCAACGGGAACTTAGCGGGTTGGAGCCCCTCGGCGCCACAGCCCGACTGCGACGTCAACGCAGAGATCAAGTATAATACGCCGACTGGTCGTGCACGGTAAGTTCGAGCATGCGCAAGGCGCGGAAAGTCAGAGATGGCTGAGGATAGGGTCAATGCGTTAGGCAGCATCGCCGGGCCCGCGAAACCGGCGGAAGCGGGGCTCGCGATCGTGGTTCCGCTGTTCAACGAGGTGAACAGCCTCGCCGCACTCCACGCGGAGCTTCTGGAGGTGGCGCGGCGACTCGCCAGTGCTCGCGGTCTCGCGACGGAAGTCATCTATGTCGATGACGGCAGTCGCGATGCAACGCTCGCGACCGCACGACGCCTTGCTCCCGACGGTCTCGACATCCAGATCATCGCCTTGTCGCGTAATTTCGGAAAGGAGGCTGCCCTCCTCGCCGGCCTCGATCATGCCCGCCGTGGCGGCGTGCTGTTCATGGATGGCGACGGTCAGCATCCCCCGGCTCTGATCGAAAGGCTCGTCGGGCACTGGCTCGATGACGGCTACGACGTGGTCTACACCGCGAAAGCTCACCGGGAGACCGAGCCCTGGCTGCACCGTGTCGGGGTCAAGGCGTTCTACAACCTGATCAACTGGGGTGCGCGCCAGAAGATTCCCGAGGACGCCGGCGATTTTCGGTTACTCTCGCCACGTGCCGCAGCCGCCCTCAAGGCGTTGCCCGAGCGCAATCGATTCTTCAAGGGGCTCGCAAGCTGGATAGGATTTCGCCAGATCCAGGTCGACTATGAGCCGGCCGAGCGCATGCATGGGCGCACGAGCTGGAATCTGTATGCCTTGATCGGGCTCTCCGTCGAGGGTCTCACCTCGTTTTCAGTTGCACCGCTGCGGCTCGCCAGCCTGCTGGGCCTGCTGCTTGCGGCCGCCGCTTTCATTTTCGGGGTGCAGATACTGATAGAGACTTTCGTCTTTGGGCAGTCCGTCCCCGGCTATCCCTCGATGATCGTAGGATTGATGGTGCTCGGGGGAGTGCAACTGATCATGATCGGAATCATGGGCGAGTATATCGGCAAGATTCTCTCGGAGATCAAAGGACGGCCGGTCTATTTCGTGGCTGAGCATACGGTCAAGAAGGCCGATGTCCCCGCTGCGGCCGAGCCCTCATCGGCGCGATCAGCCGCGGAATAGCCGATGCGCAGCATCTGGTTGTGCGCCGATGATTACGGCATCTCCCCTGGCGTCAACATTGCAATTCGCGATCTTGTGGTGCGCGGCCGTATCAATGCGACTTCGGCGCTGGTTGTCGGGGGAAGTTGTCACCGCGCGGAGGCGATGGCACTCGAGACCCTCAATCGTGACAAGCCGCGCGTTGCCATTGGGCTCCACGTCGCGCTCACGGCGCCTTTCCGGCCGACGAGCCCGGGGTTCCTGCCGCTGGCAGACGAACGATTCATGTCGCTGGGACGCACGGTCGCTCACGCGTTCCTGCGGCGCTTCATTTCCGATGCGCTCGTCCGCGAAATCGCCGCCCAGTTGAGCATGTTTGTCCAGGTGTTCGGGCGCCCTCCGGACTACATCGACGGGCATCACCATGTGCAGTTGTTGCCGCAAGTCCGTGACACCGTTTTGCAGGTCGCCAAAGAGCAGGTGCCCAATGTCTGGCTGCGCCAGTGCGGCCGTGCGGGCCGGCTTGCTGCGCGGCTTGGCGATTACAAGGCATTTTTCCTCGATGCTCTGAGCGCGGCCTTCCGCCGTCGCGCCGCTGCGCTGGGTCTGCGCACCAATCCCGGCTTTGCCGGCGCCTACGCGTTCGAAGACGATGCGGATTTCGCGGCACTCTTTCCGCGCTTCCTCGACGGCCTGCCGAACGGCGGCGTGGTGATGTGCCATCCCGGGTTCGTCGATGACGAGTTGCGCGGTCTCGATTCCCTCACGACCTTGCGCGAGCGGGAATATGCGTTCCTCGCCGGCGAAATGTTTGCCCCGGTACTGACCGCCCACGATGTCGTGCTGGCGCGCCCGCAAAGCGCTCGGCCCGGGGTGACAGCAGCTCCTGGGGACGACTGCCCATGGGTCCGATGAACGGCTGCTGCGGGATATTTTGCCGCGATGGCTCTTCTGCTGTCATGGGAGCTGCTTAAATGAGGCGTGCCTTTGCGGAAGGAGCGGACCCATGACCCCTGAGGAACGCAGGCTCGTCATCGAGCTGTTCGATCGCCTTGCTACCCTTGAAGACGCCCAGCGCGATCCCGAAGCGGAACGTCTGGTCAAGGATGGGCTGCGCCAAGCTCCAAACGCGCCCTACGCACTCGTGCAGACGGTGCTGGTACAGGACGAAGCACTCAGGCGCGCGAACGCGCGCATTCGCGAGCTGGAAGGGGGAGCAGAAGCACCACCGCGGGATACCAGCTTTCTCGGCAGCATGCGGGACACTCTGCTCGGTTCGCGCGAGGCCCGGGGCTCAGTCCCGTCGGTAAGGCCGGGCAGCGGGTCGGCGGGGGCGGCGCCCACCATGTCGCCGGCATGGCGCGTCGGCACGCCATCCGGGTCGGCCGATGTACCGCCAATGCAGGCCGGTCCCGCTGCGGCCTATGGGGCCCCCATGGGCGTGGGGGGCTCTTTCCTCGGCACTGCCGCGTCGACCGCAGCGGGCGTGATTGGTGGAGGATTACTTCTCGGCGGGATCCGCTCCATGATGGGTCACTCCGGGGCGCATGCCGCCGCCGACCCAAGCGCGCATGCGGCGTTCGATGCGCCGAGCGCGAGCCCGTGGAGCAGCGACACCAGCGGCGGACGACTCTCCCACGAGGCGGGCGTCGACAACATCGGAGCGCCGCCCTCCGGGGCGGCGGATTCCCAAGCGAGTCGCCTCCTTGATGACAGCGGCAGCGACCATCAGGATGCTGCCGACTCCGACGCTTCCGACGACAGTGCGTTCGATATGGACGACGGCGACGGCAGTGAAGACGTGTGACTTAGATCACGATGACTTTGGACCTACCTTCACCCGCTGATAAAGGTCGATAACGTCCTCATTGCGCATGCGGATGCAGCCCGATGAGACCTGCGTGCCGATGGTCCATGGCTCATTCGAGCCGTGGATGCGATAGAGGGTCGAACCTAGATACATGGCGCGTGCGCCGAGAGGATTGTCGGGCCCACCGCCATGTGGCGAGGCAGGTCGGGCCGGCGCTTGAGCATTTCGTCGGGCGGAGTCCAATCGGGCCATTCCCGAAGACCTCATGGGTTCATGCAGTTATAGTTTCTGGCGGGTAGATCCGAATGGTTAATTCAGGGTTGGCTTGTCAGCGGGGCGATGAATGGCAAGGAGTGCGAGCAGGGACAGCAGCGCAAATGCGGCGACGATAGCAAGGACGCTTGCATCCGAAATGTGCTCCGCCGCGAAAGCGAGCGCAAAGGGAGCGATCGCCTGCATGACCAGGAAGGCCCTGCCAATGCGTCCCATGATATGGCCGTAACCCGCCGCCCCGAAGAGAGCGAGCGGGACGGCTCCGCGCGCGATCGTGACCAGCCCGTTCGCCATCCCAAACACCACCATGAAAGCGGTAGCCACGACGACAGAGATGCCGAACAGCGCAAACAGCGCGAAGGCGAGGAGCAACATCCCGACCGCAAACCGTGCCACATTGAGGGGGTGAACGCGCCGTGCGAATATCAGCTCGCCTATCCGCGCTAGGACCTGTGATGGTCCAAATAGTGCCCCGATGACGACCACAGTCGCTGGATCCATCCCGGCACGGCTGAAAATCGCAAGGAGATGAGCTGACAATCCGGAGGGCACGAAGGCGTAGGCTGCAAAGGCCCCCGCCAACAGCAGAAACGGCAAGCCTTTTGCCGCCAGGAGCGGAGCACGCGCGACCGGCCGGGCTTCCAGGTGCGTGGAGGCCCGTCCGCGCGTCCGGGGCAACGCAAATGCGTGCAAGGGCGCGGCCACGCCAGCGAGCAGCACCGCATAAGCGAGGTAAGCGCCGCTCCACCCCACGTTCTGGATGAGGAACTGGGTAGCAGGCCAGCTGACCGTCGAAGCAAACCCGCCGGCAAGGGTGAGAACAGTAATGGGTCGCCTTGCATCTGCGCCAAAGATGCGACCAAGGGTGGAAAAGGCAGGATCATAGAGCGACATCGCAATTGCCACGCCCAGCAGAATCCAGACCGCGAGGTACACGGCCGGGTGGCTCGCGTAAGCGAGCGCAACAAGGCCCAGCGCGGCGATAACCGAGCCGATGGGCAAGACACGGTGGCCGCCGTGCCGATCTATGAGTGTTCCCACGCGCGGTGAGACGAGCCCCGCCGTGAACAGCGCGAGGGAGAAACCGCTCATCGCGAAGGTGATCGACCAGCCGCGATCCGCCGCGATCAGGGGCACGGTCAGCACCGGCGGGTAGAACAGCGCCCCCCAGGCGAGAATTTGCGTGACGCCCAGCACCAAAACGGCGCGCCATGGCCCAAGGATGATCGCGCGAAAGGAGGGCATGTGGACCGGCAGCCGAAAGGCCCGCGCCGCGGACGCCGTCTTGAAGAGGATAGCGGGACCGGGAAGGGGAGCTGATTTGCTCGGGTTAGTCGATTAATTAAATGGCCTTCACCATGGCGGTTGCGGTCGTGGCCTCGAGCAGGGCAAATTGCCGGCTGCGCCGGACAGGATCCGGCACGTCCTTTGGCATGCAGCGGACATAACCCAAGCGGCCGAAAAACTCCGCTTCAGCGCGCGTAACCAGGTAAATCGAACGGCACCTGTGGGCGCGCGCCTCGTTCTCGATCACCTCGACCATGCTGCTGCCCATCCCGGCCATCCGCAGCGGAGGCAGCGTGACGACGGAGCGCAGAAGCGCGTCCGGGGGATGAATCTCGAGGCCCCCGAACCCGACCGGGACATCCGTGGCAGTTTCAAAACGCCAAAACATGTGACGGGGATCGTCCACGTCGTCTGCCGGCAAGCCCGCCTTGACGAGCGCGGTCTTGACGCCCTCGCGCTCCCAAGCCGCAAGCGGGGTGGCAAGCAGCCCGCGCATGGCGGTCATTTCGGCAATGTCTCCAGCGCGCGATAGTTCTGGTGCTTGTTGTCGCTGCTGCGGGCCCTCTCATGCATGCGGGGCGCAACGCACAAAGATGCCGGTTCCATACCGCGAATCTATTTCGGGATCGACGAACTTAAGAACCATCACGCGACCGTCGAAGGAGACGATTTCACGGTCCTGCTGTCCGGGGGTTTGTCCCGCCGGGCCAATGTAGTCGTGCCCGCCCTGGCTCCCCTTCAGACGGAGCTCCTGCAGTTGTGCCGAATCGGCAAGGTACATCATCACGCCGCCGCTCGGGCCCTGGCCAATCACGAACGGCTGCTTGCATTGTCCGCGCGCGTTGGCTTCGGTACGAGTCCGATCCTCCGGCTTGTGATAGGCTGCGTAGCCCCAACGTCCGATGATTTCGGAGGCGCGGACGCGCGCAGGGATTTCCGGTGGCGGCAGGGCGACGGGCGTCGTCTGTTGCGGAGGGTTCGTTGTGCAGGCCGCAACCGTGATTGCCGAACACGCAAGGGCGAGGGCGCTAAATCTGCGAGGTCCCATCGCGAACTTTTCCCTGAACTCCTGCCGGCAACGTCGGGAGTGAACGACATCCCGGGCAGCCCCAGCCCTTCTAACAGAGGTAGGGTTAACGAGACAGTACCTTCGGCATCCCCGCCCGTGGGTATTCGGCTGGCCCGATCCCCAGCGTCCTGAATGGATTAGGTCCAAGGCGAGGCGGATATGAGGCGGCCGGGAGCGAGGGTACCGCGCGAAACCTGGGCCGCCACGGCGCCTCCTTTGGCAGCGCCTTGACACCTGCAACACAGCAGCCTATGTGCGGCGTGCGGCTGGCACTCAAGCATCTTGAGTGCTAACACCCTCAAGTCTCCGTTCAGTGCTGAAGTGCGCCAAGCGCCTGCGAGGAAAATATGGCCAAAACCAAGTTTCGTCCGCTGCACGATCGAGTGGTCGTCAAGCGTATCGACGCCGAGGAAAAGTCCAAGGGGGGAATCATCATCCCCGATACTGCGAAAGAAAAACCGTCCCAAGGCGAGGTCATTGCCGTGGGCCCAGGAGGCCGCGACGAGAGCGGCAAGGTGATCCGGCCCGACGTCAAGTCTGGCGACAGGGTCCTGTTCGGCAAGTGGTCGGGCACCGAGGTGAAGCTTGATGGGGAAGAGCTCCTGATCATGAAGGAGTCCGACATCATGGGCGTCATTGCCTGAAGCGAGAGCCGTTTGCACCTCCGCGTCCCGTGTCCCGTGCACAAGGAAAACGGAGGCTGGATCAGCTTGAATGCGACAACCCAACGGAGTGAATTGAAATGGCTGCAAAAGACGTGAAATTTTCCAGCGAGGCGCGCGACAAGATGTTGCGCGGCGTCGACGTGCTCGCGAACGCCGTCAAAGTGACATTGGGCCCCAAGGGCAGGAACGTTGTCCTCGACAAGAGCTTCGGCGCCCCGCGGATCACCAAGGACGGTGTGACCGTGGCGAAGGAGATCGAGCTGGAGGACAAGTTCGAGAACATGGGTGCGCAAATGGTGCGCGAGGTCGCCCAGAAGACCAACGATCAGGCGGGCGACGGTACCACGACTGCAACGGTCCTCGCTCAGGCCATCGTCAAGGAAGGCGCCAAGGCGGTTGCGGCCGGGATGAACCCCATGGATCTCAAGCGCGGCATCGACATCGCTGTGTCAGCAGTGGTCAAAGACATCGAGCGTCGTGCGAAGAAAGTCGGCTCGTCTTCCGAGGTTGCCCAGGTCGGCACGCTTGCCGCGAACGGCGACAGCAAGGTCGGCAAGATGATTGCCGAGGCGATGCAGAAGGTCGGCAATGAAGGCGTGATCACCGTCGAGGAGGCCAAGGCGCTCGATACCGAGGTCGAGATCGTCGAGGGCATGCAGTTCGATCGCGGCTATCTGTCGCCCTATTTCATCACCAACGCCGAGAAGATGGTCGCCGAGCTCGAGGACGCCTTCGTGCTGCTGCATGAGAAGAAGCTCTCCGGCTTGCAAGCCATGCTTCCCGTCCTCGAGGCCATCGTGCAGGCCGGCAAGCCGCTGCTCATCGTCGCCGAGGACGTGGAAGGCGAGGCGCTAGCTACGCTCGTCGTCAACAAGTTGCGCGGCGGCCTCAAGGTCGCAGCGGTCAAGGCGCCAGGCTTCGGCGACCGGCGCAAGGCCGTGCTGGAGGACATCGCGATTCTCACCGGCGGCCAGCTGATCTCTGAGGATCTCGGCATCAAGCTCGAGAACGTAACGACCTCGATGCTGGGCCGGGCCAAGCGCGTCATCATCGAGAAGGAGAAGACCACGATCGTTGACGGCGCCGGCAAGAAGAAGGAGATCGAGGCCCGCGTCGGCCAGATCAAGCAACAGATCGAGGAGACGACCTCTGACTACGATCGCGAGAAGCTGCAGGAGCGTCTCGCCAAGCTTGCAGGCGGAGTCGCCGTGATTCGCGTCGGCGGTGCAACCGAGATCGAGGTCAAGGAGAAGAAGGATCGGGTCGAGGACGCCCTCAACGCGACCCGCGCGGCGGTCGAGGAAGGCATCGTTCCCGGCGGTGGCGTTGCGCTGCTGCGCGCCAAGCGAGCCATTGGCAGGATCACCAACGACAATGCCGACGTTCAAGCGGGCATCAATATCGTGCTCAAGGCGGTCGAAGCACCGGCGCGTCAGATCGCCGAGAACTCCGGAATGGAGGGCTCGGTCGTCATCGGCAAGATCCTCGAAAACAAGTCCGAAACCTTTGGCTTTGATGCCCAGACCGAGAACTATGTTGATCTGGTCGATAAGGGCATCATTGATCCGGCCAAGGTGGTGCGCGCGGCTCTTCAGGATGCGGCCTCAGTGGCCGGCCTCCTCGTAACCACCGAGGCGATGGTTGCCGAGCTGCCGAAGAAGCCTTCCGCCACGCCCGCCATGCCCGGCGGCGGCGGGATGGGCGGAATGGATTACTGATCCCGCTCGTAGCGTTCGGCGAAACAAGGCAAGGAGCGCGGCGCCATCCGCGCTCCTTTATTTTTGCAAGCTATCGTTCGGTTGATGGCGTGGAGAGGCCAACCGTTCGCCTCAACCCGCTATGCCGGACCATGCGGTTCCGAGCTTTGCACCGCTCAGCCATTCGACCATCCGCCTTGCGTCCGGCGCGCCCTCTTCCGGCGCCCAATCCGCAAATTCATTGGGCCGGTAAGGCCCGGGTTTGATCTCCAATACTGCGGTGTCGTTTTCGAGAACGACGAATCCATGCCACACGCCAGCAGGGATCTGCGCCACCTGTGCGCTTCGACTTAGCTCCATGCGATCCGCGAGGCATCCGCTCCCGTCGAAGCTCAACAGATTGCCGCGACCTTGCAGCAGGACGAGCAGCTCCCATTGCTGGGAATGATGATGGGGCCGAATGTAGCTGCCGGGTTGCAGCACGATCATGAGCCTTTGCACCTGGTCCTGCGGGCCGCTGTGCAGCAGGAGATGCGTCCGCCGGCGCGCTGCCGTTTCGGCCTCGCTCGCCAAATCGGAGATTTGGCTCCGAGCAACGATGCGTACTCGCTCCAGCTCGGGCATCAGTTCCTCCGCAAGCCTGCGCGCATCTCCTGTTCACACATGCGAACCCCGCCTGAAAGTTGTGAACACTCGTGCCTTCCTCGCGCTTTTCGAATGGTCGAGGTCCGGTCTTCCCTTGCTGTCTCACGAGCGAATTCGTCCTCGCCTTTTGCCCTTGTTCGTGTCCCGCAGCATCTGGATGAGCGCTGTGGCTGTGCGCAGAAGGCGTGCGTCGCGGCCAGGTGGTCCGACGAGCTGCGCGCCGAGCGGGAGACCGCTCTCGCCCACAAACAGCGGCAGAGACAAGCTCGGTAAACCGGTCAAGGTCCACAAGGTACAGAATGCAGGATCCCCCGTG
>Ga0209331_1000058_pt1 | contig 34459 bp, 34 predicted proteins | sample JacPinW_OM3H0_M3_FD_187971 | JGI IMG/M metagenome (GOLD analysis project Ga0209331, IMG submission 187971) | Forest soil microbial communities from Algoma, Ontario, Canada - Jack Pine, Ontario site 1_JW_OM3H0_M3 (SPAdes) (version 2) | ecosystem: Environmental > Terrestrial > Soil > Boreal...
TCATGTACGGCAAGATCGAGCCTGAGTACTACGAGGGTCCCTATCTGCACGACCCCCGCCTGCTCGATCTCGTGAGCCGCATCAAATGCCTGCCGTCGGATGAGGCCGACAGGACCGAGCACGAATTCAATCTGTGCGAGCTCGAGGTTGTCCTGAAATCAGGGGCACGCAAGACCGTCCGCGTCGAATATCACCGCGGGCACTTCAAAAATCCAATGACCGATACCGAAATGGAAGACAAGTTCCGTCTGATGGCGCAAAAGCACTTGCGCGCTGATCGCGTCGACAATCTGCTGCGCCTTCTCCGGGGGATTGAGAACGAGCCGCAGGTAAGCACTCTCATCGCGGCCACGGGAGTTTGATCGTCAAAAATTCCTCATGGGTAAACGAGCTTAGCGCGTGAGTGAAAAACCAATATGGCCGGATTTGCCGCTCGCGGCGTGGAGCGAAACCTGCGACACGTTGCATCTTTGGACGCAGATCGTCGGCAAGGTGCGCATCGCGCTCACTCCGCTCATCAATCACTGGTGGAACGCAACATTTTTGGTGACCGCGCGCGGGCTTGCTGCGCCAGCAATGCCCTATGCCGGGCGAACGTTCGATATCATCTTTGACTTCGTCAATCACCAGCTGGTAATCGAAACCAGCGATGGCGGTGTCGAAAGCATTACCCTCAAAGCGAAGGCGGTCGCCGACTTCTATAATGAATTCATGCAGTGCCTCCAGCGTCTCGGAATCGACATCCACATCTGGACGATGCCAAGTGAAATAGAGAATGCGATTCCGTTCGACCGGGACAGCACCCATGCGCAATATGATCCCGTCTACGCGCAAAAATTCTGGCTGGCCTTGCTGCAGGCCAATCGCGTGATGAATGAATTTCGTGCCCGCTTCATCGGCAAGGCAAGCCCTGTGCATTTCTTCTGGGGCAGTTTCGATCTGGCGGTGACGCGCTTTTCAGGCCGCACCGCGCCGCCGCCAAAAGGTACCGCGCCTCATGTTGCAAGCTGGGTGATTGCTGAGTCCTATTCGCACGAGGTTTCGAGCTGCGGCTTTTGGCCCGGGAACGGCGGTTATGGCCGTGCCGCATTCTTCGTCTACGCTTATCCGGAGCCGGCCGGCTACGGCGACACACGCCTCGCCACGGCCGACGCCTTCTACGACAAGGGGCTCGGGCAATTCATCCTGCCCTACGACGCCGTGTGTCAGTCGGGTGACCCCGACAGGCTGCTGCTCGGTTTTTTGCAGGAAACCTACGTAGCTGCGGCAGAGCTGGCGAAATGGGATCGCAAGACGCTGGAGCGGGAGTGAGCACCACACGTTTATGGATGGCGCATGCCCGATATGGGCGAAGCGTCTCAAAAAGCTGCGTCCACGCAAGCGAGGACAGTAGGCGGCTTTTAACCGAGCGCCGAGGTAGCGGGCATCCGCGTTCCCGCGACGGGCAGCCCGAGCTCAATCTCCTTGCTTTGGCTGCTCGAGATTTTAGTCCGGCATTGCCACGAAGATGAGAACAGCAACGAAGATCATAAGGAATCGAAACGCGCTCGGAAGGCCATTCCATTGCTGTGATTGCCACATCCCAAACCACTCACCCCCGATCGACATGAACCCCACCTGCCAGAGCAGGAAGCCACCGGTAAGTCCAACAATGGCGAAAGTCTTGGCTCGATTGAATAGAGCTGCGTCTGAGAAAATACGACGTGCAAGTAGGATCACACCAATCCAGCACAGGATGGCAATGATTATTTCCACCGCTATGATCACCGCATAGGCAACGTGATGGAGCGCGGGATTCGTAATTGCGCGATACCTGATTGTTGAAAATGGATAGATCGTATCCATGGAAAGGACGTGCTGCACGAAAGCAAAATTGGTTCCGTAGTCGGTCAAATTGCCGAAGCTGACCAGACTGGCTAACAGAGCCACCGCCGCAACAAGGGCAGCTTTTGCAATACGAATTGCCAGCATGACGGCCACCCCGAACGAGCTTAGAACCTCACACTGGTAGGTTGGGTCGAGTACTTACGAGACCCAACATCCTAGGCGCAGCGTTGGGTCTCGCGAAGAGCTCGACCCAACCTACGCCGCCAGATATTCCCGGTGATTGAAACGGGGACGAACGACGCCGTCGCAGCAATGTAGCGGGTAGGTCCGGGCCTATATTGGCGCAGCGCGACGTACACCGGGCGGCAGTTGGAGCAATCGTGTCGCGTCAATTGCGCTCGTCCGGGAGAACGGGGAGGGGATGAAACTCAACGCCCTCCTCGCGCAGCTCCTTGGCTTCATCGGGAGAAGCCTCGCCGTAGATCGAGCGGTGCTCGACTTCCCCGTAATGCATCTTGCGCGCCTCTTCCGGAAATTTCCGGCCCACATAGTCCGCGTTCTGCGTGAGATGCTCGCGCAATTCCCGAAGCTTCTTGCGAAACTCCCGCTCCGGCGGGGACATCATGGCAACGGGCTCGGTTGGCTGCTGGGCGGGTAGCGAGGCACCTGTAGACGCGGAGCTTTCAGCAGGCGTCGCCGGCGCGCCCCCACCCTTTGTCCCTCCCCCGCTTGCGGGGGAGGGAAGGGTGGGGGGTTCGCGGTCGCGCTTTCCCGTTCCCGCAAGGCGCGGAGCCATGATCGCCTTTTCGACCTTGGTTGAATTGCAGACGGGGCAGGACACCAGCGCGTTCTTCACCTGCTTGTCGTAAGCCGTCGAGCTCGCAAACCAGCTCTCGAAGGCATGCCCTTGCTCGCAGGTCAGGGCGTACTTGATCATGCCGATCCCCTTACGGCGTGCAGATAGGGCGGGATTTCCGATCGCTCGTTCATTTCGAAGCGCCGGCCGTGTGAAAGGGAAGGAATCTTCGCGCGCGCGGCCGTGACCTCGCCCGGGTCGATGCTTGCGAGCACCACGCCGGGCTCCGCACCGGCCTCCGCGATGATGCCACCCCACGGATCAACAATAAGCGAATGGCCAAAGGTCTCGCGCCCGTTCTCGTGCAGGCCGCCCTGGGCGGCTGCGAAAACAAAGGCACCGTTCTCGATCGCCCGGGCGCGGTTGAGCACGTGCCAATGCGCCTGCCCGGTCTGCTTGGTGAAAGCGGAAGGGATTGCGAGAAATGAGCTTCCCGCCTCCGCGAGCGCTCGGTAAAGCGCCGGAAATCGCAGGTCATAACAAATCGTCAGCCCGAGCCTGCCCCAGGGCAAATCCGCCGTGACCGCAACCTCTCCGGGACGATAGTTGCGCGACTCACGATAGCTCTCGCCGCTTGCAAGATCGACGTCGAACATATGGATCTTGTCGTAGCGCGCGACGATCTCGCCGCTCTCGTCAATGAGAAAGGAGCGATTGGCGGCCCTCTCCGCAGAGAGCTTGATCGCGAGCGAGCCGACGTGCAGGACGATGCGAAGCCTGCGCGCAAGCTCACGCAGAGCCGTGAGCGTGGCATCGCTTTCCTCGGGTGCTATTGCTGCAAACAGCCGCTCGCGCTTGACCTCCAGGATGTTGGTCATCTCGGGGGTGAGCACGTACTGAGCGCCTCGTTCCCGCGCCTGGGCGATCAGCCGGACAGCCGCATCGAGGTTCGTCTGCGGCGAGGGACCCGAGCGCATTTGCACCAGTCCGGCGGTGAAGGTTGAACTTTCGCGATCGCTCATGCGCGCGAGTCCAGTGAGGAATGCGCGGGCGCTGTCTCGGCTGCAATCAGCGGATCGAGCCTGCCGGAGCGGTCGAGCTCGTAAAGCTCGTCATAGCCGCCCACATGGAGCGAGCCGATGAAAATCTGCGGCACGGTCATGCGTCCATTTGCGCGCGCGACCATCTTGCTTCTGCCCACGGCATTCCCGCTCACGTCGATCTCGGTGAACGTGACCCCCTTCTTCGACAGGAGCCGCTTGGCAGCATGGCAATACGGGCAATAGCGGGTGGTATAAATCTCGATCTGGCTCATGCTGCGACGAAGAACTTTACGTTATCTATATGGGGGCGCGATTTCCCGCCACAACCCGCGCGAAAACGAGCACGTCGACGGATTGAGCGCCTGCCCGCAACAATGCCCGGGCGCAGGCGTCGATGGTGGCGCCTGAGGTCAGCACATCATCCACCAGCACGAGTTTGCGGCTCGTCACCTCGGCCTTGCCTTCCGGCGGCACCCGAAATGCTCCCTGCACGTTCTGGGCGCGGGCGGTTTTATCAAGTCCCACCTGCTGCGGCGTCGCCTTGATTCGCTTGAGCGCACGATGGACCACTCTGCAACCGCTCGCCCGAGCGATCTCTTCGGCGAGCAGAGCGGATTGGTTGAAACGCCGCGTCCATTGCCGGCGCCAGTGCAGCGGCACCGGCACCAGCGCATCGGCCTCGCTGAGCAGCGCTTGCCCCGCATTCGCCATCCAGCGGCCCATCATAGGTGCGAGGTCGAGCCGGTCGCCATATTTGAGGGCGTGCACCAGGGTGCGTGCGATGTCGTCGTAGCGGACCGCAGCGCGCGAGCGTCCATAGGCCGGTGGATCGGCAATGGCTTCCATGGACAGGAGGCCTTGCCCGGCGTCAAAGGTAAACGGGATGCCCAGCCGTTCGCAGTATGGCGGCGCGATGAATGCGACCTTCGACCAGCACGCGGCGCACAGTCCCGCCCCATCGACGGGCTCACGACAGGAGGCGCAAAGCTGCGGCAGGGCAACCCCGCCGAGGAGGTCAAGGCCCGCTCGGAAAATGCCGGTGAGCCAGGAAAGGCTTCGCGGCCGTGCGCGATCCAGTTGGATTCCCCCGAGCATCCTGCCACGCTAACGCCATCACGCGCGAAGCTCAATGCCTGCGCCGCAACGCGTTTACCAAACTCAGATGAGCTCAACAGCCGCGCATCCGCTCATTTTCGATCGTGCGCTGCTGCGCCGCAGGCGAATGCGGGCAGTAGCCTTGGGTCCATCCACGTTTCTGCTGGAGCGTGTGGCGCAGGATTTGGCCGATCGGCTGGCGACCGTCATGCGGCATTTCGAATGGGCAGTCGATCTCGGCACTCCGGGCGATTTGGTGCGTCGGGCGCTCTCCGGAACCGGCCAGATTACCTCCATAGCCGGCGTCGATCCCCTCATGCACGCGCTTCGCATGCACGAACGGGGAGAGGAATTTTCGCCCGACACGCTGGCCGTTGCCGGGGATGAGGAGGTCCTGCCGCTGCGCGATGGCGCGCTCAATCTCGTCGTGTCCGCGCTCTCGCTCCAGTTCGTCAATGACCTGCCAGGCACGCTTACTCAAATCCGCCGCGCTCTCAAACCGGATGGTCTGCTGCTCGCCGCGCTGCTCGGTGGCGACACTCTTACGGAGCTGCGCCACGCATTCGCGATTGCGGAGGCCGAGACCGAGGGCGGCGTCTCGCCGCGCGTTATTCCGTTCCTTGATGTGCAAGCCGCGGGGGCATTGCTCCAGCGCGCGGGCTTTGCGTTGCCGGTGACGGACGTCGATCGGATCACGGTGCGCTATGACTGCGCGCTCGCGCTCCTGCGTGATCTGCGCCGGATGGGGGCAAGCAATCCGATGGTCGAGCGCAGCCGCCGTCCGCTTCGACGCGCGACGCTCAAGCGCATGATCGATGTCTATGAGGAGCGGTTCGCGGATTGCGACAACCGCATTCGCGCAACCTTCGAGATCATCTGGCTTTCCGGCTGGGCACCCGATGAGAGCCAGCAAAAACCGCTCGCGCCCGGCGCGGCACAGCGCCGGTTATCGGATGCTCTTGGTGCCAAGGAGATTTCCGCGGGTGAGAGGGCAGGGGGCGGGATGCGCAATGAATGAGCGGCTTCGGCGCTATCCGGTAGGCCGCTCCCGGATATCGCTTCGCTCATCCGGGCTACTCAGAACAATGAGGACAGCTGGGAATACAAACCCGCGGTGGTGGAGCCCAGATGATAGACCGTCGCCGCGACAGCGGCCCCTACGCCAGTGGCCACCAGCGCGTACTCGATGGCGGTCGCCCCTTGCTGGTCGGCGGCCAGACGGCGGCGCAGGACCTTCAGAGTGAACCGGAGGCTTGATCGCTTGCGCATTCCATTTCCTTCGTGCCTTGCGGCACTTGCTACAGCAACGACATCAGATGGGAGACGAGCGGCTCGTCGGCGGGCGGCATCGGATAGTCCCGCAGGCGGTTGGGCCGCACCCAGGCCAGTTGCTGCGCCTCCAGCGCCCGCACGATTCCCTCCCAGCGCCGGCAGACATAAAGCGGCATCAGAAGATGAAAGTCGGGATAGGAGTGGCTCGCGAAGGTCAAGGGCGCGAGGCACGCCACGTTCACAACAATTCCGAGCTCCTCCTTGAGCTCCCGGATCAGCGTTTGCTCCGGCGCCTCGCCCTGCTCGACCTTCCCGCCGGGAAATTCCCACAGGCCCGCCATGGGTTTGCCGAGGGGACGCTGCGCAATCAGAACGCGCCCGTCCGGGTCGAGGAGGGCGCAAGCGGCGACGAGGACAAGATTCAAGGGAGCCAAGCCTGCGTGAAGGAATATAGAGACGCGCGAGTTAAAGAGCGTTCAAGATTTTGCGGCCAACTTCCGGCTTGGCCGCCCTGTTGGTTAAGCGATGATTAATTTTGGCATCAATCGGATGCTAACTGCGATAGTCCCCGTTGATCGCGACATATTCCTTGGTCAAATCGCAGGTGAGAACCCGGTCCCGCCCGCGGCCGAGTCCGAGCGCGACTTTGAGCGCGATCTCCGGCTTCTTCATTGCGCGCGAGACTGCGGCCTCATCGTAGTTGGGATCGCGCTCTCCTTTATGCGCGACACGGATGCCGCCAAACCAGATTGAGAGCCGGTCACGATCGGCAGGTTCGCCAGCCTTGCCGACCGCCATCACGACGCGGCCCCAGTTGGCGTCCTCGCCGGCGATCGCAGTCTTGACGAGCGGAGAATTCGCGATGGAGAGGGCAATCTTTCGGGCTGAACTCTTTGATATCGCGCCTTCGACGACGACCTCGATCAGCTTGCGGGCGCCTTCTCCATCGCGCGCCACCTGCTCGGCCAGATTGGCCAGCACTGCATGGAACGCCTTGCCGAACGCCGGCAGGCGAGGGTCGGAGGTTTTCGTGAATTTGGCTGCGCCGCGCGCCGCGGCCGCTCCGGTCGCGAATGCGAGCAAGGTATCGGATGTCGAGGTGTCGCCGTCGATAGTCACGGCATTGAAGGTGTCCACCACTGCTTCCTTGAGCAGCTTTTGCAAAACGCGCGGCGAGATCGGTGCATCGGTGAAGACGAACGAAAGCATGGTCGCCATGTCCGGCGCGATCATGCCGGCGCCTTTGGCAATGCCGCATATGATCACCGGGGTGCTGCCCAGCCGCACGATGCTTGCGGCGCCTTTGGGGAATGTATCGGTGGTCATGATGGCGCGGGCGGCCGCTTCCCACTTGCCTGGTGCTGCGTCCGCGACGAGCGCGTCCATGACGATGCCGAATTTGGCGGCATCGAGTGGCTCACCGATAACACCCGTTGAAGCCAGAAAGACCTGCGCCGGCCGGCATCCGGCCGCGCGAGCCGCAATCTGGGCGGTCAGCTTGGTTGATTGCCGCCCATTTCTGCCGGTGAAGGCATTGGCATTCCCGGAATTGACCACCAGCGCGCCGGCCTCGCCTGCCTTGAGGTGGCTGCGGCACCAATCAACCGGAGCCGAGGGGCATTTTGATTGGGTGAATACACCGGCGACGCTGGTGCCGGGCTCAAACAGCGCAAGCAGAACATCGGTACGGCCGACGTAGCGAATTCCGGCGGCGGCGGTTGCCAATCGCACGCCGCCGAGCGCCGGCATGTCCGGGAACTGCGCGGGCGCAAGCGGGGACACCCTGAGCGACACCACCGCTTCTCCACCTCTTCGATGCTCTCAGGTGAAACCCGCGCCCCGTCCGGTCCGGGTGCTTAAAACGAGCAGGGTTGCACTGATCAGTTTTTGCTCTGCTCGCCCGCTTTGTCGAGGCGCTCGATTTTGGCCGACTTCCTCAGCTTCGAAATGAACTCGGTCTGCGCCTTGCGCGTGAGAAAGGTTTCAATCTGATCCTTCACCCGGTTAAATTCGGGCGCCTGCTTGGTGCGCTTGTCCTCGATCTTTATGATGTGCCATCCGAACTGGGTCTTCACCGGGTTCGATAGTTGACCGGGATACATCTTGAATGCGACCTCGGCGAATTCAGGTACCATTTGATCCTTGGTAAAATAGCCGAGATCGCCACCATCGGATCCGCCGGGATCCTTCGACTTCTCTTTCGCCAAAGCCGCAAAATCGCTGCCCGCCTTGAGCTGTTCGAGAACCGCCTTCGCTTCATCCTCGCTTTCGACCAGAATGTGCCGCGCGTGCACCTCCTCCTGGCCACGCATGGACTGCACCGCCTCCTCATAGGTCTGGTGCATGGCTTCATCGCTGACAGCAGCCTTCGCCTCCTCCTGCAACTCGAAGCCCATCAGCAATTTGTTGCGCAGGAACGCCAGGCGCCGTTTGAAGTCGGGATTGTCGGCAATGTTCTTCTTGTCGGCGGCCTGGGTCACCATGATGATATCGGCGAGATAGGATATGAGGTGATCACGCTTGGCCTCGGGGGGCGCGTTCGCCATTTCGGCGCCAAGATCCTCCTCGGCGAGCGCAAGATCGCCTTCTCTGATGTCGACCCCATTGACGCGGGCAACCACGGCGTCGGCAGGCGAGGCGGACACCTCCGAGGAAGAGTTCTTTGAACAACCGGAGAACACTGCCAGCATCAGCACCGCAGCGGTTGCGGCCAGCGCAGCGAAACGCCGAGCGGGCACGGATCGAGGGGAGAATTCACGAGAGATCATGGCGTGGTCCTTATGGGAGCAACCGTCGGCATGGCACGCGACGTGCCGCAAAGAGCCCCGCTTGGCAACGATATAGCGGGCGATTTTGACGAGAACGTGAGCGCAGGGCCGCCGGCGCGGGCTGATTGACAAGCCCGGAACCCCCTCCTATGTCTCGATAAATCCGCTCGATCCGCTCGTCATCGCGCTCAGAACAGGATAGTTTCGGACGTTTTTTGGCGCCGATCATCGCGAGCACGGGTATTTTGCATCGAGAGCAGCCTTCCGCCATGCCCTTGCTTCAATTCGCCGTTGCTAGAGTGTCCAGACGCTCCAGCTTGGAAGGAATTGGCGCATGATCGGGGCCATTGCCCGCAAGTTCTTTGGTTCCGCAAACGAGCGGCGCATCAAGGGCTATTTGCCACGCGTGGCGCAGATCAACGCGCTCGAAAAGGAGCTTGAAGCCCTCTCGGATGACGACTTGCGGGCAAGGACCGCCAGTTTCAAGCAGCAGGTGGCCGACGGCGCCGCGCTCGATGACATTCTGGTTCCGGCGTTTGCGACTTGCCGCGAGGCGGCAAAGCGCACCTTGGGCCAGCGCCATTTCGACGTGCAGCTCATGGGAGGAATGATCCTGCACGAGGGGCGCATCGCCGAGATGAAGACCGGCGAAGGCAAGACGCTGGTCGCCACGCTGGCGGTTTATCTCAATGCGCTCGCCGCGCGCGGCGTGCATGTGGTGACCGTCAACGACTATCTCGCCAAGCGCGACGCCGAGTGGATGGGTCAGATCTACAAATTTCTCGGGCTCAAGGTCGGCGTCATCGTCCACGGACTGGATGACGAGCAGCGCAAGCAGGCTTATGACGCAGACGTCACCTACGGCACGAACAACGAGCTCGGTTTCGACTATCTGCGCGACAACATGAAATACCGGCTGGAGGATATGGTCCAGCGCGGACACATCTACGCGATCGTGGACGAGGTCGACTCCATCCTGATCGATGAGGCCCGCACTCCTCTGATCATCTCGGGACCCTCCGACGATCGCTCCGATTTCTATAACACGATAGATGCCTACATCCCCAAGCTGGACAAGACGGATTACGAGGTCGACGAGAAGCAGCGCACCGTCGTGCTCACGGAAGCCGGCATGGAAAAGATGGAGCAGATGCTGCGCGGAGCCGATCTGCTCAAGGGCGACCACCTCTACGATGTAGAGAACGTCTCCGCCGTGCATCATGTGAATCAGGCGCTGCGGGCGCACAAGCTGTTCCAGCGCGACAAGGACTATATCGTGCGCAACGAGGAGGTCGTCATCATCGACGAGTTCACCGGCCGCATGATGCCGGGCAGGCGCTATTCCGAAGGGCTGCATCAGGCGTTGGAGGGAAAAGAGCACGTTCCGATCCAACCTGAGAACACCACGCTCGCCTCCATCACGTTTCAGAACTATTTCCGCATGTACGAGAAGCTCGCGGGCATGACCGGCACCGCGATGACGGAGGCGGACGAGTTCCTCGATATCTACAACCTCGAAGTGATCGAGGTTCCCACCAACATGCCGATGATCCGTCTTGACGACGATGACGAGGTCTATCGGACGGCGCCCGAGAAATATCGCGCCATTCTGGCATTGATCAATGAATGCAAGGAGCGCGGCCAGCCTGTGCTGGTCGGCACGACCTCGATCGAGAAGTCGGAGCAGCTCGCGGAGATGTTGCGCAAACAGGGCTGGGAGCAGCACGACTTCGCCGATCCCAACGCGTTTGCGGCGCTCTACAGCGGCGATGCGGGAGCCTCGAATGCCAAGGTGTTCGCCATCCTCAATGCCCGTTACCACGAGCAGGAGGCCTACATTATCGGACAGGCGGGGGTGCCCGGCGCGATCACCATCGCAACCAACATGGCGGGGCGGGGCACTGACATTCAGCTCGGCGGCAATGCCGACATGCGTATCCGGCAGGAGCTCGCGGATGTCGAGGACCCGCAGGAGCGCGAGCGCGATCCGCGCGCGGCCGCCATCCGGGCCCAGGTGGCACGCCTCAAGGAGACGGCGCTCAAGGCCGGCGGGCTGTTTGTGCTCGGCACCGAGCGCCACGAGAGCCGCCGCATCGACAACCAGCTGCGCGGTCGTTCCGGCCGCCAGGGTGATCCCGGGCACTCCAAGTTTTTCCTCTCCCTCGAAGACGATCTCATGCGCATCTTCGGGACGGACAAGCTCGACACCATGCTCCAGCGACTGGGCCTCAAGGAGAACGAGGCCATCGTCCATTCCTGGATCAACAAGGCGCTGGAGAAGGCGCAGCAAAAGGTCGAAGCGCGCAACTTCGACATCCGAAAGAACCTGCTCAAGTTCGACAACGTGATGAACGATCAGCGCAAGGTGATCTTCGAGCAACGCGTCGAATGGATGCGCGATGAAGCGGTCAACGAGATCACCGCCGATATGCGCCACGCAGCCGTTGAGGACCTGGTCGCAAAACACGTGCCGGAAAAGGCCTATCCCGAACAGTGGGACACCAAAGGTCTGCAGGAAGAGCTCAAGCGCGTGCTCAATCTCGATCTCCCGGTCATGGAATGGGCGAAGGAGGAAGGCATCGCCGAAGAGGAGCTGCTCGCTCGCATCGAGCGCCGCGCGGACGAGCACATGGCCGCCAAAGTCGCACAGTGGGGCGCCGACGTGATGCGCTACGTCGAGAAGTCGATCCTGTTGCAGACGCTCGATCACCTCTGGCGCGAGCATCTCGCGATGCTCGACCATTTGCGCCAGGTCATCGGGTTGCGAGGTTATGGCCAGCGCGATCCGCTCAACGAATACAAGGCCGAGTCATTCAACCTGTTCGAGACGATGAGTGGCAATCTGCGTGAGGCCGTGACGTCGCAGTTGATGCGGGTGGAGATCAGGTCTGCTCCCCAGGAGGAGCCCGCGAGCCTGCCCTATATGGAGGCACACAAGCTTGACCCCTCGACCGGCGAGGACGAACTCGCGCTGGCGCGCGCCGGCGCCGAGACGCTCGCGCGGCATGGAATCACAACGGCTGGGGTTGCAGCGGATCGCAAGGCCGAGCGCACGCCCAACGATCCAACAAGCTGGGGCAAGGTCGGCCGCAATGAGCCCTGTCCCTGTGGCTCAGGCAAGAAATACAAACATTGCCACGGGCGGTTCGGCTAAGAAGACGACGGACGACAGAGGACGGACGACGGATTGCTTCTCTTTCCTCTGTCGTCTGATTAATGCCATGCCCCGAAACGGCCTTCAAATCCGCCTGACGGCACCGCCGGTGCGGCCCCGTTGAGCAGGCTCGGAGTGGTGGCAGGCTTGGCCTCGGTATCCGAGCCGGATTCCTCCCGCGGTGCCGAGGCGCCCTTTGCCATGGCCACCTTCGGGGGCTTGGCATCGGCCGACCGGGTCTCGCTCTTCGTCCGCGCGGCCGCAGCAGGCGACTTTGCGCTGGTGGACGCCACCTTGGTCTTTGCCGGCGCCGGCGTGCTCTGAGCGCGGGTCTCATCTTCGCGTTTGGATCCGAACCAGTTCCCGAAGAAGCTCGCGATCCCGCCCGAGTTAGTCCCCGCCGATGCCACTTGCACCGAAGCAGGTCTCGATTCGGAGGAAGCCAAGCTCATGGTGCTTCCGGTCGTATCGCGCGGCTGGCCGGGTGGATTGACATGGGCCGGAATTGTGCCCGAAGCGGTCTTGATGTCGGCGCCGGGCCCACCATGCGACTTCACGGCCGAAAGGAAGGTGTCGTTCATGCCACCGTCGACCCCCATTCGAACCGGCACGGTTGAGGTGCCGCGGCTGACGAGCTCGGCAACCTTGGCGTCGTCCTGGCGCTGCTTCTCGCGCACTGCCGACGCAAGCTCCTGCTGCACAGTGTAGGCGGGACACTTGTCGGCTGCACTGAAGTGCCCCTTTGACTGCGCGTCAAACACATAGCGTTTTTCGCACACATCGACCTTCGGTTCGAGCCGCATGACCTCGAAATGGTCATAGCCTTCCTTGAGCATTCTCCAGAATGCCATGTGCGGCGAGTTGCGGTGCCTCGCCATGTTGAGCGGCGTCATGCGGAATGGATAAGCCTGGATCTGGAACGCCTTCTGGCCGCCGAAAAAGGACTCGCGCGCCAGCGAATAAATCTCCGCGATCTGCTCATCGGTCATCGCGTAGCAGCCGCGCGAAGAGCAATCCCCGTGGATCATAAGGAATTCGCCACTGTGGCCATTCGCGCGGTCGTAAGCGTTCGGGAATCCCGTGTTGATGGCGAGATAGTACTGGGAATTGGGATTCATGAGGGCCGGGGTGATGGTGTAGAAGCCCTCAGGCGCCTGCCGATCCCCTTCCTTGATCTTGGGGCCGAGCTCGCCCGACCAACGGCAGATCGGATACGTCCGCAGCAGAGCGAAACGGCCGGTCTTGTCCTCTTTCCATATTTCGAACTCCGCCTCTTCCTTGAAGATGCGGACCAGGATTGGCGATTCCTTCGCCATGTTCTTGTTTTCGATATCCGAGAGCAGGCGCTCTGAGAGCGGCTGTAGATGTCGTCCACCCGTCCAGGGCGTCTCTTCGGTGGGGTTATTGCAGCCGGCAAGCGCAAGCGCGGCCGCTATCGCGGCGGACGCCAACAGCGCGCGCACCAAGGGCGTACGATTCAACCCCCAACTCCCCCGACCGACAGGCTTTCCCAAGCCTTCCCGCTCAATCGTCTATCCGCAAGGAGCGACCACCGCAAGCGATGGCGAATAGCGATTGAACAGTCCCATGGTGAACAAAAGCTAAATTTGAGCCGGCCCACCAACCGAACCTCCCGAATTTGCTAGGCCAAAACTTGGGTAAGATCAGGGCGGCAGGCCAGCGTTTCACGATCTTGAAACGTTTTAAATCAAGGACTTACCGACAATGCGAGGACCGGACGCGAAAAAGGGGGCCGACTGTTGCCCGAAAGCTACAGTCCGAAGCCCCGACCCATGGCGAGGAATTTCTCTCGCCGTTGCCGACGCACGGTTTCGCGGTCCAGTCCCGCGAGCTCCTCAAGAGCAGACGCGATCGCCTCTCCCGTGGAGGCAATGGCGGCGCCGGGATCTCGATGCGCGCCTCCCGCGGGCTCGGCCACGATCTGATCGATGATGCCGAACGCCTTTATGTCTTCAGCAGTGATCTTCATTCCGGTTGCCGCCTCTTGCGCCTTCGATGTATCGCGCCACAGGATGGAAGCAGCGCCTTCCGGCGAGATCACGCTGTAAATGGCGTGTTCGAGCATCAGAACACGATTGGCGGTCGCAATTGCAATTGCCCCTCCGGAGCCGCCCTCGCCGATGATGACCGCGACATTGGGTACTCCAAGCTCCAGGCTCGCATTGGTCGAACGTGCGATGGCTTCGGCCTGACCGCGTTCTTCCGCGCCAATTCCGGGATAGGCGCCAGCGGTGTCAACCAGCGACAGGACGGGGATGCCGAAGCGGTCCGCCATTTCCATGAGCCGCTCGGCCTTGCGATACCCCTCGGGTCTGGCCATCCCGAAATTATGCTTGAGACGGGAATCGGTGGATGATCCCTTCTCGTGCCCGAAGACGCAGATGCTCTCGCCCCGGAAGCGCCCGAAACCGCCGACAATGGCTTCATCGTCGCCGAATTTGCGGTCGCCTGCGAGCGAGACAAAGTCGGTGATCAGGCCGGCGATGTAGTCGACACAATGGGGCCGCTCCGGGTGGCGGGCGACCTGCGTCTTCTGCCAGGGTGTGAGGTCGCCATAGAGCTCCTTGAGCGCCTGCGCCGCCTTGGCCTCCAGCCGTGAAATCTCCTCGCCGATGGCGGCCGCGCTATCCCCCGTCTGCAGAGCGCGCAGCTCATCGATCTGGGCCTCGATCTCGGCCACAGGTTTTTCAAAATCGAGATAACTGCGCATCGAGCTGCTCTCGGGTGCCTACGTCACATCACCCTGCCGAGCTGCCGATATGACACGAGGGGCGGAAGAATGGCTAGCGCGCGCTCGCAATCCCGTAGCGCTGATATTCCTCCGCAATGTCGGCTTGCAGCGCCTTTGCGCGTTCCAGGTCGATTTCGCCGGTGGGATCCTCGTTCTTCAATTTTGCCAAGCCCCGGCCATAGAGCGCAAAAGCGAGCTTCGGATCGATCTGCAACGCGGCGTCGAAGTCTGAAACTGCGGCATCGAAGAGGGTCATTTTCAAATAGATAAAACCGCGCGTTTCCCGCGTAGCGGCATTGCCGGGCATCCGTCGCAGCGCTTCGTTGCAGTCGGCAAGCGCCGGCCGCAGAATGCCAACCACCGCGCGTGCCCAACAGCGATTGTCCAAAGCAGCCCCTAAGCCGGGCTTGAGCTTGAGCGCTTGATTGAAATCATCGATAGCGTGGTCGTATTGATTTTTGCCGAGAAAAGCGCTGCCGCGGTTGAAATGCGCTTCGGCGGTAGGCTTGAGCTTGATCGCCTGGTCATAGTCCGAAATGGCGTGATCGTAATCGCCCTTGCGGTCATACGCGACGCCGCGGTTGATATAGGCCGCTGCAAACTTGCCATTGAGCTTTATGGCTTGGCTGTAGTCCTGGATCGCGCGGTCGGGCTCCCCCTTGAGCCGATATGCAACGCCGCGATCATTGAAGGCCTCCGCCAGTTTTTCCCCCTTGTCGCTGCCTGCCTTGATGATGGAGGAGCAGCCCTCGATCCTCTGCGCAACGGTTGCGGCATCCTCGCCCTCGCACCACCGGCGCTCCTGCTCTGTCTGTGCGCGCGCCGCGTTCACGCCCAGCGCGCCGATCAGCAGGACTGCAAAGGGAAAAAACATATCAACTCTCATCAAGAGCTCCGTGACGGGTTGCGCAAATCATTCCTCGGCGAGCGGGTGCAGATCGCGAACCAGGCTCTTGAGGCGCTCATCCAGCACGTGCGTGTAGATTTGCGTGGTCGAAATGTCAGCATGCCCTAGCAGTACTTGTACCACCCTCAGATCCGCGCCGTTGTGGAGGAGGTGGCTGGCGAAAGCATGGCGAAGGACATGCGGAGTGACGTTTCGCGCCCGCAGCCCCGCCGCGGCCGCAAGCCCTTTCAATTCGCGGGCGAAGTGCTGCCGGGTCATATGTCCTTGCGCGCCGAATGAGGGAAACAGCCATTTGGTCCGGCGATATCGGGGAGCCGTGGAGAGCAGGCCCAGATACTCCTGGATCGCATTCCTGGCCGCCTCGTTGAGCGGCACGAGACGTTCCTTGCCCCCCTTGCCCCGGACGGTGAGCATCTGCGCGCCGGGGTTTGCAGCAGAAGCCGGCAGCGCCACGAGCTCTGATACCCGCAGCCCCGTTGCGTAGAGCAGCTCGATCATGGCGTGCAATCGTGCAGCCCGCAGGCGCTCAACGCCCGGCTGCGCTTGCCTGTTCATCTGCGCGCGCGCGCAGATGAGGAGGTGATCGACTTGTGAGATGCTCAGCACCTGCGGTACGGGGCGAACCTGCCGCGGCCCTTGCAGGACCGCAGACGGGTCGTCGCCCCGGTGATCTTCCCGATAAAGAAAACGAAAAAGCTGGCGGATCGAGGAAAGCCGTCGCCCGACCGAGGAGGCCGCGAACCCACGGCCGGAGAGCGTGGAGAGATAGGAACGTAAATCGTCGGTCCCGGCCTCGCCGATCGAGCGTCCGCGCGCTGCGAGTGCCGCCGACAGATCATTAAGATCGGAGGCATAAGCGGCAAGCGTATTCCTTGCTCCCCCACGTTCGGCCGCAACCATGTCGAGGAAAAGTTCGATCAGGGACTGATCGGAGATTTTGCCCTTCGGGGCCACGTGATGATCAGGGTTGTCGTGCGAATCTGTCCGGCGGGATGGTAACCGTGATCTCGCGCGGCTTCGGATCAAACCAGCTCGCGAGCATGAACATGGCTCCATAGGTGAGGCCGCCCAGAACTCCGATCAGGGTCAGAAATCGGAACAGACTTGGCATCGTAAACTCCCGCGCGCACGCAGTTTGCAGGCAAAGAATGGAGAAACTAGGACACCCGGGAACGCTGCCAAAGCCAGCCTGGGGGCGGGCATAGGCGCCGCTGCGGGCTTGGACTTGACCACAAGCGCTTGTATTGAAAGACAAACCCGCGCAATGCCGCGCAGGGCGGATTATCGACATTATGGGGCAGAGCGCCATTCCTGCGACGGCATTCCCGCTGGAGGCATTCATCGCCAAGGCGCTGGGCCCTCGCTCCCTCGTGCTGGTCGGAATGATGGGATCGGGAAAGTCCTCGATCGGCCGTCGCCTCGCGCAGCGTTTGGGAATTCCATTCGTGGACGCCGACACGGAGATCGAGCGAGCGGCCGGCATGACCATTCCAGACATCTTTTCGGCTCGCGGGGAGGCCGAGTTTCGTGCGGGAGAGGCGCGCGTGATTGCGCGGCTGCTGGAGGGCGGGCCGCAGGTTCTCTCGACCGGCGGGGGCGCCTTCATGAATGCCAGTACTCGCGCCGCCATCGCCGGGAGGGGTGTATCGGTGTGGCTCAACGCTGAATTTGATGTCCTCATGAAGCGGATCCGGCGCCGTCATGACCGCCCGCTGCTCAAAACCGAGGATCCGGCCGCGACCTTGCGCAAGCTCATGGCCGAGCGCTACCCGATCTACGCACAGGCGGATCTCACCGTAGAGTCTCGTGACGTGTCGCATGATAAGATCGTGGATGCGATCGTGAGCGCGCTCGCCCGCCGGCTGGAAAGAGAGCAGGCAGCGGCAAGCACGTCCGATAACGGAGATCATACGGCATGACCGCGCCGGTGCGAGTGAACAATCCGCTCGTCGTGAACGTCGAGCTCGCGGAGCGCAGCTATCCCATCGTGATCGGTCGCGGTCAGGTCCTCACGCTCGGGCAAAGAATTGCCGCGATGCGGCCTCGCTCCAAGGCAGCCATCGTAACTGATGAAAACGTCGCCAGCCATCATCTCCCTGCCACCCGATCCGCTCTCGCAGGCGCTGGCGTCAATTCGACCTGCATCACCGTTGCTGCGGGCGAAGGCTCGAAAAGCTTCGCCGTGCTCGAACGCGTGTGCGAAGGATTGCTGGACGCCAGGATCGAGCGCGGCGACCTCGTTGTTGCGCTCGGCGGCGGCGTGATTGGAGATCTCGCTGGATTTGCAGCCTCCGTCGTGCGGCGCGGGCTCGATTATGTCCAAGTGCCCACGAGCCTGCTCGCACAAGTCGATTCTTCAGTGGGCGGCAAGACCGCGATCGATTCGCGCCATGGCAAGAATCTGATCGGCGCCTTTTATCAGCCGATCCTCGTCCTCTCCGATACGGCGCTGCTCGACACATTGCCGCCACGCGAGTTTCGCGCCGGCTATGCCGAAATCGTCAAGTACGGCTTGATCTGCGATGCCGAGTTCTTCGCATGGCTGGAGACGAACGCCCCGGAGGTGTTTGCCGGCGGCCCGGCGCGCGAGCACGCAATCGCGGTAAGCTGCCGGATGAAGGCTGCCATCGTCGGCCGCGACGAGCGAGAAACCGGCGAGCGCGCTCTCCTCAACCTCGGTCACACGTTTGGCCACGCGCTTGAAGCAGCGGCGGGATTTTCCGGCCGTCTTTTGCACGGGGAAGCGGTGGCGTTGGGGATCACGCTGGCCTTCGCATTTTCCGCCAGATGCGGATTTTTGCCCGCGCCCGTGGCGGCGCGCGTGGCGCGGCACTTTGCGGCCGTGGGGTTGCCGACCAATATCGGCTCCATACCCGGCGGGCCGCCCGGCGCGGACACTCTGATGGCCCTGATCGCGCAGGACAAGAAGGTCAGGCAGGGCAAGTTGACCTTCATCCTGGCACGCGCAATAGGCGCGGGCTTTGTCGCGCATGATGTGGAAAGTGCCGCGGTCCGCGCGTTTCTGGAGGAGCAACTCGCCGCGCGATGACTGGTTACGACTGGCTCGCACTTTTGTTCGTTGTGATCTGCCTGTTGCTCTCCGCGTTTTTCGCGTGCAGCGAGACAGCACTGACGGCTTCCTCACGTGCGAGCATGCACCGGTTGGAAAAAAACGGGAATGCTCGCGCCGCGCTTGTCAACCGGCTGCTCGAGGCGCGTGAGCGCCTGATCGGGGCGCTATTGCTGGGTAACAACGCGGTCAATATCGCGGCGTCCTCGCTCGCAACCGGAGTGCTGCTCGGCTGGTTCGGCGAGGTCGGCGTGATCTACGCGACGATCGTCATGACCGTCCTGATCGTGGTGCTTGCGGAAGTGTTGCCCAAGACCGCCGCTTTCAACGCGCCGGATCGAATCGCGTTGTGGGTAGCACGGCCGATCGACTGGACCGTGCGCCTGCTCACGCCGGTACTGTTTGCGGTCGGGTGGGCGGTCAAAGGCATGCTGCGGCTGTTTGGAATGAAGGTGGGTGAAACGCAATCCATCTTGTCTCCGCACGAGGAGCTGCGGGGAGCGGTCGATCTTCTGCATCGCGAGGGAGGCGTGGAGAGATTGGACCGCGACATGTTGAGCGGCCTGCTTGATCTGCGCAGCCTCACCGTTTCCGACGTGATGATTCACCGCACCGAAATGATCACGGTCTGCTTGGATGATCCGCCCGAAGAAGTGGTCAACGCCGTGCTGGAAGCGGAGGTCACGCGCGTGCCGTTGTGGAAGGGCAAGCCTGAAAACATCGTCGGCGTCCTTCACGCCAAGGACCTTTTGCGCGCCATCCAGGTCGCCGGCGGCGACCTTGGCAAGATCGATATCGCCCGCATCGCACGATCCCCGTGGTTTGTCCCCGACATTCGTCCGCTTTCGGAGCAGCTCAAGGCGTTCAGGCGCCGCCGCACCCCCTTTGCCCTCGTCGTCGACGAATACGGAGAGGTCATGGGCCTGGTGACGCTTGAAGATATTCTCGAGGAGATCGTGGGGGATATCACCGATGAACATGACGTGGCGGTGCCGGGGGTGCGGCCGCAACCGGACGGTTCAGTCAACGTCGACGGCGGCGTTCCGATTCGCGATCTCAACCGCGCCATGGAGTGGAACCTGCCCGATGACGAAGCGACCACGGTTGCAGGCCTCGTCATTCACGAGGCCCGCTCAATTCCAGAGCCGGGGCAGTCCTTTACCTTTCATGGTTTCCGGTTTCGCGTGCTGCGCCGGGAGCGCAACAGGATCACGGCGCTGCGCATCATGCCGCTGATACGCAAGCCCATTGCGAAACCGGCCTAGCGCTACGCGCCGCGGAGCCGATTGCAAATGCGTTTGCTTGTCACGGCCATTCTTCTCCTGCTCTTTCCCGCCAGCGCCCTCGGCGAGGATCTGAGCTGGGCCTATCCGGTTACGCCGCGTCCCGCGCCGCTCGACAATCTCGCCCTCAAGCACGTGCCTGGGAGCGCGAAGGCTTACACGCAGGCGCAGATCGATGATCCCTTCAATGCTCCGGACTGGTTTCCCGATGAGCACCCGCCGATGCCGGTCATTGTGGCGCAGGGACAAAAGCCGCTCGTGCAGGCATGCGCATATTGTCATTCGACGACAGGAGACGGCTATCCGCAGACGGCGAGTCTTGCCGGGCTTTCGCCGGCGTATCTCAGGGCGCAGATGGCGCAATTTCGAGCCGGCGCCCGCAAGGGTGTCCTTGCCGCCCCGATGATCGCGATCGCGCACGCGATTTCCGAACCTGATGATCTCGCGGCGAGCGATTACTTCGCTGCTCTGCGCCCCCGCATCTCCACCAAAGTCACTGAGAGCGACGTGGTGCCGAAGAGCCATGTCGGTCCGGGTGGAATGCGTTTTGCCGAGCCGGGCGGCGAGACCGAGGCAATCGGCAATCGCATCATCGTGCTGCCCGAGGACGAATCGCGCAGCAGGAGCCGCGACCCGCATTCCGGGTTTGTCGACTACGTGCCGCCCGGCAGTGTCGCAGCTGGAGAAGCGTTGGTCTTATCCGCAAGCTCCAAGACGCTCCCCTGTGCCCCTTGTCACGGACGCGACCTCAAAGGCCTTGGCGAGGTGCCCCCGATCGCCGGACGCGCGCCGATCTACACGGTTCGGCAGCTCAATGACATGAAAATCGGCATACGCTCAGGCGGATCCGTTGCTCAAATGGAAGCAGTTGTCGACAAGCTCGGCATCGAGGACATGATCGCGATTGCCGCGTATCTTGGCACCCGCGAACCCTGACCCCGCGGTTATTCCTTCGCCTCGCCCGGTGCATGAGCGTGGATCGCAAGCGCGTGCACAGCGCTTGCGAGCTCGTGCGCAAGCGCCTCGTTGATCATGCGGTGGCGCTCGATCCGGCTCTTTCCTTCGAATGCTTTCGCCACGATATGTACTCTGAAATGGGTCTCCCCGCCTGGCCTATGGCCTGCATGTCCCTCGTGTCGATGCGACTCATCCATCACCGCGAGGCTCAGCGGGCAGAAAGCCTCGGTCAACTTCTGCGTGATCACATCGCGCACTGGCATGCGCCGCGCATACTCGCGCGGTTCGGGGTCGTCAATGGCGTTGTCAAGTCTTGAATCTCGGTTGGCGCTGCGCGCATACTGATCGGTCATGAAAAAAGACTCGCCCCTGTTCGACCGCATCAGGGTCAAGCCTGACAAGGATCGCCGTTTGCGGTCCCAGTGTCCCGCTTGCGAGTGGCCGCACTGCACGGCACCGGCAACTCACCGCGCTCCGAAAGGGCGGTTGCGCGAGCGCGAATACTGGCAGTTCTGCCTCGATCACGTCCGCCAGTACAATCATTCCTACAATTTCTTTGCCGGTATGACTCCCGACGACATCGCCAGGTACCAGAAGGACGCCGTCATAGGGCATCGTCCGACCTGGAAAATGGGGATGAATGGCGGCCGGCCGGGCTGGCGCTCGCACTCCTCCCGATTGCGCCCGGAAGGCGCCGATGATCCGTTCAGCATGTTTCGGGGATTTGAGACAGCAGCCCAGCAAGCGAAATTTGAGCGGCGCACGCCGGAGTCGCGTGTGGTGCGCAATGCCCAACGCAAGGCATTGGATGCGCTCGGGCTCGAAGCGGAGGCCTCCAAACAAGAGGTCAAGAGCCGGTTTAAAGAGCTGGTCAAGCGCCATCACCCCGACGCCAATGGCGGCGACCGCTCCTCGGAAGGCAAATTGCGGGAAATCATTCAAGCGTATAACTATTTGAAATCGATTGGCTTTCGCTGACAAAACCGAACAGAAAAACGTTGCGGCGAGTGCCCTTCCTGCCTATTTGAGATGTGAGCTTTGAACGACTGTGCCTTCCGCCGCGCCGGGGCAGTCTGCTAGGTTCGTCGAGAATATCAGGGTCAGCCATCGACCGAACGGGTCTCGGTCGTTTCCGAGATCACGGAGGAGCAATGCCCGCCGTCGCAGAAGAGGTCCCCGGTCTCCCGGACATGAAGGTATCGATCAGGCAGCTGTTCGGCATCGACAGCGATATGGAGGTCCTCGCCTACTCGGAACCAGACGAGCATACGCCGGACCTCGACCCCGACTACCGGTTCGATAAACCCACCACGCTCGCGATTCTTGCAGGCTTTGCGAAGAATCGACGCGTCATGATCGCGGGCTATCACGGAACTGGAAAATCGACCCATGTCGAGCAGGTTGCGGCACGGCTTAACTGGCCGTGCGTGCGAGTGAACCTGGACAGCCATATCAGCCGCATCGATCTCATCGGTAAGGATGCCATTGTCATTCGCGACGGCATGCAGGTGACCGAGTTCCGAGACGGCATGCTCCCCTGGGCATTGCAGCATAATGTGGCGCTGTGCTTCGACGAATACGATGCCGGCCGCCCCGACGTTATGTTCGTCATCCAACGGGTGCTCGAAGTCTCGGGCAAGCTTACGCTGCTTGATCAGAACAAGGTGATTAAACCCCATCCCGCCTTTCGTCTGTTTGCGACCGCCAACACAGTGGGGCTCGGCGATACTTCGGGTCTCTACCATGGTACGCAGCAGATCAATCAGGGGCAGATGGACCGCTGGTCCATTGTCACCACGCTCAATTACCTGCCCCACGACAACGAGGTTGAGATCGTGCTGGCCAAGGCCAAGCACTATCGGACGGACGCGGGTCGCGACATCGTCAACAAGATGGTCCGGGTCGCCGATCTGACCCGGAACGCATTTATGAATGGCGATATTTCCACCGTCATGAGTCCCCGAACCGTCATTACCTGGGCCGAGAATACGGAAATTTTCAAGGACATCGGTTTCGCATTCCGGCTCACTTTCGTGAACAAGTGCGATGAGCTGGAACGGCCGATTGTTGCCGAGTTCTATCAGCGCTGCTTCGGCACGGAGTTGCCGGAGTCGTCCGTCAACGTGGCGCTGAGCTAAATCATGCATGCGGCCGTGGCCAAAACAATGAGCTGATGGGGCGCGCTCCCCGTGTCTTCGAATCTCAAAGGCAAGACTTTCCCGAAGGAAAGTCCGACCGAGCCGTTCAAGCGCGCGGTCACAGGTTGTCTGAGGGCGATTGCCCGCAAGCCTGATCTCGAAGTCTCGTTTGCGGCTGAACGCCCCGGGGTGATCGCCGGGAAGGCGCGCCTGCCGGAGCCGCCGCGCAAGCTCACGGCGTCCGAAGCCGCCATTGTTCGCGGTCATGCCGACTCGATTGCCCTCAAGCTTGCCTGTCACGATCCCTCGATCCATCGCAAGCTCGTCCCCGGAGGCCAGCAGGCGCGCGCGGTGTTTGACGCGGTCGAGCAGGCCCGGGTGGAGGCGATCGGCGCTCGCCGCATGAGCGGAGTGGCGAACAATCTCTCGGCGATGCTTGATGACCGCTTTCATCGCGGCAAATTTGACGAGGTGACCGACCGCGCGGACGCGCCGATCGAGGAGGCGGTTGCTCTCATGGTCCGGGAGCGGCTCACCGGGCACTCACCACCTCCGGCCGCCCGCAAGCTCGTTGAGCTGTGGCGTCCTCTTATCGAGGATCGCGCCGGACGCGATCTCGATCGGCTCGAGCGCCTGATCGAAAATCAATCGCGCTTTGGAGACGCTATCCACGATCTGCTTGATGCGCTCGATATGGGCGAGGACCGCAGCACCGCCGACGACGAAGAAGGCGAAGAAGGAGAGCAGGAACGGCGCAAGGACCAGTCGGGCGAGGAGGGGGAGGGAGCCGATGCCGACGATACGCAAACGCGCGTGGACGAGGCGGAGATGTCCGGCGAGGACATGGCCGATACCAGCGCCGAGGCTGCCGAGGCCCTTTCCGCCGAGACGGCGGACGACGCCGAGATGGGCGACGCTGAGACTCCTGCGGAGCCGCGCCGGCAGCGCCGCCACGGACAGAACGAGCCGCGCGGCCCGGACTACCGGCCCTTCGTCACGCGCCACGATGAGACAATCGCGGCCGAGGAGCTGTGTGAGCCCGAAGAGCTCGATCGGCTGCGCAGCTATCTCGACAAGCAGCTTTCGCACCTGCAAGGCGTGGTCGCGCGTCTCGCCAACCGTCTGCAGCGCCGTTTGATGGCGCGTCAGAGTCGCGCTTGGGAGTTCGATCTCGAGGAAGGCGTGCTTGACCCGGCCCGCCTCTCGCGCATCATCGTCGATCCCCTCCATCCGCTTTCGTTCAAGCGCGAGAAGGACACCACCTTTCGCGACACCGTCGTCACGCTGCTGCTCGATAACTCGGGCTCGATGCGCGGCCGTCCGATCACGGTTGCGGCGACCTGCGCCGACATTCTCGCGCGCACGCTGGAACGCTGCGGGGTCAAGGTCGAAATCCTGGGATTTACCACCCGCGCCTGGAAGGGCGGCCAGTCCCGCGAGGCCTGGCTTGCCGCTGGAAAGCCCGCCAATCCCGGCCGTCTCAACGATCTTCGCCACATCATCTACAAGTCCGCGGACGCGCCCTGGCGCCGCGCACGCAAGAATCTCGGGCTCATGATGCGCGAGGGCCTGCTCAAAGAGAATATTGACGGCGAGGCGCTTGACTGGGCGCACAAACGTTTATTGGCGCGCAGCGAGCAGCGCAAAATCCTGATGATGATCTCGGATGGCGCTCCGGTCGATGATTCCACGCTCTCCGTCAATCCAGGCAACTATCTCGAACGCCATCTGCGTTGGGTGATCGAGGAGATCGAGACGCGCTCGCCGGTCGAATTGCTTGCAATCGGAATCGGACACGACGTGACGCGCTATTACCGGCGGGCATTGACCATCGTCGACGCGGAGGAGCTCGGCGGGGCGATGACGGAAAAGCTTGCCGAGCTGTTCGACGAGGAGCCAATTGCCGAACCTGTGACGGTGCGAAGGCTCGACGCGTGAGAAGGCGCGCGCCGTTATCGCTCCCGATGAAGGTCAGCGCGCTGCTTGCCGGCGCGATTTTTTTGACCACCGGCGAACTGTCACGAGCAGCAGATCCGCCGGTTGCGATCGCGGTGCAGTCCCAGCCGATCGCCTCTTTCGAAATCTTCAATCCCGCGCGACGCCAATTCGGGCCGCTCGACTTTCGCGGTGGCTTGGTGTTGCGCTCTGGCTTTCGGCATTTTGGCGGATTTTCAGGGATGCGCGTCGCCGAGGACGGCGCGGGCTTTATTGCTGTAAGCGATAAGGGATGGTGGTTGCGGGGGCGAATTCTCTACGATCAAGGCCGGCCCGCCGGCATCGAGCACGCCGAGATGGCGCCAATGCTCGGTGCGGACGGCAGGCCACTCGCGGCGCGCGGCTGGTATGACGCGGAGTCGATCGCGCAGGATGGCGACGGCGTGCTGTATGTCGGCATCGAGCGCGTTCATCAGATCGTCCGGTTCGATTATGCCAAGGACGGCCTGCTTGCTCGCGGCCATCCCATCGCTGTGCCGGGCGCCATTCGATCATTGCCGCGCAACAAGAGCCTTGAAGCCCTTGTTTTCGTTCCTGATGGATTCGCGCTCGCGGGTGCGCTCATCGCCATTTCGGAACGCGGCCTCGACCGAGCCGGCAATATCAACGCTTTCCTGATTGGAGGGCCCAAGCCGGGTGGCTTTGCCGTCAAGCGGACGGCTGATTACGACGTTTCCGATGGCACCTTGCTCCCCGCCGGGGACCTTCTATTGCTGGAGCGCAAGTTCAACTGGACCAGCGGCCTTGCCATGCGTATTCGCCGCATTGCCATGGCAGGCATTACGCCGGGCGGCCTGGTCGATGGACCGGTCCTTTTGGAGGCTGATCTGCGCAACGAGATTGACAACATGGAAGGCCTGAGCATCCACCGCGGCGCAGGCGGCGAGATCGTTCTGACGCTGATCTCAGACGACAATTTTTCACTCCTCCAGCGGACGCTCCTCTTGCAGTTCGCGCTGGTGGAGTGACGCGGTGGCGGCCTGATCAGGACGCGGCGGCCGGCGTGCCCGACTCGCGGGATTTGCGAATCCGTCGTTTGAGATCAAGCGCTCTCCTCGACAGATCCTCGTCTTTTGCTTTCATCAGGAATGCGTCGAGGCCGCCGCGATGGTCAACGGTTCGAAGGGCGTTTGCACACACACGCAGCTTGACGGAGCGGCCCAAGGCGTCCGAAATCAGCGTGACATTGAGCAGATTGGGCAGAAATCGCCGCTTCGTCTTGATGTTCGAGTGGCTCACCCGATGTCCGACCTGGGCAGTCTTGCCAGTCAGTTCGCAGCGTCGGGACATGAGGAAACCTCCGCCTTTGCTCCCGCAGCGGCGATTGCCGGAGCCGGTAAAATTCGGCGGAGCTATAGTTAGCCCATGAAATCACGTCAACTGCCGGTCTTCGGGTGGCGCGTCCCTGAGCCCAAGGCCGGCGCAACCTGCCTTGATCGGGCCAAGATAGCTCTCCAAGACAGGAAGGCCCCCTTGTGGATCGCGGTTCGTCTGGCGCCGAAGGTGATGATCCCAAGTCGTACAGGGAGGGGCCGGCCGATTCCCGAAAAAGGGGTGTCGGCGCTTACAGGATCGAACTTGTGAATTCATACTGTCCTCTTCGTCGCGCAATTTTGCTCGCCGCAGCGTTGCTCGCCATGGTCATGGCGCAGGCGTGGAAGAGCCAGCTTTTTGCGCAGGCCAAGCTCGACGCTCATTATTCCGTAACTCTCGCAGGATTGCCGATCGGCCAAGGCACTTGGACGATCGACATCGGAGAGAATCAGTTCTCCACCAGCGCAAGCGGCGCGGCAGCCGGCCTCCTGCGCATCTTCGCCAGCGGTCAAGGACATAGCTTTGCTCGCGGCGCGATCTCCGGAGGTCAGCTGGTTTCTTCGACCTATTCGTCGAGCATTTCCACCGACAAGAAATACGATGAAGTCCACATGGTGATCAACGCGGGTACAGTAAAGGAATTCAGCGCGGAACCGCCGAATACGCCCAACGCCTCGCGCGTTCCGCTGACCGAAGCTCATCGCCGCGGCGTGTCGGATCCGATGACCGCATCGCTTGTTCGCATTCCCGGCAACGGCGACACGGTCGTGCCTCAGGGCTGCCAGCGCACGTTGTCCGTGTTCGACGGCCGCATGCGCTACGACCTCCAGCTCGCATTCAAGCGGTTTGACAGCGTGACATCACAGGCAGGCTATCAGGGCCGGGTGGTCGTCTGCGCGGTTCGTTTTGCCCCCATCGCCGGCCACGTTCCGGATCGCTACGCCATAAAATACCTCATGGAGCAGAATGACATGGAGATGTGGCTCGCCCCGATCGCGGGCACGCGGATCATCGCGCCCTATCGAATTTCGATACCGACACCGGTTGGGACCGGGGTCCTCGAGGCGAGCCAGTTCATTTCTGTTCCGCAGCCCGGCCGGGCGTCGGCGAAAAGCCAGTAAGCGCCTGCCCTCAAATCCCCCGCATTTGACCAAGATGGGCCAAAACCCCAAATCGCCGCAGGAGTTAACCGAGGTCATACGCGCCTGCCGCCCCCTGCGTGCTTGACTCACAAGTTCTGGGGTGCCGATATAGACCGGCATCGACATATAGCCGTGAACGAATTCCGACAGGGTTCGAGTCACCGATTCGGGCTCGATTCGTTCGAGGCTCGTTCCACAGATTAAACACAGGCTGTCGCACGCGCTTTTGCCGTCACATTGTGGTACAGACCGGCCATGCATACTGGCGCTATGACCGGCACGCTGCGCTCTGGCCGCTGGCGTCCTTAAAGCGACACGTCTCCTGAGAACTCTGGTCCGACAAGCTTAGCGAGCCGATGCCGATTTCGTTCTCCTCCGCACCGAACCGCGTCGCTTCCCAGCGCGGCGCCGGCGTGACGGCGGTGCTTGGTCCCACCAATACGGGAAAGACCCATCTCGCCATCGAGCGCATGCTGGGTCACTCGTCGGGAATCATCGGATTGCCGCTGCGATTGCTGGCGCGCGAGGTCTACAACAAAGTGGCCGAGCGCGTTGGGGCGGATGCTGTCGCGCTCGTTACCGGGGAAGAAAAGATCAAGCCGGCGAATAGCCGGTACTGGGTTTGCACCGTGGAAGCGATGCCGCGCGACCTTGACGTCGCCTTTTTGGCCATCGACGAGGTGCAGCTTGGCGCTGATCTCGAGCGCGGCCATGTCTTTACGGATCGGATGCTTAATCGCCGCGGCCGGGAAGAAACGCTGGTGCTTGGCGCGCAGACCGTGCGCCCGATGGTCGAGAGGCTGCTTCCCGCCGCCCACGTTCTGACGCGCCCGCGGCTTTCGCAACTCTCTTTTGCCGGTGAGAAGAAGATCACCCGGCTGCCACGGCGGTCGGCCGTTGTCGCCTTCTCGGCCGAGGAGGTCTATTCCATCGCCGAGCTGATCCGGCGCCAGCGCGGTGGCGCCGCGGTTGTTCTGGGCGCACTCTCCCCGCGCACGCGCAACGCGCAGGTTGAGCTCTATCAATCCGGCGACGTCGAGTATCTGGTTGCGACCGACGCGATCGGAATGGGACTCAATCTCGATGTCGACCACATTGCATTCGCCTCAGACCGCAAATTCGACGGATATCAGTTCCGCAAGCTCAATCCTGCCGAGCTCGCCCAGATCGCGGGGCGGGCGGGGCGGGCCACGCGCAACGGCACCTTCGGTACCACGGGCAGATGTCCGCCATTCGAGACCGAGCTCGCCCAAGCGCTGGAGAGCCACGCGTTCGAGCCCATCAAGGTCCTCCAGTGGCGCAACACCAAGCTTGATTTTTCCTCGATCGGCGCGTTGCAGGCTTCCCTTGCGGAAATTCCAAAAGAGCCGAGCCTCACGCGCGCGCCGGTCGCCGAGGACATATTGGTGTTGGAACACGCCGCGCGCGACGACGATATCCGCGCGCTCGCCACAACGCCGCAAGCGGTGGAGCGGCTGTGGGATGTCTGCCAGGTCCCGGACTATCGCAAGATCTCGCCTGCCGCCCACGCGGAGCTTGCGACCACGCTTTATGGTTTTCTCAGCCGTGAGGGTACGATCCCGACGGACTGGTTCGCCCACCAGGTTGAACAAGCGGATCATCCCGAGGGGGATATCGACACGCTGTCGAACCGTATTGCTCATATCAGAACCTGGACCTTCGCCGCCAACCGTCCGGATTGGCTCGCCGATCCCGAACACTGGCAAGGCGTTACGCGCAGCATCGAGGACAAGTTGTCGGACGCGCTCCACGAGCGGCTCACGGAACGATTCGTAGACCGCCGCACCAGCGTGCTGATGCGCCGATTGCGGGAGAACACGACGCTCGAAGCCGATATCAGCAAGAGCGGCGATGTCATGGTGGAGGGTCATGCCATCGGCCGGCTCGACGGTTTCATGTTCACGCCTGAGCCTTCATCGCCGGGCTCTGAAGCCAAAGCCGTCGCCGGGGCCGCGCAGAAGGCACTTGCAGGAGAAATCAACGCACGCGCAACCCGTCTGGCGCAGGCGGCCGATGGCCAGGTCGTGCTGGCGCGGGACGATGTCATCAGATGGCTCGGGCAACCTGTTGCCAGGCTGTTGCCGGGAGATGACGTGCTCAAGCCACGCCTGCGGATCATCTGCGACGAGAACCTGTCCGGGGCGCCGCGCGAGGCGGTGCAGGCTCGGCTCGATCTGTGGCTGCGGTCTCACATCGAGAGAATTTTGGAGCCTTTGTTCCGTCTCGCGGCGGCCGACGAGGTGACCGGGATGGCGCGCGGCCTCGCCTACCAGCTCATTGAGGCGCTCGGCATCCTTGATCGTCAAAAAATTGCGGAGGAGGTTAAGGGTCTCGACCAGCCCGCACGCGCGACGCTGCGCAAATACGGAGTGCGGTTCGGTGCCTATCACATCTACATGCCTGCGCTGCTCAAACCTGCTCCACGTGTACTCGCCACCCAGCTCTGGGCGCTCAAGCATGGCGGCTCCGATCGCACGGGTCTTGAAGCCATCGAGCAACTCGCGGGCAGCGGCCGCACGTCAATTGCCGCCGAGAAGGAGTTCGCCAAGGTGCTCTACCGGATCGCCGGATACCGGATATGCGGCGAGCGCGCGGTGCGCATCGACATTCTGGAGCGGCTCGCGGACTTGATCCGTCCGGCGCTCGCATGGCGCGCAGATTCCAAAGGACCCAAACCTCCCGGCGCAATTGACGGTTTCGGTTTCACTGTCAGCACCCGGATGACATCGCTTGCGGGCTGTTCAGGTCCCGACTTCGCCTCGGTGCTGCGCTCGCTTGGATACCGCATGGAGAAGCGGCCCAAGCCGGTCGAGCCGTCTCCTTGCGCACCGGCTTCGGACGCCTCGCCGCCTTCCGAGGAGATGGTTGCGGCCGCGGGTGCCGCAACGCAAGCGGAAGCGCAATTGATCCCGATGATTGAAATTGAACCTGGCGCGCCTTCGGATGAGTCAGCCGGGGAGGTCACTGCGCCGCTCGATCTACAGCCGCAGGAGAGCACTGAGGTCTCCCCATCCCCCGCGATGGAAGCCGTCGTCGAGGTACCGGAGGCTCCAGCTCTCGCTGTTTCGGAGCAGGCCGACCTGTTGGGGCCGGAAGTTCCTCTGCAGGAAGCAATTCCTGCCATTGCAGCGTCCGGCGAAGAGGCCACGACAGACTTTATTGAAGTATGGCGGCCTGGCCGCCGGGACGACAACAAAAGCAGTCAACGCGCGTCACGCCGCCACCGCACCCAGCCCTCCTCAACAGCAAGAGCTGTTGCGGCTCATCTTCCTTCGACAGCGGAGCTGGGTGCCGCTGCGGAACAGGCGGAGCAGTCCACTTCCCCCGATCTGGGTGCCGCCGCGGAACAGGCGGAGCAGTCCACTTCCCCCGATCTGGGTGCCGCCGCGGAACAAGCGGAGCAGTCGACTTCCCCCGATCCCGCTCCTCCGAACAGGAGGGATCAACCGCCCCGCGGACCCAGGCGCCTCCGGAGACACGAACGCGAGAAGGAAGCCGGCGAACAGACTGGCCCTGATCGGGCGGATCGGCGCCGGCACGATATGACACCTGCCAGGCGCGCCAGCCGCCCCCAGGCATCACAGCGTGCTGACCGCCCCGACCGCCCGGCGCGGGCCGATCGTCCCGATCGCGACCCTGCTCTGCGCGCAAAATACATCAAAACAAGAGCGGAGGCCGGCGCCCTGCGCGATCCCGATCCCGATTCTCCGTTCGCCAAGCTCGCAAAACTCAAGGAGCAGCTGGAGGCGAACGCCAAGGAGCCCCGCTAGTAGTCAACCACCCCGCTTCCATTGGACCGTCAGCGTATTGACAAATGGTTGTGGCACGCACGCGTTGTGCGCACGCGTTCGGCCGCGGCGGCGCTCGCCACGTCGGGTCATGTGCGCATCAACGGGCAACGGATCGATACGCCAAGCCGACCGGTTCGAGCAGGTGACGTCGTGACGGTGGCGCTGGATCGCGCCGTTCACGTGCTCAAGGTCCTCGATTTTGCCGACCGGCGCGGGTCGGCCGAAGAGGCCCGCAGCCTGCGCGAGGTTCTGGATGCCGATCTATTGCCTGGCCCCGACGCTTGCGCTACTCAGCGCGCCCGGAGCGTCGAAGAATGACCTACGTCGTCGTCGAAAGTTGCATCAAGTGCAAATACATGGACTGCGTCGAGGTCTGCCCGGTGGATTGCTTCTACGAGGGCGAGAATATGCTCGTCATTCACCCCGACGAGTGCATTGATTGCGGCGTCTGTGAGCCGGAATGCCCGATCGAGGCAATCAAACCGGACACCGAGCCTGGGCTTGAAACGTTCCTCAAGCTCAACGCGGATTTCGCAAAGATCTGGCCGAATATCACGGCCAAGAAGGAACCCCCGCCCGGCGGCAAGGCGTGGGAAGATGTTCCCGGCAAGCTCCAGTCGCAGTTCTCGCCCAATCCGGGAACTGGCGACTGACGATCCGGTTAACAACAATAACAAAAATGTAATGCCGCCAAGCCGCGAAAGCGGGCTTTTGCAGCGCCATAAGCCTTTGATTTTTGCGCAACATGTGCTATACATCTGAAAAATGAGCAACACGCCGCACCCGAGCCGCTCCCCCGTTGGGAGCGTTCTTTTTCGGGGCATTCCGAGGAACCCTCAACCAGGGACGTGAGATCCACGCAAAGCCGTGGCAGGAAAAACGCGCCATCGGTCGAAAAAGACCACCCCCGCCCCACGGCGGGTAAAAAAAGCCTCAGTCGGTAGTCACCGGCGAAAAACCCATGCCCGCGCGGCGACGCGTCGTCAGGTAACGAGCACTGTGACCAAGCCGGCCGCCAAGCCGGTTGCCAAGCAGGTTGCAAAGGCTCCCGCCAAGACGCCCGTCCGCGCTCGCAAGCCTGACGAAGGAGCGAGCCCCGGAATGAACGGCAAGAAGGCCACCCAGCGCCAAGGCTTCAAGACCACCGAGTTCATCGTTTACCCTTCCCATGGCGTCGGCCAGATCGTTGCCATTGAGGAGCAGGAGGTCGCAGGCGCCAAGCTCGAGCTGTTCGTCATCCATTTCGTCAAGGACAAGATGACGCTGCGGGTGCCGACCGCCAAGATCGTCTCCGTAGGCATGCGCAAGCTTGCCGAAGGGCCGCTCGTGCGGCGTGCTCTCGACACCCTCAAGGGGCGCGCCCGGATCAAACGCACCATGTGGTCGCGCCGGGCGCAGGAATACGAGGCCAAGATCAATTCCGGCGATATTATCGCGATCGCCGAGGTCGTGCGCGACCTTTACCGGTCTGAAACCCAGCCCGAGCAGTCCTATTCGGAGCGCCAACTCTACGAAGCGGCGCTTGACCGGCTTGCCCGCGAAATCTCGGCCGTTCAGCGGGTTACTGAAACCGAGGCGATCAAGGAAATCGAAGCTTCCCTTGCGAAGGGCCCGCGCCGGGGTCCGAAGTCCGAGGGCGAAGGGGAGGGTGAAGGCGAGGACGCCGTCGTGGTCGAGGACGAGGCGGCCTGAACCTGAGGTTTACCAAGGATAAGGGCCCGGCCAGCGGCCGGGCCTTTTTGCTTCGGGCAGGAGCCTCAAGAGCCCGTTAACCCCCTCCTGGGGCGGGGAAAAAAGACCGGAAAATTCTCTCCAGCCAAGCCATAATTAAGCTTATTTTGGGAGAACAATCCGGGGGGAACCGGGGAAGGGGAAATGGGGGCACTGTCCAGGCGTACCTCCAGATCAACGTTCGACCGTATGGGCTTCGCGATGGCGGCCTGCCTTATCGCGGCGGCCACCGCCGGCGCGTGCGGGTTTGCCGCTGGTTTTCTGGCCCGCGGAGAATCGGTCTCTTCGAACCCCGCCGTAATCTCGGCCGCTGATTCCATCGATTTGCGCTTCCCCGCGGAGTGGGCGGAGAGCGCAATGCCGGCCAGTTATGCCTTTGCTTCTGCGGACACGACGCTCTCGCTTTTTGATCCCACGCCGGTTTACCCGGTTTCCACCGAGACCACGTCCTCGGTTTCCGCTCATTCGTCTTTGCCGCCGCAGAGCGCCAGCCTCACTCAATCCGTTGCATCCGCGCCTGGCAAGCTCGCCGCCGCCGTTCCGGTGCGGCCGGTGCACCGGTCGAATGCGGTCCTCAACGAGTCTCAGATCGCAAGCATCAAGCGCCGGCTCAATTTGACCCCGGACCAGGAGCGCTATTGGCCTGCCGTCGAGGCTGAGTTGCGCAAGATGGAATACAAGAAAGATCCGAAGTCCGCGCACGGTACCCGGACCGCGGGAATCGATATGAGCAAGGTGAACGTCGAGGGGCTCAAGTCCGCGGGACTGCCGCTGGTGATGAGCTTCAATGACGACCAGAAGCAGGAGCTTAGGTCGCTCGCCCATCTGCTCGGGCTGGAGAACGTGATGGCGACCTTCTGACGGCTATGGCGTGCCCCAACTGAGCCCGGCGCCCATCGCGCCGGGCTTTTTGTTGTGTGCCGCAAGCGGTAGGGTGGTCGCGCCAAACGCGTGAGCGTTTTTGCGAGGTCTCGGCGCGTCACGAACAAGGAGCGGCAAGCGTCATGGACATGAGCGTCACAGTGGGTGCAGCGGGCCAGCGCGCCGAAACGATCGAAGCCTCCGGAGCATCGCGCAGCCCCAACAGCAGCGATCTCGATGCCTGGCTTGAAAAGGTCGAGGCGCTCGGCGAGCTCAAACGCATCACGGCGCAGGTCGATCCCGATCTGGAAGCCGCGACCATTACCTATCTCGTCGGCAGCAAGAAGAGCCCCGCGCTTCTGTTTGAGAACATCAAAGGCCATCCCGGCCATCGCGCGATTTACAACATGATCGGTTGCAACCTTTCGCGCTTCTGCGTCACGATCGGCGAGAGCCTCGTAGATCATCCGCTCAAGGCGGTGCAGAATCTGCAACGCAAGCTCGGACGCAAAATGCCGCCCAAGGAGGTCGTGCCCGAGCAG
>Ga0209331_1000059_pt1 | contig 33759 bp, 25 predicted proteins | sample JacPinW_OM3H0_M3_FD_187971 | JGI IMG/M metagenome (GOLD analysis project Ga0209331, IMG submission 187971) | Forest soil microbial communities from Algoma, Ontario, Canada - Jack Pine, Ontario site 1_JW_OM3H0_M3 (SPAdes) (version 2) | ecosystem: Environmental > Terrestrial > Soil > Boreal...
GCGAGGCGGAACTCGGAATCGCGCAGGGTTCGGAAATCGTGCCAGTCGCCGGTGCGCAAGTGGTCGGTCCATTGCCGGGCGACCTCGCGAGCACGTCCGTTTTCGCTGCGGCAATCGGGGCAGCCAGCAAATCGCCCGAGGCCGCGAATTCGCTTATCAAGTTCCTCACCGGGCCCGAAGCCGCTCCCCGGTTGAAAGCCAAAGGGTTCGAACCGGGATGAAATCTGGACCTCAGTCGTCTTCCCATCGCGGCGGCCAGAGGCCCTCCAGGAATCAACCGGCTAACGGGTCCATTTGGCTGCGGCCGGCACACAGCCGCTTCACCCCGAACTGCGGCCTTACCAAGTGCGATGCCGCTGAGGGACCTCATCGCCGATGTGATGAACAGGCAGTAGCTTATCACGGTTTGATGGGGGGTGCCGGTTAGGACTTGAGCTTGTCGGAATCTCTCCATGACCCGGAGGAGAAATGCGGCCTAACGCGGAGCTATCTGCTCGATCCAATTCACAACCGCTTCGATCCTGTCCAGCTTCCTAAGCTCGGAATGTATGAGCAGCCACAGCTCGCGGGCAAGCACTGGCACGCGGCGTTTTCCGCGAATCCTTCGCAGCCGCGCGTCACCGTCAGCAATAATGGAAGGCAACAATGATCGGCCAAGCCCGGCAATCACAGCTTCGAGCATCGCTTCGGCATCGTTGACGTGGACGGCCGCGATCCTCTCATCGTCACGGACGGCGTTTGCCGCGATCCAACGTGCCTGCGGCAGATGCGCCATGCCCTCATCATAAGTGAGCCAAGGAAGCATCTTTTCCTCACGCCCCGAGCAGGATGCGGATGCGTAAAGGTCGTAGCGCAGGGTGCCGATGCGGCGTGCCGTCACCTTTGTTCCTCCCGTTTTCGAACGAGCGAGGCGCAAGGCCAAGTCAGCTTCACGACGCGTGAGACTGAGATCCCTCGCGTCCGCAACGAATTCCAACTGGAGGTGCGGATGATGCCTCAGCAGAAGTTTTGCCGCGGGAACAAGTACATGATTGACAATGATCGGAACAGACGTAACGCGCACCGTCCCGAAGATCACACCGTCAACGCCCGAAAGCGCAATATCAAGCGCGCTAATCTCGCGCTCAATCCTTTCGGCATAAAGCAATAACAGAGCAGTCCGGCTCAAGGGCAAAGCGCCCCCAGCACGCCGGTGAACGAGGGCCGCGAAAGCCCCTTGTCGCGATTTGCTGTTTGCTCCGAGGATGATGACTCCTGAACGACCGCACTCGCCGCTGGCTGTGTGGAACTTTCCCCGCTTGCCCCGGGCGACGTAAACATGACTGCAACGAATGGAAGCCGATCCTTCGTTACCGCATGTCGAGCACAAAATCGAAACGCGCTGCGAGGCCGGCCGGGGCTTCGGTTATTCGCATCACCAGATCGCGGCGGAATAAGCCATCGCGCCGGTTGGCGGGCTCGTCGGGGAAATAGAGCTGCGTGGTGAGCACCGGCCGCTCCGGAGCCTGCACTTTGATGTGATAGTGACGGGTACGGCCTGGATAGAGCGCGGGCAGGATGGTGCGGAAGCGATAACGACCCTCACCGTCGGTAAAGAGGTGCCCGCGATAGCGGAAGCCGGCATTGTCGTATTCGCCGCGCTCATCGGCATGCCATAGGTCGACGAGCGCTCGCTCGACCGGACGGCACGAGCGGGTCAGTACCTGACCGTTGATCTCGACCAGCCGAGCCTTGGTCTCAGGGTCAACAAGATCAGCGCGTTGCGGCGAGCTCGGTTTAAAATATGGCCCCTCCGTCTGTCGGATAGTTGCTTCGTCACCAACGTGACACTGCGGAGTGGGAGCCACGTTTTGCGCGAAAGCGAAAACGGGATACCCGATTGCGAGCCCAAGGCCGCTCGAGGCGAGGGTGCTGCGCAGAATTTGACGCCGTGACGGATGCGCGAACAACATGTTTTTCCTCTCTGCATGATGCACAAGTAATATAGCACCGGCTTCGTTATCCCTGCGCCTGCGCGCCTTGAACCTTTGACCCGTCAGCGCGACGAATGAGTCGAGAACTATTCCCGGCAGTCGGATCGCGCCGGAATAAGAGGTGGGGGAATACCATGCACGCGCAAAGGATGCTGCCGAGTTCGGCTGTTGCGGCGATACTGACAGTTCCGTTAGGCGCGTTCGCGCCGGACGCCAACAAACCGGCCGCCACGTTTCTGTTCTCATGTGACGAAATGACAACAGTCGGGGCGTGGCAGTGAGTTCCAGGCATCTTCATACATTTGTGCAAACCCGCGTGCGAGCCCTCGCGGGGAGTCTCGTGGGCGCAATCCTATGTTTCACGGCCAGCGCCTCGTCAGCCGAAGAACCGCTGAAGCTTGCGGACACCCAGCTCGAGCCGGCCAAATGGACCGAGCTCGCGGGCTGGGCTGCCGATGATCACCTCGCGGCCTTCGCAGCCTATAAGGCAAGCTGTCAAGCCTTGCGCAAGATAGGGTACACCGACGACCAAAGGCCGATCCATGGCGCATTACGGAACGTCTGCCGCAAGGCTTTGGACCTGCGGCCGCAGGATTCGGAGGCTGCCCGCAGCTTCTTCGAAGAGAATTTTCAACCTGTGCGTATTGCGCGCCTAGGCCAGGTCGAGGGACTGCTAACCAGTTATTTTGAACCAATCGTTCAAGGCTCGCGCCTCCCCAATCCGGAATTCCATATCCCGCTCTATCGCCGGCCGCCTGACCTGGTCGCAGCCAGCCACAAGCCTGGGTCCGATGCTTTTCCGAACAAGGGTGTGCGGATCAGTCGCCGCAACGAGGATGGGCAGTTGGTCCCGTACTACGACCGGAGCGCCATCGAGGCCGGCGCGCTCGATGGCCAGAAACTTGAAATCTGCTGGCTCAAGGATCCAGCCGACCTGCTCACCATCCAGATTCAAGGCTCGGCGCGCATCATCCTGGAGGATGGAACCCCGCTACGCATCAACTACGACTCGCACAACGGCTATTCCTATACATCGCTCAGCCGCGCCCTCATCCAGAGCCATCGCATTCCGCGCCAGGAATCGTCACTGCAGCGTATTCGGGAATGGATGACCGCGCACCCAGACGAGGCTCAGCAGGTGCGCGCCGCAAACCGCTCATATATGTTTTTCCGCATCACCGGGCTATCGAACGAGGGTGAACCGGTCGGGGCGCAAGGTGTGCCGTTGACGCCGGGCCGGTCCATTGCCGTCGACCGGCTGCATAATTACGGGACGCCGTTCTTCATCGAAGCCAATCTGCCGATTGAGAGCGCAAAGCCTGTTTCGCCTTTCCGACGCCTGATGGTTGCGCAGGATACGGGATCGGCGATCGTCGGACCGGCGCGTGCCGATCTCTACTGGGGTGCCGGGGATGACGCCGCTCGCATCGCTGGTCGCATTCACCATCCCGGCCGATTCGTTATGCTCGTTCCACGTGAGCTCGATATGGTCGCGGCCGGCAATCATATGCCGTTGCCGTTGCCGAAACCGAAGTTTGCCGAAGTTGAGCTCAAGGAACGCAACGGAAATGGGAACGCCAGTACGGCTAAAGCACAGGTTCATCCGCCAGCGGCGGCGTACGCACGGTGGCCCTACCGGCCATCGTATTGATTGGACCGAGGCAACGAAGAAAGTCAACGTCAAATACATCCGAGAATAGCTCGCTCGACTTACTGGGAGCAAATATCCTCAATCTGGCGCGAACAGATTGCACCACCAACAGCGGCTATTGAACAATCCCAACCTGCAAACCGTAGAGCTTGAATTTTGCCGTAGGGACATCTTTGACGGTCATGATTGGCCCCTGACCGATGGCACATTGCTAAGGCGCGCGCGAAGCTCGGTGATCCCAAGTCGTGCTCAGTGCATGGAGGGATTGCGAGATGGTTCGAGGTCCAACCGCGCGGACGCTATGTCCGCTGATTGAGGTGAACCGGCCGTTGCTGTTGCAGTGCGGTATCAGCAGCTTTTGGCCCCGATTCGGACATAAGCAGCGCAGATTGGCGCACCGCGCTCTCGCCCTCTGCCCTCGGCCCAAGCCCCTCTCAACGCCCGCGCAGGTGTGATACCTTTCGCTGGCCGTGGCGTGCCCCTGAACGTCGTGGGAGGGTTTATGAGAGCGTGGCCATTCGTCACGTCGATTGCGTTGGTGGCATGGCCACTTGCTACACCGGCGCAGCGACGGGCGGCGTAGCTATGAAGACGCGCCGCCGTAAGACGACCAAGGTCAAGCGCCGCAATCCCCTAACCGCAGAAGGTCGTCGCGGTCCCACCGCCGATCTCCAGAACCAACTCGACCAGCGGACCCACCAACTTGCCGAGGCGCAAAAGCGGCTTGCCGAGGCATTGGAGCAGCAGGCGGCCAGCTCGGAGGTGCTTCGGGTCATCAGTAGCTCGCCCGGCGAACTTGAGCCGGTATTCCAGACCATGCTTGAGAACGCCACGCGGCTGTGTGAAGCCAAGTTCGGCACTATGTACTTCCGCGAGGGAGATGCTTTCCGTGCTGTTGCGATGCACGGTGCACCGCCGGCCTATAGGGAAGCGCGGCTGCACGCGCTTGTGCGCCCCGGTCCGACTACCGGCATTGGCCGGGTCGTGCAAACGAAGGATGTTGTCCAGATCGAGGATGCCGCCGCGGATCGGGGCTATGCCGACCGCGATCCCATACGTGTTTCGGCGGTGGAACTGGGCGGCATTCGAACCTTGCTGAATGTTCCGATGCTCAAGGACAAAGAGTTGATTGGCGCAATCGCGATCTATCGCGTCGAAGTTCGCCCGTTCACCGCCAAGCAGATCGAGCTGGTCACGGACTTTGCGAGCCAAGCCGTTATTGCCATCGAAAACACGCGGCTGCTCAACGAGCTGCGGGAGTCGCTCCAACAGCAGACCGCGACCGCCGACGTGCTCAAGGTCATCAGCCGCTCGACCTTCGACCTTCAAGCCGTGCTCGATACCCTGGTGCAGTCGGCGGCGCGGCTATGCGAGGCAAATAGCGCCTTTCTCTTCCGGCGCGACGGTGAGGTCTTTCGCCTTGTCGCCAATCATAGCTTCTCGAGTGAATTTGAGGAGTATGTGAAACAACACCCGCTTCCGATCGAACGAGGATCGCTGGCGGGGCGAACCGCACTCGAGGCCAAGATCATCCACATTCCCGACGTTAAGGCTGATCCAGAATACACTTTGACTGAATCTATAAGTCTTGGCCGTTTTCGCACCTTGCTTGGCGTACCCCTCTTGCGAGAAGGAAATCCGATTGGGGTGATCGCGCTAGCACGGACCACCGTGCGACCTTTCACAGAAAAGCAGATCGAGCTGATGACTACCTTTGCCGACCAAGCGGTGATCGCGATCGAGAACGTGCGGCTGTTCGAGGCCGAGCAGCACCGCACGCGCGAGCTTACCGAGGCACTGGAGCAGCAGACCGCAACCGCCGAGGTGCTGGGCGTCATTTCGAGCACACCTGGGGAGCTGTCTCCGGTCTTCGAGGCCATGCTGGAGAAAGGGACGCGGCTCTGCGAGGCCAAATTCGGCCACCTCTATCTCTATGAAGGAGGCGCACTGCGCGTTGTCGCGAGCCACAATGTGCCGCCGGCGTTCGACCAGGCGCGCAGGCGTGGTCCGTTCCATCCGCCTCCGGGCGCTCCTGCTGGCGAAGTGATCAGAACCAAACAAACAGTCCACATCGCTGACATGGCGGCGACGAAAGATTATGCCGAACGGCATCCGGCGATGGTCGACGCCGTCGAACTTGGTGGCGTTCGGACCGTAGTCATCGTTCCAATGGTCAAGGACAATGAGCTCATTGGAATCATTTCCATCTTTCGTCAGGAAGTTCGTCTCTTCACGGACAAGCAGGTCGCGCTGCTCACTAATTTCGCCAGCCAAGCCGTGATCGCCATCGAGAATGCCCGCCTGCTCAACGAGCTGCGCCGGCGCACGGACGATCTCAGCGAATCCCTCCAGCAGCAGACCGCCGCGTCCGAGGTGCTCCAGGTAATCAGCCGCTCGGCGTTTGATCTGCGGCCCGTGTTCGAGGCCGTTGCCGAAAGCTCGGTCAGGCTCTGCGGGGCCGACCGGGCATTCATCTTCCGCTTCGATGGCGAATTGCTGCGGATGGCAGTGGCCTACAACGCGCCTCCGGAATTTAAGGACTGGGTGGCGCGACACCCGATCCGGCCCGGCCGACACAGCGGATCGGCGCGCGCCGCACTCGAGCGGCGAACGATCCACATTCCTGATGTCCGGGCCGACCCGGAATATACCTACGGGGCGAAAGACGCCGAGGCGATCCGAACTGTGCTTGGAGTTCCCATATTGAAGGGCGACGACCTGCTCGGCGTCATGATGATATATCACCTGCAGGGCGTAAGGCCCTTTACGAATAAGCAGATCGCGCTCGTCGAGACCTTTGCCGACCAGGCCGCGATCGCGATCGAGAATGTCCGGCTGTTCCGGGAAATCCAGGACAAGAGCCGCCAGCTCGCTGAAGCGAGCCAGCACAAGTCTCAGTTCCTCGCCAACATGAGCCATGAGCTGCGCACCCCGCTTAACGCCATCATCGGCGTGACCGAGATGCTGCGCGAGGACGCGGAAGCGCTAAAGCAGGACCTGGAACCGCTCGATCGCGTGCTAGGTGCCGGCAGGCACCTTCTCGCGCTCATCAACGATATCCTCGACCTGTCGAAGATCGAGGCCGGGCGGATGGAGCTTCATCTCGAAACCTTCCCGCTGGCGCCCGTGATCAAGGACGTTGCCAGGACGATCGAGCCGATGGCGACCAAGAACAGCAACCGGATCGTCATCGATTGCTCAGTGGACCTGGGTACGATGCACGCCGACCAGACCCGGTTCCGGCAATCTGTGCTCAACCTCGCAAGCAACGCCAACAAGTTCACCGAGAAAGGCACTATCACCATCGCCGCTCACCAAGGACAGGAGAACGACCGCGACTGGATAACCATCGCAGTTGCCGACACTGGTATCGGCATGACGGCCGACCAGATGAGCAAGTTGTTCCAGGAGTTTTCGCAGGCTTCCTCCGCCACCGCGAGCAAATACGGCGGCACGGGCCTTGGCCTCGCCATCAGCCGGCGCTTCTGTCAGATGATGGGCGGCGACATCACGGTCGAGAGCGCCCCCGGAAGTGGCTCGACTTTCACCATCCGGCTGCCAAGAATTGTGGCAGCTCCGAAAGAGCTGGTGGGCGCTTAACCTGCTCATACGCGAAAGCCGCCCCGGCCCAGGGCGAATGACATTCTGGACGGGCTTTATCGTCCCGCTTTGCTGCGGTGCATGAGTCCGAAATCGGCGCGAAGTGTGAGTGCCGTCTCGTCCGAGTTATGGCTGCTCTCAGGGGTAAAGCAGACCTGATGCGAGCGCACTGATTACCGCTGGTTTTGACCGATCCTTAGGGCCGATCTATAGTCAAAACTCGCCCGTCCCTTTCCGAGCACAGCCAGAAAGCGATGTGGTAGTCTTTCCTCCGGAGGAGCGAGGCTCTCGGCCTCGTAGCTTATGATGAGGGCCGGAGGACGAAATGGAATCATCGGAGAACGAAGGGCACAGCGGCACGGAAGCCGCCGCTCGCCGGCGCCTGGCCGGTCTTGACCGACGCGACCTTATGAAGGGCAGCGTTGGAATCGCTGCGACCCAGGTGTTGGGCGCGGAGGTTAAGGCTGCGGGAACCACGCGTAAGATCGCGCTTGAGGAGCATTTCACGACGCCGGCACTTGCCAAGAGATATGTCGCGAGGCCAACCCGGAGCGACACGCTATTCGCCGACATTGAGCGCCGCCTCGCTGACTTTGATCAATTGCGGTTGGAGACGATGGACAAAGGCGGCATCGATCTCGCCGTTCTCTCTGTCACCACGCCTGGCGTGCAGGCGGAAGCGGATGCAAAGACAGCGATTCAACTGGCACAGGGTGCCAATGATCTGCTAGCGCGCGAAGTGCAGAAGCGGCCGCAGCGATATGCGGGCTTCGCCCATCTTCCCATGCAGGATGCCAACGCCGCCGCCGCGGAGCTGCAGCGTGCCGTCAAAGAGCTTGGATTCAAAGGCGCGCTCATCAACGGCCAGACCAACGGATACTATCTTGACGCCGATATGTACCTTCCGTTCTGGGAGCGCGTCCAGGATCTGGGTGTTCCGATCTATCTCCATCCCGGAGAGCTCGTCGATCACCCCGCAATGTTTGCCGGGCGCCCTGAGTTGAACGGCGCCGTCTGGGCCTGGACGGTGGAAACTGGGAGCCACGCGCTACGCCTCGTCTTCGGCGGTACGTTCACCCGCTTTCCAAAGCTAAAAATTATTCTTGGTCACATGGGCGAGACGCTTCCGTTCCTCCTGTGGCGCTTCGACAGCCGATGGCAATGCGAACTCGGTGAAGATCTCCCGCCGGAGATGCTGCCCTCGGCTATCATCAAGCGCAACTTCGTCATCACCACATCAGGCGTCTGCGACGCGAGGGCGCTCGCTGAGGCCATCGCGGCGCTCGGCGAAGACAACGTGATGTTCTCCGTCGACTATCCATATGAGGACACGCAAACCGCCGCAGCCTTCATCGAATCCGCGCCGATCAGCGAGGTGGTGCGTGCCAAGGTGTGCTATGGCAATGCCGTGCAGCTCATGGGTCTGTAAGCGAGGATCATGTCCGATCTTGTGCAGGTTTTCGGACGGCGGCGACGAGAGGATCCTGCTGCGCTCATCGATCAAAGCTCGCTAACGCGATTTTCTGCGGGCAGGCTACACGCGTACATTCACCGAACCGACGCTGAACCGCATCTCGTCGGCATTGATCCGATCGAAATCCACCAGCCGCTCCAACGTTTGACGCAGCGGAGTCGTGTCGTAGTAGCTCGTCGCGGAAGGCGTTCCCGCCGGCGCCAACCAAGGCACGGAGAGACGCGGCGTGAAAAAAGCCGGTGCACCCGAGGCAAGGCGCAAACGCGGCACTGATCCGATTCATGTAGCTGCGGACCACGTCCGCATTCGGAAGAAGCTGATCCGCGTTTCGTTCTGCACCCTGCCAAAATGGTGTCGTGACGCTTTCCCAGAATTCCTTCAGTTTGTCGACACGCGCCTGCGGCGCGTTCCCCGCAATGAGAGCAGTGTTGATCGCCCCAATTGAGATTCCCGCAACCCAATCAGGGTGGAGATCGGCCTCAGCCAGCGCCTCATAGACTCCTGCCTGGTAAGCACCGAGCGCACCCCCGCCTTGCAGCACCAATGCAATCTGCTGGAACGGCGGACGGGGCCGGGCGCGATGGGTCTTGTTCTGCTGTCGCGCTTCCAATGGTTATACCCATGGCGCACCACTGGGACGCGCTTCTTCGGTTGATTCGAGGCAAATGTGCTCTAACCTTTGCTGAGTGATTCGCGCGGTCGCCTCTCCTCGTTGCGGATTGCCCGGAGAGGAGCTCGGTTTCCTATCCAGGCATCACAGCCGCCCAGAGCGCTGCATGCCCGTCTCTGTACCAAGTATTGGCACGTTTGTTGCTTAGCTGCGCATTGGTCCAAGAGCTGCGTTCATTACCATGCGTCATCGACTGCAGCATGGAGGCTGGAGATGTTTAATCTCGCCCGCATTTCAGTTGCATTCCTGGTCGCGGTATCCGGCCTGGCAATCACTGCACTCGTCGTTCCTGGCAATAGCATCGCGCAGGAACGTCATCATCCCCCGCAGGATATGGAGCTGCATGAGAAGTTCTATTCCACCTGGTTCATGCCGGACCAACCCAGCAAGTCGTGCTGCAACAAGGCCGACTGCTATCCGACCCAGGTCAAGTATCAGGACGGCCAGTGGTGGGCACTCCGGCGGGAAGATCAGAGATACATACCCGTCCCATGGCAGAAGGTTGAAATCAACCGCAACAATCCGGATGGTCGCAATCACTTATGCGCCCCGCCGCCGTCCTCCCACCATGCTCCGAACACCGTATTCTGTTTCGCGCTCGGAGGAGGCACATGAGGGCGCACGCTGTGCGCGAGCCGCGGCGGTACTATTGCACTGAGTACGGGAAGTGGCTGTCGCTCGCTATTGTTGAAGTGGCTGCCGTGCCTTCGCGCGCAGAGCCCGGAGCACCGATTCGGGGGTCAGCGGAAGCTGCATGAGACGCACTCCGACCGCGTCATGGATTGCATTCGCCACTGCCGGCGAGACGGAAAGGCTGCCGCTCTCGCCGAGCCCCTTCGCACCGTAGGGTCCATTTTCCTGCGTCGCAGCAACCAACTCGCTGTGCATCGGGGGAATGTCGCGCATCCCCGGCAGCCCATAGTCGGCCAATGATGCATTGAGCACTTGGCCACCGTCCAATTGCATGCACTCGGATAGGGTGGCTCCGAGCGCCATGATGGCGCCGCCCGAGAGCTGGCCATGGGCGATTTCCGGGTTGATAGGGGTGCCGCAGTCCGCCACGCTGACCAGCCTTAGGATGCGGACGTGGCCAGTCTCAGTGTCGACCTCGACCTCGGCACCGGTGCCTCCAATCATCCAAAACGGGGTGACGTTCTCGGACATCCCGGTGTTCTTGTGCGGGGACTGATACGTCGGCACATAAACGGCGCTGCCGACGATAGTTCCCGCTTGCATGCCGTAACGCCGCTTGAAGACTTCGGCTGCCGCGTAGTTGGTTTCGGCGGGGAGCCCCGCTTCGAGCGCAAGCGCCGTTAGCTTGGCATGGGCATCCTGTGCCGCCAACCGGACCGCGTGGCCCATATGAAAAGTGGAGCGCGAGCCCAGCGTGCCAACGTCGAAGGGCGTGACGTCCGTGTTGGGATGCAGAACCCTGACCGATTCAGCTGCGACGTCGAGCACGTCGGCGGCGATTTGCGCCATGACGGTGTCGGACCCTTGTCCCATGTCGACGGTGCTCGTCGAGACGATGATGCTGCCGTCTGCATTGATATTGACCAGGGCAACCGAGGCCGTGGGCGCGATGACGGCCTTTATGCCGAGCGCCAGACCTCGACCTCGACGCATCACATCATTGCCCCGATCGAAGGATTCGCCCCAGTTCATCCGTTGCGCAAGTACCTCGAGCACCTGCTCAATGGCCGCATCGCGCAAAAGAGTGCCGGTCGCGTGCGGGAGGCCCTCGCGAATGACATTGCGTCGCCTGAATTCCAGAGGGTCGATCCCGAGCTCGCGCGCCACGATATCGGTGTGGCTCTCGTAGGCCCATGCCAGTTGCGGAATGCCGAAGCCGCGCATCGCGCCGGCGGGGACCTGATTGGTGTAGATCTCGTAGGAATCGATCTTCACATTCTCAATGTCGTAGGGTCCGGGCGCGGTAAATCCCGATTTCTGGCAGATGCGCGGGCCGATGTCGGCGTAGGCGCCCCCGTTCCAGAGAACCTCGCATTCACGCGCGGTGATGTGGCCGGCCTTGGAGACACCGCTCTTGATCCGGACCGAGGCGGGATGATTGGTGACGATGAAAAACTGCTCGTCCATCGTCGCCGCGATTTTCACAGGTCGGTGCACGAGCAATGCAAGCGCCGCTACCAGGGCTTCGAGCTTGATGTAGGTCTTGGCTCCGAAGCCGCCGCCGAGCAGCGGCACGCATACCCGCACCCTGTTTTCCGGCCAACCGAGCAAGCGCGCAATCTCCAGCCGCACGAACGAGGGCATCTGGCTGGCCGTGTAGATGGTGATGACGCCGTCACCGGGATCGGCGATCGAAATGAACGGTTCGAATGCAGCCTGCTGTGTAGGGGGGCTGTGAAAGCTATGCTCGAAGACGTGATCGGCGTTGCGGAATGCAGCCTCGACGTCGCCTCGGCGCAACCGAAAATCAAGGGCAACATTGGTACCGGTGCGGTCAGCAAGATGCTTGAGATCGGCGAATGTCGCTGCCGGCTTGAGCTTATCGTGGACAAGGACCGCCGAGCTCATCGCCGCCGTTTCATCGAATACGGCGGGAAGATCGTCATACTCCGCAGATATGAGCGCAAGAGCTTGCTCCGCCACGTGGATATCGTCGGCGAGCACGACGGCGACCGGTTCTCCGATGTGACGCACCTTCTCGTGCGCAAGAATCGGCTGATCGTGAAAGGCGGGGCCGTAATATGGATCTGGAATAAGCTTGAGAATGTCTTCGATGGTGATGACGCAGTGCACCCCGCTTATTCTCCGTGCGGCGCGCGCGTCAATGTTCCTGATCCGGCCGTGGGCAATGGTGCTGCGAAAAATTTTCCCGTGCAGCATGCCGGGAAGACGCAGTTGCTGCGTATACTCCGCACCCCCCGTCACCTTGGGGCGCGCTTCGATGCGCGGAATGCTGCGGCCGACCTGCGCCATGGCGACCGGACTGCCTCGTCACGCCCATTCGGCGAGCACGTGATCGGCGATCTGAGCGCGCGTTCCGACCCAGAGGTCGCTCGCGGATACTGCCTGCTCGATGATCTTCTCGTAATAGTGGGCGCCGCGGGGGTGCCCGCAGATGTGCGCGTGACCCGTTACATCGATGATCCGCAGCTCGTCATTTCCCGTCCGCGCAATCTCGACCGCCTCCTTGAACACCTCCAGCATCGAGGCTGGGGGATTGCCATATTTCATCGATGGCATGTCGTTGACGTCATAAGAAAGCGGGATAGCGACGATTTGCTTTCCATCGAAGCTTTGCACATAGGGCAGATCCGAATCGAACACATCTCCGTACCAGCGGTAACCCGCCTGCGCCAGGAGCTTTGGGGTCGTCTTCTTTGACGTACCGCGCGGGCTCAGCCAGCCCCGAATTTCTTGCCCTGCGGCCCGCTCGAGAAGTTGCGTGCAGCGTTCGATGTTCTTCCGCTCCTCCTCGTCCGAGAGGAGCGCCGGGATTACGTCCATCGCGTAAGAATGGGAGAGCACTTCATGTCCAGCCTGCGCCACCGCTTTAACCGTGTCGGGGGCGCGTTCCGCAATGATCGCGTTGGTCATGACGCTGGCTTTTGCGCCATGCCGCGCGAAAGCGCTGAGCAAACGATAGATGCCCGTCCTCACCCCATAAGCCGCCCAGGAAATCGCCATGGTGTCGAGCACCCCGGGCGGAAGCGGGTTGCCCATCGGGCTGATCCCGGGCGCCTTGCCGTCAGACCAAGCCTCCAGGCACACGTTGAACACAACTGCGATGCGCTTCCCGTTCGGCCAGAGGCAGCTCGATTTCGCCATCGGCTTCCCTCAAAACTTCAGGGACCTGGCCTGCTGCACCTGCGGCAGCGCCCGAACCGCCGCGAGCACATGCGATGGCAGCTCACCATCGATCTCGATCAATGCTACTGCGTTGCCCCCCGGGACATCGCGACCGACATGAAAGGTAGCAATATTGATACCGGCATCGCCCAGTATGGAAGAAAAGCGCCCAATGAATCCCGGCTTGTCCAGATTGGTGATGTAGATCATCGATGGGCCGAAGCCCGCATCCATGCGGATTCCTTTGATATTGACGATCCGGGGCCGGCCGTCGGCAAAGACGGTACCCGACACGAACCGCGACTGGCGCTCCGTGACAACATCTACGGTGATCAGGCTTTCGTAATCGTGCGCAACCGCGCGCGTTGTCTCCTCGACCACGATCCCGCGCTCCTTGGCAATGCCGGGCGCGGACACAACATTGACCTCCTGCAGCATGGGCCGCAGCAGCCCTGCAACGGCGGCGGAGGTGAGCGCCTTGGTGTTCATGCCCGCCACGACTCCTTCATATGAGAGCCGGACAGTCTTAATCCCGGTCTCGGTCAATTGGCCGGCAAAAGAGCCGAGCTTTTCCGCAAGCGCTATGAAGGGTCGCAGCCGCGGCGCCTCTTCGGCGCTGATGGAAGGAAAATTCACCGCATTCGAGATCGCGCCACGTAAAAGATAGTCCGACATCTGCTCTGCGATCTGTAAGGCGACATTCTCCTGCGCCTCGGTGGTCGCGGCACCGAGGTGCGGCGTGCACACCACATTGGGATGCCCGAACAGCACGTTCTCTGTGGCGGGCTCTTCGGTGAACACGTCAAAGGCAACGCCAGCGACATGGCCGCGATCGAGAGCAGCGCGAAGCGCCACTTCGTCCACCAGCCCGCCGCGAGCACAATTGATGATGCGCACCCCTTTCTTCATTGCGGTGAGCGCCTTCCCATCAATAATGTTCTTGGTCTTCTCAGTAAGCGGCGTATGCAATGTGATAAAATCGGCGCGGTGAATGAGCTCCTCGAAGGGGACCTTTTCGACACCAAGGTCTTGCGCGTGCTCGGGCGCAAGGAAGGGATCGTAGGCGATCACCTTCATCTTCAGGCCAATCGCACGGTTGGCCACGATCGAGCCGATATTGCCACAACCGATGATCCCGAGCGTCTTGCTGGTAATCTCGACCCCCATGAACCGGTTCTTCTCCCACTTGCCGGCCTGGGTGGAGGCATCGGCCTGCGGGATCTGGCGGGCAAGCGCCAGCATCAGCGTGATCGCGTGCTCCGCGGTCGTGATCGAATTGCCGAAGGGAGTATTCATCACAATGATGCCGCGGGCGGTCGCAGCCGGAACATCGACGTTATCGACCCCAATACCGGCCCGACCGATCACCTTGAGATTCTTGGCTTTGGCGAGCACTGCCGAGTTCACCTTCGTGGCCGAGCGAATCGCCAGTCCGTCGAAATCAGCGATCATATTCGCAAGCTTCTCCTTATCTGCGCCGAGCTTGGGTTGAAAATCGACCCCGATGCCACGATCCTTGAATATCTGCACCGCTGCGGGAGAGAGTGCATCAGAGATGAGAACATTTGATCCCATATGGGGCCTCAATCTTGGTGCATGTTGTTATCATGGAGGCGCAGGTCGCGAGCAGATGGACTGGCGGCAAGGATCGCGATGCGTTGCGATCCTCCGCGGTTAGCACGGCGGCTTTGAGTCGGGCAATTCGTCTGAAATCTCAGGCCGCCCGCGCGAGCGCATCTTTGCTGTTGACAAATGCCCAATCGAGCCAGGTGGTCAGTGCCTGGAGATCGGCACGTTCGACCGTCGAGCCACACCAGATCCGCAAACCTGCCGGTGCGTCGCGGTGAGCATCGATATCGTAGGCGACGCCTTCCTTCTCCAGCGCCGCCGCGATCGCCTTGACGAAAGCCGCCTGCGCCTCTGCCGAGAGCTTTGTGACGTGGGGATCGACGACCTTCAGGCATACGGAGGTGTTCGAGCGGACCGCAGGGTCCTTGGCGAGAAACTCGATCCACGGCGCGGACTTCACCCAATCGGCAATCACCTTGGCGTTGGCATCGGCACGGGCAATGAGCGCCTTGAGACCTCCGATCGATTTCGCCCAATTGAGCGCGTCGAGATAGTCCTCGACACACAGCATGGATGGCGTGTTGATGGTCTCGCCTTCGAAGATACCCTGGTTGAGCTTGCCCGCCTTCGTCAGTCTGAACACTTTCGGCAAGGGCCAGGGCGGAACATGCCGTTCCAAACGCTCCACCGCGCGCGGCGACAAGATCAGCATGCCGTGCGCGGCCTCGCCGCCGAGCACCTTCTGCCATGCAAATGTGACCACATCGAGCTTCCGCCAGTCGAGTGCCTGGGCGAAGCAGGCCGAGGTGGCGTCGCAGATGGAAAGACCCTGGCGGTCTACGGCGATCCAATCACAGTTGGGCACCCGCACGCCCGAGGTCGTGCCATTCCAGGTGAAGACCACGTCGGAAGCCGGATCGACCTTGGCCAGATCGGGAAGCTCGCCATAGGGGGCCTTGAGCACGGTGACCGCCTCAAGCTTAAGCTCCTTGGCGATATCGTTGACCCAGCCCTCGCCGAACGACTCCCAAGCCAGCATCGTTACAGGTCGCGGCCCGAGCAGGGACCATAGCGCCATCTCGACCGCGCCGGTATCGGATGCAGGCACGATGCCTATTCGATACTCCGGCGGCACTTCCAGCACTTCGCGGGTAAGTTCAATCGCGCGCTTGAGCTTTGCTTTGCCGACCTTCGAGCGGTGCGAGCGTCCGAGCGCCGCATCTGTGAGCGCCGAAAGGCTCCATCCCGGACGCTTGGCGCAAGGGCCGGAGGAGAAGTGCGGGACTGCTGGTCGCATCAAGGGCTTGGCGATTGCCATGATCTATTCATCCCGATAGTGCCTTCCCCGAGTTCGGTTGATGCGAGCTCGACCGCCTGGACTTGCGCCGCTTGCAAGCGAGGGTACGCTTAACCCGATATCCACTTGCAGGGCTTGTCGCACACGGGCTTAAGGAGGGCGTCCCCCGAGGTCAAGATCGCCGGACCTCAGAACTTGAAACCGGCGCCCAAGCGGGCAGTTTGAACGATCGCGGTAATGTTCCAAATGGGCGAGAACGCCACGGCTGTATTCGCCGCGAAAGAACACGTGCGGCATCACCATCACTTCGACTGGGATACGGTACTGGCCATTTCGTGCTCAACGGACTGGACCGGTGGCGCAGACCAATTTTGCCTGGGCACTGCATGCGGGTGTGGCTTACAAGGTCACACCAAGTTTCGCGCTGGAACTGCCCTATCGATACCTGAATGTCGGCAATGCGCAGAGTGGAAGGGTTCTGAACCTCTATCCGACCATCATCCCCCTCAATCCATTGGCGCAAGTAACCTTCCATAACGTCCAGTCGAACGACATCATCCTTAGCGCCCGGGTGCCGGTGCAATAGAGAGGCCCATTATTCGCCGTGAAGCTTGCCGATGTGGTGCTGCGCATAAAGCTCAAGCCCCAGCTTGGCGACGAGATCCAGCTGAGTCTCGAGAAAATCAATGTGCTCTTCCTCGTCGTGCATCAGCTCTTCAAACAGGTCACGGCTGACGTAATCCTTGACCCCATGGCAATGGGTTGCCGCCTCTTCGTACAGCGCTCGCGCCGACATTTCCGCCGCCAGATCGCAATCGAGTACCTCTCGCACATTCTGTCCGATATGGAGTGGATCGAGCACCTGCAAATTGGGGAAGCCGTCAAGAAAGATAATGCGCTGGATCAGCTTGTCCGCGTGCTCCATCTCTTCCATCGATTCCTTGCGCCATTGCTTCGCCAGATCCCGGTAGCCCCAGTTGTCCAGCAGCCGGTAATGCAGCCAGTATTGGTTGATCGCGGTCAATTCGTGCCGCACTCCCCGATTGAGATATTCGATGACCCTGGCATCGCCTCGCATGATTTGAGCCCCATCGATCCAAGATTATGCTGCAACGGGTTGGAGGGCCCATTCAATGGGCCGCGCAAGCACTATAATGATTAAACCGCTAAGGGGAGCCTGAAAAGCGGTTATCGATGACTGCGGTGCCGGTCATCGCTTCGTCCATCATGCGGCGAAGCGTTCCCGCGCAGCGTCCGCACCGGGGACTGCAACCGAGACATCCGTAGAGCTGACTCGTGCTCCGAGGCATTTGCTCACGGGAAAGTGCCGCGCGCACCTGCTGGTCGCTGAGCACGTTGCAGGAACAGACGATCATGGATGGTGTGGCGATCCGGAAGGAGTTGGTCCCATATGTAACCGTTCATTAAAACAGCCCGACAGGCGTGGCAACCGATTTGCGAGAATTTACAGCTATTCCAAACTAAGCAGGCTCGGCGGGGCGCCTATCCATTGGACCGCGCGCCCGTGCCCTAAGCACCTGGACGAAGCCCGCGAGCGCGCCTCAAGCGGCCGCCGCGTTCGTGAGGGCATCGACGATCCCTTCGACGATCTCCTCGACCAAGACTCGGTCTTCGCCCTCACCCATGACACGAATCACCGGTTCTGTCCCTGAGGGCCGGATGATCAGCCGACCATGGGTATTGAGCCTGGCTTCCGCGTGCTCGATCGCAGATCGCACTTCTGCATTTTCGAGCGGCTTACCGCTCTTATAGCGCACGTTTTTCAAGACCTGCGGCAGCGGATCAAAGCGGTGGCACACCCGCGACACGGGTTGCTCCTGCTTCTTCACGACGGCCAGGATCTGCAGCGCCGCCAACAAGCCGTCACCGGTCGTGGTGTAGTCGGAGAGGATAATATGGCCAGAGGATTCGCCGCCGACATTGTAACCGTGGGTGCGCATGTGGTCGAGCACGTAGCGATCGCCGACCGGAGTACGCGCGAGGGAAATTCCCAGCTTGTCGAGATAACGCTCGAGACCAAGGTTGGACATCACTGTTGCGACGATGCCGCTTACGGACAGCCGTCCCTCCTCTTTCCAGCTCTGCGCGATCACTGCGAGGAGTTGATCCCCATCGATCACGCGCCCACGCTCATCGACCATGAGGACACGGTCGGCATCACCATCGAGCGCAATACCGATATCGGCCCGCATCTCCTTGACCTTCAGGCAAAGGGCCGCCGGCTCGGTGGATCCGCATTCGCGGTTGATGTTGAAGCCGTCGGGTTCCACCCCTATGGCGATGACCTCCGCGTCGAGCTCGCGCAACGCCTCCGGCGCCACCCGATAGGCTGCGCCATTGGCGCAATCGACCACCACGCGCAGCCCCCCGAGCGAGAGATTCCGGGGCAATGTACGCTTGGCGAATTCGATGTAGCGATCCTGGACGCCATCGATGCGCTTGGCACGTCCAAGATCCGCACTCTTGGCCAGCCTTTTGATGAGCTCGGACTCGATCAATCCCTCGATCTCAAGCTCGACCTCGTCTGAAAGCTTGAAACCATCCGGGCCAAAAAGCTTGATTCCATTGTCAGCGAACGGATTATGCGACGCCGAGATCATAACACCGAGGTCGGCGCGCATCGAACGTGTGAGCATCCCGACCGCGGGGGTAGGGATCGGGCCGGTGAGGAGGACATCCATGCCGACCGACGTGAATCCCGCCACCAGGGCAGTCTCGATCATATAGCCGGAGAGCCTCGTATCCTTGCCGATGAGCACCCGGTGGCGGTGATCGCCACGGCGGAAGACAAGCCCCGCCGCCTGCCCGACCTTAAGGGCTAGCTCCGGCGTGATCACGCCGTTTGCCCGGCCACGTATGCCGTCTGTACCAAAATACTTCCGCACCTTTTCCTCTTGTCCCCGTGCGCGCGGTTCTTTTCAACGAAAAGAACCCTCCAATCAAGAGGATGTGGCAAGCCGGGGGGATATTTTGGCAGTGATGATAAACGAAACCGCCGGATTAGACCAGCAGCTCCCGTTTCGATCGTGCGCTGCGACGACCCCTTACCGTCGCGGCTTCTTATCATGCACCGAGGTGGCCGGCTGAGTTACATTGGGTGGATCCGAGGCGGGAAAACTGTCCTCGAGTCCCCGGTCCAGAGACTTTTCTGCCTTGCGCCTCTGCTCCTCCCGAAATTCCTCGCGAGCTTCCTGGCGCCTCTTTTCCTCGATCTCATTTTGGGTCACGCTCTCGTTCGGAATGCCCATGGTGTTCTCCTGATGGAGTTGATCATTTCGATAACGCGCTGAATGAAGAGTGCGTTCCCGGCGCATCGACGACGGCTATGCCGTTGAAAAAAGAGCTGGCGCCATAAAATGGGGAGGAATAATGCCGCTGAGCACGATGACCTGCATCGAGGATCTGCGGCAGGTTGCGCGTCGTAAGGTACCGCGCGCATTCTTCGACTATGCTGAGGCGGGGGCCTATTCACAGGCCACATTGCGCTCCAATCGGGAGGACCTCGATCGGATCAAGCTGCGCCAGCGCATACTGGTGGACGTATCGCAACGCGATCTCGCCACGACGATCATTGGCGAGCCGGCGCGGCTTCCGATTGCGCTCGCTCCCATTGGGCTTTGCGGGATGCAGCGGGGAGACGGCGAGATTCTCGCTTGCCGCGCCGCACATGCAGCCGGAATTCCGTTCATTCTCTCGACCATGTCGATCTGCTCGATTGAGGATGTCGCGCAGGCCGTCGGCAAGCCGTTCTGGTTCCAACTCTATGTGATGAAGGACCGTGGCTTCATTCGTTCGCTTATCGAGCGGGCGGCCGCAGCCAAATGCAGGGCGCTCGTCCTCACGGTCGATCTGCAGGTACTTGGCCAGCGTCACTGCGATATACGCAATGGTATGACAGTCCCGCCGGTGATGAAGCTCGCCAATCTCATCGACATTGTGAGCAAGCCGGGCTGGACGCTCTCGATCTTGCAGGGCAAGCGCAAGACGTTCGGCAATCTTGCCGGCCACGTCCGCGGAATGGATAACGTGACGTCACTGGCGCAGTGGACCAACAGTCAATTTGACCCGGCGCTGAGCTGGAAGGATGTCGATTGGGTGCGCAGCCTGTGGCCTGGCAAGCTTATTCTCAAGGGCATTCTGGATGTCGAGGACGCCAAGATTGCCGCGCAGACAGGCGCCAGCGCGCTTGTGGTGTCGAATCACGGCGGGCGGCAGCTCGATGGAGCGCCGTCCTCGATCTCGGCGTTGCCAAAGATCGCCGGCGCGGTCGGCTCTCAGATCGAGGTGATGTTCGACGGCGGTATCCGGTCGGGCCAGGACGTGCTGCGCGCCTTGGCGCTCGGCGCTCGCTCCTGCCTGATCGGCCGATCCTACGTGTACGGGCTCGGCGCTTATGGGCAGGAAGGAGTGGCCAAGGCGATCGACATCCTCGCCAAGGAACTGGATGTCTCGATGGCGCTGACAGGCATGATAAATGTGCGCCAGCTTAACCGAAGTATCCTCTCGGAATAGCCCAATCTGCGTCGATAGTCTGCTATTTTCAGCCGATTCCTCACGCAAAATCAATCCCTTACGAATTAACTTGACGTTTAATCAGGGACGAGGAAATACTAGAACAAAAAGCGAACATGGCCATTTCCCACAGAACAGTCCCAATGACAGCCTCCCGCAAAGCATCCGCACAACCGCAGCCTCTCATCACACACTTGCGACAAAAGTTATCCCTGGTCGAGAGGACAACCGGGCTTGCCGGGGAATGTGGGGCTTGCGTCAAGCTTGGCATCGGGGTGATCGATGCTGCGCTCGGGGGCGGTCTTGCATGCGGCGCGCTGCACGAGTTCGCGGCCGCTCGGGAGACGGAGACGCCTTGCGCCACCTCCTTTGCCCTCGCGGTCACAACACGTTTGCTCAGCCAATCCTGTCGCTTTGCGAATGGGCGCTCTTCCGGTCACCCCGCAGAGGGAATGGAATCCACCGGTAGAGCAGTGCTTTGGATTTCCGACGATCTCTCGCTTTTTGAAAATGGTGTCCCCTATGGGCCCGGTCTCGATGAGACGGGCGTTGCTCCGGAACGGTTGATCACGGTCACAGCTCCGCATTTCCGGGATGCGCTGTGGGCCATGGAAGAAGCACTGCGTTGTCGGGCGGTCGGTGCGGTCATCGGCGAAATCCGCACGCGTGCGGTCGAGCAGATAGTTATGCGCCGTCTTTCGCTTGCAGCCGCCGCCAACGGCACGCTCGGCGTTGTTTTGCGTCCGCTGCCGGACAATGAGCCTTCCACCTTTGCCACGCGTTGGATCATCGAGGCGGCTCCATCCCTGCATTTTTCCTCGTCGCAAAAAACTCCCGGGATAGGTCCGCCGCGCTTGGCGGCGCGTCTCGTTCGCAACCGACGTGGACATCTCGGAGAATGGATCGTGGAGTGGAACAGTGTGGAGCAGCGTTTCGAGCTCGCAACGGATTCTGAGTCTATGGCTGGAGCGCCTTTCGACCGACCGAACCGCGCAGCAATGGGATGAGGCACGGCGACAATCCAGTCCTCTCGTCGTCTTCGGCAAGCTCAACAATCTCGACCTCCTTGTGGCAGTCAATGCGGCGGCGGAACGGCTGGGCTTGCGTAGCGGTCTAGCGCTGGCGCAGGCGCGCGCTATGCACCCCGCTTTCATCGCGCTGCCGGAAGATCCAACGGCGGACACGCGTGTCCTGGAGGCCTTTGCCGACTGGTGTGGCCGCTACACGCCATTGGTTGCGACCGATCGGAGCGACGGCATTCTGCTCGATATCAGCGGCTGCGCGCATCTTTTCGGCAACGAGCAAAAACTTCGCGACGATCTCCTCACCCGCACGACAGCCTTCGGATTCTCAGCTCGTGCCGCCATCGCCTCGACCATCGGCGCGGCCTGGGCGGCGGCGCATTTCGATGACATCCCCATCACGCCACCCGGGGGCGAACGCGAGCTTCTTGCACCGCTGCCGCTTGCAGCACTGAGATTGCCGCAAGAGACGATTGCTGGATTGGCGCGGGTCGGATTGAAACGCATTGGAGACATTATCGATTTGCCGCGCCCACCGCTCGCGGCGCGTTTCGGCGCTGACCTTCTGCGCCAGCTCGACCGTGCGCTTGGCCGCGAATACGAGCCGCTTTCGCCACGTCTGCCGGTTGCGCCCTATATCGCAGATAAGAGTTTTCCCGATCCGATTGCACGCGAGCGGGACGTGCTTGCGACCATTGAACGCTTGGCGGCACAGCTGAAGCTCGCGCTTGCAGCGCGGGGTGATGGCGCCCGCAGCCTCGAGCTTGTGCTGTTTCGGACCGACGGAGCGGTCAAACGCATTCGTGTTGGCACATCGCGCCCGCTACGCGATCCGGAGGCAATCCGTACGCTCTTTGTCGAGCGGCTTGCCGCGCTGGGCGATGAGATGGATCCGGGCTTCGGATTCGATCTCGCGCGACTCTCGGTAGTTGTGGCAGAGCCGTGCCCGGACGAGCAGATCGGGTTTGGAGCAAGCGAGAATCGCGTCGAGCTCGACCACCTCATCGATGGCCTGAGCGCCCGGCTGGGACGCAGCCGCGTCACACGCCTGCTTGCCCAGGATAGTCACACCCCCGAGCTCGCCTCGACCGCCATGCCGGCCCAGAGGGGGGTCGATCTCGGATGGGACGTTTTCCGCCGCTTCCGCAACGATGTCGGGTTGAGCGCGCGCCCGCTACGTTTGCTTCCGAAGCCCGAGCCTATTCACGACGTCCTGGCGCTTGTCCCGGACGGCCCGCCGATGCGCTTTCGCTGGCGCCGGGCTTGGCACGACGTGATTGCCGTAGAAGGACCTGAACGCATCGAAGGCGTGTGGTGGAGCGAAGAAAGCGGCGGGCCGACCCGGGATTACTTCCGGGTAGAGGACAGAACGGGGCTGCGCTTCTGGCTCTTTCGTGCGGGCCTCTATCACGAGATGACGTTACCACCGCCGCGCTGGTTTCTGCACGGGACGTATGCGTGATGCGGTATCTTGAATTCGCCGTCGCGTCGAATTTTTCTTCTCTGCGCGGCGCCTCGCACCCCGAGGAGCTCATGCTGCAGGCCGCCCATATTGGCCTCGATGGCATTGGACTCTGCGACCGCAATTCCGTTGCCGGCGTGGTGCGCGCGCATCTCATCAAACGCGAAAAGGAATTAGCACTTGCCTATCATCCCGGTGCACGCCTCGTGTTCGCCGACGGCACTCCCGACATTCTTGCTTATCCGCTGAATCGCCCGGGATGGGGGCGGCTCTGCCGCCTGCTTACACGCGGCAACCTTCGCGCCAAAAAGGGTGAGTGCGTCCTTTATCTCGACGATTTGCTCGAACACATCGAGGGTCTTGAGCTGATCGTAATGGAAAGATCGACGTGGGAGCTCCCCACACCTCCTTTCCTGCGAAGCTCTCGCCTCAATCGCCAATCTCTCGGTTGTCATGCCCCGCTTCAGGCGGGGTATCCAGTAATCCCGACGCGGCGGGTCGAGGCAAAGCCGTGCCAAACCCGACTTTCCCTGGTTACTGGATCGTCCGCATGCGCGGACGATGACGACCGAGAGGCTGCAGTCCCAAGGTTTCGCTTGATAGCAACACGGAAGCAAAACTCAGGCGCGAGGGACCGCGAGCTTCTTTCAGCTCTGCGCGCAGCTGCCCCAGGCCGGGTACGGCTTGCGGCAACAATGCTCTATCGTGGCAATGACCGCGCGCGTTTGATGCAGCGGGCGCAGATTGCCGCACAAGCCGGGGTGGCGCTCATCGCCGTCAACGATGCGCTCTATCACCATCCCGAGCGGCGACGATTGCAGGACGTGCTCACCTGCATTCGCGAGCACTTGACTATCGACCGGGTAGGCCGGCGCCTTGCAGCCAATGCTGAGCGGTATCTTAAACCGCCTGCCGAGATGATGCGTCTTTTCAGCGACATGCCGCAGGCGATCGAGCAGACCTTGGCACTGCATTCGACGCTGACCTTCTCATTGGATGAATTGCGCCATGAATATCCCGATGAGAGCCGCGGCGGGTTCGCTACTCCGCAGGAAGCTCTCGTTCATCTTACGTGGGAGGGCGCCGCTACCCGCTATCCCGAGGGGGTTCCCGACAATGTCCGTCAGGCTCTCGAGCATGAGCTGGAGCTGATCGGCAATCTCGATTACGCGCCTTATTTTCTCACGGTCCATTCCATCGTGAGATACGCGCGCAGGCAAAACATCCTGTGTCAGGGCCGTGGCTCGGCTGCAAACTCGGCCGTCTGCTACTGCCTTCACATCACCGATGTTGACCCGCGCGACGGCCGCCTGCTGTTCGAGCGGTTTATCTCCTCCGATCGCGGCGAGCCGCCCGATATCGATGTGGATTTCGAGCACGAACGCCGCGAGGAAGTGATTCAGCACATTTACCGGCACTATGGACGCGACCATACCGGCATTGCGGCAACCGTCATCTCCTATCGCGGCCGTTCTGCCATCCGCGAGGTCGGCAAGGTATTCGGGCTCTCGGCCGACACCATCGCCGCGCTCGCTTCTTCGATCTGGGGAATGGGCGGCGGTGCGGTGCGCGCAGCCGAGCTCAAGCGCGCGGGGATCGATCTGCAAAGCTCACGCATGCAGAAAATGCAGTCGCTCGCCCTCGAGATCCAATCCTTCCCGCGCCATCTCTCTCAGCATGTCGGGGGCTTCGTGATCACGCGCAGCCCGCTCGACGAAGTGGTGCCGATCGCCAACGGCGCGATGAAGGATCGCACCTTCGTCGAGTGGGACAAGGACGATCTCGACGCGCTTGGAATCCTCAAGGTCGATGTGCTGGGACTGGGCATGCTCACCTGTCTGCGCAAGGCATTCGAGCTCACGGAGAAACACTATGGCGTCTCCTTTCGTGCGTTGCGGAACGAAGCGCCGACGGGAGCCGACGCTTCGCAGGCTTCGCCGGAAAGGTTTCAAGAAAACAAAAAGCGCAGCGCCGAAAAAGGATTTTTCACGCTGGCGGCCGTTCCGAAAGAAGACCATGCCGTCTACCGCATGCTGCAGCGGGCCGATTCAGTCGGCGTGTTTCAGGTAGAGAGCCGCGCGCAGATGTCGATGCTGCCGCGTCTCAAGCCGAAGGAATTCTATGACCTCGTCATCGAGGTGGCGATCGTGCGGCCCGGTCCCATTCAAGGGGACATGGTGCACCCCTATCTTCGACGCCGGCAGGGGCTCGAGCCCATTTCCTATCCGTCCGAAGAGCTCGAAATCGTGCTCGGCAAGACTCTCGGCGTGCCTTTGTTCCAGGAACAGGCGATGAAGATCGCCATTGTGGCCGGTGGTTTCACTCCGGGGGAGGCTGACAAGCTGCGCCGGGCCATGGCAACGTTCAAGCGCACGGGGACCATCGGCACTTTCAAGACCAAGATGATCGAGGGAATGGTCGAGCGGAATTATCCGCGCGAATTCGCCGAGCGCTGCTTCAGTCAGATCGAGGGGTTCGGCGAATATGGCTTTCCGGAAAGCCATGCTGCGAGCTTCGCGCTCCTGGTTTATGCCTCGGCCTGGCTCAAGTGCCGTTATCCTGATGTGTTTGCAGCTGCTCTGCTCAACTCGCAACCCATGGGATTCTATGCGCCGTCCCAGGTTGTGCGCGATGTGCGCGAGCATGGCGTGGAGGTGAGGCCCATCGACATCAACTACTCGGAGTGGGATGCAACGCTCGAGCCGGGTCCGAATCCGGGATCCCGGGTGCATGCGCTCCACGACGATATGGCCGATGATATGTGCAGCACCCATGCGCTGCGTCTTGGCTTTCGCAAGATCAAAGGCTTCTCCGAGCAGGACGCAGCGTTGATTGTTGCAGCGCGCCGCAGCGAACCCGCTGCAAAAGAACTGCCCTATGCCTCGGTACGCGATCTGTGGCTGCGCACTGGTCTTTCCCCCCGTATCATCGAGCGGCTCGCCGATGCAGATGCTTTCGGCTCAATTGGGCTCACCAGGCGACAAGCCTTGTGGGCGGCCAAGGCGCTGGGACGCGTGGGAGACAAGGAGGATGATCTGCCGCTGTTTCGGATGAATGGGACCGGGGTGAGGCCCAACTCGCTGGGCTTGTCGACCCCTGAGCAGAAGCAAGAGTTTCAGGAGCTTGGGCAGCAGAGCAGCTATCGTTCAGAACCGGAAGTCGCGCTTCCGCCGATGCCGCTCGGCGAAGAGGTCGTGAACGACTACCGTTCTCTTGAGCTGTCGTTGCGCGCGCATCCCGCATCCTTCTTGCGCAGCGACCTCATCGCCCGCGGCGTCATTTGCAATGACGAGCTGCGCGCGCGGCGCTCGGGTGAGCGCCTCACCGTCTCCGGGCTCGTCACGATTCGGCAACGGCCGGGCACGGCGAACGGCGTCATCTTCATGACAATCGAAGACGAGACCGCAGTCGCCAACATCATCGTCTGGCCGAAGACATTCGAGCGGTTCCGAGTAGCCATTTTGGGCGCACGTTACATCGCCGTCACCGGGGAGCTGCAGCAGGAGTCCGGCGTGATCCACGTGGTCGCCGCCGAGCTGCATGACCTCACGGCTTTGCTCGCGCGCCTGGCCGAGAACGCGCCGCCGATTGAATCGCTCGCCCGCGCCGATGCGATCAAACGGCCGCACGACGAGAATATCGATAGCCGCGCCCGCGGCCGTCGCAACCCCCCACGGATCGCTCCCATGACGGAGTCGCCAGATCAGCTGGCAAGCGATCTCGACGTCCCCGCCCGCGGTTCAGCGCATGCGCCCGCTCGACGCCGCGCAAGAAAATAACTCACATAGGCGGGGTGATGCCGTCGCGGCCGACGGACACGGCGGCTGCCTCGAGCGTACCGTCCTCTTTCTTGTTTGCGGCAGCGATGAAGATCTTCGCTCCCGGCTTGAGCTCGCTCCTATCTCCGGGAACGTAAGTCACGATCACCGTGTCGGGCGCAACGTGTATTTTCTTTTCGCCGTCCTTATATTTGAGCGCGATCTCGTCGCCTTCTACTCCCTTCACTACCTGCGCCACGGTCGCGTTGGTCATGGTGCTATTGGGCATGAGATCCCAGGCCCGGTGACCTTCACCGGTACCGCGCAATACCTCGGGAAAAACGTGGATCTCGATCGCCTTCTGGGTACCGTCGGCCTGCGGCATCCCGGTCACGCCAATAAACGAATTCTCCTTGATGTCGGTGAGCGCCGCCTTGATGATGCCTCGCACCGCCACGTTATCCGTCAGCCTGACCTGGTGCCTTGTCTGTCCATCGCGCGATTTGACGATGATCGTCGGCCCATCCACGGCCTCGATCGTGCCCCGAATGCGTACTGTGTGCTGCTCAGCCACAGCGTAAGAAAAAGCCAGATTAGCCGACAGGGCCACGCTGGACAGAACTTTGGCTATTTTGCTCACATTTGCTCTTCTGCTCTTCCACGTGCAGTAAGCGCCGAGGAACGGCAGCTGGCCCCCCTGAGGCACCAGCCGCCTGTTACCGAAACTTCCGCCTACATCGGCGGTACGACCCCGCCACGCCCAACATAGATAGCCGGAGTGGTCAATGACCCATCCGGCTGCTTGGTCGCACCCATTACGATCGTCGCCACTCCCGGCTTAAGCTCGTCCTTGCTGCCCTGGGCAACTGCGACAATGGGGGTATCGGGCGGAACAGATACCTTCTTCTCTCCATCCTTGTACTTGACGGTGAGCGTCTGCCCGTCCACCCCGCTGACGCTCGTCTCGACAATTGCATTTGTCATCGTGCTGCCAGGCCGGGCGTCCCACGGTAAAAATCTTTCCGGCACGACACCTCTTTGCGATTCATGGAAAATGTGGATCGCAATCGCTTTTTGCGTGCCGTCGGCCTGCGGCATCGCGGTGACACCGATAAAAGTGCCGACCTTGATGTCTGCGAGCGACGCCTTCACCAGGGCCATGACTCGCGCTGGATCGACAAGCTTGACCTTCATCTCCTCGCCATTGCGCGCCTTGATCTGCAACAGGTCCCCATCGGCCTTCTCGATCTGTCCCCGAATCCGCACCGTCTGCGGCTGCTGGGCAAAGCTGAAAGCTGTTGTCAGCATCATAAAGGAAACCGCAACGCCGAATATTCGTCGTATCATCTTGATCATCTCGTTCCTCCCAACCTTGATTGCCGGACGCAAGATCTTGGCTTGACACACCCGGCGGCCGTCAGACTGATTGCTGCAACTCCCAGCAATTTGCATGGCCATGAGACCAGCCCGCAACGGCGGGCGCAAGCTGCCTTATTTGGATTATCCAAGATGTGAACCCCTCAATAGAGCCCAGGGGTAGTGCCGCCGTCCACCGCGATGGCCGTCCCCTGGATCTGCCGCGCGCGCTCCGAGCATAGAAACAGCGTGAGCTCGGCAATATCCTCCGGTGTGGACATGCGGCGCGTTCCGCTCTTTTCGACCATCGCCTTGCGGACTTCTTCAACCGTCTTGCCTGCCGCCGCGGCGCGCTGCTCGATCAGCCGCTCGGTGCGCTCGGTTGCGGTCTGGCCGGGATGAATGGCATTCACGTGAACGCCATCGCGCATGCCGAGCCGGGAGAGCCCCTTGGTGAAGTTTGCGGCGGCGGCATTCACCGAGCCGCCCACGAGGAACTCCGGCTCGACGGTGCGCGCCGCCCCGCCGATGATGTTGACGAGGTGCCCCTGCGCGGACTTGAGCAGCGGCCAGAACAGCCGGGTCAAACGTACGGCACCGAAGAATTTCAGCGCGAAGCCGTCGAGCCATACCTCGTCAGGCAGGTCGAGAAAGTTGCCGGCGCGCGTGGCACCTGCGTTGTTCACCAGGACGTCGCAGCGCCCGAAACTCTCGTTCACGCGACGGAATAGTTGCTCGCAAGCCGCAAGCGTGCGCAGATCGCCCGCGACCGTCACCGGCGGCGCACCCTGAGCGGCAACCGCGTTCGCCGCCGCCGTGAGATTTTGCTCGGAAGAAGAGGCAAGCACGGTCTGGGCGCCCTCGCGCGCGAATGCCACCGCAATGCCGTGGCCGATCCCTCGGCTCCCGCCTGTAACGACCACGACCTTGCCCTTGAATTCTCCCATTTACCTCCTCCATCGTGCCTAATGACGCAAGGTAGCATGAGCCGAAGTGGAGAGGCATCGCCCCCGTGAGGACCATCTTCATTGACTGCAACCAGCAGCTCGCGCCGGTTTTCGCTCGCGTAAGCCGTTCCGACGATCCGCCGATCACCATCAACAGCGATGCATTTTCGTCGCAGGACCTCCCGCGCCTTCTGGCCGACTACGAGATCTGTCTCGACGACCACTCCTATATGCCGACTGAGCTCATCGCTCGGTGCCCCCGGCTCAAGCACATCGTTTTCCTCGGCACCGGCGCATCGAGCTACATGGATGTCGCCGAGCTCAATGGGCTCGGCATCGAAGTGCACACCATCAAGGGCTACGGCGATACCGCGGTCGCCGAGCATGCCATCGCGCTGATGTTTGCCTGCTGTCGCGAGCTTGCGCGCATGGACCGCTGCGTCCGTCGCGGCGTCTGGGAGCCGCTGGAGAGCATGCAACTCAGGGACAAGACACTGGGCCTGATCGGGCTCGGCGGCATCGGCCGCGAAGTCGCGCGCATTGCCCGTGGCATCGGAATGCAGGTGATCGCGTGGAATCGCACCGCGCGCTCCGATGCCGGCGTGCCGCTGGTCGAGCTTGATGCCCTGCTTGCGCGCGCCGACGTGATCTCGCTTCACCTTGCGCTCACGAATGAAACGCGCGCGCTCATCGGGGCCGAGCAGCTGGCGCGGACAAAGCCGGGCGTGATCCTGGTCAACACCGCGCGCGGAGCGCTGATCGACGAAAACGCGCTCATCGAGGCTCTCAGAAGCGGCCATGTCAGGCAAGCCGGGCTCGACGTGTTCCATGCCGAGCCCCTCAAATCCGACCATCCGCTCGCCTTGATGGAAAACGTGACTCTCACCTCGCATGCCGCCTTCAGGACGCTGGAGGCGTCCATGACCTTGATGCGGCGAGCGATCGACATCGTGCGCGGCATCATCGACCCGAGCGCAGCAAAGCATTGACGATCCGCGCCGTGCTGCGACAATGCACGAAACGCGCTTGGGAGGAGGCTCTGAAACCGGCACCCTTTGCCTATGCCAAGGCTGGCTCGCTCGAGCAGGCGATCGAGCTATTGGCGCACGAGGAGGCACGACTGCTTGCCGGCGGGCAAAGCCTGATTGCAACGCTCAACATGCGGCTCGACCGGCCGGCGCTGCTGATCGACATCAACGGCATTTCCGGCCTTGATCGCATAGGCCGCAGGGATGGAACGATCGAGATCGGGGCGCTGGTTCGTCACGCCCAAGCAGAGCGCTCGGCCGATATCGCGCGCTACGCCCCGCTGATCGCACTGGCGATGCCCCATATCGGTCATCCCGCCATCCGCCATCGCGGGACGCTGGGTGGCTCCATTGCGTTCGCCGACCCCGCCGCCGAGCTGCCCGCCTGCCTGGTTGCGATGGCTGGTGAGATCACCATCACGGGCCCGCAGGGCGCGCGAACCGTAAAGGCCGAGCATTTCTTCAAAGGCCTGTTCGAGACGGCACTGGGGGCGCGCGATGTGCTCACCGCGATCCGTATCCCCGCTGCGAGCCCTGCAACCCGCATCGGGTTTGCCGAGCTCGCGCGCCGGCACGGGGATTACGCCATGGTCGGGCTCGCCGCCTGCGCCAGCGAGACAGGAGAGAGTCTCTGCGACCTTCATCTTGCCTATTTCGGCGTAGGCAGCATTCCAGTCCGCGCGCGCAAAGCGGAAGCTGCATTGATGGACGGCGATCTCGATAACGCGGTGCATGTGCTTGGCGAAGACCTGCATCCGAGCGAGGATATTCAAGCCTCGGCCGCGGTGAAACTGCACCTTGCCGGTGTTCTGCTGCGGCGGGTCGCAAAACAGCTGACAGCGCCACAGACCCTGGAGCGCCGGGCATGAACGAACGTTTCCATGAGATTGCGCTCGAGGTAAACGGCGAGAAGGTGTCCGAGCGGGTCGATGCACGCACGACGCTCGTCGATTTTCTGCGCGAGAGGCTCGCACTCACCGGCAGTCACGTCGGCTGCGAGCATGGCGTGTGCGGGGCCTGTTCCGTGCGGGTCAATGGCGCGGTGGTTCGCGGCTGCCTGATGCTCGCTGTGCAGTGCGACGGCATGCAAGTGGCCACGATCGAAGGCGTTGCCAGAACGGACGAGATTGCGGATCTTCAGCAGGCGTTCATCGAGCGCAACGCGTTGCAGTGCGGCTATTGCACGCCCGGCATGCTGTTGACTGCGCAGGAGCTCTTGAGCTCCGGCGGTGTGCCCAGCCGTGAGGCGATCCGCGCGTATCTCTCCGGAAACTACTGCCGATGCACCGGCTATCAGGCGATCATAGACGCGGTGGAAGCGGTGGCACACGCGCGCGCGGGAGCGCAGAGATGAAGATTTCCGAAGATTCCGCCCCGATCCTCTCCGCGCTCGATCGTCCCAACTCGTACATCGGGCGTTCGGTCCCGCGGCCGAATCTCGGGCGCCTCACCCAGGGTCGCGCGCAATACGTGAGCGACCTCAGCCTTCCCCGCATGGCCCATGTCGCTTTCGTGCGCTCCCCCCACGCGCACGCGCGCATCACCAGGATCGAGCGCGATGCGGCGCGCAGGTTGCCGGGCGTGATCGCAATCGTCACCGGCGCCGAGCTCGCGAACGTGATCACCCCTTGGGTCGGTGTGCTCACCCATCTCAAAGGCATCAAATCGGCACCGCAGCACGCGATCGCGGTCGAGCGTGCCTGCTGGCAAGGCGAGGCGGTCTGCGCGGTGGTCGCACGCACGCGCGCAGAAGCGGAGGACGCGTGCGAGCTCGTCGAGGTCGAGTACCAGGAGCTGCCGGCAGTGACTGACCCCGAGACGGCGCTCGACGCCGGCACGCCGATCATCCATGCCGAGCTCGGCGACAATCTCACGTTCGAGCGCGTGCATGTTGCCGGCAAGCCTGATGAGGGTTTCGCAGAGGCCGATGCGATCGTGGAGACGACATTCGTGTTCGGCCGGCACACGGGCGTGACCAACGAGCCGCGCGCCATTGTGGCGGACTGGAACCCCGGCGACGCGCGCCTCACCGTCTATCACGGTACGCAGGCGCCCCACATGATGCAAAATCTCTTTGCCAAGCATCTCGGTCTCGAGGAGCACCAGGTGCGGGTCATCACCAAGGATGTCGGGGGCTCATTCGGCATCAAGGTGCACGCCTATGCCGACGAGATGGGGATAGTGGCGCTGTCCAAATTGTTGGAGCGTCCGATCAAGTTCGTTGCGGACCGCATCGAGAGCTTCGTCACCGACATTCACGCGCGCGATCACCGCATCACGGCCAGGATCGGCGTAAAGAACGACGGCACGATCACCGCCTGGGAGATCGACGATCTCACCGGTATCGGTCCCTACTCCGTCTATCCCCGCACGTCCGGGATCGAAGCGAACCAGATCGTGAATCTCACGGGAGGACCTTACAGCTGTGCGAATTACCGCGCCCGCGCGCGTGTCGTGTTCCAGAACAAGAATGTCATGTGCCAGTACCGCGCGGTCGGCCATCCCATTGCGACGGCGGTCACGGAAGGACTGGTCGAGCTCGCAGCCGCCAAGATCGATATGGATCCGCTGGAAATCCGCCGGCGCAATCTGATCCCCGACGATGCGCACCCTTCGAGCGGCCCATCCGGCATCAAATTCGAGGCGCTCTCCCATCATGCCTGTCTCGCGCATATCGACGCGATGATGGATTACGCCGGATTGCGCGCGCAACAGCGGCAATTGCGCGCTCAGGGAGTATACCGTGGGATCGGGCTTGCCGCTTTCGTCGAGGTGACAAATCCGTCCGCCGCCTTCTACGGCATCGGGGGAGCCAAGATCTCCGCCCAGGACGGCGTGACTGTGCGGCTCGATGCGCAAGGAGCGATCATCTGTCACACTGGAGTAACTGAGCAAGGCCAAGGCGCGGAGGCCGTGATCGCGCAAGTGGCCGCCTCATCCTTAGGAGTGCCGATTGAGCGCGTGCGCGTGATCACCGGAGACACCGATAATACTCCCTATGGGGGCGGCACCTGGGCCTCGCGTGCGGCCGGCATCGGCGGAGAGGCGGCCTGGCAGGCCGGCAAGGCGCTGCGCGCCAACGTGCTCGCCTGCGCCGCGTCAATCCTGCAGGCCAAACCCGAGCATCTCGACATCCGGGGCGGGGCGATCGTTGACGCCGACAGCGGCACCGAGCGCCTTCCGTTGCACGAGCTCGCCCGCATTGCCTATTTCCGGCCGGATACGTTGCCGCCGGGCTTCCAGGCCGAGCTTGTGGCGACGCGCCACTATGTTCCGCGACAGTGGCCGTTTGCCTTCACCAACGGCATTCAGGCGAGCCATCTCGAAGTCGACGTGGACAGCGGGTTTGTCACGCTGCTCAAGCACTGGTGCGTCGAGGACTGCGGGACGGTGATCAACCCGCAGCTCGTCGACGAGCAGATCAGGGGCGGAGTGGTGCAGGGGATCGGTGGCGCGCTGTTCGAGCATTGCCTCTACGATGAGCGCGGGCAACTCCTCAACGGCAACATGGCCGACTATCTCGTTCCCATGGCAGCCGAGATGCCCGACATCGAGGTCGGGCATGTGGTGACGCCGACTGCCGACTCGGAGCTTGGCGCC
>Ga0209331_1000060_pt1 | contig 33469 bp, 34 predicted proteins | sample JacPinW_OM3H0_M3_FD_187971 | JGI IMG/M metagenome (GOLD analysis project Ga0209331, IMG submission 187971) | Forest soil microbial communities from Algoma, Ontario, Canada - Jack Pine, Ontario site 1_JW_OM3H0_M3 (SPAdes) (version 2) | ecosystem: Environmental > Terrestrial > Soil > Boreal...
TTTTTGAGCTTGCGATGGGAGGGGCGCGGATTCCCGAACACCATGGCCGGGTCGTCCATCGGCGTCGAGCCGATGATCAAAAAATCGATGTCGCCGCCGCCGTCGAGAATGGCAGCCCCGGCTGCGGCACGAAGCTCATATTCGGGCACGCCCGGCTTGGCACGCGCGACCATGGCCGCCATCGCACGCTGACACAGCACCCCCGCCTTGCGCACGCAGGCAAGCTCCTCCTCGCTGTGAATGACCAGGAGCTCGTGCAGGAAGCCCTCGGTAAAGACCAGCTCGGCATCGGGCAGGCCCTGCCGCAGCACGTTGTACTGATTGACCGGAAGATAGTCCTTGTGGCGCGCGTCGACCTCCACGAGCCCGATGCGGCCACGCTCGAGCTTGAGCTCCTTGATGCGCTCGACCATCACTTCGGCATATCTGCCGTTGCGGCTGTGGCGCACGTCGGAGAGCGCGTTGGCGCATTCCCGCCGGCACGCCTCGGCGTGGGTGCCGCCCATGGAGAAGACGAGCGTGGGCTCGCCCACGAGCGGCACCACGACGTACGAAGCAATAGCATGCCACTCCCAATGCCCGGTGAGCCACTGCATCCCCCCGCCGAAGCTCCAGTGGCTCGGCCCGCCTGGTACAATCACGCAGTCAAGCTTGTGGACGCGCATCTTGTCGCGCAAGGCCGCATAGCGGCGCGCATATTCCTGCTTGGAGAAATGGTCGTAGACCGCGTCCCGATAGTAAGGCGTAGCGAGCATGTTTGAGAACGGCGCATTCTGATCGAGCCGCGTGCGCACCTCTTCCCAGCTCTGGTGCTTCATGGGCAGCATGTGGATGTTCTCTCCTTGCAGTTGCCGGGAGTAAACCCGCTCGCCGGCGTTGACGCCGTTGATGCCACAAGGGCAGCACTCGAGTCATCCACTCTGGCAGGCTTGCGCGCTGCCTGCAGACTCTGCGGGGCGTAAGCGGCGTGACTCTTGGGTGCCCACAAACGAACTAATGTGTAGCAAATGGCGGTGGTGACTCGATTACCTCATGCGTCCATCCCCGCATGGTAACCGGCTGGACCTTAGCACTCTCGAAAGCGCGTGGCATATACGATCGCAGGATAATCGTTGACACACGGAATGCCGCTGTCATCATTCGGCGAGAGGGAAAACCGTGAATGAGCGGCCTGGACGACTGCTACAACATCTTCGACCTGCGCGAGGTCGCGAGAAAGCGACTTCCGAAGGGCGTGTTCGAGTTCTTCGATCGTGGCACCGAGGACGAGGTGGCGCTCGCCAACAACCGCGCGGCGTTCGAGCGGCTCAAGCTGAAGCATCGCGCGTTAGTGGATATGACCAACCGCACAATGGCAACGACGCTGTTCGGAAAGCCGGTGTCCATGCCGATGGCGATCGCACCGACCGGCGTTGCCGGTCTATGCTGGTATCACGGCGAGCTTGAGCTTGCGAAAGCAGCAGCGGCCGCGAAGATTCCATTCACGCTTGCGACTGGCGCGATGACGCCGATGGAGGAGATCGCCGAGAAGGCTTCGGGTCGGTTGTGGATGCAGCTCTATGTCTGGCATGAGCGCAAGCTTTCCTACGAGCTGATCGACCGAGCTAAGAACGCCGGCTTCGAGGCGCTGATCATTACCGTCGATACGGCGGCGCCACCCAATCGTGAATACAACGCCAGGAATGGCTTTAATTTGCCGTTCCGGATGAGCGCCCGCGCGGCCATCGACATGATGGGCAAGCCACGCTGGCTGGCGCTGGTGATGTGGCGCTATCTCGTGAATGGCGGCATGCCGCGTTACGAGAACTATCCGGCGCATTTGCGGCATTCGATTCGTACCGATCCATCGGTGAACGCCATGATGCGGCGCGACAGCCTGTCGTGGGAAGACATCAAGATCTTCCGCACTATGTGGCCCGGTATCTTGATGGTGAAGGGTATCAATCGTCCCGACGATGCGTTGCGCGCGATCGAGCACGGCTGTGACGGCATAATCGTCTCGAACCATGGCGGACGCAACATGGACAGCGCTGTCGCCTCCATCGACGCGTTGCCGGAGATCGCCGAGGCGGTCGGCGCGAAGGCAACCGTGCTGCTGGACAGCGGCGTGCGCCGCGGCTCCGACATCGCCAAGGCGCTCGCGCTCGGTGCCAAGGCCGTGCTGACCGGTCGCGCGACGCTTTACGGCACGTCGGTCGGCGGCGAGGCCGGAGCCGCCAAGGCGATCTCCGTGCTTCGCAAGGAGCTTGACAACACCATGGTGTATTGCGGCTGCAACACGGTCGACGAAATCACGCCCGACATTCTGTTCGGGCCGCGCGCTGTCAATTCGGCGGCGCGGTTCGTCGGTTGACGCCGGCGCTGCGCTTCGCGGGTGCCGGCGGGTCCGCTTCATCCTAACGAGGCGAACGAGACTTGCGCTGCCGAGCTAGGCAGCTTCACGGGTTGGCATGGAAAACCTTCACGTCGCATCGCTGGTCGGTGTAGCGGGCGTTATATCCGCAGCAGTGTCAACCGGGAAATGCTTGATCTCGTTATCGGGGAATGCTTTGGCCCGAGCGCGGCGTGCGCGTGCACGTTGCGAGCATCAAATAGCCGGGTCAATTGACCTACATCAAACAGGGCCGCTATACTTTGTTTATACAAGGAGGGACAATTCCATGAAGCTCGCGATTCCGATTGCTGCAATCACATTGCTCCTGTCGAGCATTGGTGCTCACGCTGATGGCACATGGTGCGCTCAATATGGTGGGACCCATGGCGGGACCAACTGCGGCTTCTATTCCTTCCAGCAATGTGAGGTAGCACGTTCGGGCAACGGCGGCTTTTGCTACCAAAATCCCTTCTCGCAATCGCAGCAGCGTTATCGGCGCTAAAGTGTGCGGGCGCCGCGCCGATTAGCTCTGCTGAGCGCGTCCCTGATCTCCGCGCCGCTTGGGGATTTAAGCATGGCCAAGAAGACGGAAAAGGCAGAGAAGAAATTGTTTGACAATGTCGACATCTGCGTCGACGTCACCGCCCCCGAGGCGAGAAACACAGATGCTACCTGCGGCGGGCTGGTGTTCTGGTTTGACAGCGACGAAAACGCACCGCCCGGATTGGCTAACAAATTCTACGCGTTCGAGCTGACCCCCGATGGACACGCGGGAATTACTCGGGTTGATCGCGGAAAGTCCCAGGCGTCCGTACCGTTGCACAAAGCCGAAGGCTTTCGGGCCGGAGCCGGCGCGACGAATACGCCTCGGCTCACGTTGAAGGGGCGCAAAGGGACCGCCTATCTCAACGACCGGCCCATTTTCTCATTTCAAGGTGACCCGCCGCCGGGCGGCGGGAACATTGGCTTGCTCGGGCGATCTGAACCACTCGCTGCCGATATTTGGACATTTGCCAATATCAAGGTCACGGACTGATTCCGGTAAGGCGCAGTAGGTGGCAGCTGGTGCGCCGGCCAACGTCTTCAAATGTTGGGTCGCGTGAACAACTCGAGTATCGCTTCTGTTGGGTCGAGACCCAACATCGCGTTGGGTCTCGCAAGCGCTCGACCCTACCTACATTGCGCGGGGCAATCTCAGGGCCGCCAGCTCATTTTGTGAACCAGCGCGCCGGAGCGCCAGTTCATGGCTTCGCCGCAAATGACGAAGCCTTGCTTTTCATAGAACCGGATTGCCCGGACGTTGTCTTTATTGACGTGCAGATCAAGGCCTTTGGGAGATATGCGTTTGGCTTCGGCGAGGAGCGCGGTTGCGAGCCCCGATCCCCAGGCTTCGGGTGCCACCACCATCTGATCGAGATCGAAACTCTTTGGATCGACGGTAACAAAGCCGACGATCCCGCCATCGGATTCCGCGACGGTGATGGTTGCCAGCGCAACGAGATCCTGGTGCCAGCGCTGCCGCCACCACTCAACCCGGGTGGCAAAATCGATTGCAGGGTAGGCGAGCTGCCAAGTCCGGCGCCAAAGCTCGATTACTGCGTCCTCGTCTGCGGGCCGGTAGCGGCGCAGCGTAAAAGACAGGCCGGCCATGATCTGCGACGCGTGGCGCCCTAGAACAGGATGACTTTTCTTCGAATCGTCATCGCGCTCTAGGTTTTTGTCTGAGCATGTCCTTTTTCGCAAAACCGGTTTCCACTTTTGCTGGACATGCTCTATCGCTCGGTGAGCTTGAGCTCGATGCGACGATTGCGCGTGTAGGCTTCCTCGGTTTTGTCCGAATCGATCGGCTGGAATTCACCGAAGCCGGCCGCGACGAGATGCTGGGGCGATATGCCCTTGCTGATCAGATATTGCACGACCGAGATTGCCCGTCCGGCGGAGAGCTCCCAGTTGTTCTTGAATTGCGGATTGCTGATGGGCCGCACGTCAGTGTGGCCGTCAACGCGCAGCACCCAGGCAATCTCTCCCGGGATCTTTCGCTCGAGCTCCAGAAGGGCGCCGGCAAGGGCGTCAAGCTCGGCGCGACCCTCGGGCTTGTCGAGCGTGGCCTTTCCGCTGTCGAAGAATATTTCCGACTGAAACACGAACCGGTCGCCCACGATGCGAATATCGGGCCGGTTGCCGAGAATGGCACGCAGGCGGCCAAAGAAATCGGAGCGATAGCGTGACAATTCTTGCACGCGTTGGGCGAGCGCCACGTTGAGGCGCTGGCCCAGGTCGGCGATGCGGGACTGCGACTCCTTGTCTTTTTTCTCCGACGCATCGAGCGCTTCTTCCAGAGCGGCGAGCTGGCGCCGCAGCGCTGCGATCTGCTGGTTGAGGACCTCGACCTGCGCCAGCGCCCGCGCACTCAGGCGCTTCTCGGCATCGAGCTGACCACTGAGCTCCGTGACTTTCCCCTGAGCGTTCGCCGCCCCGCTGCCGATGCCTTCGTATAACCCTTTGTAGCGGTCGCGCGCGTCTTCCGCCGCGGCGAGACTGGAGCGAATTTGCGCGAGCTGTTCCTCGAGGCTCAATTTGCCGGTCTTTTCCAGCGAGAGCAATTCAGTGAGCTGAGCGATCTGAGCGTTGAGGCGGTTGAGCGCCGTATCCTTGCCTGTGACTTCCTGCGTCAAATAGAACTGCACGACAACGAACACGCTGAGCAGGAAAATGATGCTCAGTATGAGCGTCGACAACGCGTCGACGAAACCGGGCCAATAATTCATTCCGCCGTCCCGGCGGGCGCGGGCAAGAGCCATGATTGTCCTATTTGCTCACGTTTTCGCGCACCATGATTTCGAGCAGGCGGCGGACCTCGCGATGCTGCTGGGCCTGCGAATCGACCCAGTCGCGGATCATCTGCTGCTCGGTGCGCATATGATGGACCAGCCCCTGGATGGCCTCGGCGAGATTCGCCATGGCCGTCGTGGTCGCCCGACTCGACCCGCCTTCGCTGATCGCCTCCCGCAAGCGCTCGATCGCACCCTTAAGGTCGGTTGAGGGCAGCCCCGTCGCCGGCGCGCTCCCGGCTCCAGCGTGATCAACGAGATCACGCACGGTCGTGGAGAGCCAATCTTCGAGATCGGTATAGAAGCGGTTCTGGGCCTGGCTCGTCTGCAGGTCGAGGAAGCCGAGCACGAGCGAACCGGCGAGCCCGAACAGCGAGGACGAAAATGAAATGCCCATTCCGCTCAGCGGCGCAGCGAGCCCCTCCTTGAGAGAGTCGAATATGGCACCGGCGTCACCGCCCGGCTTGAGCGAGTTGATGACGTTTCCAACCGAGCCGACGGTCTCGATCAGGCCCCAGAACGTACCGAGCAGGCCCAGGAACACGAGCAAGCCGGTCATGTAGCGCGACATGTCGCGCGCTTCGTCGAGCCGCGTGGCGATCGAATCGAGTATTCCGCGCATGAGCTGGGAGGAGATCGACATCCTGCCCATGCGATCGCCCAGGAGCACCGCCATGGGCGCAAGCAGCACCGGGGGACGCTCCACCGCGAGGCCGGGATCCGCCAGCCGAAAGCCATTAACCCAACTGACCTCGGGGAACAGACGAATGACCTGCCTGAAAGCGAACGCAATGCCGGTGGCAAGCACCCCGATAATAAGGGCATTAAGCCCGGGATTGGCCAGAAACGCGGTCCATATCTGCTTGTAAAGCACGACCACAACGAGCGCGCATAGAATGAGGAACACCAGCATCCGGACCAGGAAAATCCGGGGCGAGGAAAGCTTGAAAGGGTCGATGTCTTGCGCCATGGCGAAAGCCGGGAGCTAAGTCGCCTCACATTAAGGCAGGGCCGGGGCAGAGGCCAGTGTCAGAGGTCAGATGTCAGAGATCAGATGTCACATGCCACATGCCACAGGCTGATCGGGGGTTAACCCTACCTAAACCCTCAGCTATCAGACCTCTGTCATCTGACATCTGACCTCTGACAACAGCGTCAGCATGTCGGCATGGATCGCCGCGTTGGCGGCCAAAATGCCGCTCGACTTGAGCTCAATCTCTCTTCCGTGGAGGTCGGTGACGAAGCCGCCTGCCTCCCGCACCAATGCGACACCCGCCGCTATATCCCACGGCGACAACCCATGTTCCCAATACGCGTCCAACCGTCCGGCCGCGACCCAGGCAAGATCGAGGGCTGCTGCTCCAAATCGGCGCAACCCCGCGACTTTCTGCTGCACGGCGGCGTGCTCATTGCGCGTAAGAATGACGTCCCCGCGGCTGGGATGCGGAAGCGCGCAGGCAACGACCGCCTGCGAAAGCTCTCTGCGTGCAGCCACCCGCAGCCGGCGATCATTGAGAAAGGCGCCTTTGCCCCGCTCGGCCGTGAACAGGTCGTCGCTCACCGGATTATAGACGATGCCCGCAATGATAGTGCCCTCCCGCTCGAGCGCGATCGAGATCGCAAAATGCGGGATGCCGTGAAGAAAATTCAGCGTGCCGTCGAGCGGATCGACGATCCAGCAGTGGGTCTTGTCGGTGCCTTCATGCAGCCCGCCTTCCTCTCCCAGGAAGCTGTAGCCGGGACGTGCGTGTTCGAGCTCGGCCCGCAATGTCTCTTCCGCGCGCCGATCGGCGGCAGTGACGAAGCTTGCGGGCCCTTTCACCGAGATCTGCAGCTGCTCGACCTCCCCGAAATCCCGCTTGAGCGCGCGGCTTGCCTTGTGCGCGGCCTTGATCATGACGTTGAGGAGCGCGGAGCGGAGCATGGCACAGGCGCAGGACAAACTGATTACGAAGGGGGGGCTCGATGGGAAAGCAGGCCGCGCTCTGCCTGCAACATGCCGTCTCGTCAAGTATGGGAGGCGCGGGCCTCCTTGATGGCATCGAGCCAGGGTTTCGCCGCCTTCTCGGCCGCGGTGCGGATCTCCGCTGTTTGCTTCTCAACAAACAGGTCGAGCGGAATATCGCTGACGCCGCCGGCCTTGGCGACGATGTGCCATTTGATCGCCTCGACCGGATCGGCCTTGAGGCCGCGTCCCACAGCTAAAACGTTGGCCAGACGGTTTTGCGCAACGGGACTGCCCTTGCGCGCCGCTTTCTGCAGCAGCGCTGCTGCCAATGCCTCGTTCCTCGCAACGCCACTGCCGTTGAATAATGCAATGGCGTACTCGACCTGCGCATCCGTGTTGTCGGCCGCCGATGCTGCAGCAAGTAGACGCGCGGCCTGCGTCAGGTCCTGGGACACGCCGCGACCCTCTTTGTAGAGGGTGGCGAGCGCATACTGTGCTTCGGGATTTCCGGCATCGGCGGCGGCACGGAAGAGTTCTGCCGCGCGCGAAAAGTCCTGCGGGAACATTCTGCCCTCAACATAGAGGAGCGCCAGATCGTAGGAAGCAGCGGCATGCCCAAGCTTTGCGGCTGCGGCGAGGAGTTTGGCGCCCTCTTCTGCATTCACCGCCCCCGCGCGCCCGCCCAGGCGAAAGAGGGCAAGCGCGAACATCGCTTCCCGATCGCCCCGGTCGGCGGCAAGGCCATACCATTGCGCGGACTTTTTGTCGTCGCGGTCCACGCCGAAGCCATTGCCATAGAGCTCGCCCAGCAAGGTCATCGCCTTGATATCATTCTTCTCCTCGACCCGCCGCGTCGCGATCGCAAATGCCGTCATGTAGTAGCCGCGCTGGAAGGCGCCGTAAGCCAGGTCCGGATTGCGCCCCGAGAGTGCCACGGGCTGTTGCGCGGGCGCGGGAGCAGCGCCCTGAGATGCGGCGGGTTTGGATGCTGCCGGCTTCGCAGGCGCTGGGTCTGGGGTTGCTGGATTTGGGGTTGTTCTCGGCGCGGGCTTGACGGTGGCGCGCGGGGCCGGCGGGGTGAGCTGCACTTGAGCCTCGGCGGCGCACGTGAACCACCATGCGGCGCCCAATGCGAAAAGCGGCGCTCCGAGACGGCGGCCTTTTGTCACGGCGTCCTCTCGGCGATGCGCCTTGCTGCATCGGCCAGGGCCGCGCCACATCCACGTCGGTCGGCGAAGATGAAGTCACCAACTGCGACGAAGTCAGCTCCCGCTGCCGCGAGTGGGTTCACCTCGTCCAGGGAAACAGCAAATCCGACACAGGGGATCTCGAACAGCTCCGCCCACCAAGCCACCCGGTCCGATACCGCAGCGAAAGAGCGCTGCCCTCCCGGCGCGTCGGGCTCTCCGAACATGACGTAATCGGCACCAGCCTCGCCCGCGACCATGGCGTCATGGCGGGTTCGAAGCGCGCCGCAACCGACAATGCGTCCGGGCTTGAGCTTTGCAAGCGCGGTGTTGAGCGAGGTAACACCCTCGACATGTGCGCCATCCGCGTGCGCCTCGAGCGCAAGCTCGGGATACCCGTCGAGAACAAGTGCCATGCCCCTTCCCTGCACCGATGGGGCCACCGCTTTTACGTGATCGAATTTGGCGCGCCCGTCGCCATGCGGCAGGCGCAACAGAACGGCGGCGACGTCGGCGGTGCTGAGCGCTTCCTCCAGCACATCGACGGCCCCCGAAAATTGCGCGGGCGCTATGAGATAAAGGCGCGGCACAGGGCGCCGCGGTTCGGCTGCTTTTGCTCCAGATCTCATGGAATTCGATTGCCCCCGCAATCGGGCGGAAAGTAGGAGCGTTTGTAACTCATCAAGGCTACGAGAGGGTAAAGAGGAAGGCGGTAGCCCGCATGAGCGCCGCGATATGCGGGACCGGCACCCCGGATATCGCTTCGCTCATCCGGGCTACAATGACAGCGCTTTGTTGCCTTGATGGCGCCTTGATCCGGCCCGCTTACGCCGCGGCCGGACAGACGACGTTCAGAGATTTTGCGTCAGGCCGCCTTCTTCTCCAGATCCTGCTTCCATTGGCCGCGGGTGGCGAGACTGTTCATCATGGCACGATGCGTGAAGGCGCGTTGGGCAGCGGCAACATTCTCCGATTTGCCTGACCAGGCCTTCTGCGGCGCCGCCTGCAGCGCGCGGCCGTAACTAAACGTTAACCGCCAGGGGTGTGGGCCCAGCCGGTTCATGGCATCGAGATGAGCGGTTGCCTCCTCCTCCGATTGCCCGCCTGATAGAAACGCAATTCCGGGAACGGCGGCGGGCACACAGGCCTGCAGTAACCTGACGGTCTTCTCAGCAACTTCATCGACGCTTGCGCGGCTCTTTGCCTTCTTGCCGGCGACGACCATGTTGGGCTTGAGGATCATGCCTTCAAGCGCAACCTTCTGATAATAGAGCTGCTCGAACACTGTCTTGAGCAGCCATTCCGTAATCATGTAACAGCGATCCGCATCGTGATCGCCGTCCATCAAAACCTCCGGCTCGACGATGGGCACGATATCTTCGTCCTGGCATAGCGCGGCGTAGCGCCCAAGCGCGTGCGCATTGGTCATGATTGCTGTGTAGCTCGGGATGGCCGGCCCGATATCAATAACGGCGCGCCACTTGGCGAATTTCGCCCCAAGTCCGCGATACTCAAGGAGCCGCTCGCGCAATCCATCGAGGCCCTCAGTGATGACTTCGCCAGGTGAGAAGGGAAGCGGCTTCGTCCCCTTGTCGACCTTGATGCCGGGAATGGCACCAGCCTTCGCAATGAGGGTAACGAGCGGAGTTCCGTCCTTCGCCTTCTGTCGAATGGTCTCGTCGTAAAGGATGACGCCGGAAATGCATTTGGACATGCCCTCGGTCGAGCGGAACAGCAGCTCGCGATAGTCGCGCCGGGTGTCCGGTGTGGACTCGACGCCAATGGCATCGAAGCGCTTCTTGATGGTGCCCGAGGATTCGTCAGCAGCGAGTATGCCGCGGCCAGGCGCTACCATGGCCTGGGCGACTTTGTTGAGTTGGGCCAGGTTCATGCAGACTCCTCCATCATTCGACGATTTTGATCGGATTGTGCCGCTTCTCCTGTGCTACGGCAAATGCCGTCGCAGCCTAGTCATTTCACCTGCAGAATCGCTACTCCCGGCAGCACCTTACCCTCAAGCCATTCGAGGAAGGCGCCGCCTGCGGTCGAGACATAGGTGAAGCGCTCGGTCACGCCCGCGGCATTGAGCGCTGCCACGGTATCACCTCCCCCGGCTACAGTGACAAGGTCACCCGCGCCGCAGAGTTCCGCCGCGGCTTCCGCCACTTCAATGGTGCCGTTGTCGAACGGTTCCGTCTCGAAAGCGCCGAGCGGACCGTTCCAGACCAGGGTCTTGCTGCGCGCGAGCACGGAACAGAAGTACTCGATGCTGCGCCGGCCGATGTCCACAATCATCTCCGTGCCCGGTACGCTTTGCGCCTCCACCACATGCGAGGGCGCATGTGGTTCGAGCCTGGGCGCGACAACGACATCGACGGGGAGCACAATCTCGCGACTTTCGCTGCGAGCCTTGGCGAGAATATCGCGCGCCGTCGGGACGAGATCATGCTCGCACAGCGATTTGCCCACAGACTTTCCGAGCGCGGCGAGGAATGTGTTGGCCATGGCCCCGCCGATCACCAGCGTGTCTACTTTTTCCAAAAGGTTGCCAAGGAGGTCCAGCTTGGTGGAGATCTTGGCACCACCCACGATGGCGACCAAAGGACGCTGCGGGTGTTCGAGCGCTTTGCGCAGTGCCTCAACTTCTTCCTGCAGTGATCGGCCGGCATAGGCGGGGAGTTTGTGGCCCAACCCTTCGACCGAAGCATGCGCCCGGTGCGATGCGGAAAAGGCATCATTGACGAAGATGTCACCAAGTGCAGCGAGCTGTGCGACAAAGTCCGCATCGTTGCGCTCTTCGCCCGGATGGAAGCGCGTGTTTTCGAGGCAAAGCACGTCCCCCGTGCGCATCGCATTGACTGCGGACATGGCCGCTTCGCCGATGCATTCCGGCGCGAAGGAAACGGGACGGCCGAGCACATCTGCAATGGCGGGAACGAGGGGCCGCAGCGAGGCCTTCGGGTCGCGTCCTTTCGGACGGCCGAAATGCGACAGGAGAATGACTTTGCCGCCGCTGTCTGCAATCTCCCGAATGGTCGGGGCTGCACGCTCAATGCGCGTTGCATCCGTGACCCTGCCGTTCTCCACCGGCACGTTGAAATCGACCCGCACGAGCACGCGCTTGCCGCGCACATCGGCCTGGTCGAGCGTCCGCAACGAGGTCATTTCGGTACGAAGGCAATCAAAGCCGCAACTTCAGATCAGCTTGCCCACGGCAACCGCGGTATCGACCATCCGGTTGGAAAACCCCCACTCGTTATCGTACCAGGACATGACGCGCACGAGAGTGCCATCCATGACCTTGGTCTGGTCGATGGCGAATACCGAGGAATGGGAATCATGGTTGAAATCGCTCGAGACATTCGGAACCTCGGTGTAGCCCAGGATGCCTTTGAGCTGCTGCTCGGACGCGCGTTTGACCGCTGAGTTGATCTCTTCCTTCGACGTCGCGCGCCTGGCGACGAATTTGAAATCGACAACGGAGACGTTGGGAGTGGGAACGCGAATGGCAACACCGTCGAGCTTTCCCGCGAGCTCCGGCAAAACGAGGCCGACCGCCTTGGCCGCTCCCGTCGAGGTCGGGATCATGTTGATGGCGGCGGCGCGGGCGCGATAGAGGTCCTTGTGGACCTGGTCGAGCGTCGGCTGATCATTGGTGTAGGCGTGGACGGTGGTCATGAAGCCTTTCTCGATGCCGACAGCGTCGTTGAGCACCTTGGCCACCGGCGCCAGGCAGTTGGTCGTGCAGGACGCATTGGAAACGACCTTGTGGTCTTGCGTGAGCTTGTCGTGGTTGACGCCATAGACGACGGTAAGGTCGGCCCCGTCGGCGGGGGCGGAAATGATGACGCGGTGAGCGCCGGCCTTGAGATGCGCGCTGGCCTTTTCCTTCGACGTGAATATTCCGGTGCATTCGAGCGCGATATCGACCCCGAGCTCCTTCCAAGGCAGCGTCGCAGGATCCTTGATGGCGGTTACCTTGATCCTGCCGTTACCGAGGCTGATCGAATCGGAGGATACCTTGACCTCGCCGGGAAACCGGCCGTGCACGGAATCGAAGCGCAGGAGATGCGCATTCGTTTCCACCGGAGCCAGGTCGTTGATCGCAACAACTTCGATGTCCTTGCGGTCCGCCTCGGCGATGGCGCGCAGCACATTGCGGCCGATGCGCCCGAAGCCGTTGATGGCAACCCGAACCGACATTTTCGCGCTCCTTGATCGAAGCCCCCGGGGGGCAGCACGCGTTAATACACATAATACTTCTGCGCGACAGGGGTTGCGCTTTTTTCCGCAGCGTTGACGCTACGCCACGAAATAACGTAAAGGCCTCTCATTAACTGCTTGGTATCTCGGCCAATTTCGTCGTCGCAAGACCGACGAAATCATAGTGTATTTGGCCCCATGACCGAACAAAACGCAGTCGAAGCAGCCAGCAGGCGACTTGCGCTCGCGCTGGAAGCCCTTGCGGCTGCCGTTGAGCGCAGGCGCGAGGCAGCAAAGGGTGAAACGAACTTGACCGCTCAACTGCATGCGCTCGGCACCGATCGGGCCCGGCTTGCCTCCGAGCTCGACGTGGCGACGGCTCGGGTGAAATCGCTGCAGGCTGTCGATCGCGAGGTGGGGGAGCGGCTCGATCACCTTATTGCATCGATCCGCTCGCTGCTTGCGGCAGACGAGCCCGGATAAGCTCGGCGACTCATGCCGATGACGCAGGTCACTGTAACCATCAATGGACGCCAGTTTCGCATGACCTGCGAAGAGGGCGAGGAGGCCCACCTTCGTGCCCTCGCGGAAGAGGTCGACCAGCGCGTTTCAAGGCTGCGCACGCGCTTTGGCGAGATCGGAGATACCCGCCTCACGGTCATGGCCGCTCTTACACTTGCGGACGAGCTTTCGGAGACGAAGAAAAGACTCCAGCAGCTTGAACCCGAGCTTGCAACGCTCAAGGATGCAGGCTTTGCGTCGGCTGATCGCGCGCGAGCAACACAGAGCGCGGTCGCAGCAGCGCTCAACGCCGCCGCCGAGCGCATCGAGAGCATTACCAGGCGGCTCAACCAGCTTGCTCCGGAGGAAGGCGTGCCAATGGGGTGATCCAACAGCGCGAGAGCGCTGGCGCCCGGTCCTTGCCTCATCGCACACATCATGTTTGAGATGAAAGGAATTCCGAAATAGGAAGGCAAAACCAATGAAGGCTGTATTCATCGAACAATACGGCGGCCCGGATGTGCTCAAATACGGTGACTTGCCGGATCCCGTGGCAGGACCGGGGGCGGTGGTGGTCGACGTCGTTGCCGCGAGCGTGAATGCCGCTGATTGGAAGGTGCGGCTGGGCCAATACAAGCCGGCAAAGTTTCCATTTGCGCTCGGGCGCGATTTCTCAGGCGTCATCAGCGCGGCCGGACAGGGCGTGAGCGATCTCAAGACCGGGGATGCCGTGTTCGGGGTTCTCGATGCCGGGCAGGAGGGCACATATGCGGAGAAGGTCGCGATCAAGGCGGTGATTGTGGCCAAGAAGCCCGACGCTATGTCGCATGTGAATGCGGCTGCGCTCGCGCTCACGGGTCTCACTGCGCTCAGTGCAGTCGAGGACACGTTGAAACTCAAGCCCGGGGAGACCATCCTGATCCAGGGCGGCGCAGGGGGCGTCGCAAGCTTCGCCATTCAGCTTGCTAAGCACATCGGCGCGCGGGTGATTACGACCGCGAGCGCAGCCAATCATGATTATGTGCGCGGCCTCGGCGCCGATGAAATCATTGATTACAATGTTGCCGACTTCACGCAGGTGGTGCGCAACTGCGACGCCGTTTTTGATACCGTCGGAGGCGATGTGGCGCAGAAGTCCTTTGCCGTCCTGCGGCCGGGAGGGCGGGCAGCCTTCATCGCCTCGGGCGGGCAGGCACCCAAGCCCGAGCGCAATGACGTCACCGCGCTCCGACCGCCGGTCGCACGCGCGCGGGCACCGCTCGAGCGCATCGCGCAACTCTTCGAGAAGGGAGGCGTCCGACCGCCCGAGATCAAGCTCTATCGATTGGCGCAGGCCGCCGAAGCGCAGCGCCTGAGCGAATCGCGCCATTTCAGAGGCAAGCTGGTCTTTCAGGTGCGCTGAGGCGCGGGTTTGCGCGCTCGATAACGCCTGAGAATTACGCCATAGCCACATCTCCCAGCCGGTACTACATTGGGGGCGCGGAGCTGCGAGGCGCGTCAGGAGCCATATCCCCGGGGCCTTAGCGATCCTGAAGGGAGCTGTCCCTGACCGGGCTCGTGGGCTCGGACATATGGCGCCCACCTACTTTCGTAGGGAACCCGGGATCGACGCTCCGACGGCCATCGCGGCTCCGCGCTTGCTTCAACCTGCACCTTCTGCCGGTCCACTTGCTTCCGGTTGAAAATGCCAAGGCCGCTATTCGCCGCGACGCCCTCGCGCGGCGAAGCGCGATTGCGGCCGGGGCCAGAATGAAAGCCGCGCAGGCCATCGCTGCGCGTCCGTTCCCCTTTGCGGTGCCGGCGGGAACGCGGGTGTCGGGGTTCATGCCGCTCAAGCATGAAATCAACCCGATCCCGCTGATGCAGGTCCTTGCGAATGCGGGTGCTTCGCTTGCACTCCCGGTCGTGATTGAGCGCGGCAAGCCACTCGTCATGCGGGCTTTTGCTTTTGGCGATCCGGTGGTTTGCGGCGTGTGGGGCATTCGCCAGCCCCGGCCCCAGGCGCCGGAAGTGTTTCCGGACATCATGATTGTGCCGCTGCTCGCCTTCGACCGCGGCGGCCATCGCATCGGCTACGGGGCCGGCTATTTCGACCTGACCATCAACGCTCTGCGCGCGCACAAAACGGTTTTGGCAGTCGGCATTGCCTTTGCCGCGCAGGAAATTCATCAGGTACCGGCCACGCCTCGCGACGCGCAGCTTGATCTCGTGCTAACCGAGCAAGAGGTCATCGACTGCCGGCCGGTATAACGAATGCGCATTTTATTTATCGGCGATATTGTCGGCCGCAGCGGGCGCACAATCGTGCTGCGCCATCTGCCGGAGCTGCTGCGAGAATGGAAGCTGGATTTCGTCGCTGCCAATGGCGAGAACGCCGCCGGCGGTTTCGGTATCACCGAGGCGATCTATCAGGAATTCGTGGATGCCGGCATCGACGCCATCACCGGCGGGAACCACTCATGGGATCAGAAAGAAGCCTTGGTCTTCATCGAGCGCGCGCCGAAGCTGCTGCGGCCCATCAACTATCCTTCCGGCACCCCCGGGCGCGGCGCGACTTTGATGACGGCACGCAACGGCGCGCGTGTGCTCATCATCAATGCCATGGGACGAATTTTCATGGATCCGCTCGATGATCCGTTTGCGGCGGTGGATCGCGAGATTTCCGCCTGCCCGCTGCGGCAAATGGTCGACGCGATCATCGTCGACATTCATGGAGAAGCGACAAGCGAAAAGCAGGCCATGGGGCATTTCTGCGACGGCCGCGTGAGCCTCGTCGCCGGCACCCACACCCATGCTCCGACGGCCGATCATCAGATCCTGCCCAATGGAACTGCGTTCGTCTCCGACGTGGGAATGAGTGGCGACTACAACTCGGTGATAGGGATGGACAAGGACGAGCCATTGACGCGCTTTGTGCGCAAGATACCCGGCGCACGGTTTGAGCCCGCGACGGGCGAAGCGACCTTATGTGCGCTCGCGGTCGAAACCGACGATGCAAGCGGGCTTGCCTTGCGCGTGGGCGCGGTGAGATTGGGCGGAAGGCTTGAACCGGTACGGCCGCGTTTCTGGGAATAGCCGTCGCACAGGGCGATTGCAGACAGGGAAGGACAATGGCTGGACATTCGCAGTTCAAGAACATCATGCATCGCAAGGGGCGGCAGGATGCTGCGAAATCCAAGCTGTTCGGCAAGCTGGCGCGCGAGATTACGGTATCGGCGCGGCTGGGTTTGCCTGATCCGGCCATGAACGCGCGCCTGCGCGCGGCCATGCTCGCAGCACGCGCGGAAAACATGCCAAAGGACAATATCGAGCGCGCCATCAAGAAAGCCAGCGGCGGCGATGCCGAGAGCTATGAGGAGATTCGGTACGAGGGTTATGGCCCCGGGGGTGTCGCGGTGATCGTCGAGGTCCTCACCGACAACCGCAATCGCACGGCCGGAGAGGTGCGCGCCACCTTCACCAAATCAGGCGGAAATCTTGCTGAAACCGGCGCCGTCTCCTTCATGTTCGATCGCGTGGGGGTGGTTGAATATGACGCCAAGGTCGCAACCGCCGAGGCCATGCTGGAGGCTGCCATCGACGCCGGTGCGGAAGACGTCGTGTCGGGCGAGAGCGGGCATGAAATCTACACTGGGCAGGAATCGCTGCGCGAGGCGGCCAAGGCACTCGAGCAGAAATTCGGCGAGCCGCGCAGGGCTGCCCTGGTGTGGAAGCCGCAGAACACGGTCGCGGTGGACGATGAGCAGGGCGAGAAGGTGCTGCGCCTGATGGAGACCCTCAACGAGCACGATGATGTGCAAAACATCTACTCGAATTTCGAAGTTTCCGACGCGGTGATGCAAAAACACAGCGCATGAGGGACTTGGAAGGCAGATCAGAGCAACGAAGCGCGAAAATATCCAGAGCCCAATTGCCGGTTGGGATCGAACTCGCCCTACCCTTGAATCGCGGCCGGAGCTATCAACCGGTCCAACATGCCGCAACCGATTCGCATCCTTGGCATTGATCCCGGACTCCGCCGCACCGGCTGGGGCATGATCGCAAGCGAGGGCAATCGGCTGACTTTTGTAGCTTGCGGGTCGCTGGCCACCAGCCAGAGCGAGCCACTTGCGGTGCGTCTTCTCACCATTCACCACGGATTGAGCGCGGTCATCAAAGAGCACGCTCCCGACGAGGCGGCGGTCGAAGCGACCTTCGTCAACAAAGATGCCGCGGCAACGCTCAAACTTGGGCAGGCGCGCGGCATCGCCATGCTCGTGCCGGCGATTGCCGGGATTCGCGTCGCGGAATACGCACCCAATCTTGTCAAGAAGACGATTGTCGGCGCAGGACATGGCGAAAAGGCACAAGTGCGCATGATGGTCAGGGTGCTCCTCCCGAAATCCGACCCACGCTCCGACGACGCAGCAGACGCCTTGGCGATTGCCGTATGCCACGCCCATCATCGCCACAGTGCAATCTTCACGGCAGCCGCGTCATGATCGGCAAGCTCAAGGGGATCATCGATTCTTACGGAGAGGATTACATCATTCTTGACGTGAACGGCGTCGGATATCTCGTGCATTGCTCGGCCCGCACGTTACAGGAGCTGCCGGCGACCGGGCAGCCGGCGACGCTCTCGATCGAGACTTATGTGCGCGAAGACCAGATTCGACTGTTTGGTTTCATGAGCGATGTCGAGCGCGAATGGTTTCGCCTGTTGCAGACGGTGCAGGGTGTCGGCGCAAAGGTTGCTCTTGCCGTGCTGGGAACGCTAAAGCCTGCGGATCTCGCCTCCGCGATTGCGATGCGTGACAAGGCGATGGTGGCGCGAACTCCCGGGGTCGGGCCGAAAGTGGCTGAGCGCATCGTCACCGAGTTGAAGGACAAGGCGCCGGCCTATGCCGGCATCGATCCGGCCGTGATCCGGTTGTCAGGCGCTGTCGAGGACAAACGCGCGCCCCAGCCGGTTGCCGACGCAGTCTCGGCCCTTGTCAATCTTGGCTATGGGCAACCGCAGGCCGCATCCGCTGTCGCCGCCGCCGCGCGCAACGCGGGCGAGAGGGCAGATGCCGCAAGCCTCATCCGGCTCGGCCTCAAGGAGTTGGCGAAATGATCGAGTTGGAACGCAATGATGTTGAGCGGCCGTGATCTGGAGCTGATCAGCGCGGCGAAGGAAGCCATCGTGCGGCGTTACCGCAACGATTGGCAGGAAGTCGGCGCCGCGCTGCGCACGCGCGACGGACGGATTTTTACCGGCGTCAATCTCGACGCCTATCTCGGCCGCATGGCGGTGTGTGCGGAGGCAGTCGCGCTCGGCCGCGCTGTGACCGAAGCCGGCGAGACCGGGATCGAGACCATTGTGGCGGTGCGGCATCCGGAGCCGGCTGAGCGTGATCAAGCAATCGTCGTCGTCTCGCCATGCGGAAGCTGCCGCGAATTGATCTGGGACTATGATCGCAATGCCCGCGTGATCGTGCCCGGCGCAAACGGCCCGGCAATAGCAACGATTACGGATCTCCTGCCGAACAAATACAGCCGGGAGCGCACATTGTGAGGATGCATTGAACTCGCCCCCCCGGCTGGTGACGGCAGAACGCCGCGACGAAGACAGCGGGGAGAGCACGCTGCGCCCGCAACGTCTGACGGAATTCATCGGACAGCAGCAGGCGCGCTCGAACCTTTCCGTCTTCATCGAGGCCGCGCGCGCGCGCAATGAACCGCTCGATCACGTGCTGTTCGTCGGGCCTCCCGGGCTCGGCAAAACGACGTTGGCGCAGATCGTGGCGCGGGAGCTCGGCGTCAATTTTCGCGCCACTTCGGGGCCCGTGATTGCGAAGGCCGGCGATCTCGCGGCTCTCCTGACCAATCTGGAGGAGCGCGATGTCCTTTTCATCGACGAGATCCACCGGCTCAACCCGGCGGTGGAAGAGATCCTCTATCCCGCGATGGAGGACTTTCAGCTCGACCTCATCATTGGACAGGGCCCCGCCGCGCGCTCGGTCAAGATTGATCTCGCGAAGTTCACGCTCGTTGGTGCGACCACCCGTGCCGGCCTGCTCACCAATCCTCTGCGTGATCGCTTCGGAATTCCGATCCGGCTCAATTTCTATTCCGAGCCGGAGCTTGAGGACATCGTGAACCGCGGCGCGCGCGTGCTCGGGATCGGGATGACGCCCGATGGCGCCAATGAAATCGCGCGGCGTTCGCGCGGCACCCCGCGCATTGCCGGCCGTCTCTTGCGCCGGGTGCGCGATTTCGCCCTGGTTGGAGGATGCAAAATCATCGACCGCGCCGCTGCCGATAGCGCGCTGACCGAGCTCGAAGTCGACGCCGCGGGGCTCGATGCCATGGATCGCCGCTATCTCTCAAACATCGCGCAGAATTACGCGGGGGGACCCGTAGGAATCGAGACCATAGCGGCAGCGTTGTCCGAGCCGCGCGACGCCATTGAAGAAATCATCGAGCCGTTCCTGATTCAAAAAGGATTGCTGCAGCGCACTCCGCGCGGCCGGCTGCTCACTTCGCACGCGTTCCGCCATCTCGGGCTTGCGGAACCCGCGCGCGATCCCTCGCAATTTCACCTGTTCGGGAATTCGGAAGAGCAAGCCTAGAGTTGCAGTATTCTAATGATTATATCGCGGAACGAAATCCAACGGCTGCAGAAAAAATTCTTCGACGAATCGACGAAAAATTCCATCAGCTCTGACCTTCCTTTTATTGGACGTGAGCGGTCGAGCATCGCGCTTGGCGTCCGCAGTGTAGTCGTTGGAACCCATCTGATATTCTACACTGTTGGTTCTGACTCAATCACAATCGTACGTGTAATCGATGGCAGGATGGATATTGACGAAGAATTTCGTCGATGATGGGCGTGTTTGCTCCACTCTCTTGGTTCCAGCATGAAGGTACTCCTGCAACACCGAGCGACCGTGCTGATCCCCGAATCAGAGGACGAACGCGCTACGCTCGAAAACTGGCGCGCTTGCCATGACGACTTTGTCTTTCGCGCGAGCGCCGCCGGGCGCAAGGGCGTCGCGCTGATTGCGCTCGGACCGCACGCGCAGGCATGCCGCGAGCCCATCAATGTCACCAGCATGAGTCCGCAGCCCATCCGCTTGATCGCCAACTTTGCCCCGACACCGTTCGAGCTCGACGGCTTGCGTTATGCCTGCGTGGAGGCCTTCTGGCAGAGCCTGCGTTTTCCAATCGAGGAGCGAGCGCGCATTGCCGCCATGGACGGCGCGGCGGCCAAGCAAGCATCGGCCGAGCAGGCGTACGGCAGCCATGTCATCTATGCAGGGAAAGCCGTTTCGGTCGGCACCTGGGATCACTGGCAACTCATGCGCCGTGCCTGCCTCGCCAAATTCGATCAGAACGAGGACGCGCGGTTGGCGCTGCTTGCGACCGGGTGCCGTCCGCTCATCCACAAGGTGCGCCGCGACAGCCGCACCATACCCGGCGTGATCATGGCCGAGATTTGGATGGCATTGCGCGAGAGCCTGCTTGCCTCGCGTGCGCAGGCTCCAAAGCCAAAGCGAACCGCCTCGTGAGCCATCCTCACCTCGATGGCGGAATTCGCAACGGCCGCCATATCATGGCGGTTCGCGTCTATTACGAGGATACGGACTTTTCCGGCATTGTTTATCACGCCAATTATCTGCGCTTCATGGAACGCGGGCGCACCAATCACCTGCGGCTTCTGGGCGCTGATCATCGCGCGCTGTTCGCAGAGGCGGCGCAGGAGGCGCCGGGGTTTGCGTTTGTGGTGCGTTCAATGAAGATCGAATTCCTCAAGTCCGCGCGCATGGACGATGTGCTCGACGTCGTTACGGTAGCGCAGGAAGTGAAGGGCGCCTCGATCACGCTTCACCAGCGGATTCTGCGGGGAAACGAGTTGCTCGTGGAAGCGCATGTGCGGGTCGCGTTCGTATCCCAAGGGCGAGCGCGGCCTATCCCGCGTGCGCTCCGCCTTGCCTTGCGGGCTGATCAGGAGAAATCGAAGCAAGAATTGTAGCGCGCCCACAACCCGCCCTAGATGATTCGAGCCGTCTCGGTTGCGCCGGAATTATAAGCGCGCCGAGGTGCCCTAGTTTGGACACCTTTGACGGGGATTCGGTAGCGCGCCCGGGCGGGGGGCCGGCTCGAATTTTCGCAGAGTTTCGTGTCGTGCGCCGGGCGCGGCAGCCTCGCTCATGTGATTTGCGGCTTGCTTGACTGCGGCGTTCGTCGCGGGGCGTAAGCAACGGGCGCTGACCGAGCGGCTGGACAGCCGGAAGGATTTGCCATGCCGTCGGCTGCGCCACTTTCAATGTGGGATCTGTTTCAGCACGCGGATTTCGTCGTCAAGCTGGTCATGATCGGCCTGCTTATCGCCTCGGTGGCGGTCTGGGCCATCGCCATTGATAAGTTCCTGCTTTATTCGCGCACCCGGCGCGCCATGGACAGCTTCGAGCAGGCCTTCTGGTCGGGCCAGTCGCTGGAGGAACTTTATCGCTCGCTCGCTTCGCGCCCTACCCATTCCATGGCTGCGCTGTTCGTGGCGGCAATGCGGGAATGGAAACGCAGCCTCGAGGGCCACCCGCGCTCCTTTGCTGGCCTCCAGCAGCGCATCGAAAAGGTCATGGATGTGACCATTCAACGAGAAATCGCGCGCCTGGAACGCAACCTGCTGGTGCTGGCCACAGTCGGCTCGGCTGGCCCGTTTGTGGGCTTGTTCGGCACGGTATGGGGCATCATGACGAGCTTTCGGGCCATCGCCGGCCAGCAATCGACCTCTCTCGCGGTAGTTGCCCCTGGCATCGCAGAAGCCCTGTTTGCCACCGCAATTGGGCTTATCGCCGCCATACCGGCGACCATTTTCTATAACAAGTTCGTTTCCGACGTGAACAAACAGGCGCAGCGCCTGGAGGGGTTTGCTGACGAGTTTGCGGCGATTCTGTCGCGGCAGATCGACGAGCGGGGATAGGGGGATGGGCTTGAACGCGAACACGGCCGCCGTTGCCGGCAGACGGCGGCACCGGCGCCGTCCGGTCATGGCGGAGATCAACGTAACGCCGATGGTCGACGTCATGCTGGTGCTGTTGATCATCTTCATGGTTTCGGCGCCGCTTCTCACCGCCGGGGTTCCCTTGGAATTGCCGCAGACGCAAGCCAAAACCCTCGAACAGGAAAACAAGGAGCCGCTTACCGTCTCCGTGAACGAGAAGGGGCAAACCTACCTCCAAAATACCGAAATCTCGTTGGAGGAAGTGGTCCCAAAGCTCAAGGCCATTACCGACGCGCGTGGCGGAGCGGACGAGCGCATCTATGTGCGGGGGGACCGGCAGGTTGATTATGGGACCGTCATGAAACTGATGGGCAGGATCTCGGCCGCGGGATATCGGCGCGTGGCGCTCGTGACGGACGTCGAGCAGGGGGCAGGACGTTAGTGGCGTGACCGCGGGCAATGAGGACAGCCTATACCATATCCGGGATTGGGCATGGCACTGTCTTGCTGTGGAGCATCTGGTCGCTCGCGGCGAACCCGCTTCCGCTTCCTCCCCATGATGCGTTGCCGGTCGATCTCGTAACGTCGGAGGAACTCTCCAAGGTCACCAAAGGCATCAAGACTGCTCCCCAATCCGAAACACCAAAGCCACTCGTCGAGAAGGTCGCTGAGGCCAAGCCGGTCGAAGACCCAACCGCCAAGGTCGTCGAAAATAAAGAGGTAAAGGCAGCGCGCGAGACCGCCTCACCTCCTGAAGCAAAGCCGCCCGACGCCAACCCTGCTGAAAAAAAGCACGCCGAAACCAAGATCGATCCTATCGCGCAGGAACTGGCAAAGGAGGAGGCGAAGAAACCCGAGCCAAAAAAAGCCGAGCTCAAGCCCCCTGCCCCGCCGAAAAAACCCGCGCCGCCGGCGCCCAAGTTCGACCCCAAGCAGGTGGAGGCTCTGCTTGACAAGCGCGACGCAACGCGCATGGCGGCAGCAGGCGAGGTTCCAAACAACGCGCCCTCGCTTGGTGTTGCTAACGGCGATGCCACGCGCTTGTCGCAGAATGAGTTCGACGCATTCAGGAAACGGCTGGAAGAATGTTGGAGCCCCCCACCGGGTGTCGACAGCACCACCAAGCTGAGCGTGGTGCTCCGTGTCCTGTTCAAGTCGGACGGCTCGGTTGCAAGACCTCCCGATCTGGTGCAGGCGCCCGCTTCGCCGCTCGGTCCTGCAATGGCTGAAAGCGCCAAGCGCGCAATCCTGCGATGTCAGCCGTTCAAGATGCTCAAACCCGAGCACTACGATCAGTGGAAGGACATCGAGATCAACTTCGATCCCCAATACATGCTCCGCGGCTAGCGGCGCGCCACAACAGAGAAATCTTGCGGCATGAACGACACGAACTCGGTCAACTCGCGGCGCTTCATCACAAAGCGTTTGAGCCGGCGGCGCGCGCTCATGCTCGGTGCCGGCTCACTCGTGGGACCAATGCTGGTATTTTCGCCCTCACCTGTACGAGCGGTTGTCAGGCTCGATGTCACCCAGGGCAACATCCAACCGATGCCCATTGCCGTGCCCGATTTTGCATCGGTCGCGACCCAGGATCCTGCTGCCGGGCGCAACATCAGTGCGATCATTTCCTCCAATCTGCAGCGCTCGGGTTTTTTCGCACCGATTGATCCCGCGGCTTTCCTTGAGAAACCAACCGTAGACGCAATGCCGCGGTTTGCGGACTGGCGAGCGATCAACGCGCAGGCACTGGCGCTCGGCCGGATCACCCAGAGTGAGGGAAGAGTAAAGGCCGAGTTTCGGCTCTGGGATGTCTTCGCAGGCCAGCAGCTGCACGGGCAGGGCTATACCACCACCGCCGAGAACTGGCGCCGCATCGGCCACATGATTTCAGATGCCGTCTACGAAAAGCTTACCGGCGAGAAGGGCTATTTCGACAGCCGCGTGGTGTTCGTCGATGAAACCGGCCCGAAAGAACGGCGCATCAAACGTCTTGCGCTCATGGACCAGGACGGCGCGAATGTTCGCTACCTCACGCGCGGCGATGACCTCGTGCTCACGCCACGCTTCTCCTCCTCCGCCGACACCATCACCTATATGTCCTACGCGCAGGGCGAGCCGAAGGTCTATCTGATGAATATCGAGACCGGCCAGCGCGAGATTGTCAGCAACTTTCCCGGAATGAGCTTTAGCCCGCGCTTTTCGCCCGACAGCCAGCGCGTAATCTTCAGCCTGCAAAACGGCGGCAACTCCAACCTGTTCGTCATGGATTTGCGCTCGAAGGCAACGACGCGCCTCACAGACACCCAGGTGATTGACACAGCGCCCTCCTATTCACCCGACGGCAGCTACATCTGTTTCGAATCCGACCGCGGAGGCAAGCAGCAGATCTACGTCATGGCTGCGGGCGGGGGACAGGCGCAGCGCATCAGCTTCGGCGATGGCGTCTATTCCACGCCGGTGTGGTCGCCGCGCGGCGATTACATCGCCTTCACGAAACAGTTCGAAGGCAGGTTCGCCATCGGCATCATGCGCGCCGACGGTTCCGGCGAGCGCATTCTTACCGAAGGCTATCACAATGAAGGTCCGACCTGGGCGCCGAATGGACGCGTGATCATGTTCTTCCGCGACCCCGGCGGCAATGGCGGACCCGCCCTCTACACCGTTGATGTCACAGGGCGCAACGAGCAGCCGGTCAAAACGCCGAGCTATGCCTCAGATCCGTCGTGGTCACCGCTCTTGCAATAAGGCGGCCTTCGTAAAATGCAGCCGGCAGGGCCTACAAGCTGCCGCATTCACGGGGCATTAACCAATATGAAAGGTTTCGGCCTTCCTCTGCGTTTGTGGGATCGGGGCAACACTTCATCAAGCCTGCTGAAAACCATGGCTTAACCACGCACCTGATAGACGTGCGGCATGTCCGGTCGAGAGGGGACCACTGGAGGCACCGGAATGACGAATGTTGTGCGTGCTATGCAGCGCGCAAAATTTGCGAGCTTTCTGATGCTTGCGCTTGCGGTGGGGGCCTGCGCGAACCGGGCCAACGATCCCACGCAGGCCGCCGGCTCCGCCGCCCCGGGAAGCCAACAGGATTTCGTCGTTAATGTGGGCGATCGCGTTTTCTTTGAATCCGACTCTACCGAACTGACCTCGCAATCGGTGGCCACGCTCGAAAAGCAGGCACAGTGGCTGCAGGTCTATAACCAGTACACCTTCACCATCGAGGGTCACGCCGACGAGCGGGGGACGCGCGAGTACAACATCGCGCTTGGCGCGCGCCGCGCGCAGACGGTGCGCGACTATCTTGCCTCGCGCGGCATCAGCCCGCAGCGAATGCGAACGATCTCCTACGGCAAGGAGCGCCCGGTTGCGGTGTGCAACGACATTTCCTGCTGGTCACAGAACCGCCGCGCGGTAACGGTGCTCAATACCAGCTCGTGAAATAGAATACGGGGGAAGGGGACAGCCGGCGCCTTCGGGCGCCGGCTTAGTTTTGCCCGCCGGCATCAGCTTGCCAAGCCACGAGAAAGGCATGATCGTGCGGGCGAATAGATGCCGCAGCCCGATTGGATCGGCACGAGGAGGCTCAGTCAAATGATCAGGGCGGGCCCGCTGTCCCCTGCTTTGGCCGCCGCATTTGTCGTGCTCGTCTCGGCGTGTGGCCGGGACAACAGCTACGTGGCGCCGCCCCCGCCGCAGGTGCGGGTTGCCTTGCCGGTGCAGCAAGAGGTGACGCGCTATGTGGAGGCAACCGGCAACACCGCGGCGGTGAACAGCGCAAATCTTGTGGCACGCGTGCCGGGCTTCCTGCAGGCGATCGAGTATCGCGACGGTGACGATGTCAAGCAGGGCACCACCCTCTTCATCATTGAGCCCGAGCCCTACAAGCTCAAACTTGAACAGGCTCAGGCCGGCGAGGCCGCTGCGCAAGCGACTCTGAAACAGACCGAAGCGGAATACGACCGCCAGGTCGATCTCGCCAACCGTCAGATCGCATCGAAGTCCACGCTTGAGAACGCAACCGCCAATCGCGACTCCGCCCAGGCCAAGCTCAAGCAGGCGCAGGTCGATACTGAGCAGGCTGCGATCAATCTTGGCTACACCGAGGTCAAGGCGCCATTCGACGGCATTGTCACGGCGCGCCAGGTCTCGCTCGGCGAGCTGGTGGGGGCGAACGGCCCGACCCAGCTCGCAACCATCGTCGCGACCGATCCGATCTACGTGAACTTCAACGTCGGCGAGCAGGAGGTCCTGCGAATGCGGGAAGAAATCAAGCGGCAAGGACTCAGCCCGCAGGACCTGAAAAAAATACCGGTCGAGGTCGGCCTGCAAAGCGAAGAGGGATACCCGCATAAAGGCACGCTCGATTACGCCGCACCGTCGGTGAGCCAGGCAACCGGCACGCTCGCTGTGCGCGCGATCCTGTCCAACCCGAACCGAACGCTGCTGCCGGGCTACTTCGTTCGCGTGCGGGTTCCTTATGAGCGGCAGAGCGCGCTGCTCGTGCCGGAGGTGGCGCTTGGAAGCGATCAGAGCGGCCGCTATGTGCTCACCATCGGGAAAGACAACGTCGTAGAGCAGCGCAAGGTCACGATCGGCCCCACGATCGGAGACTTGCGCGTGATCGAGACCGGGCTCAAGCCGGACGATCAGGTCGTTATTGATGGCATCCTGCGCGCCATCCCCGGCACGAAGGTCAACCCGGAAATTGCGAACATTACCGCCGCCGCAACAAAGTAATCGCGCCCGCGCATGATCGCTGATTTCTTCATCGCACGGCCGGTTCTCGCCAACGTGCTTGCGATTTTGACCATGGTGATCGGCGCCGTGGCGCTTTTCGCGTTGCCGGTGGCGCAGTATCCGGACGTGGTACCGCCGACCGTGCAGGTCACGACCCGCTATCCCGGAGCCAGCGCCCGCACCGTCGTCGATGCTATTGGCTTGCCCATTGAGCAACAGGTCAATGGCGTCGAGGGCATGATCTACATGCAGTCCTACAGCGGCGCCGACGGCAGCTATTCGCTCACGGTGACGTTCAAGATCGGAATGGACCTCAACCAGGCGCAGGTGCTGGTGCAAAACAGGGTGTCGAGCGCTCTGCCCTTGGTCCCGCAAGCGGTGCAGGCGCAGGGCGTCATCGTGCAGAAGAATTCCACGGCCATTCTGCAGATCGTGACGCTGACGTCGCCCGATTCGCGTTACGACAGCCTCTATCTTGCCAACTACGCAACCATCAAACTCAAGGACGAGATCGCTCGCCTGCCTGGAGTGGGAAATGTCGTGGTGTTCGGGGCGGGGCAGTATTCCATGCGGATCTGGCTTGATCCGGACAAGATGCACGCTCGCGCGCTCGTTCCCCAGGACGTCATCCAGGCGCTGCAGCAGCAGAGCGAGCAGGTAACGGCGGGTCAGATCGGCATGCCGCCGGCCCCTGCCGGGCAGGCATTCCAATACACCCTCAATGTGGCCGGCAAGCTCAGCGATCCGGCCGAATTCGCCGACGTCATCGTCAAGACCGGACGCGCCGGCGAGGTCACACGGCTGCGCGACGTCGCGCGCATCGAGCTTGGCGCACAAACCTACGGCCAGGTCTTCACGCTCGACGGCAAACCGGCGGCGGGCCTGGCAGTGTTTCAGGCGCCGGGAGCAAACGCGCTCGATGTGGCGGGCGGGGTGCGCAAGAAAATGGCGGCGCTTGCGCTCGAATTCCCGCCCGCCCTGATATCCGACATTCCCTTCGATACGACGAAGTTCGTCAAGCAGTCGATCGACGAAGTGTACAAGACGCTGATCGAGGCGGCGCTCCTGGTCCTGGTCGTGATCCTTGTATTCCTGCAGGACTGGCGCGCCATGCTGATACCGACCACGACCGTGCCGGTCACCATCATCGGCGCGTTTGCGGCAATGGCGGCGCTTGGTTTCACGGTCAATTTCTGCACCTTGTTCGCGATCGTGCTGGCCATCGGCATTGTGGTTGACGATGCCATCGTTGTGGTCGAAGGCGCCGTTCATAACATCGAGAAAGGCATGTCGGGGCGCGATGCCGCAAGCGCCGCAATGCGCCAGCTGTTTGGGCCCATCATCGGCATTACGCTCGTGCTCATGTCGGTGTTTCTGCCGGCTGCTTTTCTGCCCGGACTGACCGGGCGCATGTTTGCACAGTTCGCCCTGGTCATCGCCGCAACCGCCCTCATCAGCGCGATCAACGCCGCAACGCTCAAGCCGACGCAGAGCGCACTCTGGCTGCGACCGGCAGTTCCGCCTGCGCAACGCAACATCTTCTATCGCGCATTCAATCGCGGCTATGAACGCCTGGAGCACTGGTACACGAGATTGATCACGCGCATGGTCGAGCGCAGCGCACTGATGGCGCTCGCGGCGGTGGCGCTGATGATCGTCTCCGGGGTCGGCTTCTACCGTCTGCCGACGGGATTCCTTCCGATCGAAGACCAGGGCTACATGATCGCGCTGGTGCAGCTGCCGCAGGGCGCCTCGCTCGAACGCACGCAGAAGGTGCTGGAGAAAGTGTTTGATGCTACGCACAACACACCGGGCGTCGCGCAGGTGATTACGATCGCCGGCGTCTCTCCGCTCGATAACAGCGCGACCCTCGCCAGTTCAGGGGTAGCCTATATCGTGCTCAAAGACTGGAGCGAGCGCGGCAAAGGCGAGGATCTGCCTTCGCTGTTCAAAGGCTTGAATGCCGCTCTCTCTGCAATCGAGGAAGCGGATATTCTGGTGATGCCGCCACCGCCCATTCAGGGCGTGGGCAATGACGCCGGATTCAACCTGCAAGTCGAGTTGCGCGACGGCAGCTTCGATCTGGCCAAGCTTCAGAGCGTCACCAATGCAATCGTCGCGAATGCGAAGACGCAATCGGCCGTGCAGCTGGTCCTGTCTTCATTCCGCTCCAGCGTTCCGCAGTACACCCTTGCAGTGGATCGGGTGAAAACACAGACTGTGGGGGTTTCGCTCGATCAGGTATTTGCGGTGCTCGCGGGCTATCTCGGATCAAGCTACGTCGATCAGTTCAACAAGTTCGGCCGCGTCTTCCAGATTTACGTGCAGGCCGATTCGCAGGCGCGGCTGCGACCCGAGGACATCAACAATCTAACCGTGCGCAACAAGGACGGAGACATGATCCCGCTGGGCACGCTGGTGAAGATCACGCCTAGCGTGGGCGCGTCCTTGATCAGCCTGTTCAATCTCTACCCCTCGGCAACAATCATCGGTCTGCCCGCGCAAGGGTTCTCCTCCGGCGAGGTGATGACGCTCATGGAGGAAATCGCGCAACGCACGCTGCCGCCCGGAATGGGCATTGAATGGAGCGCGATGTCCTATCAGGAGAAGATCGTCGGCCAGCAGATGTACATTGTCTTCGGGCTCGCGCTGCTGCTCGTTTATCTCGTGCTGGCCGGCCAATATGAGAGCTGGGACGCTCCGATTTCCGTCATCCTGGCGGTGCCGCTATCGTTCATCGGCCCGGTAGCCGCGCTCTCGCTCCTCGGCGGCAGCGGACTCAACAACAACCTTTACGTTCAGATCGGACTTGTCCTGCTGATGGCGCTCTCGGCCAAGAATGCAATCCTGATCGTCGAGTTTGCGCGCGAGCTGCGCGCCAAAGGCGAGCCGATCCTGGCCGCGGCCGTGGCTGCGGCACGCGCGCGCTTGCGGCCGATCCTCATGACTTCGTTCGCGTTCATTCTCGGCGTGGTACCGCTCGTGCTCGCCACCGGCGCCGGCGCCAGCGCGCGCAAGTCGATCGGCATCACGGTGTTCACCGGCATGCTCGCTTCGACCTGTCTCGCGGTGCTGCTCGTGCCGTCCTTTTTCGTGCTGGTGCAGCGGTTTGAGGAGTGGCGCACCGCACGCAAGAAGCCGGCGTCGGCCGGCGTGCCTGCGAAATAGCGCCGGGGCGCTTTGCGGCGACACGCCATCCAACAGTCACAATTTGGACGCAGGAATCGTATGGCATTGCGCAACTCCGGCAATATTGTTCAAACGATGAATCGCTTCGGGCTTCGACGCGCATCCATGCTCGCCTTGACGGCCGTTGTCGTTGCTTGCGCGAATGGCCCTGCACGCGCGCAGGAAGGCGAGCGGCCGGGCGGCCTGTTTGATCTCATCTTCGGCGGGAGCGAGCGCATGAGCGGCGATCGCAGCGTTCAGGCCGTCGAGCACACAGCCCAGGCAAGCGGCCCTGATGTTGTGATGCGCCTCGAGCGGCTTGAAAGCCAGATCAGGCAGCTCACTGGTGTGATCGAGCAGCTCCAGTTCCGCAATCAACAGTTGGAGAGTCTGGTCCGACGCATGCAGGAGGATCAAGACGGCAGGCGCCCGCAGGGACGCTCGCAATATACCCCCGGCACGTCTCCTGCGCCTCCCGCTTCGTCTCCCACTCCGCCGCCGGCTTCGTATCCCGCCCGGCGGGGCGATGCTTTCGATCCGACGCTCAATCCCAATGCACCCGGCGCACCGCACACACTCGGATCCATTCCCGGCACAGCCCAGCCGAGGGCGGGCGAAATGGCCGATGCTTCGGCCGGTGTGCCAGGACATGTGCAGGGACAGGTGCAAGGCCAAGTGCAGGGACAACGAGGTGCCCCGCTCGATGCTGCAACCATGCCACCATCCGGCAGCGCCTCGCTGGCGCCCACGCTGCCCCCTTCGCAGACCCCCAAAGACGAGTTCGATCTCGCCTATGGATTTGTGCTGCGCAGAGACTATGCGCTCGCCGAGGACAGCTTTCGACGATTTCTGAGCAAATATCCCAACGACCGGTTGGCCGGAGATGCCACCTTCTGGTTCGGCGAGAGCTTGTTTCAGCGACAGCATTTCCGGGACGCCGCCGAGGCATTCCTGAACGTATCAACGAAGTTCGAAGGCAACCCCAGGACGCCGGATGCACTGCTTCGGCTCGGCCAATCGCTTGCAGCGCTGGGTGAAAAGGAAGCGGCATGTGCCTCGCTGGGCGAGGTGCTGCGGAAATTCCCGCGTGCCTCGGTCGCAGTCAAACAGGGGGTCGAGCGAGAACAGAAGCGTGTGCGCTGCTGAGGCTGCGCGGCCCATTTCTCTCATCGAGGCAAAGCGACTCTTTCATCCCCTGGCGCATGCGCGAGTTCTCGTTTTGGCAGTCTCAGGCGGCCCGGACTCCACGGCGCTCCTGGTCCTTGCCGCACGCTGGCGCCGCGCGCGCATGTCCGGCCCAAAGCTTTTTGCTGCCACCGTCGACCACGGCCTGCGCCCCCAATCGAAACACGAGGCGCGCGCCGTTTCTCGTCTCGCACGTGCGCTCGGGGTGCCGCATCACACATTGCGGTGGAGGGGGAAAAAGCCGGCCACAGGAATTCAGGAAGCTGCGCGAGCGGCGCGCTATCGGCTGCTCGCGGATTTTGCCCAAGCGACCGGGGCGGATCACATTGTTACCGCGCACACGCTCGACGATCAGGCGGAAACGGTGCTCATGCGCATGTGCCGCGGCAGCGGACTGACCGGGCTCGGCGGCATGCGCAAGCTGACCCCCCTTTCGCCTTCCCTGCGCTCAGCGCGAGCAGCGCGGCGCCCGGCACGGTCGGGCGATGTCTTGCTAATGCGGCCCCTGATCGACATCTCCAAGGCACGGCTGATTGCAACGCTCAAGCGCGAAAAAATTTCGTTCAGTGAAGATGCTTCGAACCGCGATCCGCGTTTTGCCCGCGCGCGGTTGCGCGAGATCACGGGTGTGCTGGCCGGGGAAGGTCTTGACGCGGGGCGGCTTGCGAGCCTCGCGCGCCGGCTGCGGCGCGCCGATGCCGCGTTGGAAACAGCAGCCGATACAGCAGCAAGGACCGTCTCGCAGTGGCCATGGTCAATGGAACGACCGATCATCTTTGATCGGGACGCATTTCTCAATATTCCCGCCGAACTCGGACTGCGACTTCTTGGGCGCGCCGTCGCCCATGTCGGCGACGAAGGACCGGTTGAGCTCGGAAAACTGGAGCGATTGTACGAGGCGTTAGTGGGGGGAAAGCGCGCTGCTGGCGAGGCCTTGCGCAGCACGCTGGCCGGTGCCGTGGTCGCAATGGGTGAAAAGGGCCTCACCGTGGAGCGCGCGCCCCCTCGCCGGCGGCAAAGAGCGCCTCAATCTCTTAACCACGGATCGAGAGAAGCGCCCACGACCGCGCTCAAGAGCGCCGCAACCAAAAGAAAAATAAAGAAAAAAGGCGATTCTGCCAGCCGAAGGTTGGCAGAAGGTCGCTTGGCACTTAAATTGTATCGGGGCCGAATGCGACTCGCACCTGCGCGCCACAGGAACAGGCTGGCGGCTCACCGACGGCCATGAAGGACACGGGATGAATGCCAACCTGCGTAACTTCGCCCTATGGGTGATCATCGTCCTCCTGCTGCTCGCGCTTTTCACGCTCTTCCAAAATCCTGGCCAGCGCACGACCTCCCAGGACATCTCATTCTCCCAGCTGCTCAACGAAGTGGACCAAGGTCGCGTGCGCGACGTCTTGATCCAGGGGCCGGAAATTCACGGCACCTTCACGGACGGGCGCAGTTTCCAGACCTACGCCCCCAACGATCAGACCCTGATCCAGCGCCTCTATGGCAAGGGCGTTTCCATTACGGCGCGCCCGCAGCAAACCGACGTGCCCTGGTTCGTATCGCTCTTGGTCTCATGGCTTCCTTTCATCGCGCTCATCGGGGTGTGGATTTTCCTTTCCAGGCAGATGCAGGGAGCGGGCGGCAAGGCGCTCGGGTTCGGCAAGAGCCGGGCCAAACTTTTGACCGAAGCGCACGGCCGCGTCACGTTCGAGGACGTGGCTGGGGTCGATGAGGCGAAGCAGGATCTGCAGGAGATTGTCGAGTTCCTGCGCGATCCCGGAAAATTCCAGCGGCTGGGCGGACGCATTCCGCGCGGCGTGCTGCTGGTGGGCCCTCCCGGAACCGGCAAGACGCTGCTGGCGCGTGCCATCGCGGGCGAAGCCAACGTTCCCTTCTTCACCATTTCGGGCTCGGATTTCGTCGAGATGTTTGTGGGCGTGGGTGCTTCGCGCGTGCGCGACATGTTCGAGCAGGCGAAGAAGAACGCGCCCTGCATCATCTTCATCGATGAGATCGATGCGGTGGGCCGTCACCGCGGCGCCGGGCTTGGCGGTGGCAATGACGAGCGCGAGCAAACGCTCAATCAGCTCCTGGTCGAGATGGATGGCTTCGAGGCCAATGAGGGAATCATTCTGATTGCGGCAACGAACCGGCCCGACGTGCTCGATCCGGCGTTGCTGCGGCCTGGCCGTTTCGATCGACAAGTCATTGTGCCCAACCCGGATGTGGTAGGGCGCGAGCAGATTCTCAAAGTTCACGTGCGCAAGGTGCCGCTTGCTCCCGACGTCAACCTCAAGACCATTGCCCGCGGCACGCCCGGTTTCTCCGGCGCCGATCTGATGAATCTCGTGAACGAGGCCGCCCTTATGGCGG
>Ga0209331_1000061_pt1 | contig 33351 bp, 34 predicted proteins | sample JacPinW_OM3H0_M3_FD_187971 | JGI IMG/M metagenome (GOLD analysis project Ga0209331, IMG submission 187971) | Forest soil microbial communities from Algoma, Ontario, Canada - Jack Pine, Ontario site 1_JW_OM3H0_M3 (SPAdes) (version 2) | ecosystem: Environmental > Terrestrial > Soil > Boreal...
CGAGGCGGGCGTTCAGGCGCTCGGGCCGTACCGTCGCTGAACGGGCTTGTCAAGCCGGGCTTGACCCGGCAATCCATCCGCTTCACCAAGAGTCTTATTGCGAGTCTTATTGCGAAGAAAATGGATGCGCGGGTCAAGCCCGCACATGACGGAGCTGAGACGCCGTGTTGGCGCGAACCGCATCGATGCACGATCGCATTGCCATGTACAACGGCAACGCGCTCAAGATCGGAATTTTTGGCGCAAACTGCTCGTCGGGACGCTCGGCCACCAAAGTGCCTGAGCGGTGGTCCGCGAGCTGGCCGGACTGCCTGCGCCTTGCCCGCATGGCTGACGAGGCCGGAATCGACTTCATGTTGCCGATCGGCCGCTGGAAGGGCTACGGGGGCGAAACGGATTTTCACGGCTCGACCCTCGAGACCGTCACCTGGGCCGTTGGCCTCCTCGGCGCGACCGAGGACATCACCGTATTTGGCACCGTGCATGCGCCGCTGTTTCATCCGCTGATCGCTGCCAAGGAGTTCGTCACCGCAGACCATGTCGGGGAGGGCCGCTTCGGCCTCAATGTCGTGGTCGGGTGGAACGAAGGCGAGTTCGAGATGTTCGGAGTGAAGCAGCGCGATCATGATGTTCGCTATGAGTACGCACAGGAATGGCTCGACGTCGTCAGGCGGGCATGGTCGGACGAAGTCCAATTCGATTTCGAAGGACAATTCCTGCGGCTCAAGGGCGTGCGTGCCCACCCCAAGCCCTATGGCGGCACGCGTCCCATCCTCATGAATGCAGGCTCCTCGCCGGTCGGCCAAGGCTTCGCCTTGCGCAACTGCGATGCATTCTTTGTGGCGACGGCGGGCTCACGCACATCCCTCGAGGGCAACGCGAAGAAGGTCGCCGAGATCAAGGCCGCCGCCCGACAGCTCGGCCGAGAGATCGAGGTCTACACGGTGGGCCAGGTGGTTTGCCGTCCCTCCCAAAAGGAAGCGGAGGACTACTACCGCCACGCCATGATCGAGAATGCGGATTGGGGTGCCATCGACGGGATGCTGGCGAACAGGAACATCACGCCGCAGAGCATTCCGCTCGAGGAATATGAAGCAAAGCGCCGCTATTTTGCCGCGAATGCGGTCGGCGGCTATCCCTTCGTCGGCACGCCCGATCGGGTCGCAGAAGAGCTTGCGACGATCAGCAAGGCGGGTGTGCGCGGCATCGCGCTCTCGTTCGTCAATTATCTCTCGGAGCTGCCGCATTTTCGCGATGAGGTGCTGCCTCGTCTCGCCCGCGCCGGCATGCGCGTCCCGACGTGAGAGTGCGCTACTCGACCGTAAGCTCCACGCGGTGGACTGCATTTCGTCGTCCACTCTCCGGCTGAACGGTTCCGGTGCAGGAGACTGCGCGAGAGCATAGGGTGCCAGGGCCGGATTTGTTCGGCCGCCATTGCGTCCGAAACCGCTGCCAGCTGCGGTCTTCGCGTCGCTCGAGCTCGGCTTCGCTCCAGGTATTGCCACCATCGGTGCTGATATCGACGCGTGCGAGGTCCTCATCCGACCACGCCCAGCCCCAGATCTCCACTTGCGTACCCCGCCTATGCATCGCTCCGGGACTCGGAGCCACGATCACGGATTGCGGCGCCACCGACCAGACCGGGACCATTTCGCCGGGGTGGTTAGGATCGGGGTCATTGTACCAGCGCGTCGTGAACGCGCTGGTGGCGCGGGATCGTGCAAGGGTGATGCGGCTTAGCCATTTCACGCTGTTCGTGCCGTAAAAGCCGGGAACAACGAGACGCGCTGGAAACCCGTGCTCGGGTGGAAGCGGGGCCTGATTGAGCTCATAGGCGATGAGCACGTCGCAGGATACGCGCTCGATCGGCAGGTCCTTGACATAAGCCGCATGCTCGATCCCGCCGAAGGCACCGTAATCCGCTCCCCAGGACCAGACGTAGCGCGCATTTGGTGCCGGGCCACAGTCGCGCAAGACATCCGCCAGCCGCACCCCGCCCCAGCGAACGTTGCAAATCCGCTGCGTGGGCTCCAACGGCTGGAGAGGACTGCCAGCACACTGATGGAAGCTGGTCACGGTGTGCTTTGGATAGGTGGTCAGTTGCGAGAAATCGATCTGCGTGGGCCGTTCGACCAGTCCATCGATCTTGAGGGACCACGCTTCGCGGTCAAGGCGGGGAATGCCGAGGTGGCACAGGACGATCATGTCCGCGGTCGGCGTAAGCCGCCCATGCATCTGATGCGGAAGAAGCGGGATGCGGCGGAAAAAGCCAGTCGGCTCCATTTTGGCTTGCTGCATGGAAGAGGCTCGATGGTTTGCGATCCGTCCGTAAGTTCAGTGCCCCGGCTGCCGAATGACAAGCATCGGTTGAATTATACGCATGGTGACACAAGAAGCGTCAGTCCCCAGCCTTTGCATTCGCCGGCAACCCCATGCATCTTGAAGCTCCAGCTGCGGGATAACTCCTGGGAGAATTCCCGCCGGCCAATCGGAGAGAAATAATGCCCCCCACTCCACATCGTCATTTGATTGAGGGCAAGTGCCGCTGCGGCGAACGGGATTGCCTGCCGGCGCGGTCTGCGGAGGAGGGGATTGCACGCGGGGTGGAGACCGCATTGCTCCACGGCTTGTTTCCCGAACCTGTCCTGCGCCGGACCCTGTTGCGGGCGGTCGGCGCCGCCACGCTGCTGGCGGCGCTATCGAGCATTCTTCCGATCGAGGCGCTCAAAGCCTTGGCGCAGGAAAAGAAGCCATTAGAGAAGACCAAGCTCAATGTCGGGTTCCTCCCGATCACTTGTGCCGCGCCGCTGATCTATGGCGAGCAGCTCGGTACCTACAGCAAGGAGGGGCTGGAGGTCTCGCTGCAAAAGATCGCGGGAATTGCGCTCATCCGTGACAAGATGATCAACGGCGAGCTTGATGTTTCCCAGCAGGTCATGCCGGTGGCACTGACCATGACGGTCGGCCTGGGTGGCAACACGCAGTCGATCAAGGTCCTTACCATCCTCAACCAGAACGGCAATTCGCTGGTGCTTGCCAACAAACACAAGGACAACCGGGATCCGAAGAACTGGCGCGGGTTCACATTTGCGGTTCCGTTCGAGCAGAGCCACCAGGCGCTGCAGCTGCGCAATTATCTTGCCGCGCACGGGCTCGACCCGGAGAAGGACGTGACCTATCGCATCGTTCCGCCCACGGAATATGTCTCCAGTTTGCGGGTCGGCAGCATCGATGGATTCTTCGGTGGCGAGCCGGGCGGGCAGCGTGCCGTGTTCGAAGGCGCGGGCTTCATCCACCTCATATCGAAGGAAATCTGGGATGGTCACCCCTGCTGCTCGGTTACCGCCGCCGAAGCCTGGATCAAGCAGAATCCGAACACCTTCATGGCGTTCTATCGCGCAATCATCGCCGCCAGCCTGCACGTGTCGGACAAGAAGAATCGGGCCGGGATGGCGAAGGTCCTGGCACAGCCGCAATATCTCAACGCTCCTGAGATCGTGGTCGATCAGGTGCTCACGGGCCGCTATGCCGACGGGCTTGGAAACATCAAGAGCGATGAGCGACGCGTCGATTACCAGCCGTTTCCGCACTATGCCGCGGCGGTCTGGTTGATGACGCAGCTGCGGCGCTGGAACATGCTTAAGGAGGACGTCGACTATAAGAAGCTCGCCGAGCAGGTGATGCTGGCGACCGAGGCCGCAAAGATCATGCGCGAACTCGGCGCCACCCCGCCAGCGATCGGATTCGGCAAGGAAGTCATTCTCGGCCAGGAGTTCGATTCGAACCGGCCCGAGGAATATCTCAAGTCGGTGCGCCGCAGCTAGGGGCAAGTGGTGCGGATGCCGCGGCGCACTTGGCTCGCATCATTACTGCTCCTCGCTGCATTTGTCGCAGTATGGCATCTGCTGACGTCGAGTGGCTCGGGGGCGCCGAGTGCCATCGATCCCGAATACGCTCGCCTTGCAGGCCAAAGCGCGGGCGCCGGACCGACCGCTGCGATCCCAACGCCGGGGGCGGTGGCGCAGCGCGCCTATGAGCTTCTGGCCAACGCCTTCGATCGCAGTAACCCGAACAATCTCGGTATTGCCTGGCACCTCATGTACTCCATGGGACGCGTCCTGCTCGGCTACGTGCTCGCAGTGATAGTCGCCGTTCCGATGGGGTTCGCGCTGGGCCTAGTGCCGCCGCTCTACCAAATCCTCAACCCGTTCATTCAGGTCCTCCGGCCGATCTCTCCGCTCGCTTGGATGCCACTCGCGCTCTACACGTTTCGCGACAGCAGCGTCTCGACCATCTTCATCATCTTCATTTGCGCCATATGGCCGATGCTGATCAATACGGCGGCAGGAGCCGGCAGTGTCCGCCACGAATGGCTCAACGTCTCTCGCGTGTTCGGGCTTGGGACCTTCGAGCATGTCACCAGGATCGTCCTGCCCGCCAGCGTCCCAATGATCATGACGGGAATGCGCGTCTCGATCGGCATCGCCTGGTTCGTGATTGTCGCCGCAGAAATGGTTGGCGCCCAGAGCGGCATTGGTTATTTCATCTGGAACGAATGGAATAATTTGCAGATCGCGAGCATGATCGTCGCCATCGTGCTGATTGGCCTGGTCGGGCTGGGCCTCGACATCGGGCTGTCCTGGATCGGTCAGCGGTTGAGCTTCAGGGAATGACGCGCAATGGGTTTCCTCAGCGTGCGCGGCGTCTCGATGGCCTTTCCGATCAAGGGTGGCGGAAGCTTTCTGGCAATCGAGGATATCTCGTTTGACGTCGAGCGGAACGAATTCGTCTGCCTCATCGGCCATTCCGGATGCGGCAAAAGCACGTTGCTCAATCTTATCGCCGGCTTGATGCTGCCGACCTCAGGCGACATCGAGTGCCAAGCGGCAAGAATTAGGGGCCCCGGTCCCGACCGCGCGATGGTGTTCCAGAGTCACGCGCTATTGCCGTGGATGACGTGCTTCGAAAACGTTCATCTCGGCGTCAAGCAGGTCTTCGGCCGGAAGCTCACCCGGGCAGAGCTCCACGACAAAACCAAACAGGCCTTGCAGCTCGTTCACCTCGGCCATGCTCTGCACCATTACCCCTGCGAAATCTCCGGCGGCATGAAGCAGCGGGTAGGGATCGCGCGCGCATTCGCGACAGAGCCGCGTGTGTTGCTGCTCGACGAGCCGTTCGGCGCGCTTGATGCGCTCACCCGCGCTGCCTTGCAGGATGAGCTGGTGCGAATCGTGGATACCATTCGCTCGACCGTGGTGATGGTCACGCATGACATCGATGAGGCAATCCTGTTGAGCGACAGAATACTGATGATGACGAACGGGCCGAAAGCGAGAATAGGCGAGGTGGTACAAATTGCATTGCCGCGCCCGCGCGATCGCATCGAGCTTGCGGAAAACCCGGAATACGCGGTCTACCGCAAGAGGCTTCTGGAATTCTTGTATCGCAAGCAGCGGATCGAACAGCCATGATCAAACCCATGTTCGCCGTCGTAGCTGCATGCGCTCTGGCGACCAGTTCCGTCAGACAGGCTCCGGCTGAAAGTGCGATGGCGCAACAATGGCCGCAGCGAAATGTACGGATGATCGTGGCGTTCGGTCCCGGCGGCGGCGCCGACATTGTGGGCCGCATCATCGCCCAATCCATGCAAGAGAAGCTCGGCCAACCGGTGTTCGTGGAAAATCGGCCGGGGGCGGCAGGTACCCTGGGCAATGAAGCGGTGGCACGCGCAGATAAGGACGGCTACACGCTCGGCGTGATGACCGCAGGCCAGATTATTGCGGCGGTCATGAACAAATCGTTGCGCTATGACATCTTGACCGCCTTCGAACCGATTTCGCTGGTCGCGCGCGCTGGCCTGATCATCGTGACGCGTCCCGACTTTCCCACGAACGATGTCAAGGAGTTGGTCGCCGCAGCCAAGGCCCGTCCGGGGAAGATCGCGTTTGCGAGTCCGGGCTTCGGTGCCACGCAGCATTTCACCGGGGAACTGTTCAAGCAGATCGCCGGCGTCGATATGCTGCACGTGCCGTTCCGTACCTCGCCGGAAGCGATTGCCGCGGTGCTTGGCGGACAGGTCGACGTGCTGTTCGATACCATTTCTGCGGTGCTCGGGCAGGTGTCGTCCGGGCAGCTCAAGGCGCTTGCGGTCACGGGCAAGGACCGGTTTCCAGCGGTTCCAAATGTCCCGGCAGCGATCGAATCCGGCGCCCTTCCCGGCTACGACGTCACGACCTGGTATGGCCTGTTCGCTCCAAGTGGCACGCCGGCCATCGTGATCGCCAAGCTCAACCAGACCGTAAATGCAATCCTCGCCGAGGCGGACACGCAGGAGCGATTGACCAAGGCCGGGGTGGTCGTACAGGGCTCCAGCCCAGAGGCGTTCGGTCAGCACATGGCGGCAGAGTTTAGCCGCTGGAACGCCGTGCGCGAAAAGGCCGGCATCCCGCAGCAGTGAGGGCTATGTAGTCATCATGAAGTTCGGCATCTTCGATTACATCGACGACCGGGGCGAACCGCTGCACAAGACGTATGACGACCGTCTCGCCTTGCTGCAGGCCGCCGAGGCTGCCGGGTTCTACGGCTATCATCTGACTGAGCATCATGCGACGCCGCTCTCCATGACGCCGTCACCCGGCGTGTTCCTCGCCGCTGCTGCGCGCGAGACACAGCGCATCCGGCTCGGCACGCTGCTCCATCTTCTCCCGCTCTACCATCCGCTGCGGCTGTTCGAGGAGTTGTGCATGCTCGATCATCTCAGCCATGGGCGCCTCGACATCGGCCTCGGGCGCGGTATTTCCCCGATGGAGTTCGAGGCCTATGGGGTGGACTTTGGCCAGTCGGGCAGGGATTTCGATCACGTTTTCAATATCCTCTACCAGGGCTTCACCCGCGACCGCATCGAATATCAGGGCGATCGGTTCGACTTTCACGACGTGCCCGTGGTCATGAAGCCGTTGCAGAGTCCGCACCCGCCGTTCTGGTACGGCTTGCGCGGCGACCATGGTCCGGCCTTCGCAGCCCGCCAGGGCATGCACGGCGTGACCCTCGGGTCGGATGAGAAGGTTGCGAAGATGCTGGCGACCTTCCGTGCCCAGTGGGTCGCGTGCGCGCATGAGCGCAAGCGCCGCGCAGTCTCGGTCGAAAAGCCATTCTGCGGCGTCATGCGCGCGATCTTCGTTGCGGACTCCGATGCGGAAGCCGAGCGCATGGCGCGGCCTGCTTATAAACGCTGGTTCGATGCTCTTGCCTGGTTGTGGGTGGAACGCGGTTCGTTTCCACCGATCTCCATCTCAGCCGATTACGATGCCTCCAAGGCCGCAGGCACCCTGGTCGTGGGCAGTCCCGATACGGTTGGCCGCATCCTGCTCGCGCAGGCGGAGCGGATCGGGCACAATTACCTGGTGCTGCTGCTTGCGTTCGGATCGCTGACCCATCTGCAGGAGATGCATTCGCTCGCGCTGTTTGCGAGCGAGATCATGCCGAAGCTCTCGCCGCTGCATGAGGAAGACGGGCTGCTTGTTCCGCTGCCGACGCCTGCCTAGCGGTCTGCGTGGTAGCCACTGGCTTACCGTAATGCGCGGGCTTGTCTTCGGGCTAGTCCTGCGCCCTGCAGGTGCGGTGAAAATGGTACATGGGCGGTCCTGTCGCGCTGACAAGGCGAGTCAATCTGTGGCATGGTTTAAGCCCGTTCTAAAGCGGGGAGCAGTCCGGACGCTCGCATGCGACCACGATCTCTTCTGATAGCCGCGGTTGCGGCGTTTTGTCTGGACGTAAACTACGCTGTGGCGCAGACGAGCCCGGTCGCAGAGATTGCTGGATATCAGGGCGCCGATCGCCAGCAACGCTTGGCGGAGGGCGCAAAACGCGAGAAGGAGCTAACCCTATACTCGTCCATTCCGCCCGCCGACATTGCCGCCTTGGTCGCGGCCTTTGACAAGAAATATGCCATCAAGGTCAAGGTCTGGCGTTCGGATTCCGAGGGGTTTCTACAGCGGGTCCTGAGCGAGGCCAGGGCGAGACGCTTCGATGTGGATATCATGGCGGGCGCGAGCTCGGCACTCGAGCCGCTCTACCGCGAGAACCTGCTCCAGGAGGTAAAGTCGCCGTATCTCGCCGATGTCGTGCCGGAGGCAATTCCGGCGCATCGGCAGTGGGTCGCCATGTATTTCACGCTATTTGTGCAGGCCTACAACACAAATATCGTGCGCAAGGACTCTCTCCCAAAATCCTACGACGGGTTCGTGCAGCCGCAGTGGAGGGGGAAGCTCGGCATCGAGGCTGACGATTTCGATTGGTTTGCCGAAGTGGTCAAGGATCTTGGCGAACAACGCGGGCTGCAGCTCTTCCGCGATATCGTGGCCGCGAATGGCATCTCTGTGCGCAAGGGGCACAGCCTGATCAACAACCTCATTGCTGCGGGGGAAGTACCGCTCGCTCTTTCCGCTTACGGCTATCTGGCTGAGCAGAGCAAGGGCAAGGGCGCCCCGGTCGATTGGTTCACGCTGCCGCCGGCCGTCGCACGCTCCACCGCTGAAGGACTCTCCCGCAATGCACCCCACCCCCATGCGGCGCTGCTGTTCTACGATTTCCTTCTCTCGGATGCTCAGAAAATCTTTGCTGATCGGCAGTTCCTGCCGGTCCATCTGAATACCGAGCCGCCATACAAAGTCGCGTTCAAGCTCATCGATTCGGCCGCCATGCTCGATCAGTCCCGCAAGTGGCAGGATCTCTTTCAGAAGACGATCGTCGGACCATCGAGATAATCGGCATCACATGCGCTATATCGATGCGTTCAATCATTTCTTTCCCCGCCGCTTCTACGAGTTGATGCTGCAGTCTCCGGCCGGGCAAAAGGATCTGGGCGAACGGATGCGGGGTATTCCCGCCCTCCATGACATCGAGGAACGACTGCGCGTGGTCGATTCGTTTCCCGATTACGCCCAGATCATCTGCCTCGGCATGCCCTCGATCGATCGCCTCACGGGTCCGGAACAGGCGCCGGAATGGGCCCGTCTCGGCAATGACGGGCTTGCGGAGATCGTTGCGAAATACCCCGATCGCTTCCTGGGGTACGCCGCGTCGCTTCCGATGAATGCGCCTGAAGCCGCGGTCAAGGAGGCCGAGCGGGTGCTGGCGAACGGGGCAAACGCCATCCAGCTGCATACCAACGTGGACGGAGCGCCCATCGACCAGGACGCGTTCCTGCCGATCTACGAGGCGATCGAAAAATCCGGCAAGCCGATTCTGCTGCACCCGATCCGAACGCGCGAAATGGCCGACTACCGCACTGAGACCAAATCGAAATACGAAATATGCAGCGTCATCGGCTGGCCGTTCGAAACGGGGGCGGCCCTCGCACGCTTGGTGTTTTCCGGCATCATGGACCGCTTTCCCAAGCTCAAGGTGATCTCGCATCACCTCGGCGGCATCATTCCTTACTTTGAAGGCCGCGTTGCTCACAGCTGGGATCAGCTTGGAGCGCGTACCTCTGACGAGGATTATTCGCTGATCCTGAAGCGGTTGAAGAAGCGGCCATTCGACTATTTCAAGAACTTCTACGGCGATACCGCGCTTGCAGGCGCACGCGCCCCTACCATTTGCGGTATTTCATTCTTCGGACCGGATCACGTCTTGTTCGCCTCCGACTGCCCTTTCGACAAAGAAAAGGGCAGGGGCTATATCCGCTCCACCATCGCGGTTCTGGAATCCCTCGACCTGCCGCAAGCCGACATGGACAAGATCTGCTACAAGAACGCCCAAAGCATGTTCGGGCTGGGCTCCGCTTGAGGGACGCACGTGTCGCGTCCGGCGGCAAAAGCGATGGGGGTGGGATGATCGCCCGATGGGCGGCCGTGGTTTTGCTGATGGCGGTGCTTGCGGACCTTCCCGCCCGCGCCGACCCCGTCGCCGCTTTCTATGGGAACACCGAGATCACATTCATCGTGGGTACGGGAGCGGGCGGCAGCCACGACGTTTATGCCCGGCTGCTCGCGCGCCATCTCGGCAGGTTCATTCCGGGCAATCCCCGGGTCAGCGTGCAGAACATGCCGGGAGCAGGCGGCCTGCGCGCTGCAAACTATTTATATAATTTCATCCCCAACGACGGCAGCGCCGTCGGCATGTTCTCACGCAACATGCCGCTTATCGGTCTCCTGGGCGGCACCAATGTTCAGTTCAATCCGCGCAAGTTGACCTGGCTCGGTTCCCCCGCGAGCTTCCAGAACGACGCCAACATTCTCATCGTGCGCAAGGACGCGCCGGCGAAATCGATCGAGGAGGCGCGCCGGCAGGACCTTCCGCCCTTGGTACTCGGGGGCAGCGCCGAGGGCGGCATCGGGAATGATGTTCCGATCATCCTGCATGATACCATCGGGCTGCATGTCAAGCAGGTCGTTGGGTTTCCCGATAATCCGGCGATCTATGTGGCGATCGAGCGCGGGGAGGTCCATGGCCGCACGGTCGATCTCTCCTCGCTGAAGGCGGTAAAACCTGAATGGCTCAACCCGGGGAGCAATTTTCGGGTGCTGGTTCAGTTCGCGCGAGCAACCCGACATCCCGAATTCCCGGACGTGCCGACGGCGCGCGAGCTCGCCAAGAACGAGGCTTCACGTGCCCTGATCGAGCTTGCGGAGCTGCCTTATGCGATTTCACGGCCGATTGCGGCGCCTCCTAATGTCCCGCCGGAGCGCGCGAGGGCGTTGCAGGAAGCATTCCTCGCCGTGTACCGGGACCCGCAATATCTCAGTGACGCCGCCGAGCTGAAACTCGATGTGAGTCCCATAGACGGGGACGAGATCCTGCGCGCCATCGATGCGATGGCTGGCGCGCCACCCGAGTTTCTCGAATATGCGCGCAAGCTTTTTGCCGAAACCAAAGGAGGCGGTTAGTGCCACCATGAATCGCAGTATCGAGCGCGTCCTTACGACCCACGTCGGCAGCCTGCCGCGGCCTAGCGACCTCCTCGATGCGATCGAGGCAGAGCAGCAGGACAGGCCGACAGACAAGGACACCCGCGCTGCGCGTTTGCGCAGGGCCGTCAAAGAGGTTGTGTGCACCCAGGTGGAGATCGGCATCGACATCATCGACGACGGCGAGTTCGGCAAGCCGAGCTTCGTATCATATGTGAACGAGCGCCTCGGCGGCTTCGAAATCGATCGGGACAGTCCGCGACAGAATCCGTGGGCGCAATCGCGCGAGGCAAGGTCGTTTCCTGAATTCTACGCGGCAAGCCCTGCGGCTGCACGGCCGAATCGGATGATCTGCATCGCGCCGGTGACTTATCGCGGCATGGCAAGGCTGCAGATCGACATCGACAATCTCAAGCACGCCCTCGACGGCGCCAATGTGCTCGACGTATTCATGCCGGCCATTTCGCCCGCGAGCGCGGCGGATTGGCTGCGCCACGGGTATTACAAGAGCGACGAGGAATATCTGTTCGCGATTGCCGAGGCGCTGCGCGAGGAATACGAGGCGATCGTGCGCGCGGGCTTCCTGCTGCAGATCGATGATCCTCAGCTGGTCACCTACTGGACCAAGACGCCCGAGCTTACATTAGAGCAATGGCGCAAATGGGCCGAGATGCGAGTGGAGGCGCTCAATCACGCGCTACGCAATATCCCTGCGGAAAAAATCCGCCACCACACCTGCTACGGCATCAATATGGGGCCCCGGGTGCACGACCTGGAGCTCAAGGATGTCGTTGATGTGATCCTGAATATACGTGCAGGAGCCTATTCGTTCGAGGCTGCCAATCCACGCCACGAGCACGAGTGGACGGTGTGGGAGCAGGTCAAGCTGCCCGAGGGCAAATCTCTGATCCCGGGTGTGATCAGCCATTCGACCGTGCTGGTCGAGCATCCTGAGCTCGTCGCCCAACGCATCGGGCGCTTCGCCAAGCTGGTTGGCCGGGAGAAGGTGATCGCTGGCGCCGATTGTGGCTTTGCCACGTTCGCGGGCTCGAAAGAAGTCCACCCGAGCATCGTATGGGCAAAGCTCAGAGCGCTGGTCGCGGGCGCACAGCTCGCCACCAAGAGTTTGTGGGCCTGATAACTCGCTTTCTTCGCGCGCCGTGCCCGCGCCGGGACAATGTCGAGTCTATTGTGGGGCGCGCAGCCGGGCGAGCAGCTCGGTCGTTGGCCAGCCATCGGCCGGGTGGCCGAACTTGAGCTGCACGTCCCGGATGGCAACACGGCTCTTTAGCCCAAGCACGCCATCTACCCGGCCAACGTCGTAGCCGCGCTTCTCCAGGATCTGCTGGAGCTCGCGCGTTTCCTCAAAACTGATCTTGGGGATATTGCCGCTCCCTTTGTTCATGGGCAGCGCTCCGTCAATACGGGTGGCGTAGTAGGCGGCCGTCAGCGAATAATTGAGCGACTGATTCCATTTCAGATAGGCCTGGAAATTGTCGTAGGCGAGAAAAGCGGGTCCAAAGCGTCCGACCGGAAGCACGATCGAGGCGGGCATGTTGTCGGCCTGCAACGGCTTGCCGTCCGCGCGGGTCACGCCCCAGGCCGCCCACTGCGAGCGCGGGTGCTGTACCGCAAGGTCGGCCTCCTTCCACGGCAGATTGGGGGGCACGCGCACTTCCTGCAGCCACGGCTCGCCGCGTTTCCAGCCGAGATGAACGAGATATTTGCCGGTCGAGCCGATGACGTCGGCGGCGCTCTTGATCAGGTTGCGCCGGCCATCGCCGTCATAGTCGACGGCATGCGCCATGTATTCCGACGGCATCAGCTGGGTCTGGCCGAGCTCGCCCGCCCAGGAGCCGATCATTTCATCGGGGCGCAGATCGCCGCGTTCAATGAGCCGCAGCGCATCGAGCAAATGACCGCGGAACATCTCCGAACGCCGGCAATCATAGGCGAGGGTCGCAAGCGACTTGATCGCATTGTCCTTCCCTTGCCCGGCGCCAAAATCGCTCTCCAGTGCCCAAAATGCGGTTATGACCGACGCGGGGACGCCGAACTCCTTCTCTTCCCGCGCGAACAGCGCTTGATGTTTTTTTATTTGAGCCATGCCGGTACTGGGTGAGCGTCCTGCCAGCATCTTGTCCGAAATCTCGACGAAGTTCTGAGCGAAGAACCGTTGTCCGCGATCGATATTGATGATGCGCTGATCGAGAACGAGGTACGGCGAGGCGGCAGCGATCGCCGGGGCTGAAATGCCTTTGGCCAGCGCCTCCTTCTTGAAATCTGCGAGCCAAGCTTCGAAGCTGCCGGTGTTGCGGCAGTTGGCTTGGCCCAAGGCAATGCTCGGAAGCCCAATCAGCATCGCCGCGATGAGGGCCGTGGCGCGTCGCATGCATCGTGTCATATGTATTGCCCCGCTTGCCTGTATTTTCAGGGGATTGTCTGAGATGACGCTGCTTGCCCCTGCAATGCCAACTCGCCTATTCTGATCGAGCAGCTCGCGCAAAGCGGCTGGGCCGTCCGGGTGCGATAATGCTCGTTATTCCACTATTGAGTGACGACGACTTTTGGACAACATCATGACGGCATGACCAACTCGGTGCCGCGGAGGGAGCATGGGAACGCGTGGCTTGCTTGTGCTTGGTATCGGCTCAGTGCTCGTGCTGGGAAATCCGGCGTTTGCGCAGCAGCCGGCCCCGAAACCCGATTATGGCGCCCCGATCACCAACGAGCAGGCGAAGACTGCCGCCGGAGCGGCTCTGGCCGAAGCCAAGAAGAACAATTGGCGGATGGCGATCTCCGTCGTGGGACCCGCGGGCGACCTCGTCTATTTCGAGAAGATGGATGGGGTCCAGCTCGCATCCGTCGAAATCTCCCAGGGCAAGGCGCGTACCGCGGTCAGGTTCCGGGTGCCCAGCAAAGTGTTCGCCGATCAATATGCCGCGGGCAACATGGTGTTCACGACGTTTCCGGAGAAGCCCGTAGCCTCCGAAGGCGGAATACCCATTGTGGTCAACGACAGGATCATCGGTGCGATCGGAGTAAGTGGCGGCACTGGCCAGCAAGACGGGGCTGCGGCCAACGCCGGAGCGACTGCCGTGAAATAAGCTCTATCTCACGGAAACCATTGCCTTTTTGTTGCGATCCCGACGGTTGCGCCCCGCGCATGTAAAATATGCGCGAGTCGCATCCGAGCGGGGTTGGATTTCCTATATAAGGAACCTTGATAGTCAAAGGCCGTTTTTTTTCACGTGTCGATTTCTCCAACCCCCGGATTGGGCATGACGCCCCCGCCCAGGACTGCCGTTCTCCGCCGTCCCCAGGTTGAAAACGCTTCCGCAGCGGCGGTCGCGCGCTCTTCGGCCGATCCTCGTATCGCTTGGCCTGATCGCTTTCGTGCCGTGCGGTCGGAAACCGAGCGACGCGCCGCTGCGCTCAGCGTTGAGGATCAGGTGGTGCAATCCATGCCTGATGCCAGCCCCGCCAAGTGGCACCGCGCACACACCACATGGTTCTTCGAGCAATTTCTTCTGGAGGCGCACGTTCCAGCATATCGCGTTTTCAATCAGGACTTCGCGTTTCTGTTCAACTCGTATTATGTCGCCGCCGGTCCGCGCCACGCGCGGCCGCGGCGCGGACTGCTGACCCGGCCCAGCTGCGAGGAGGTCACGGCGTATCGCGGGCATGTCGATCAGGCGGTTGAGCATCTGCTCGCGACGGCGAGCGGCTCCGAGCTTTCCGACATATATCGGATCCTCGAGATCGGACTGCACCACGAGCAGCAGCATCAGGAGCTTCTGCTCACCGACGTCCTGCACGCCTTTGCAGAAAATCCGACTGCGCCGGCTTATGATCGCGCGTGGCAGGCTCGCTCGACACAAGCATCCTCGAATGAATTCGTCGAAGTACCGGCTGAAATTCACACCATCGGCTTTGCCGCGGAGGGTTTCTGTTTTGATAACGAGCTGCCCGCGCATCAAGTCTTGTTGCAACCTGTCCGCATCGCGCGCTCCCTCGTCACCAATGCGCAATGGCTCGATTTCATGCGTGACGGCGGCTATGCGACACCGTCTCTATGGCTTTCCGACGGTTGGGCGATCGTCGAGGCGGAGAAGTGGAACGCGCCGGGCTACTGGCGCAATCTCGATGGTGTCTGGCTCGCGATGACTCTCGGCGGCTTGCGGCCCATCGATCCGCGCGCGGCAGTCTCGCACGTGAGTTATTACGAGGCGGATGCTTTTGCGCGCTGGGCCGGCAAGCACCTGCCGAGCGAGGCTGAATGGGAAGTCGCAGCCCGTCTGCGGCTGCTCGATGACGCTTTCGGCCAGGTGTGGCAATGGACGCGCAGTGCCTATCTGCCCTATCCCGGCTATGTCGCGGCAGAGGGAGCGCTCGGCGAATACAATGGCAAGTTCATGATCAATCAGATGGTTCTGCGCGGCAGCTCGCATGCGACCCCGGAGGGGCATTCGCGTATCAGCTATCGGAATTTCTTCTACCCGCAGGCGCGCTGGCAATTCAGCGGGCTGCGACTCGTCGATTATGGCGAGCGCCCGCGACCCCGAGCGAATCGCGAGGAACCCACCTAATGGCCGCACGTAATCAGGGCGCGCTTCGCCGCGCGCCACCGGTCCCGCAGTCCTTGCTCGCGCGTGAGGTCATTGCCGGATTGATGGAAAAGCCCAAACGGATTCCGCCGAAATACTTCTACGATGAGGTCGGCGCGCAGCTGTTCGAAGCCATCACCGCCACTCCGGAATACTATTTGACCCGTTGCGAGATGGCGATCCTGCGCGAGCATGCGAGTGAGATCGCGCGCTTCATTCCCGCGGGCGGCGCGCTCGTCGAGTTCGGGAGCGGTTCGAGCAAGAAGGCGAGAATCCTGCTTGATGCAGCAGCGGCCATAGCCGCTTATGTGCCGGTAGACATTTCCGCAGAAATGCTCGCCAGCGAAGCGCAGGAGCTTCGACGCGATCACCCGCAAGTCGCGGTGCTGCCGGTCGAAGCGGACTTCACCCTCCCGTTCACGCTGCCCCCGCAGGTGGAGGGACTGGCACATGCCGGTTTTTTTCCAGGATCGACCATCGGTAATTTCGAACCGCACGAAGCGTGCGCGTTTCTGCGCCATGCCGGGCGCATGCTCGGAGATCGCTCGACCCTGATCATCGGCGTCGATCTCGTGAAGGATGCGAGCATCCTCAATGCCGCGTACAATGACGCAGCGGGCGTTACGGCAAGGTTCAACTTCAACCTGCTCACTCGCATCAATCGCGAGCTGGGCGCAACTTTCGACCCTGCGAGCTTCAGCCACCATGCCTTCTTCAATTCCGAGCGACAGCGCATCGAGATGCACCTCGCCAGCAAGAAGCGCCAGAAAGTGAGCGTCGCCGGCCGCAGCATTGAGTTCCGCTCGGGCGAGACCATTCACACCGAGAACAGCTACAAATACACCCTTGCCTCGTTTTCCGCGCTCGCGCGCGGATCGGGATGGACGCCCATGTCGGCATGGACCGACGCCGGTGGGAATTTTTCCGTGCATGCCCTGGTCTTCGAGGGAGGGTGACTGGACGGTCACCTGCGGGCCGACTTCCACTCTATCGTGACAGCACGCAAGTTCCAGCCGCTGCCGGCGCTTTGCCGAAGGACAACGTCACAGACGTCGATCAGTTCGGCAGGTAGCTCGGATCGACCAGCGATCGCATATCGATGCTGTTTTTTTGGAATCCGGCCTTCACCTGAAATTCCTGCATCTTCATCAGCGCGTCGAGGTCCGGCCGCAGGGTCGGGTCACGGTAATAGTCTTTCATCTCCAAATAGACGTCCGGGCTTACCCGAACCATCCGGCTATCGATCAGCAGCTGGCGCGCCTCCTTCGGCTGCTCCAGATAGAACCGCATCGCGTCCTTGAGATCCTCGAGGAACGCGCGAACCGCGATGCTGTTCTTCTTGAGGAAGGCTTCCTTCCCGATGATCACATCGAGCTCTTCATCGAACGGCAAACCGTATTTCGCGTCGAATACCTTATTGGTCGGCACGTCCTTCTCCAGCAGCGCCGCAAACGGCTGGGGGAATTCGCCCACATCGATCTTGCCGGCGATCAAAGCCTCCTGCATGGCGGAAAAGGGGATCGGGGCTATGGTCACATCGGCGTCGGAGAGACCGTGCTTGCCGAGCGCGGCCCACAGCCAAAGGTGACCGGAGGTGGAAAAGCCGTTGAGCCCGACGATCTTGCCTTTCAGGTCGGGGACCGATTTGATCGAGGACTGCGCCTTCGCGTAGTAGGAAGTGCTGAACCCGCGCGAGCTTTCGCGGCAGATCGACGCGATGATCTTGGCGGTCACGCCCTCCGCGGCGGCGAAGATGACGCCGTTCGCCCCGCCCGCGGCAAGATCGATGGCATCGGCTTCGAAGGCCTGGGCGCGCTTGTCCGCGCCCTGGAATTTGGTTCCGTCAATCGTGTAGAGCTTGCCCTGATGCCGGCCCAATTCGGGCTTGGCGATCAGCAGCCAGAGCGGCTCTTCCGCCGCTCCGCCATAGCCGATGCGCAGCATTACCGGCGCGGCGCGTGCGTTCCGTGGCACCATGCCGCTGCCGAGCACGCCCGCCGCTGCTCCGCCGCCCAGCACTGTCCGCCTGCTGATTGCGCCCATATTCGCCTCGTTCGTATGCATGTTTGCGCGCGCATCCCTGCGTCGCCGTCATTTATCAGTTCCGTGCGGCTTCGTCATTGTGCGGCAGCAGTGCGGGTGCCGGAGCGGGCCTGCCCAGGATCATGTCTGCCGCCTTCTCCGCAATCATGATCACGGTTGCATTGATGTTGCCGCCGACCAGGTCGGGCATGATCGAAGCATCCACAACTCTGAGATTCTCCACACCGCAGAGCTTGAGCCTCGCATCAACGATCGCATCCGGGTCCGACCCCATGCGGCAGGTGCCGCAGGGGTGGTGGGCGGTGGTAAGGCTCGCTCGAATGTAGCCGTTGAGCTCCCGATCGGACCGCAGGTCGGCTCCAGGGCCGGTCTCGCGCCCGCGAAACGGGGCAAGCGAAGGTTGCGCCGCGACCTCGCGCAGCAGCTTGAGCCCCGCGCGCAAGGTATTGAGATCGTGCCCCTCGGCGAGAAAGTTCTGCGCAATGCGCACGGCATTGTCGGGATCAGCCGAGCGCAGCCGAATCTGGCCGCGGCTTCTCGGTCGCAACAGGATCGGACGGCAAATGAAGCCGTCGGTCCACGCTGGCCTGATGCCCGGGAACCAGGGGCCTGCAGCCGACGAACCAGACCGGAACAGAAGCTGGATGTCCGGGATCGCGCAGCCCGGGTGCGTCTTCACGAAGGCCATGAAGCCGCTCGGGACGTCGGCGGCCGGGCCAGAGCCTGCAACATAGGCGCGCGCGAAATTGCGAGCGAGCCGATCAAAGCGCGTCGCCGCTACAAAGGGCCCTGGCTGAAGGCGCTCATGCTGCAGGCCGGTCGAGCAATGGTCCTGCAGATTGCGCCCGACGCCGCGCAACGGCACCATCACTTTTATCCCGAACTCGCCGATGTCGTCGGGATCGCCGATCCCGGACAGCATCAACAGCTGCGGCGTGTTGATCGCGCCGGCGCAAAGGATGACCTCGCGTGCGGCGCGCACAGTGTGGCTCGATCCCCGCTGGTGGTATTCGATGCCGACGGCGCGGCTGTGCTCGATCACGATCCGGAGCGCAAGCGCGTTCACTTCGACCCGGAGATTTTGCCGCCCCAATGCAGGATGCAGATAAGCCCGTGCGGTGCTGTCGCGCCGGCCGTTGCGGATGGTCCATTGTGCCCAGCCAAACCCGTGCTGCTGCGCGCCGTTGTAATCCTCGGTCAAGGGATGGCCGGCTTTCACGCCGGCTTGAATATACGCCTCGTAAAGCGGGTCCATGTTTTTGGTGCGCCGCACGTAGATCGGTCCCGTGCCGCCGCGATACGGCGACTCACCGTCTTCCCAGGTTTCGGCGCGCTTGAAATAGGGAAGAACCTCGGCATAGGACCAGCCGACCAGCCCCACGCGCGACCAGCGGTCATAATCGCTGCGATGGCCGCGCACATGGCCCATGGCGTTGATGGAGTGGCAACCGCCGATGACCTTGCCGCGCGCGGTCTCGATGCGTCGGTCCGCGGCATGGGGCTCGGGCTCGGTCTCGTACCCCCAGTCGAACCGGCCGAAGCCCCAGATGCGGCCCACACCGAGCGGAATCCGGAGGAGGGGATGCCAGTCCCATCCACCGGCTTCGAGCAGCAGGACACGCAGCCCGCGATCGGCGCTGAGCCTCTCTGCGAGCACGCAGCCGGCCGAGCCTGCGCCGACGATGACGTAATCGAACTCGCGCATCGCCGGACCATCTCGCTGCGATTGCCAAATTTCCGCCGTGCCCATAACATTCGAGCACAGTCCCCACCATCCTATCCGATCCCGAACCAACGAGGCCTGCAGCATCATGATCGAGGTCATCCCGCTGACCCGCGAGATCGGGGCAGAAGTGCGCCGCCTGGACCTGCGCGAGGAGATCGATCCTGCTACTGCCTCGCAACTCTACGCCGCCTGGCTCGATCATCTGGTTCTTGTCTTCCGCGACCAGAGCATCACGAGCGATGATCAGCGCCGCTTTACCAGCTTGTTCGGTCAGATCCAGCCGCCGCGCTCACGTCCGGGTCAGCGGGATCCGAATAATCCCGTGATGTGGATTGCGAATGCGACCATCGATGGTCAACGCGGCGAGCTCCCGGAAGGCGACATGCAGTTCCACGCCGACCAGTGCTATTACGAGACCCCAGCCAAGGGGGCGGTCCTCTATGCGATCGAGATTCCGTCCTCCGGCGGCAACACACTGTTCGCCAGCACCTACGCCGGCTTTGAAACTCTTGCCCCGGATTTGCGCGCGCAGGCCGAGCGTTTGCAAGTCTTGTTTCTCTACGATTACGAGAAGAACGCGAACCGCAAGGGGCCGAGCACCTGGGCGGATGCACCGCGCTGGATCCACCCGGCGGTGACGGTGCATCCGGAGACGGGGCGCCGCGCGCTGCTCGTCAATCGCCTGATGGCCGACAGTGTGGTCGGCCTGCCGCGCGAGGAGAGCGACTCCTTGATCGAACAGCTTTGTCAAGCCACCGAGCGGCCCGGGCACATCTATGAGCATGTCTGGCGGGTTGGCGACGTTTTGCTGTGGGACAACAGGTGCACCCTGCATGCGCGCACGGATTTTGATCCGGCCGAGCGGAGAGTTCTCCGTCGCATGGCGATCAAGGGGGCGCGTCCCATTCCGGTCTTGCAGGCGGCCTGAGCAAGATGCCGATCTGCGAAGCCGATCCGTGGCGCCTGCAATATTTCATGCATGCCTATTGCCCACCGGACGTGAATATCCCGACGGAGGACTGCGATGCATGGCTTTGGTACCCGGCGCACCGCTGGGTATATGACAAGATTGCTGTCGCCCAGAGTCAGGGCATCGAGGCCGCCCCGCACGGCGTAATGCCCTCCCGCTTTCCCGTATTCTCCAAGCCGATCACAAATCTGCGCGGAATGGGCGTGGCGAGCCGCGTTCTGCATGACGCGAGCGAGTATGCGCAAAACCTCACGCCCGGCCATATGTGGATGAGGTTGTTGCAGGGGCCTCACGTCAGCTCCGACGTCGTGATCGTTGACGGGGAGCCGCGCTGGTGGCGGCATGTCACCGGCGAGCCGAGCGGGGACGGCACCTTCGATTACTGGACAGTGCATGCGGCGGCGGAGCCTGCGATCGAGGATTATTGCGGCGCGTGGATCGCACGGCATCTCCGGGGATACACCGGCATCCTGAACATCGAAACGATCGGAGCCCGGATGATCGAGGTGCACCTGCGCATGAGCGATCAGTGGCCTGACCTCTACGGTGCGGGTTGGCTGGATGCGGTGGTGCGCCTTTATGCCCAGCGCGAATGGGCTTTCGCCGATCGGGAGCGGCGCAACGGATACAGCGTGGTGTTGTTCGGGCCGCATGGTCCAAAGTATCGTCATCCGCCCGCGGCTCTGCTCGCGCGGGTGGGCAGCATGCCGGGCGTTTCCAGCGTGCAGATCACCTTTCACGAGGAAAAGGATCCGCAAGGACACGCCATGCCGCCCGGCGGCTTCCGGCTTGCCATCGTGAATGCCTGGAGCCTCGCCGCCGGATTTGCCGCACGCGACATGCTGAGCGCGTGTTTGCTTGCCCGGGCTGCTTAATTGGTGCGCATCAAGTCTAAGGAGTCATCATGAAAATTGTAGGGTTCGAAGCTGATGGAGGTTGGCATCTCGGCGTGTTGGAGGGCGATGAGCTCGTCGATCTTCAGGCCATCGACAAGACCATCCCCGGGGATCTCGGGGAGGTGTTGCGACGACACAACGGCGATCTCTCTTCCTTGCGCGAAGCAGCGAAGCGAGCGCCGAGCACGGCGCGGCGCCCCCTCAAGGGTCTCAAGTTCGGCTTGCCCGTGGCCAGGCCCGGCAAGATCATCTGCCTGGGGCTCAACTATCTCGAACATGTCAAGGAAGGCTCCCAACGCGACAACATTCCGAGATTCCCCACCATCTTCATGCGCGGTGCCACCTCGCTCGTGCCGCATGGGCAGCCGATCATTCGGCCCAAGGTGTCCGAGACGCTCGACTACGAGGCCGAGCTGATTTTTGTCGTTGGCAAGCGCGCCAAGCATCTGAGCGCGGAGAACGCCTATTCCTGCATCGCCGGATACTCCTGCGGAAATGAAGGCTCCGTACGCGAATTTCAGCGCAAGACCACGCAGTGGGATATGGGCAAGAACTTCGATCGCACCGGCGGCTTCGGCCCATGGATGGTGACTGCGGACGAGATTCCCCCGGGCGCCAAGGGACTGAAGATTCAGACCAGGCTCAACGGGCAGGTCATGCAGTCGGACAACACCGACAATATGATGTTTCCCATTGCCGAGACTATTGCCTACATCACCCAGGGGCTCACGCTGGAGCCCGGCGATATCGTGTTTACCGGAACGCCGTCGGGGGTCGGCCATGCGCGCAAGCCCAATCCGGTATGGATGAAGCCGGGCGACACCTGCGAGATCGACATCGAGCGCGTCGGCGTCCTCGTCAATCCGATCGAGGCTGAGAAATAGGGAGAGGTCGCATGGCAAGCTTGAACGTTCTCACCATCTGCGGCTCCCTGCGCAAAGGCTCTTACAATGCCATGGTGCAGCGGGCGCTCCCGGGGCTCGCCCCCGAAGGCATGACGTTGAAAGCCGCCCCCTCGTATGCGGAGCTGCCGCTCTATAACGCGGACATTCAGAACTCCACCGGGTTTCCGGCGGGCGCGAACGTGCTCGCCGATGCCATCCGCGCGGCGGATGGGGTGATATTCTGCACGCCCGAATATAATTTCGGTATCCCGGGCGGACTGAAGAACGCCATCGACTGGGTATCGCGGCTGCCCAATCAGCCCTTCGCCGGCAAGCCGATCGCGCTGCAATCGGCCTCGCCCGGGCCGTTGGGCGGCGGACGAGTGCAATACGACATGCGCAGGGCGATGGTGTTTCTCGACGGGTTCACGCTCAACAAGCCTGAAATCTTCATCGGCGGCTGTGCGTCCAAGATCGACGAGAAGACCGGCGAGATCAAGGACGAGGCGACGCGCGGCCTCATCAAGCAGCAGCTCGCAGCGTTCGCGAGCTTCATCGCCCAGGTCGCGCCGAAGAAGTGAGTTCGTGCAACAGCGCCGTCTGCGGTCACATCGGTCGAGCGGGGAATCATGGCGGAACAACCGCTCGATGTGCTTGTGATCTGCGGATCGCTGCGCAAGGGTTCCGATAACGCGCGCGGGCCTCGCGCGCATGTTGCCGCGTTTGGCGCCGGCCCGGATCTCGTTCCGCTCCGCTGCGTCGTTTGCCAAGATTCCGATCTAATGACATCCAGACGACGAGCGGCTTTTCGGCGGGGCTCAATGCCCGGGCGGACGCGATCCGCAGTGCGGATGCGCTGATCATCGTTGGCTGCCAACCGCGCGCTGCTGCGATCGCGGTCCAAAGGTCCACGTTGCCCGGTCTTCGCCCAGCGGGCGGTGCGCGCCGGTATGGTCTTTTACCCCCCGATGGGGGCGCCGTTCATCTTGCAACTTTGTTTTTGTTGGGTTTTCCCACGTTGGCTTCGTTCGCGGAACTTGGCTTCGTTTGCGGAAAGTATCGAAACCTGCCCTACGCGGTCCTTTTCCAACCCGCGGACCGAAGGCCAGGGGTTTCCGCGACAGCCGCCGCCGCACTGCTGCAATGTCGATCTCGTTGTCGGAGATCTCGTTCAAGATTGTTTCTCCGGACCCCGTGAACGCGGCGGCACGTGCGGCAGCGAGCTTCTGCGCCATGGACTTGCGCAGTGAGCGCGCGTCGCTCTCATAACGGTCAAGCGTCGCGAGAGATTTGATCGCCACGCGATCCTCGAGCGCACGCGCAAGAAGAGGCAACCGCTCCTCGCGGATATCGAGGATATCGATCTGCGCGGCGGCGAGCCGGCATGCGGCCTCGAAGCGCTGCGCATCGGCAGTGGGACCGGCGAGCTTGCGCGCGAGCTCGGCGATGTTCTTGGTCTTTTCCGGGTCGCGCAGCGCCGGCACGCGCAAGCCGTGCTTGCGCGCATTCTGTGCCGCGCGCGCCTTGCCCGCGGCCGTGCGCGGACCGGTGCTGGCGCGCGCGTTGCGCCTATTGGCGTATCGCTGGCGCAGGCTGGTCATATCGCCTCCTGCTCTGCAGGCGGCTGCGGCACGATCGGTGCGCCCTGCCCATCGGAATTCTCGACCTGATGGAGCGTCCCGCGCAGCTTCTCCGCAAAGCTCGCGCGGTGGCGTTCGATCTCGGACAATGCCGTGCCGCGCCGGTTCTCGGCGTTGGCGATCATTGCCTCGATGCGCTCGATCTCCTCGAGCTCCTGGCGCAAGGTCGCTGCCATCACCGTGTCCATGGACAAGCCCGCCGACTTGAGGGCGCGCTCGACCTTGTCGACTGCGGCCGCATCACGCGCGAACCAGCCCCGCGTGAGGTCGAAGGCGTCTTCGGAGAGCCGATCGAGCACCTCGCGCAAAGCCTCGCGGGCCCGCGCCCGCAGCAGGTTCGCTTTGAGGCGGCGCAGGCGCAGGACGTCCCAGGCGAGATCCACCACATCGCGGATCCACATGTCCTCAATGACATCGTGGGGGACCAGGACGCGTGAGACCTCGGCAAGAAGCTCGTCGTAGCCGCGCGCATCCTCGCCAAGAAGCAAGGTGGGCTCACCAGCCCAGTTGCGGCGGCGCACGTGTGTGCGATCGGCGGTGGACGTGGCTGCGCGCGGTGACGTCATGGGGGGCCTCGCTGCTTTGTTCCCTCTTTGTTCTAGCACGAGGCGGCGAGTCGCGCAAGCGAAATTTGCGGTGGTGTCTCACTTTTTTTGATTGTGACGGATGTCTTATTGTGTGACTGATCGTGATTTTTTGCGCCCTCCGCAAAGTGGAAGGCGGGCGCTTCTTTGCGGCTGCCCATGAATCTTTCCCTGCTTGCGAAAGCTTACCGCTAAGCATTAGGCTACACGAATGCCAAGAGGTCCGAAAGGTGAAAGACGCCCTGCCGACGTAATCAGCAATGCCGTCAAGGTCATGCGGATTGCAACCGGCCAGGAACCGGAAGATTACGGACCATCGCCCGAATCAGAGGGCAAGGACCCGGCTGCCGTCGCGCTTGGCCGGAAGGGCGGCAGGGCGCGGGCGGAAGCGCTAAGCAAGAAGCGGCGGAAGGAGATCGCCCGGAAGGCAGCTAAGGAACGGTGGAGCAGGTAACGCAAAAGCCAAGCATTAAGCGGGGCTCAATGTAAGTCAAACCGGACTAGACGGGGGCATAGCCGCCACCGGCTCACTTGAACCGCTGTGCTCGCCGGTGGCTTATCCGGTTGCAGCCCCGCACCTGCGGAGAGCACTGACAAGCTTTGCCCTCTTATCAGTGTTGGCTCGGTGCTTTGACCTACTGGTCAGCGACAGTTGCTTTTTGTAAAGGTCCGCCACAGTTCGATGGAGCCCGCGATGACAGTTTTGACCGGCAAACGCTGGCTGGTTCCGCTGGTTTTTTTGCTGGGGAGCCGGCCCACTGTTATTTTTGCAGAACCATCCGTCCAGGTGAACGTTTTGAATTTCCAGCTAACATGCGATCTCGTTCAATGCAGAACGCCGGTTTTGGAAATTCACGAGAATACCGGCATTGACTCAAATTCTATCGAATACGTGTTCCGAGCCCCGCCCGGAACTACGCTCGATGATGCGCACACAACAGGGGTTGAGGTCGATGGCAGCGGGGACACTCACTATGTGCGCGCGTTGGGTGCCGGTCAAAGTTGGCTGAAGTGCAACTGGCTTGCGAAGGCGCGGTTAGGCGGCGATAACGGGCTAGCGAAAGGTTACTGCTGGATCGGAATAAAAAAGTAGTGGGAGCAATGGGGGCAATCCGGAGTGCCGCCCTTGTCCCACGCATCACTGTTCGCACGTGGGCTTTCATTTCAGGATTTGCAAACAGTGCAAGGCAACAGACTCCTAAGCTGGTCAACACGGGTCGGAATTGGTCGGGAATGTTGACGGAAGATGGCGAGTAGGGCCCACTGCGGCCGCGAGTGGAGCGCAGCTATGGAGCCTAGAGACTCGGGCTGCTTTCGGATGGCTCATGGTTTTGAGACCCCAGGCAGCACGGCCAAGTAAGACTATGCTGATCGGCTTGGGCCAGATGCCTCTGAGCGTTCACTTAAAGGCGATGGAATTTCAGGAGATGGACAGGACCGAGATTCTTGGAGACCCATATTCTAATGCTTCTCGGTTGCGTGTGGTTTAGTGAACTTTTTACCTGACGCTAAGCAAGAAAGTTCATAGCATGCGGAGCATGAACAAGCTCCCATTGGAGACTCGCGTCCCTATCCTCAACATGCTGGTCGAGGGTTCGTCCCTTCGCTGGATTTCCCGCGTCTGTGACGTTTCGATTAATACCGTCACGAAATTGCTGGTCGATGCCGGACGCGTATGCGCCGTGTTCCATGACGAAAAGGTACGGAACGTTAAGGCCCGCCGCGTGCACGTCGATGAAATATGGTCGTTCAGGTACGCGAAGCAAAAGAACATTGCGAAGGCCAAGGCAGCACTGGCTGAGGCGGGCGACAGTTGGACCTGGACGGCGATCGAGGCCGATACGAAGTTGATTATCTCTTGGCTGGTCGGCGGTCGCGACGGCGATTACGCAATGGGCTTGATGGATGACTTACAGTCCCGCCTCGCCAACCGCGTTAAACTGACCAGCGATGGCCATAAAGCCTATCTGGACGCGGTTCAGGGCGCGGTTGGTGGCGATATCGACTACGCCATGCTGGTTAAGCTATTCGGCCCCGCTCCCGATAGCAGCAAGGGCCGCTACAGCCCCGCGGAGTGCACTGGCATTCGCAAGACCCGAATTGAGGGCAATCCGGATCCCAAGTCCGTCAGCACGTCCTATGCGGAACGGCACAATCTCAATATGCGGATGCAAATGCGCCGCTTTACGCGGTTGACAACGGGCTACTCGAAAAAGATCGAGAACCATATCCACATGGTTGCGCTGTATACCGTTTGGTACAACTGGATCAGGACGCACAAGGCGCGCCGAGTAACGCCAGCTATGGCGGCCGGGTTGACGGACAAGCTCATGGACCTGGTCGAGGTGACACGGCTCATCGATGACGCCGAAATGCAACGGGTGTAATCGACGCAGTACAGTGTTCAGCCCAAGGAGCCGCCAAGCGGGATCCGTCCGCTTCCTCTGCCACATCGCTTGGAAGTGAGTAGTCCGTATCGCCGTTCAGACCCCCAGTAGAAGCACAATTGGAGCAAGCAACGTGCGAGCTGTGCCGCGTAATAGGACTACCCGGCAAGCCAGACGGAATGAGCGGTGCAGAAGTTGAGAAGTACTACCGCGACGGGCGCCATCCCCGGCTACGATCAGCCGATGCCCCAGAGCCTGCAAAGGCCGTCGAGGGCGATCTTCATGCGCTCGGCGGCCGCGGCGTGCGCATACATGCGGTTGCCCCAGCCCAGGGCGTAGCCCACCTGCTCGAGCGAGACTTCGCGGCAGACCGCGCTGTCGAGCACGTGGGAGCCGATCTTGCCGACCGCCGCCACCGCTTCGCGGAAGCGTTGGCGATGAAAGGCTTGGTTCTCGCTGCGTGCCATGCCCGAGGCGCTGCCGTGATCGGCGGAAAATATGCGCGTGAGATCGAGCGAGCCGAGGTGGTCGTGCAGTCCGCCATAATACCAGTGGTGGCGATATTTCTGCGCGGCGGCGTATTGCTCGGGGGTGATGACCTTCCCCGTGAGGGCTCGCTCGATCGGGCTGTCGCGCATTGTGATTTGCCCGGTGTCGCCGCGCTCGAAATGCGCCCCGGCGCGGCGGATGCGTTCGGCAGTGGGGCGCGCGCGTTGATCGAGCGCCACGTGCGCGGCCCGGCGCCGCGGGGAGGAGAGGATCTTGGGACGCGGCTTGGGCGAGGTCATCGGGGTTCTTCTCCATTGCTCCCGGTGCGGTCGGCGAAGGGGGGCGCGCCAGGCGCGGGCGGTATTACGGATGGCGCAAGCGCAATGCGGGCTACAGGCTGCACGGGGACATAAGCCAGCGCGCAGTGCTCGGGGCAGTAGGGCCTATCGGTGAGCGCGGGGGCGCCGCAGAAGAAAAACCCGGCGGTCGCGGGATCGCCGAACGGCCAGCGGCAAACGGCCCTATCGAGATCGAGGAGCGAGCGGCGTTGCGTCGGCGGGATGTCGGTTCCGGCATCGGCATCCTCGACGTAAGGCTTGGCGTCGCGGATCCAATGAGGAACCGTCTGCAGCAGTGGCGGAAACAGGAAGCCCCGAAAGGGAGCGGGACCGCCGGGTACCGAGATGGTCGTGGTGGCGCCGCGGGCGTCGCCCATGTGGGGCGCAGGAGCGGATTTCAAGGCCGCGTCTATACGCGACGCCCGCAAGCGCGCTCGCGCTCGTTCCGGCCAGAGGGCACGCTTCCGACGGTCGCTTACGAGCGCGGTGCGGCGTGCGCGCCTGCGGCGCAACCGGGTGAGGCCGAGCCGGCGCACCTTTCCCAGCACGCTGGCGCGCGTAATACCTCCGAGTTCGCGGGCAATACGTTCGGCCGTCGCGCCCTGCTGCCAGCGGTGCCGCACGTAGTTCAGGCGCATCTTCGTCCAGTGGTTGCCCGGGCGTTGCGGTCTCGCGAGGGGCGTCCACCCTGGCGTTTTTAGGAATTCTGGCATGAGTTCCTCTCGCGGTCCGGAGTCACCTATTGCTACGTAATGTATCCTCCTGTAGTATAGCGTGTCAACACATTGCGTGTCCAATTCCGGAAGGCGGTGTAGCAAGGATGGCCAGCACCCGAGGGGAGCGGCTACGCGCCGCACGCAGACATCGGTTCCGCTCTGCGCGGGCCGCGGCGCTCGCCATGGAAATTCCGACCTCCACCTACGGGGCTCATGAGCGCGCCGAGCAACCCGGTGGGCGCGACTACGGCCCGGACGAGGCTAGCCGATATGCGCGGCGCTTCGGAGTGACTCCGGAATGGCTGCTCACCGGGGTCGGGAGTGAGTTCGACACAACATTTGCGCCTGAAGCATTCGAGGCCTCACCCAAGCCAAGTATTCCCGTCGTGGGTTATGTCGGTGCAGGCGCTCAGGCCCATTACTATGCAGTTTCTGAAGGGCATCTCGACGAGATCGAGCGGCCAGAGTTGTTTCACGAGAACACCGTCATCCTCGAGATCCGCGACGACGATCTCGGGCCGCTGTTCAATCGGTGGCGGGTGTTCTTCGACGAGGTACGCGAGCCGGTCACGCCCGATCTCTTCGGCTACCTCTGCGTAGTCGCGGTCTCGGACGGGCGCATCATGCTGCGCCAGGTGCGCCCGGGGGAGGCTGAGGGCCGGTACAATCTCGTCGCCCAGGTCGGCCCGCCGCTGCTAAATGTCTCGGTGGAATGGGCCGCCAAGGTGAGGACAATACTGCCGCCTTGAAGAGTGAACACGTCCATGTGAACACGCACTTGCTTTTTTTGAACGCATAATGTAGCAATACCCCCTTACTGCGGCTCCAATGGAGTGCTGCATGGATGCTGAGGCTAGGGGCGAACACCACGGAACGGGGAGGGCGGGGTTCCCAGGGTCCACTGACCGGAGCGCGCGATTTCTTCGACGGATCGACGCCTACCTGCCGAGCTTACCGGACGCGCGAGCGCGTCGGCTATTCCTGGACCGACAGATCGCGGGCTGGGAGCACCGATATGCACGCTTCATTTCCACGGAGGGCGGCTTCGAGCCGGTGCTCGATCCCGCCAACCCGTCGCAGGCTGCGGATTTCCTTATCACCATAGTGGGGCTCGCGCGCCGGCGCGGCGCTTCAAGGAGCATCATAGGAGATGCGATGATCTCGGACCTCGACCGCCGTCGTCTTGACGGGGCAGTGCTTTCGCTCCTCGTTGCCGCCGACCAGCGTTGCCCAGCGATAATCGGACAGGCACATCTCCTCTATCATTCCGACGGCAACACCATGCCTGCGCGGACAGAGCAAGCTCTGAGCCAGCTCAGGCGCGACGCGCAGGATCTGCTCGACGCCATAGCTGGGGTCGAGGTTGCGGTGAGGGCAGCGCTGCCGGAGTAATTACCGCAGCCCCCGCAGGCTGGGCTCGGTGCAGACCCTCCGCGCCATTAAAATATGCGACGCAACAAAGCTGCGAGACGAAAACCAGCTTTCGCCAGTTGAATTAGAGTCTGTTGATTAGCCCAATGCGTGTAATCTCTGCTCAGGGCATGTCCGCAGCTGGTGGTGTAAGCGGACATGCGAGCGCCAAAGAGGCAGTCGGGTTATGACCCCGAGCTGACATAAGCCGGATGGAAATCCCGCAGTGCAGCGGCCCTCTCACCGCCGTGCTATCGTCCGGGTCGGAACCGGTGGCATCGATCCAAGGGAGCAAACTCATGTTCGGGATGAAGCGGCGCGAGTTCATCACGCTTCTCGGCGGCACGGCCGCGGCATGGCCGCTTACGGTGCGAGCGCAACAGGCGCAAGGGGTGCCGGTAGTCGGATTTCTTCATCCGGGAGTCCCCGAGTCCGGATCTCCGGTTTTTAATGCCTTGCGCGAGGGCTTGCGTGAGACCGGGTATGTTGAAGGCGACAATGTCAAAGTCGAAGCGCGGTGGGCGCGCGGCAGACCGGAACTCCTTCCGCATCTAACGCAAGAGCTCATTCAGCTGCGGCCTGCTATTCTTGTCGCAACGGCTCGTCCCTCGATCGAGGCAGCGCGATCGGCAACGACTACAGTCCCGATTCTTGCAAACGATCTCGAAAGCGATCCCGTCGCCAGCGGCTATGTTGAGAGTCTCGCACATCCGGGCGGCAACCTCACGGGTCTTTTTTTGGATGCGCCGACATTGTGCGGCAAGTGGCTGCAGCAAATAGGTGACATTGTCCCGAATGTGAGCAAAGTTGCAGCGCTGTGGGACGCGACAACCGGCACGTATCAGCTCGATGCGATCAAGGCGGCAGTAAAGGCAAGGTCGATCGATCTCGTGGTGATGGAGTTTCGCGACAACGACGGACTGGAGGCGGCGCTCAAGTCGGGCCTCGCCCAAGGTCCGCAAGCTGTTATCCAGCTTGGTTCTCCACTGACGCGTCAGGCAGGAGCCCGTACCGCGGAAATCTTATCAGCTCGCCGCATCCCCGGAATATCGCAATTTCGAACCTTTCCTGACGGCGGCGGCCTGATGTCCTATGGCCCGGACCTGATCCAGCTCTATCGCCGGACCGGTGCCTTCGTTTCGAAGATTCTTCACGGCGCTCGCCCTGCCGATTTGCCGATCGAACGGCCCACCAAGTTCGAACTGGTCATCAACATGAAGACTGCCAAGGAGCTTGGCATCGAGGTGCCGATTTCGATGCAAATGCTCGCAGACGAGGTGATCGAATGAGTGGGCTTTGTGCGCGCCAATGCTGCACCTGCTCACGTCGGCTCGTGGCACAACTCGGAATAGCTCTGAACGCACGGGTAATTCTGGTTACTGGGGTGAAGCGGACCTGATGAGGCCAATGCTCTTTACTCTCTGCGTGGCAACGAAGGCACTGAATACCGCGGCGCACCAAGTAGGCAGCAATCGAAGGGTAAGCGGACCCCTCAATCACGGTCAACATCGCGTTGGCCTACAGCAATCCAGCGCCTGCATGATCGCGAAATAGCTCGGCGTCTCGAATATAGCTTTGTAACACATCCATCGATTTGTGCCGTGACACGTCACGCATCTTGAACACTGACGCACCGCGACGCGCTGCACTTGTCAAAAACCCACTTCGCAGCGAATGACCACTGAAATCGGCTTCATTCAGCCCGAGTCGACGGGCGTAAGTCTTGATGATGCCAGCAACGCTCTTATCAGTCAGCCGCGAGTTCCCAACCCTGCCCCCCTTTGTCACCGATCGGAACAATGAACCCTCGGTGATGGAGGTGGCCTGCAGCCAATTCTTCACGGCCTTCACAGGGCAGTTCACCGAGCCTCGCACGATGGCAATAATCTCCCCCTTCCCTTCCTGATCGGTCTTGCTTCTGCGGATCGCTACACGCATCCCTTCGTCAGTTTCCTCGAGGTCCGTTACGTCCAGGGCAACGAGTTCTGAACGACGAAACGCCCCGGCGAAACCAAGCAGTAGCAGCGCCTGGTCGCGTAACCCCTTCAGCCCATCAGGCGCAGCTTGCGCCATCGCGCGAGCCGTCTCCGCAAGAATGGGTGCCTTTCGTACTTTGGCAGTGCCCGTCGAGCGCCGAATACCCCTCAATGTGGCCCTCACGGCTTCGGAATTGGTCGGAGGTTCGTTGCCACGAAGCTTGTGGGCGTACCGGATGCTGGCCGCTCGTCGGGTAAGGGTAGACGGCCGAATGCCTCGATTAGCTTCAAAGGCCAAGAACGCTGCCACGGTTTCAGGTTCAGCGGGCAGCGCAGTGACCCCCTTCTCGGCGCACCAGGACTCGAACAGAGTGAAGTCGCTATGATAGGCGCGCCGAGTCGCCAATGCCTTTTCAGCCCGCGCATAGCTGACTGCTTGTTCCAGGTCGGCATCGAGGGCCGGCAGAACAGCTCTGGATGCCTGTGGAAGGGTGGTCATTATTACTTCCGAGAAGTCGGCTTATCGGAACTAAAATAGTTCACTATGAAGGTATAGTCAACTAAAATAATTCACTATAGGACAGTTTAAATGGATGAAGTGCCGAAAATAACTGGCGCTCAAGTTCGCATGGCGCGAGCTTTCCTGCGGTGGTCAGTTGCTGAGCTGGCCGCAAGGGCGAAGGTCGGGATTTCGAGCATTCAGCGGATCGAGGCTGCAGATGGGTCACCAGTGGTGACTGATGATCTTGAATGGCGAGCCGCAGCTCGGAATGAAGTTATTGCGGCCATCCGCGAGACACTAGTCCGGGCAGGCATTTCCTTCTTGCCGGATGACAGGCGCGGGGTTGGGATTCGTGGCAAAGTCAAAAAGAGCCCACCATAACCTGAGCGTGCGTCTGGGGCTCTCCCGGCCACCGCCGGGTGGGATCGCGCGCTCACATCTCGACTGTCACCTTGCGGTTCTCCCCGAGCTTCGGCTCCTCCCCAGTCAACTTCGCCCTGGCGAACTCGAAGGCGGCAACTGCAGCGCTCGCCGGTCCATCCCACAATTCCGCCGTCAGAGGCTCGATCCGTAACAGGCATACGTCGGAATCGGTGGGCCCGCCCGGCCACCAAAACTCGTCGGTCTTTCTCCAGAACACCTTCGTCTTGGCGGCATCGCGCATGACGCGGGCGCGACCGGTGATCGACAGGTAAGCTTTGTCTTTCGGATCGATGAAGACAAGTCCGACATCGGGCGCGGCCTCGATCTCATCCTCCTTTGCACTGTGGACGTCGGTCACGAAAAAGATCAGGCCGGCGTCGCGGTCGGGCCTTGCCTCGATCGGTCGCGCGCGCAGTCCGCCGGCGAATTGCGTCGTCAGCATGCACACTCCGACCTTTTCAATGATGTCCCAGACGCGGTCGATGTTGTCTTGCTCGCTCATGTCAATGCATATGTCAGACGAAACACCCCTCGCCGAAGAAGCCATCGGTTCCCAGAAGCGCGACCGCAGCTTCCTTCCCCGACTCGGAGAGGACGGTCTTCTTGAACTGCGGCTTGCGTTTCATAGCAGGCATATCCGTATGTCGGAAGGATCAAATCGTGCATATAGACCGTGACGTTGCCCCCAAAGGCTGCTCGCGTCACGGTCGCATCAGTAGCGCGTTCCGATTGCGTGCAAATAGCGGGACGCCTCAGAACGGCCGGTCGCCCTTGATCGTCACGCGACGGCCGGAGCGGACCTGGGGGTAATAGTCCCACAGCGCCATGTGCTGAACACTGCGATTGTCCC